>VYLE01000613.1_pt1 | contig 20659 bp, 12 predicted proteins | sample 5114391 | NCBI WGS metagenome assembly VYLE01 (sample SAMN12291771, study PRJNA351875) | freshwater metagenome | isolation source: freshwater lake | place: USA: Michigan, Kent Lake | collected 2013-08-15
CGGCTTTGGCGGCCGATCTCGATGATGTCCTCGAAGCCATCGGTGGCGATCAGCGTCACGGGCTCCAGCCGGCCCTCGACGATGGCGTTGGTGACGCGGGTGGTACCGTGCACCAGGTCGTCCACCGCCTCGGCCGCCACGCCCACGGCGGCCAGCGCTGTACGGATGCTCGCCACCGGGTCGTTCGGCCGTGTCGGCACCTTGGCGGTGCGCGCCTGACCTTCACCCGAACTGGGGCGGGCGATGATGTCGGTGAAGGTGCCGCCGATGTCGATGCCGACCTGCCAGCCTGTCATTTGCGGTCCTTCAGGCGGGCTCGAAATGCGGAATCGCGGCCAGCAGTTCTCGCGTGTACTCGGCCTGGGGTGACTGGAACAGCGCGTCGCTCGGGCCCTGTTCCACGATGCTGCCGTGCTGCAACACGATGGTGCGCTCGCACATCATGCGCACCACGTTCAGGTCGTGGCTGACGAACAGGTAGGCCAGGCCCTCGTCGCGCCGCAGGTCGTCCAGCAGCTTCAGGATCACCGCCTGCACCGAAACGTCCAGCGCGGCGGTGGGTTCATCCAGCACCAGCAGGCGCGGCCGCGTGGCGATGGCGCGCGCGATGCCGACGCGCGCCTTCTGCCCGCCCGAAAGCTGGTGCGGGAATCGGTCCAGCAGGTCGAGCGGCAGGCCGCAACGGCTTGCGCACTCCTTCACGCGGGCGGTGAGCGCCGCGCCGTCGCGCAGCCCATCGAGGCGGCGAAGCGGATGGGCGATGGCGTCGAACGCCGAGAAGCGCGGGTTCAGGCTGTCGGTCGGGTCCTGGAACACGATCTGGATCGCACGGCGCTGCGGCGCGCGGTGGAAATCCCGCGCCGGCGTGGCGGAGATGGATTCACCGCCGAAGATGATCTCGCCGGCAGTCGGGTCGATCAGCCGGCAGATCAGCCGCGCGATGGTGCTTTTGCCCGAGCCGCTTTCGCCCACCAGGCCCAGGCGCTCGCCGGGGGCCAGGGTGAAGGAAACGTCGTTCACGGCGCGCGTGCGGCTGTAGTCCTTGCGCAGCTTCTGCACCTCCAGCAGCACGGTCTGGCCGGGCGGCGGCACCGGGCGCGGCGTGGCAGGCACGCTGGGCCCGGCGCCGCCCACCAGGTCAGCCACCGTGGAATGCCGCGTGGGCGAGGCCGCGATGAGCCGCTGCGTGTAGGGGTGCTTGGGGTTGCGGAACAGGGGGGCGGTCGGCCCTTCCTCGACCACCAGGCCGGCTTCCATGACCGCGACGCGCCGGCAGTACTGCGCGGCCAGGCCAAGGTCGTGGGTGATCAGGATCATCGCCATGCCGCGTTCGGCGGTGATGGCGGACAGCAAATCCATCACGGTCTTCTGCGTGGTCACGTCGAGGCCGGTGGTGGGTTCGTCGGCGATCAGCAGCGCGGGTTCGCAGGCGATCGCCATGGCGATCATCACACGCTGGCACATGCCGCCGGAAAGCTCGTGCGGGTAGGCGCTGAGATTGGCCTCCGGGTTGCGGATCAGCACGGCGCGCAGCGCGTCCAGCGCGCGGGCGCGGGCCTCACTGCGCGACATGTCGTTGTGGGCGCGCAAAACGTCGCTGATCTGGTCGCCGACGGTACGGATGGGGTTCAGCGCCGCGCGCGGGTTCTGGAAGATCATCGACATGGCGCTGCCGCGCAGCTCGCGCAGCTCATGCCGCCCCGCGCGCGTGATGTCGCGCCCGCGAAAAGTGATGCGCCCTTCGGTGATGCGCCCGGCGCGGTCCAGCAGGTGAGTCACCGCGTAGGCCGTGACCGACTTGCCCGACCCGCTCTCGCCGACGATGCCGAGCGTCTCGCCGGCCGCCAGTTCAAGCGACACGCCGCGCACCGCGCGCACCGTGCCGCCGCGCGTCGAGAAGCTGACCGACAGGTCGTGGGTGGAAAGGAGTGGCGCGTTCATGTGCGCATGCGCGGGTCAAGAATGTCGCGCAGCCCGTCGCCCAGCAGGTTGAAGCACAGCACCGAGAGCATCAGCGCCAGGCCCGGGAACGCCACCAGCCACCAGTGGCCGGCGGTGATGAAGCGTGCGCCCTCGGCCACCATGATGCCCCATTCCGGCGTGGGCGGCGTGATGCCAAGGCCGATGAACGAGAGCCCCGCCGCGTTCAAAATCGCCCAGCCCAGGTTCAGCGAGATCTGCACCGCCATGGCGGGCAATATGTTGGGCAGCAGGAAGCGCAGCACCACCGAGACATGGCTGTCGCCGCAGGCACGCGCGGCTTCCACCCAGCCCAGGTTACGGCGCACGTTCACCTCGGCGCGCGCGAAGCGGATGTAGAAGGGCAGGTTGATGAAGGCGGTGGCGATGACGATGTTCTCGATGTGGTTGCCCAGCGCCGCCACCATCGCCATGGCCAGCACGAACAGCGGGAAGGCCATCAGCACATCGACCAGGCGGCCGACGACGCGGTCGATCGTGCCGCCGGCATAGCCGCAGATGCTGCCCACCACCGCGCCCAGCACGAAGGAAAGCGACACCGCAGCCAGCGCGATGGCGAGGTCGATGCGCGTCGCGTAGAGCAGCCGGCTGAAGATGTCGCGGCCCAGCTGGTCGGTGCCGGCCCAGTGCACCGCGCTGGGCGGGCGCAGCGCGTTCGGCACGTTCGACGTCACCGGGTCGAACGGCGCGAGCCACGGCGCGAAGATGGCGATCAACACCAGGATGGTGGCACCGACCGCCGCCGCGGCGGTGACAGGGTTGCCACGCAGCACCCAAAAAGTGTGGCGCAGCGTGGCGCTGCTCATGCCACCGAAACCCTCGGGTCGGCGATGCCGTACAGGATATCGACCAGAAGGTTGACCACGACGAAGATGCTGGCCATCAGCAGCACGAAGCCCTGCACCGGCGCGTAGTCGGACGCCAGCAGCGCATCCAGCGCGTAGCTGGCCACGCCAGGCCAGGAGAACACTTTTTCCACCAGCACGTTGGCGCCCAGCATGGTGGAGAACACGATGCCCGCGATGGTCAGCACCGGCAGCAGCGCGTTGCGCAGCGCGTAAACGGTGATGATGCGCGGGTTGGACAGGCCCAGGCTGCGCGCGGTGCGCACGAAGTCACTGCCCAGCACCGCCAGCATGGAAGCCCGCGTCATGCGCGCCAGCGGCGCCAGCACGAACAGCGCCATGGTCGAGGCCGGCAGGATGAGTTGCCCGAAGGCGGCGCGCCAGCCTTCCCAGTCGCGCACCAGGGCGAAGTCGATCAGCAGGAAGCCGGTGATCTCGGGCGGCGTGGCGGCGAAAATGTCGAGCCGCCCGGTGGGGTCGGGTGCGACGTTCAGCAGGTAGTAGAACACGTAGATCAGCAGCAGCCCGGAAACGAAGGTGGGCACGCACACACCCAGCGTGCACAGGAAGCGCACGCAATGGTCCACCGGCGAACCGGGCCGAAGTGCGGCCAGCACGCCCAGCGGCAGCGCCAGCGACAGCGCCAGCAGCAGCGCCGAGAAGGTGAGCTCCAGGGAGGCCGGCAGGCGCTCGATCAGGTCGGTGCGCACCGGCTGGCCGCTTGTCATGGAGCGGCCCAGATTGCCGTGCGCCACGTCCCACATGTAGCGCAGCAGCTGTTCCGGCAGCGGCCGGTCCAGCCCCATTTGCTGGCGCACCATCTCGATCTCGGCCTGGCCGGCGTTCGACCCGGAGGCGAAGAACACCGCCGGATCGCCCGGCAGCACACGCATCAGGATGAAGGTGAAGACCAGCACGCCCAGCAACGCCGGCAACGAGGAGAGAAGGCGGATGCCGATCCGCCTTCCCACGCTGCGCCAGGCACTGCGATGAAGTCCTTCGGCGGTGGTCTCAGACACGGGTGAGGTCGCGGAAGTCCACCTGGCGGTAGAACCAGTAGGTGTAGCCATCCACGCTGGGCGCCATCACCGCCTCGTGCAGCGGCTGCCACATCAGCAGCAGCGGCACCTGTTCGGACAAAAGCGTGATCATGCGCTTGGCCGAGGTCTCGTACTTGGCGTTGTCGGTCTCGAACTGCGCCGCCTGGGTCAGCGCGTTCATTTCCGCGTTGTCGAAGCTGGCGAAGTTCCAGCGCTGCGGGCGGGTGAAGTAGAGGCGGAAGAAGTAGTCGGTGGCGGGCAGCCAGGCGGTGCCGCCCTCGGTGTAGAAGGGAATGCTGCGCTCGGCCTGGCCGGTGTTGAACTGCGCGTCCGGCAGCTTGCGGATCTCCACGTTGATGCCGATGCGGCCCAGCGATTCCTTGACCAGCGCGGCCATCGGCTCGGCCCAGGTGGAAATGCCGGTGCCGATGGTGAAGGTGGTGCTGAAGCCGTTCGGCTGGCTGGATTCCCGCAGCAGCTCGCGGGCGCGCTCCAGGTTGGTGGCCAGCGGCATCGGCTGCGGGAAGCTGGCGTCGGGTGGCGTGCCCTGCCAGGTGCCACCGAACAAAGCCCGGCCGCGGCCGAACAGCGCGGCCTGGAACAAATCCTGGTAGGGCAGCGCCGCGGCGATGGCCTGGCGCACCTTCACGTCGTTGAACGGCGCCATGGTGTTGTTCATGGAAATGTGCGTGAAGCCGTTGGTCTGCGGCACCGACACCACCTTGACGCGGCGACGCCCCTCGATCGCGGCGACGTCGCTGGGGCTGAGGTCGATGCAAAGGTCGGCGTCACCGCGCTCGATCAGGCTGGCGCGCGTCGCCGGTTCCGGCACGGTCTGCAGGATGACGCGGCGGAAATTCGGCAGCGTGCCGCCCTTCCAGTTCTCGTTGCGGCGGAACACCGTTTGCGTGCCCGGGCGATGGCTTTCCACGATGTAGGCACCGCTGCCGGCGGAGTTCTCCTTGGTCCAGTTCAGCGCCCAGGGGTCCTCGGCGGTGGCGTGCTGCCGTGCCAGCTTGCTGTTCACCATGATGGCGTAGGGCACGCAGGTGTTGGACAGCGCCAGGCGGTCGGGCTTGGGCACCTTCATTTCGACCGAACGTGGGCCGACGATGCTGAACTGGTCGGGGCTGGTGATGGAGCCGGTGGACATTTGCGGCGGCGCCAGCGAGCGCGCGGAAACCGTGCGGTCCAGCGACCACTTGATGTCCTCGACCGTCACCGGCGAGCCGTCGTGCCAGGTGGCGCCTTCGCGCAGGTGGAAGGTGAAGCTCAGGCCGTCGGCGCTGCGGTCGATCCGCTCGGCCAGCTCGCCGCGGATGTTGGTGTGGTCGAACACCCAGTTCTCGCCCAGCTTCTTGCGCCCGAAGGCGGCCAGCCGGTCGTACACGTTCATGCTGACGCCGAAGGATTCGCGCGTGGCGCCCGGCACGGTCGGGTCCAGCGTGTTCACCGTGTTGCCGGTGATGTAGCGCAGCGTTTCCGCGCGCGTCTGCGCCTCGGCCGGCGCACCGGGCAGTGCTGCCACGGCCAGCGCGGCGCCCGCGCCCTTCAGGCCCTGCCTGCGGTTGAAATTCATGATGGTCCACCTCCGGTTATGATCCGTCGCGTGGCGCTTCGGCTCCCGGCGTGGAAGGTAGTCGGACGGGCGCGGGCTGCACAAGGGCACGCGGCCGCGCCGCGGTTCCGGCGGCGGCGTGGGCGTATGCGGCTGCGTGGGGGTGGCGGGGGTGGTGGGCGCACCAAGGCTCGAACCTGGCCGCAAGGATCGCCTGGTGTTCGATGCCAAGACGCGCGGCCTGGGTCTGCGCATGAGCATCCGCCAGCCCAGGACGGAGGGCGAAGCACCGCAGACCACCCGCACGTTCCTGGTGCAGTGGACCGACAAGGCCACGCGGCAGAAGCGGCGCGAACCGCTGGGCCAGTGGGGCAGCGTCACCATCGAGGCGGCCCGCGAGGCGGCCAAGGTGAAGCTGGGCGAAGTGGCGAAGGGCATGGACCCCCGCGCGGTGCGCCTCCAGCAGCGCAAGGCCCATGCAGCGACCAAGGCCGAGGAATCCTTGACCTTCGAGAAGCTGATCGATGAGTGGGCAAGTATCCGTCTTTTGGAACGGCGGCCCAGCTACGCGGTCGAAGCCGTGCGTGCGCTGAAGCACACACTGGCCAAGATGCTGAAGCGCCCGGCGGCGCGCATCACGCGCAGCGATGCCGTGAACGCGCTGGACGTGCTGGTGAAGGACGGGCGGCGCGCGATGGCGGGGCGCGTCATGGCCTATGGCCGGGCCTGCTACCGCTGGGCACAGAAGCGCGGCAAGGTCGAAACCAACCCCTTCCAGGGCCTGCCCATCGAAGCCGGAGGCACCGAACGTGACCGCGTGCTGACCGACGACGAATTGGGCCAGGTGTGGAACGCCACGGCGACACTGCCCGCGATCTGGCAGGCGTTCTATCGGCTGGCGATCCTGACCTTGCAGCGGCGCGAGGAAGTGGCCGGCATGCGCTGGTCGGAACTTTCCGCCGACCTGACCACCTGGGCGATCCCCGCCGGCCGCATGAAGAACGGTAAGCCGCACATCGTGTTCCTGACCGAGGCGGCGCGCGAGGCGCTGGCCACCATGCCCCGTGTTGAGGGGCGCGACCTGATTTTCACCACCACCGGCAAGACGCCCATCGGCGGCTTCAGCAAGGCCAAGGTCGCGCTGGACAATGCCGCAGGCGTGACCGAATGGCGCCTGCACGACATGCGCCGCACGGGCGCCACCGCCATGGCGGCGATGGGGATTGACCACGTGGTGGCCGACAAGGTGCTGGCGCACAAGGAAGGCGCCATTCGCGGCGTGGCGCGCGTGTATCAGCGGTATGACTACCTGCCCCAGCGCGAAGCCGCCCTGAAGGCTTGGGCGGCGCACGTGGCGCGCTGTGCGAAGGGCAAGGAAGACCAGGACAACGTGGTGCAGCTGCGGGCGGGGTAACCGCCACGCCCCCCGCCTGCGAGACCTGCTGATCCACCGGCACAGCCCACGACCCGCAGCAGGATAATGTCGCCCACTCCCTTCCTGGACCATCTTCGACGTCCGATCCCAGAGACGCATTCAGATCGGGTCAAATTTCGGCGCCAACCTCGCGCTACCTGACAAGGTGCTGTGCGGGACCAGCGCGAACACCGGAGCCGATCCCTTCACTGCTGCTTCACGTCCGGGAATACCGAAGAGCTGGAGGACAGCCGCAGAGGTTTCGGGACGCGCGACACTCTTCTGCCAACAGTCGCGGAGGATGATGCCGACGCCGACAGGGTTCCACACAGCGCCGAGGCTTGCGGCCAACGCATGGCGTAAGTGCGGAGGGGATAGGCGGACAGAATGTCCGGCCAGCTTGTTTATCGCGGCATTCGCGGACAACGAGGGCGCTTTTCATGTGCTTGGCGGCTTTGCTTTGCCGGCGGGCACTTGCGGGGAAGCCCCAAAACCAAGGCCGAAGGCCGATTTGCGCTAGTGAGCAAGGCCGACACTTGCGCTTCCGCTGGCATTTGCAGCTGGCGTCTGTCAACAAGCATGTATAGAGGGTCTATCTCTACTTTTCGCCGGGTCAGAACTCCAAAATTATAACCGAACCCACTGAAACGTCAGCCCGATTACGGTATCTGGACTGGCGCCGCTTCAGACATCCCAATATGTAGGATTCGTCTTCTTCAAAGGGCTTGCGTCGATTCGCAGCGCGCAGAAGGGACCAACGGCGCCGAAAATCATGCACCACCCGATGCACTGAGCCTCGCCTAACAGAAAAAAACATGATCTTGACCGGGGGAATGACGATGCAGGTTCGTAGTAACATCAAAAGAAGGTTTAGAAATGAACTTCAACGAATACATCACGGAAGGCCAATTCTGCGAGCGGTTCCGTATCGCGCCTAGGACTGCCCAACGCTGGCGCCGCGAGGGGCGCTTTGGACCGCCCTACATCCGTGCTGGTGGCCGAAGGGTGCTGTATCGGGTCAGTGACTGCGAGGCGTGGGCAACGGGCCGGACCTTCCAGACCCAGGCCGAAGAATTGGCGCGCGGCGCCAAGCCGGTCGAAGCGACCAAGTGAGGCTGTAGGCGCAACCGGACCAGCGCCGTAGTGCGCAGGCCCCCACCGCGCAGCCGACGCAGGGTGCCGCGATGAAGGCGGCAGACCTCTCCGCCATGCTGGCCGCGCGCATGCCACTGCTGGCACTGCAGCTGCTGCCAGGCGGCAAGCGGGTCGGCGCCGAATGGATCTGCGGCGATATCACCGGCAAGCCGGGCCGTAGCCTCTCCGTTCGGCTGACCGGACACAAGGCGGGCATCTGGTCTGACTTCAGTGGCGGTGGTGGTGGTGATGCGCTGGCCCTGGTTGCCGCCGTCCATTTCCGTGGCGACGTTCGCCGGGCCATGGACTGGTCACGCAGCTGGCTTGGTGTTTCAGCCAACGCGCCAGGCCCAACCGCTGCACCCGCCCCGCCGCCGGTCGCACCCGCTGCACCTGGTGCAGCGGCCGACGAAGCCCAGCGCCGCCGCAAAGCCGTGGCCTTGTTCCAGGCTGGCCTGGAACGACTGAACGGAACACCTGCCGCCGCCTATTTGGCAGAGCGCTCGATAGAATTTGCAGACCTTGGCCGGCAGCCCCGATGCCTGCGTTTCCACCCAGCGTGCTGGTGCAGCGAAGCCAACCGTGAACTGCCGGCACTGCTGGCAGCCATCCACGACGCGACTGGCCAGCACGTCGCCACGCATCGCACGTGGCTTGCGCAGTCCCCCGCGGGCAGGTGGGTGAAGGCGCCGGTTGCCAACCCGAAGAAGACGCTGGGCGGCTACATGGGCGGCGCCGTTCGCTTGTGGCGCGGTGCTTCAGGCCGACCGCTGGAAGACGTGCAAGACGGTGAAGCCGTAGCCCTGGCCGAAGGCTTGGAGACCGCGCTTTCGGTGGCGTTGGCCTGCCCGGAACTGCGCGTGCTGGCGGCCGTGAGCCTGCCCAACCTGGCGCGGGTGATCATGCCTCCGGCGGTGCGGGAGGTGATCCTGTGCGCCGACAACGACGACCCCGGCAACAGCGCCGCAGCCGCCGCGCTGGATCGTGCCGCAGCACACTTCGCTGAACAGGGGCGCTGTGTGCGGATTGCCCGCAGCCCCATCGGCAAGGATTTCAACGACTGCCTTCAGGGCGCTGGCCCGAAGGTGCATCAGCAAGGGCAACCTGCATGACGAAGTATGACGCGGCGGCAGCTGGTCGCGGCGGCAAGGCCGACGTGCGCCGGGCAATCGCCACCGCCAAGACAATCCCCAACGGCAGCACAACGACCGATGACCCGAACACGGTCGCCAACTTTCCACCCGGCTTCGAGATGCGGCCTGATGGCCTGTATCGGTGCGGGCGTAGCGACAAGGAGAAGCCGCTTCGCATCGCTGGTTACTTCGAGGTGGTGGCGGAAAGCCGGCCCAAGGGCAACGATGCCTGGGGCCTGCTGCTGCGGTGGTTGGACCGTGACGGCACGTCACACAGCTGGATCATGCCGCGCGCCATGCTGGCCGGCGACGCCGCCGAGCCGCGCGCACGCCTGGCCGCATGCGGGTTGGACATATCGAACGCGAGCGGCGCGCGCACTGCGCTGGTCGATTTCCTTATGCGCGTCAAAACCCCCAACCGGGTGCGCACCGTGCCGCGCGTCGGCTGGCACTTTTCCACCAACGCCCCACCAGCCTTCGTGCTGCCGGGGCTGGTGTGCGCCGTCCCCGGCGCTGCTGAGTCCCTGGTGCTGGACATGGACCCCCTGCCAACGATCTACCGCAGGCAGGGGAGCCTGGCCGAGTGGAAGACCCAGGTGGCGGCACCATGCATTGGCAATGACCGGCTGCTGTTCGCCGTCTCGCTCGCCTTCGCGGGGCCGCTGCTGGCGCTGGTCGGCGAGGAAGGCGGCGGCTTCCACCTGCGGGGCGATAGCAGCCTGGGCAAGACCACGGCGCCGCACATGGCGGCCAGCGTGTGGGGTGCGCCAACCGGCCCGGACGCTAACGTGCGGCAGTGGCGTGCCACCGGCAATGCGCTGGAAGGCACCGCCGCCGCCCACAACGATGGGCTGATGCCCTTGGACGAAATTTGCCAGGCCGATCCGCGCGAGGTGGGTGAGATCGCCTACATGCTGGCCACCGGGCAGGGCAAGGCACGCATGCAGGACCGTGGCGGACTGCGCCCCACGACAACCTGGCGCGTGCTGTTCCTTTCGACCGGAGAGGAAGCCCTGGCGGACCTGATGGCGCGTGCCGGTCGTGCCGTGAAGGCAGGACAGGAAGTGCGGTTTCTTGACCTGCCAGCCAATGCAGGGGCCGGCCATGGCCTGTTCCAAACCCTGCACGGCAAGCCTGACGGCAACGGCTTTTCGCGGGCACTGCGCGCCGCCATCCAGGACCAGCACGGCGCGGCCGGCCCGGCCTTCCTGCACTGGCTGGTGCGACGCATGGCCAACGATCCGACCCATGCGGCGGAGACGCTGAAGCAACGGCTGCGCGCCCTGGCACAGGCACTCACGCCGGCCGGCGCCGATGGCCAGGTGCACCGCGCAGCTGGCCGCTTCGCGCTGGTCGCGCTGGCTGGTGAGCTGGCCACCGAAGCGGGCGTGACGGGGTGGCCGCCAGGTGCCGCAGAAGCCGCCGCCGCCGCATGCTTCAACGCCTGGCTGATCATGCGCGGCAGCACCGGCAGCCGTGAGACGCAACACCTGATCGCTGCCGTGCGTCGCTTCGTGGGGCTGCATGGCGCGGGGCGTTTCGAGACCATCCCCGAAGCGAAGGACAACGGCAGCCAGACCGCACCGCAGGCACCCGACACGCGCACGATCAACCGCGTTGGCTGGAAGTGGCAGGAGGCCGACGACACAGGCGTAATGCGCTGGAGCTACGGCTTGATTCCTGAAATCTTCGCCTCGGAAATCTGCGCACCGCTGGGAATGGAACCAAACGAGGCACGCCGGAAGCTGGATAAGGCTGGGCTGCTGGTGGTGGACGAGCGGGGCGGCAAGCGCCGCCGCACCCGCCGCACGCCTGTGCCGGGTCATGGGCGCCCGGACCTGGTGGTGCTGGTGCCCACCATCCTGGACAGCGGCGACGATGAACCCCAAGCCGCCTAGGCCGGCCAGCCCCACAAGGAAAACCGAAAACCGCAAACCTTGGTGCCCCAGTGCCCCATGCTTTCAGGAAAGAGAGAGAACTATAGGTTTAACCTGGCTTTTCGCTGGGGCACCAAGGCATCGGGCACTGATTTTTCATGGTGCCCCAGTGCCCCAGCAAGCGCCCCATCTCCGATGCCGGATGGCCTTCGCGTTTCTGGGGCACGACCTGGCGGTGCCCACACCGACACAAGCTTGGTGCCCCACGGCAGGCCCTTGTCCTTCCTTGCCCAAGTCACGCGCTGGGGCACGGGGGGCACGGGGGCACCGCGTTACCCCCTGGCGGGTCCCAGCGGTGGCGCTGCCCACACGGGCGGCTAACGCCTGCGGTATCGGCAGTGCATCGGCCCAGTAAACTGGTTGACCGGTTGATGCGTGCTCCCCGCCATGGGTCCCTCCCTGCGTTCAGGCTGACACGGGCGGGCAGAGTGCGGGTCGGCACCAGTGCGTGGGTGTGCGGTTGATGCAACGCAACGCCGCACGCAACGTGCCTGCCACTGGGTGCCGAGGCGGTGGCCCCACCCGGGGGGGGCTTCCAATCTTGAACGACGACGCGACCCAGACCGACGCCCAGTCGCACGCGCGTGGCCGCGAAATGGCAGAAAACTTTTTTCCGGCCAGGGTGCGGACGTGGTTCGCGGGTCCCTCTACCTGTCCCCGCTACACGGGCGGGCAAAGCGTGCGCGGGCGCAGTGGTGTGCCCAGGGAGCACGGGCGCTTGTTCTTCCTGTTGTGCACTAAGCGGTGGGCGCCCGCGTGCCTTGCTTGCCCCGACCTCGCGCAATAGGCGAACCTGCGCGCGAACGACTGACCAGCGGGGACGGCATGGCCAAGGCGGCGAAGAAGCAAAGCGGCAACGGCGGAAGCGGGGCGAAGGCCAAGGGTGAAGCCCGCGGTTACCAGCATGCCGACAAGGACGTGCCCGCCTGGACGGAGATTGGCGCCGCCCCCCGCTTCAAGCCCAGGAAGCCGCCGACCACCTACCGCCATGACAGCAGCCTGCGCCCCCCTACTCGACTGGGACATAAGCCGAGTAAGCTCCAACCTGATCTTACGGCTGCAGCGCTAGCGACCAAGGGAACGCAGCAAGCCTGCGCTCTCAAGACCATCCTTGTGGATGTGCCGGGAGTCGGTTCACATCCTCAGGGGTCTCGTTGTCATCAGTGAGTGTGCACGACATCATACATTGTGCGCTGCCAACGAGCGCAAGATCCGTTGGTTAGATGCAGTTGTAGTGGAAGGATGGCACGATGTTTGGAGAAGCCACACTCTGCTTGGGGATAAAAAACACTTGCCGGTTCCTGTCCACCCAACCCTAAGATGACGCGCGAAAATCATGGGCGATTAACACATGGCGGTTTGGGGCTCATTTCTGGCAGGCAAAGAGATTGCCTCGCGTCGGAAATTCCTAGCGGTTGCAAGCAGTGCCCTCTGTTGCAGCTCCTGCCGGAGCCTCTTTGGACCTCAAGCGCACCCTGGCGCCCCACAGATCGTCCAATCGTCTGCCACACCCATGTCACCAGGATCCACGCCAGATCTTGGTGGTGAACTAAAGTCCGTTCGCGATCTGCTACAAGGCGATGGCTGGAAGGCATGGCCGAGTGAATCAGCAAGCTTTCCAGTATGGTTCAATGATGTACTACCGCTCCATATCCTTCCCAAACCGTTTCGCTGGCCAGCTTCTACCGCGGGCATCGATCTGTGGGCTATCAAGGCCAACCTCAAAATCCCTAGCCTTATGAGCGGCGAAGGTGCACCACCGCCACAAGTCCAATTGGTTCGTTTTTACATCACTTCCATTGTTGAAACCCTGGAAAAATGGGGACTTCTAACGGAAAATACAAAAGAAATGTGGGGGCTGAAGCAGCAAAGCACTGCCAAATATGCTGGGTTTAGTGCTGTATTCCATGGGGCCGAATTTGAGACGGCACGTGGTTGGACAGATCAGGATGTCGACGCAGTCACAATAAACCCCTCGTTGTCTGCAGAACAATTATTTTTGACATCCGCTCACGAAGTTTATCATCAACTTCAATATCAGTATTCTCGCTGCAGGTCCCTTGGATCCACTCCAAGCACCGGCCCCTCCTCCATTGACCCACTGTACTATGACATTTTTCCCTCAATTAGGGAGGGGGGGGCACGACTTGCAGAGTATTGGCTATCCAGACAACCTGACCGTGGCCTGCCAGAGGCTCGGGCGTGGTTTGCCAATCAGAACCAATCTCTATTTGAACCCACCAAACACCCGCCCAGCAATCGCATTTCTGCTCGATATGCATCAAGCTTGTTTTGGTTATACATGGCTGAACAACACAGCAATGCCCTTATCGGCTCCGATACACAAAAGGAAATATTGCTTTCATTGCTAAATTCCGGCCAAAATGTTTGCCCAAAGCCCGCAATTGATATCCTGCGAAACGCTCGGGCAAAAATGGCCGGGCCTGGCCACCTTGACTCTTTCTTGTACCTAGACCCGGCGGGGCGCGAAGTTGTAAGTTCAGAAACAACGTGGGGTAACTTCCAAGTCGCAATTGCGCTAAATGGGACCGCTGGCGAAGACAAGCGCTTCACGTTTAGGGATACGCATGTTTGGCGTGATCTATCTGGGCAGCGACTGAGATTTGAGCCTAGCCAAAGCATATTGATTGACGCGCTACCGGTCTCCAAGGGCCGCACGGGCGCTCAAGAATTTGAGCCCAACGAATTTCTTATACAACCTGACCTGCTGGCGAGTTCACGATTGCGCCGGTATAGTGTGCTGACATTGTTTCAAAAAAGCGCCGACGACGTTCCACCGAGTGTCGCCCTTCAACCGTTTGCGATGCGTGCATGGCGAGTAAATGTCCCTACTGACGGAGTGAATCGTCTTTTGAGAGTGCGGTTTTGGCCGATAAGGGGGCTATCGGACGCGCTCGTGCAGATAGTGCTCGTTGATCATGAGGGCAGACTTAGGCAAATTTATCGGCATGATGGGGCTGCTTCCAAACTTATGGATCAGGTTGTGTCATGCAATAACATTAAGGAGGCAATTGTTCTTGTCTCAAGCAGGACAGAGGCCGGCGATTTTTCTCTTGCATTGTCCAGGGTAGAAGACCGATCACTTATTTCTGCAGCCTCGTGGAATACGCTGAAGGGACGAGGATTGCCTGTTGATCCGCACGAAAGTCATTGGACTTGGAGAAGTCCAGATTTTTATCTAAATACTATGAACAAACGTCTTTATCTAGAGCTGGTAAATTTAGGCCTGAGGCGGGCAACTGGGGTCCAGATTGAAATTTTCTGGACGTATTCGCGCGATATAGAGTCGCGCGGTTTGGCGGAATGGAGGACGTTCGATGTCGCAATGCAGCCTACACCAACACAAAATCTTAGAGTGACGGCAGAGATTCCGCATTTTGACGAATGCAGGGAACAGCTTGAAAGATTTGGCCGATCAGCCGGAAATGAGAACGGATTTTCTTCGTTGAGCCGTTGCTCGGCGTCTCCCTCTTGGAGTAGAGCAACATTTGTTGCTGAATACAGCGACAGCGCAGTTGTAAAGCACATAGACCCGTTTGATTTGACTTTTTGTGCCAGGATCTATGCTGACAGCGATGCCAATGAAGGTGGATTGACACTCTTAACGAGCAGCTTACAGATTGCACCGCGGGCACCGGCAGGGTTTCGGCTGTCTTGATTGAGCCCACACTGGCCTGCTGAAGTTCATCAACAACGTCGAGGGAGGTGGATATGTCTGGGGATGGGTTGCTGGATCAGAATGTGCTTGTCGGCGCAATTCAGCATTTGGAATTGAAAATTCATTCATTACAAAAGAAACTTTATTCAGTTCAATTCGATCAAGATGAATTCGACAAAATCAGCCGCCAATTTCCTAACGTCCCGCATGCGCACATTCTAAATGTCCTGAATAAAGAAAAACCAAAATTTAATTCCTGGGACAATTTCGCGCTTCATACAACTGGCCATAAAGTTCTGTATAAATGGGATGGAACACTTCAGCGTAAATTTCTTAAAGAGGAACATCTGAATCGACTTTATGATCCAAAATATGGCCCGTTCAGCTGGGGTTCAGCAGAACAGGAGGGTTTATTGCAGTATGAAGAGTATGAAGTGAAGGCCAACGATACTGAAGCAGAAAGATATGAACCGACTGCTGTTCTTCCGAATGGCGACAAAGTCGTTTGTGTTTATCACAGGGTCAGGCCCATCGCAAAACCCAATACAATCTATACAACGCTGACTATGGCTGATCTGGAGAAACGCCCCTAATCTTCGGTTAAGGGGTGGGGAGTTATTTTGCATTGCTTTTGGTCGGCATTTGCGCCGTTGTTTGTTCCCATAGTAGACGCTCCCTGAGCGTCTGCTGGAATAGGAACCCCATCGCCTTTGCCTCCGCCACCGCTCGCTCCAGGTGCTTCACGCCTGACTCCCGGAGCCCGCAAGCCACCTCTGCTGCGCCGAGAAAACTCTCTGCCACCGGGCGCATCAGGTCCGCCTCCGCCCGCAGACAGGCGGCCAGCGCCGCGCGCAACGGCGCCAGCGCGCCGGCTGCATCGCCCCGGGTGTAAAGCAGGTAACCCTCCGCGATGTCCGCGAAAATGACGGCAAACGTGTTGCCGCCCGCCTGCACCTTGCGCCGGCATTCGGCCAGTGCCGCTTCCGCCGCGTCGAAGGCACGCAGGTCGGCCAATGCGCGCACTTGGTACGCCAGCGCCACGATGGCCAGGTGCACGTCCAGTCCGAAGCGACCAACCAGTTCCGGCGCCTTGGCCCGCGCGCCGACCTCGGCCATGGCGTCCGCCGCCTCCGCCATCCGCTCCAGGCCCAGCAGCGCTAACCCGCGTTGGAACGTGGCGCGAAGTGCCAGGGCGGGGTCATTGCGCGCGGCTGCCAACGTCGTGGCTTGAGTGGCCGCCGCCATCGCCTCGTCATAACGCGCGCAAAGCCAGGCCGCGTGGCTCTGGAACACGTACAGATTGCCCAGCAGGGTGTGCTGCCTCGCTGAGACGGGTGCGCAACTCATCCATGCGGCCCAGTCGGAACAGCGGCTGGCGGAGGTCGAAGCGGACATCCACCGCGAGCGCCGGCTCGGCCTCTGGCAGGCGGTCCAGCGCGTCAGCTGCGTCATCCAGGAAGCGCACGGCCTCCCGGTTCGCGTTGCGGGCGGCGGCACGGCGGCCGGCGGTGCGAGCGTGGCGTACCAGGCGCGCCCAGTCCTCAGCCCGGCGAGCGTGGCGGGCCAGGGTTTCGCTGAACTCCTCCACCCGGTCGCCTGCCATGCGCTCCAGCGTCTCGCCGATGCGGGCGTGCAGCACCCGCCGGCGCGAGCGCAGCATGTCGGCATAGGCCACGTCCTGCACCAGCGCATGGCTGCACGACAACAGCGCCGCCGCACCCACCCCCTGCGCCACGGCCAGACCACGGCTCGCCAGTACGCCCGCGGCGTCATTGGCGGCAAGCGGCGGCAGCTCCGCGATCTCGGCCAGCATGCCGATTGGCGCAGGCTCGCCATGCACGGCCATGGCTTCCAGCAGGCGCTTTCCGTCGGTGTCTGCCCGGTCGATGCGAGCGCCCAACAGCGCGCGCACGTCCTGCGGCAGGTCGCCATCCGCCGCGCCTTCGCGATGGGCCGCGGCTTGTGCCTCGATGAACAGCGGGTTGCCGCCGCAGCGGGTGGCCAGGCGCTCGGCGAGGCCGGGGTCACCCGACTGTTCGCCCAGCAGCTGCGCTGACATGGCCTGCGCCTGGCTGACCGGGAGTGCACCGATCGACAGACGCTGGACGGACCGGTGGCTGGAGAGTGGCGCCGTGAACTCCGGGCGCCACCCCAGCACGAGCAGCATCCGCGTATCGGTCAGGTCAGCGGCCAATGCCTCGAGCGCGTTCTGCGTTTCGGTGTCGGCCCAGTGCATGTCGTCGATCATCAGCAGCACGGGCGTGCGATGCACCAGTTGGCGCAGTGCCGCGGAGCAGGCAGCCACCATCCGGCGGCGGCGGGCTTGCGGTTCCTGAGCGCGCCAGGGCGCATCGGTCGGCAGGTCAAGCAACGCTGCCAGCGCCGTTGCGTCATTGCCCGGAGCGGGCCAAGCCGCCACGGCCGAATCGAGCAGCGCGCGTTGGGTTTCGAGCGGGGTTTCGGTGTCCAGCAGCATGCGGCGGCGCAGCAGCGGCTTCAGCGGGTGAAACGCGATCTTGTCGCGCCACCGCAGGCACTGTCCCTGCACCAAGGCCATTTCCGAGCCATGGCGCGCACCGAACTCGCGCATCAGGCGCGACTTGCCGATCCCGGCCTCGCCCACCAGGGCGATTGCTCGCCCCTGGCCTTGCTGGACAGCGTTGCGCGCTGCTTCCAACAGACTCAACTCATCATCGCGACCGATGAAGGGCGACAGCAGGGCGGCGCCGGCGGCTTCCAGCCGGGTCAGTTCCGGGGCGGCGGCGACCAGGGTGAAAACGTCAGTCGGCCTGGCTAGGCCGCGCAGCGCCAGGGAACCTTTGGGTTCGGCCGTGACGCGTGGACCGGCGGCGCGCAAAACGGCAGCACTCACCAGAATTGTCCCTGGGTCAGCTTCCTGTTGCAGCCGTGCGGCGAGATGCACGACTTCACCTGCGGCATCCAGGCCGGCGGCCCCATCAGCTTGCAGCGCGTGCACCACCACCTCGCCCACGTGCACCCCGATGCGGATAGGCAGCCTCAAGGCGGGGCGGGACTTGTCCTCCTGCATCGCGAGCGCCGCGCAACATGCAGCGAGCGCGTGGTCCTCCATGGCTGCGGGCGCGCCGAACAGCGCCATGATTCCATCACCGGTCACACGGTTGACCGTCCCGCCATAGCGGCGAATGCAGGCGGCCATCGCATCCAGCGTAGGGCGCAGCAGGCTGAGTGCCGATTCTGGGTCCTGGTCCGCGACCATGGGCGTGGAGCCTGCGATGTCCGCGAACAGCACGGCCACAGTTTTCCTGGCGGCTATCGGTACCGACTGGGATGGGGCCTCGCAATGTGGGCAAGCCAGCGTTGGATCAGAGCGCGGCGCGCCACAGGCTGGACAGGGGGATGAGGTTTGCATGCGACGGACGAAGGTTAACGCATGCGCAACGGTCGTGGTCTTTAGTTATGAATTCGCAACGCTTTGGAGTGTACCCGTGGCCGCGCTGCTACTCCGCCCCGTCGCAAATCGATGATTTTCAAACGGACTCAGGGAGGCTGACCGACGCGCGCGCGGGCGATCAGTTGACGGTCCAAGCCACCAACGCCGCTGACAGAGAACCGATGCGCGCGCGGTCAAAACCTCACCCCGCTGGGCACATCGGAGCCTAGCGTGACACTTGGCAATGGCGAGGACTCTTCAGGAACGGGACAATCTGGGTACCGAACCGACGCGCCCGCCCGCGCGCGCAGCAGCCGCTAGCCGGTTTCGCAGCTTTAGCAGCGGGGGGTGTGTGCCCAAGCGCCGTAGCGCACGAGGTCCGCAGGGGGTCCGCAAATCAAATTGACTCAGCCCACTCGGTTCTGTGGCAGTTGGGCAAGGTCAAATTAGTTTTGGGATTTCAAGCCCTTGCGATGGTGGGCGCACCAGGGCTCGAACCTGGGACCCGCTGATTAAGAGACCTAGGGCATTCATCCCCGCTTCGTCCCGCCTTGCCCACGCATGGCCCCGTGATCCGGCCATTTCTCAGTCATAGTCCTGGGAAATCACAGCCGCGAGTCCCCGCACGGTTCCGCTTGCATCCGGTATCCCTGTCCGGTCAGTGTCCGGTCAGGCGAAAGTGTCCGGTCAGCAAATTTGTCCGGTCAATCAGTAGAGGGGTGAGGCGATGGCGATGCGGGTGGTGAGCGAGGGGCCGACGAAGATCACCAAGGCCACCATTGACGCGGCATGGCGCCGCCATGCGCCTGGGCTGCGGTTGGTGATCCGCGATACCGAGTGCCGGGGCCTGGCGCTGGTGGTGAACCCCACCGGCATGTCCTGGACCTACAGCTACAAGCCGCGCGGGCGCGACCCGGAGACGGGCAAGCGGTTCCCGAGTGCCAGCCTGACCATCGGAACCCCAGCCAGTCATGCCCCCGACGATGCGCGCGACGCTGCCGGCAAGGCCAAGGGGGCGGTGAAGGGGGGCGGCGATCCGGTGGCGGACCGCAAGGCCGCGACCACCGCGCGGGCGGCCAAGCAGGCGCGCACCGTGGAGCGGATGCTGGACCTCTACGAAAAGGCGTTGCCGAAGCGGCCCCGGATGCGCGGCACGGGCGGCCTGCTTTCGGCCCGGCATGTCGGATACGAGATCGCGCACACCCGCGCGGCGGCGAAGACGATGCGGGTTGACGCGCTGCCCGTGGCCGATGTGGCGGCGAGCCATGTGCGCGCGCTGTTGGCGGCTGAGGCGGCCCGGCCGGCGACGGCGAAGCACCGGCTCGGCGCATTCTCCCGGTTCTGCGACTGGTTGCAGGAAGAGGGAGCCATAGCGGCCAATCCGTGCGTCATGGTGGGCAAGCGCCAGCGCCGGATCGTGGTGGGGCAGCGCACCGAGCACCTCGCGCCCGGCGACTTGGCGCGCCTGTGGAGCGCGGCAGCCAAGCTTGATGGTGTGCATCGTGACCTCGCCCGGTTCCTGGTCGCAGTGCCCTGCCGCCGCAGCGAGGCGGCACGCATGGAATGGTCGCACCTGGACCTTTCCGCCTGCCTTTGGTCCATCCCGGCGGCGCACTCCAAGAACCGCGACCCGCACCGGCTGCACCTGCACCCGCTGGTGCTGGCCACGTTGCGGGCGCGTTGGGAGGCGGCGAACAAGCCGACGCGCGGCCTGGTGTTCCCCGCCCCGGTGTCGGGCAAGGTGCTGGACACGTTCACCGACATGAAGGCGCGGCTTGAACGCGCAGTGGCCGCCGAAGCCGCGCGAGTGACCGAAGCCACCGGGCAGGACGTGCCGGCGCTGCCCGCGTGGCGCTGGCATGACTTCCGGCGCAGCTTCGCAACGGCGGTGGCGGAGGCGGGTGTTGCGGAGGCGGTGGCCGACGCGGTGTTGAACCATCGCCAGTCCGCCACCCGTGGCGGCGTGCTGGGCGTGTATCAGCAGGCGCGGCGCTGGCCCGAACAACGGGCCGCCATGGTGCGGTGGGGCGAATTGCTGACGGCGGCGATCGACGGCAAGCCGCTGGCCAGCGCCACCGTTGTGCAGTTGCACGCATGACCAGTCCTCTCCCTATGGCCTCCCCAAAATCCCCACAATCCCCAAAACGCCAGATGCTAGACGGAAGCCGTTTGGCTGGACTGCGACTGGCAGGGAGCGGGTGGCCACCTGAGCGCCGGCATCGCACCCGCCGGCCGCCCGTGCCGACCTCACCAACGTGTGCGAGATGGCGCGAGCTTGAAGCCCAACAACGCGGTTGAATGGCTGACGGCTGAGCAAGTGTTGCTCTTCATCAAGGCGGGCAAGCTGCTTTCGCCGGCGGAGATCGTAGGGGCGAACATCGGCAGCAGGTGACCTGGCCCGATTCAGCTTTCTGGCCCGCGCTCCAGCGTTGCGCTGCAACTTGGCCCGGGAAGCCGCATCAGTGGTCCGGCAGCCGAGACCGCGTCCTCTAGGTCATGCGTGACCTGGAGAACTGGCAACGAGAGC
>VYLE01000495.1_pt1 | contig 20599 bp, 18 predicted proteins | sample 5114391 | NCBI WGS metagenome assembly VYLE01 (sample SAMN12291771, study PRJNA351875) | freshwater metagenome | isolation source: freshwater lake | place: USA: Michigan, Kent Lake | collected 2013-08-15
CCGGCGCTGCAGGCGCGCGCGGGCACGCCCCACGAGCGCCGTGTTGGCAAGCGCCGCACCCTCGGCCGTCCCGTTGGCGCGCCCCACCTCGATGGCGCGGGTGAGCCAGAACGACGCCGAATCGAGCATCTGATTCGTGTTGAGTTCCGGCCCCGACGAGAAGCTGCCGGTGCAGAAATCGCTGGCCATCTGCAGCATGGCAAAGCCACGGAACGTGGCCGCACGTGCCACGCTGATGTTGGTGGTCGGGTTCGGCAGCGCGAGGTCGAGCACCTGCTTGGCCGAAGCGATGGCGCGGGACAGCGGCGCCCACACGTCACCGTTGAGCGACCCGTTGAGTGGCGTGATGTTGCGAACGCCGAACTCGTTGCGCGTGGGGAACGTGTCGGACACGTTCGCCTCGCCGCTGAACCAGGCGCCGTACATCGCGAGCAGCCCGAACATGTCGACGAAGTTCTGCTGCGCCGACAGCGCGAGGGTGTTGCCGCTCGACACCGGGTCCACCGTGGAGGCGTCGATGACGTTGGGATTGGTCACGGTGACGAATTCGTCACCGCAGGCGGTGGCGCCGAGGGCGAGTACCGCACCCGCCGCCGTGCGCGAAACCGCGCGGACGATCTTCTTCATGGGATGGTTGCGGTCAGAAGTTGAGATTGAAACGGAGCATCGAACGGCGCGGCAGTGGCACCGTGAGGAAGTCTTCGCGCGAGAAGGCACCCGTCTGCGCGTTCACTTCGGGATCGGGACCCGAGAAGTCGCTCCACAGGCGCACGTTCTGGAACGCCAGCGTCACCGAGGCGCCCTGCACACGCTTGCCCAGCTTGTCCGTCAGCGAGCGCGGCACGTCGTACGTGGCGGACAGTTCGCGCAGGCGCACGAAGTCGCCCCGCTCGATGTAGGGCTCGCGGGCGTCGTTCACCGGCACCGCCGACCCGTTGGCTTCCGACACGAACGGGCCGAACCGGCGCAGCCGCTCTTCGGCCGGCAGGGCCGTGGGGTCGAGCCGCAGGTTCGAACGCACCAGCTGCGTCTCGCGGAAGAAGCGCGTGTTGTTGTACACCACGAAGTCGCGCTTCGCGTCCAGCAGCGCGGCGATGCGCAGATTCTTGAAGAGCGTCAGGGTGTTCGTGATGTTCCACTCGAGCGTCGGGAACAGGTTGCCCACCGGCTCGAGCGTATCGCTCACGACCACGCGGTTGGCCGCGGCGTCGACCGAGCGCACGCGCTTGGCCACCATCACGCCGAGCTGCTGCCCCTTGAGGGCGCGACCCACGCCACCAAGCGCGAAGGGCGAGATGCCACCGAGGCTCGTCAGCTCGTTGCGCAGCGTGTTGGCCGCACCACGCACATCCCAGCGCACGTTGCGCTTGTTCACCGCCGTCACGTTCACCGCGACTTCCACACCCTGGTTGAGCACCGAGCCGAGATTCGCCAGCGGGTTGGCGTTGAAGCCAAGCGACGGCGGAATCGGACGGGCGATGATCAGATCCTGCGTGGTCTTGCGGAAGAACGTGAGCTCCGTCGACACCTTGTTGTCGAAGAAGCCGGCATCGAGCCCCGCTTCGAACTCCGTGCCCCGCTCGGGATTGAGGTCGGCGTTGCCGGGGTTGCCGAGCACGGCACCGGCGAGCGTGGTGCCGGTGATGTTGTACGACGCCGCGGCCAGCGTGGTGAGCGCGTCACCCGGGTTCGGCGAGCGACCCGTGGTGCCGTACGCGGCGCGGAGACGCAACGTGTTCACGAAGCGGGTCAGAGGGGAGAAGAACCCTTCTTCGCTGATCGCCCACGAACCGCCGATCTTGGGGAGCACGAAGCTCGGCGCCTGGTCACCGAACGACGAGTTGCGGTCGATGCGCACACCCACCTGCAGGAAGCGCTTGTTCTGGTTGCCGATCTGCAGCTGGCCGAGGTAGCCGTACTGACGCTGCTCGGTGAAGCCGCCACCGCCCGTGGTCTGCGACCCCGAGCCGATCGAGTTGTTCGCGTTGGTCACGAAGCCGATGCCGGTGGCGTTCAGGTTCGTGTTACGGGTCGAGATGACCTGGAGGCCGAACGAGAGGTTCGTTTCCCAGTCGCTCCCCCACTGCTTCTTCATGTTGCCGAGGTAGTCGAACGTGTAGCGCTCCGCGCCGCGCGACGTCTGGGCGTTGCTGCCGCCGTCGGTCAGACCGCCGTACCACAGGCTGTCGTTGCGCGGGAAGAAGCTGGTCTGCAGGTCGTTCGCGAAGTCGAGACCGCCAGTGAACCGGTTGGTGAACCAGTCGGTGGGCGCGTAGTTGGCCGTGATGCTCGACGTGACGCGTCTGGAGAGCAGCTGGCGATACACCGAGTTGATGGCGTTGAACTGGCGGTTGGAGAACCAGCCGTTGTTCGACAGCCCGGCATTCGGCCCGTCATTGCGGGTGGTCGGGCTGCCCAGCAGGGCGCCGCCGATCCAGCCGAAGATGTTGTTGTCGTTGTCCGGAAGGCGCGTGGCCGTCTGCACGAGGCCGAGGCCAATGTCGAAGTTGAGCTTCGAGTTGGCGATATAGTTGGCGTTCGTGCGGATGTTGTAGCGGTTGAAGCTTTCGTTGGGGAGCGTGCCCGACGAGTTGTCCGAACCGTAGTTGAGGGCAAAGCCGTAGTTCTGGCCACCACCGCGGATGCCGTAGTTCACGAGCTGCTCGGTGCCGTTGCGGAAGGCGCCGACACGCTCGAGCGGGTTGTCGCTTACCAGGTCACCAACCGCGCGACCGCGGCAGAGCGGGTTGGTGCTCGTGGGAGCCACCGTCGCGGCCGTGCAGTTGCCAAAGTTGTCGGGGATGTCCCAGTACGACACGCTCGACGTGAGCTGCTCGGCGCGCAGCGTCTGCTGGAAGCTGCTCGAACCCGCCTTGCCCTTCTTCGTGATGATCTGGATCACGCCGGCCGAGGCGTCGGCGCCGTAGAGCGTCGCCGCCGCGGGGCCCTTCACCACCTCGATGCTTTCGATTTCATCGGGGTTGAGGTCGTTGAAGCGGTCGTAGGCCTGCCCCGACTGCCCGGACCCGATGATGCCTTCGTTCACGCGCACGCCGTCGATGAAGACGAGCGGCTGGTTCGACAGGTTGATCGAGGAGGCACCACGGATGCGGATCTGCGTGGCCGTGCCCTTCGTGCCCGACTGCGAGCTGAGCGCCACACCGGGCACGCGCGACTGCAGCAGGTTGGCCACGTTCGTGACGGGGGCGTCCTTGATGATGTCCGCCGCCGTGACGGAGGCGACGAGCGCCGACTGCGCCTTGCGCTCCTGGTTGCCGGCGGTGCCGGTCACGACCACTTCGGACAGGTTGATGGCCGACGTGGACATCTCGAAGTTGAGATTGGTCGTCGTGCCGGCGGTGACGGTGGCCGTCTGCGTGACCGACTTGTAGCCGATGCGCAGGGCGGCGACGGTGACGCTACCCGCCCGGACGTTCAGCAGGCGGTATTCACCATCCTTGTTGGTGGGAGCGGCCAGCATGGTTCCCACGAGGGAAATGCGAACATCCGAAATTGGCAGCTTGGTGGCGGCGTCGATCACCTTGCCGCTGATGGTACCGGTGGGCGCCTGCTGCGCGCCCAACGATCCCGCCAGGACCAGGGAGGTTACCGCTGCTGCCCAACGGGTAATGCTCAACCGATGGGACATCAACTTCTCCAGAGAGTGGAACAGAGGAGGAGGGCCCCGCAGCGAATCGGGCGGGGCGAGGAGGGGAACGCGCCGTGAGCGACGACGGGCCGGTGGGGGGGCCCGTCGCGCCGACACGGGACCAAGTATAGATGCTAACCAGAACTTTACAAAGAGTAGACAGAGGTCGCGGAGCGGCCCATCCAACTTCTGGCCTGGCAGTGCCGGGTGGTCTGAGGCAACCGGCCGCGGTGGTGTACGTTCCCGAAGACGGAACGACGAGGGCCTCGATGGTGACGGCGCCTTGACGGGGGCTGGTACCGGGGTTCACGTTCGCGCATCCGGCAGGGTGTGTGGATCAGCCTGCCGGAGGCTCCCCGCCGGGGGCAGCGTCGTGCCCCGTCCCGCCCCCAGTCTCCACACAGGCTGCACTCCCCAGTGCCTGCTCGATGACGCCGTATCTCACATTTCTGCTCTACCTGACCGCCATTGTCGGCTTTGTCGGCCTGGCGCTGTCGTTGAACGCCCTGCTGGGCCCCAAACCGGCCGGGACGTCCACCAAGCTGGAGCCCTTCGAGTGCGGCGCCACGCCCGTGGATGTCATCAATGTGAAGGCCGTCCCCATCAAGTATTACGCGGTGGCCATCGCGTTCCTGCTGTTCGACCTCGAAACCATGTTCCTGTTCATCTGGGCCCTGGGAGCACGCCCGCTCTCCGGGTTCATGGTGTTCACGTTCTTCCTGTTTGCCGCGCTGCTGGTGCTCTGCCTGCTGTACGTCTACAAGGCACGCATCCTCGAAGCGGTGACGGAGTAGGCGATGTACGGCAAGCGACTTCCCATTCTCGACGGCACGGGTGCCGCGGCCTCCGCCGGCACGGGCGTCGAGGCGCACAACAAGCACGCCACCTTCGAGTACCTCACCACCCGCAAAGACGAACTGGTCGGCTGGGCTCGCAAGTTCTCGCTCTTTCCGTACCCCTTCGTCACGGCCTGCTGTGCCATGGAGTTCATGGCCGTCAGCGCATCCAATTACGACACGGACCGCTTCGGTGCCGCACTGCCGCGCTTCTCCCCGCGGCAGGCCGACCTGCTCATGGTCGTCGGTACCGTGACGCAGAAGCAGGCTCCCATTCTGCTCAAGGTCTACGAGCAGATGTGCGAACCCAAGTGGGTCATGGCCTTCGGCGTCTGCGCGAGCACGGGGGGCTTCTATCAGAACTACGCGTCGCTCCCCGGCATCGACCGCATCATTCCCGTGGACATCTACGTGCCGGGGTGTCCGCCTCGTCCCGAGATGGTCATCGACGGCATCATGCGCCTGCAGGAAAAGATCGCGCAGGGGCGACATCCCATCATCAACGACCGATTCTGACGTGACCGCCCCACTCTTCGACCGGCTGCGCGAGCAGCTTTCCCCCGGCGAAGCGGGGTCGGGAGGACAGGTCAGTGCTGAGACCCCCGTCGTCTGCCTCGGGGTGCAGCACAAGGTCCTCGTCTTCGCCCTCGCCCCCGATCAGCTGCTGCCGGTGGCGCGTCGACTCCGCGACGAGTTCGGCTTCGACCTCTTCCTCGACGTGACGGCGGTGGACTGGCCCGGCGCGCCGCTCCGCTTCGAGGTGGTCTGGCATTTCTACTCGACCGCCGCGCACGTGCGCGTGCGCCTCAAGGCGCGCGTGCCCGAACAGGACCCCACCGTGGATTCGCTCAGGCCGCTCTATGGCGCCGCCGGCTACATGGAGCGCGAGTGCCACGATATGTACGGGATCGTCTTCCGGGGAAACCCGGACCTGCGTCCGATCCTGCTGTACGAAGGCTTCGTCGGTCATCCGCTGCGCAAGGACTACCCGAAGCAGAAGGAGCAGCCGCTCGTGCCGTATCTTCCTCCGCAGGGTGCCCTTGTCCGCTGACCCCGTGCTCCGCCCGCCCATTGCGAACCCGGTGCAGCCGGTCTTCGCGGCCAGTCGCGACGACACCACTGTGGTGAGCATCGGCCCGTCGCACCCCGCCACGCACGGCACGGTGCAGATCATCGCCGAGATGGATGCGGAAAAGGTGGTGCGTACCGACGTGCACTGTGGCTATCTCCACCGCGGATTCGAGAAGGAGTGCGAGGATCACACCTGGCACAACCTCATGCCGTACGTGGACCGGCTGAACTACTGCTCGGCGCTGATCAACAACTTCGCGTATTGCGACGCGGTCGAGCAGCTCATGGGCATCGAGATCACGCCCCGCACCAAGTACCTGCGCACGCTGCTCGCCGAGTACAGCCGCGTGGCCGACCACCTCACGTGCGTGGCGGCCCAGCTCATGGAGCTGGGCGCCATGACCGGGTTTCTGTACCTGGTCACCGCGCGCGACAGCATGTACGAGCATCTCGCGGCGCTCACCGGCGCACGGGTCACCTATTCGTACGGTCGCATTGGCGGACTGGCTTTCGACGTGCCCCCGGGCTGGTTCCGGCGGCTCGAGGAGATCCTCGCGGACTACGAGCGGTACGTGGGCATGGTACACGGGCTCGTCGACCGCAATCGCATTTTCATCGACCGCATGCGCAATGTGGGCGTCATCGACACGGCGCGCGCCATTCATTGGGGGTTCACCGGACCCATCCTGCGCAGCACCGGCGCCCCGCGTGACCTGCGCAAGGACACGCCGTACCTGGCGTACGGAGAACTCGATTTCGATGTGCCCGTGGGGATCAAGGGCGACAACTACGACCGGTACTACGTGCGCATGCGCGAGATGGACGAGTCGGTGTACATGATGCGCCAGTTGCTCGACATGATCCCCGAGGGGCCCATCATGGTCGATGACCGCCGCTGCGTGTTTCCCGAGAAGGAACTCGTGTACACCGAGATCGAGTCGCTCATCAATCACTTCAAGCTCGTCATGGAGGGGCCCGTCGTGCCGGCCGGCGACATCTACGTGGCCCACGAAGGGGCCAACGGTGAACTCGGCTTCTACTGCGTCAGCAACGGCGATGGCCAGCCGTACAAGGTGCATGTGCGCGCCCCCAGCTTCGTCCACATGGGGGGGGTGCACACCATGCTCGATGGGTACCAGTTGGCCGACATCGTGACCACCTTCGGGTCGGTCAACATGATTGGCGGCGAGTGCGATCGATGACCGACCCCATGAACAACATTCAGCATCTGATCCCCGAGTTCGAGCGCTGGAAGGAACGCTACCCCGACGGGTTCGAGGGGTCGCTCACCATTCCCTGCCTGCGACGCATTCAGGAGGAACGCGGCTATATCGCCGACAGCGATATCGACGAACTGGTGGCGTATCTCGGCGTGCCCCGCACGCAGGTCGATGAAGTCCTCGGCTTCTACACCATGTTCACGCGGACGCCGCTGGGCACCCACCATTTGCAGGTGTGTCACAACGCCTCCTGTTCGCTGCGTGGGGCGGAGGGGCTCATCAGCTACCTGTGCGGTCGGCTGGGTATCCGGCCCGGCGAAACGACGCCGGACGGCCGGTTCACCCTGTCCACGGCGGAGTGTCTCGCCTCCTGCGGCACGGCGCCCATGATGATGGTGAACGAGGGCTACCACGAGGACCTCACGCCGGCCAAGGTCGACGCCCTGCTCGAGGAGCTGTCCCGGTGAGCGACGCCTATCCCTCGCCCACGCTCTCCGGGCGGAAGTTTTTCATGAACTTCCCGGTCACCGACACATCGCACGACTTGGCGGCCTATCGCGCGCGCGGCGGCTACCAGCCCCTCGGGAAGGTACTGCGCGAGCTGCAGCCCGCCGACGTCATCAAGGAAGTGAGCGCGGCCGGCCTGCTGGGGCACGGTGGCGCCGCCTTCCCCGCCGGACGCAAGTGGGGCGTCATTCGCCCCGATGATGGCGAACCGCATTACGTGTGCATGAACGCCGATGAGGGCGAGCCCGGGACGTTCAAGGATCGCTGGCTGCTGGAGTGCGTGCCGCACATGTCGCTCGAGGGGCTCATCCTCGCGTCGTATGCCATTGGTGGACGCCACGCGTTCATCTACATTCGCGGGGAGTTTGATCTCGCGTGGCGACGCATTCAGGGGGCCGTCGATGAAGCGTACGCCGCCGGGCTGCTGGGAAAGAACATTCTCGGGACGTCGTACTCGCTCGATGTGGTGGTGTACCGCGGCGCGGGGTCGTACGTGTGCGGTGAGGCATCCGCCATGCTCGCCTCGCTCGAGGGGAAGAAGGGCTGGCCGCGCAACCGGCCGCCCCGGCTCACGGTGAAGGGGCTCTATCAGAAACCCACCGTGGTGAACAACGTCGAGACGCTGGCCAACGTGCCGGTCATCATGGGGCTGGGTGCCGAGGATTTCCGGCGCACGGGTACGCCCAAGAGTCCGGGCACGCAGATGATCTCCATCTCGGGGCACATCGTGCGGCCGGGAGTATACGAGGTCGAATACGGATACTCGTGGGAGCGGTTTCTCTTCGAGGACTGCGGCGGCATGCTCGGCGGCCGCGAACTCAAGTGCGTGATCCCCGGTGGAGTCTCCACCAAGATCCTCAATCGTGACGAGATTCGGGGCGTCACGCTCGACCACAACAGCGCCGTGGCGGCCGGTTCGCAGCTGGGGTCCGGCGGCATGATCGCCGTGGCGGAGGGCACATGCATGGTGCGTCTGGCGCGCGTCATCCAGCGCTTCTACCACCACGAATCCTGCGGGCAGTGCACCCCGTGTCGTGAAGGGATGGGGTGGATGGAGCGGGTGCTCGACCGCATCGTGCGCGGCGAGGGACGACTCGACGATATCGACCGACTGTATCACATCTCCAATGCGAACGATGGCACCACCATCTGCAGCCTGGGCGACTCCGCCGGCTACGCCTGTACCGCCATCCTCGATCACTATCGCGAGGAGTTCGAGTACTACATCAAGAACGGCCACTCCATGATGGGCGGGGTGCTGGCCATCGACGACCCGTTCGCCGGGGCGGTGCCCACGCCGCTTCACGCCGCTGTGGGGGCACGATGAGCCACGCCGGCCGCAAGCGCGGCAACAACGAGCCGGTGGACACCGGCAAGACGATCGCGTTCAGCATCAACGGCGTCCCGTGCACGGCGTTCAAGGGCGAGACCGTGATTCAGGCGGCACGGCGCGCGGGCATGGACATCCCGCACTTCTGCTGGCACCCGGATCTCTCGGTGCCGGGCAACTGCCGCATCTGCATGGTGGAGGTCGAACAGGACAAGGGCGACCCCTGGTTCGACATCGGCTGCAACATGCCGGTGACCGAGGGGATGCGGGTACTCACCGAATCCGACACGGTGAAGAAACTGCGTCGTGAAACGATGCAGTTCATCACCCTCAATCATCCGGTGGACTGCGGTATCTGCAACAAGGCTGGCGAGTGCATCCTGCAGGACTACCACTACGAGCACAACGGGCGCGCCTCGCTCTCCATCGACCGCAAGAACCACGCAACCAAGTTCTACCCGTTGTCCGACCGTATCATGCTGGACAACGAGCGGTGCATCATGTGTACGCGCTGTGTGCGCTTCACCCACGAGGTCTCGGAATCGCACGCCCTCGCCGCCGTCCAGCGCGGTGATCACGCGCTCATCCGCCCCGCGGAGGATGCGAACTTCAACGAGGACGCCTACTCCGACAATGTGATCGACATCTGCCCGGTGGGCGCCCTGCTGTCGCGGCAGAACCTCGATCATGCGCGTGTGTGGTATACCAAGGCCACACCGAGCGTCTGTCCGGGGTGCTCACGCGGGTGCAGCATCAACATCTGGCATCGCAAGCCCGAGTGGGCGCTCAAGGCGCTCGACCCGCAGCTCAATACGCGCATCGAGCGCGTGACCCCGCTGGAGAATCCGGCGGTGAACGACATGTGGATCTGCAACAAGGGGCGTGACCTGGCGCAGATCTTCGAGCGGCCGCGCGCCATGCAGGCGCTGGTGCAGGGCATGCCGGTGGAACTGGACGACGCCATCGAACGCGCCTCGACGCTCCTGCGCGGCGCGCGCCGTGTCGTAGCCCTGGTCTCGAGTTGGGGATCCAACGAGGAACTCGCCGCCTACCATGGTGCTTTCGCCGACCGGCTCGGCGCGTCGATGGTGGCGTACGCGAAGCCCGATCAGCTGCCGCTCCCCGGCGAGGTGCTCGAGGATGCGATCCTCATCAAGGCCGACAAGAACCCCAATCTCACGGCCGCAACGGCCCGCTTTCCGCTGTTGCCCGCCGATGCGGCGTCGGCGCTCGCGGGCAGCGACGTGGTGCTCGTGTGGGGCGAGGGGGTGGCGGATGACGTGCTGCCGCCCGGCGCCACCGTCATCCGACTCGACGGCTATGCCTTCGCGCACAATGCCACCGCCCACGTGTTCATTCCGCTCAGCATTCAGACGGAGCGCAGCGGTCACTACACCAACTTTGCCGGCACGGTGACCCCGTTCACGGCCTGCTTCCCCCCCAAGGCACCGGTGGCGCACGCCGAGCAGCTCTTCGCGCGTCTGGCCGGTCACCCGGCGCCGCGCGCGCTGGCCGGAGCCGGCGCATGAGCGGCACCGGGATGCTCCCCGATCTGGTGGTGACGCTGGTCTTCATCGGCTATGCGATGGTGATGCTGCTCAGCTTCGGCGGGCTGCTCACCTGGGTGGAACGCAAGCAGTCGGCGGTGATGGCGGACCGGGTGGGGGCCAATCGCGCCTACATCCGCATCCCGTTCACCAACGTGAAGTTGGTGTGGCTGGGGCTGTTCCATGGCATGGCTGACGGCCTCAAGATGCTGCTCAAGGAGAACTTCAAGCCGCGGACACACGATGCGGTGGGCTACTTCCTGGCGCCCTTCCTCGTGTTCACTCCGGTGCTGCTGGTCTTCGCGGTGGTCCCGTTCGGTGGTACGGTCGTGCCGGGGCAACTCATTCCGGCGCTCTCCTCGTGGTTCGGGGATCGCGCCTACCCCATGCAGATCGCCAATCTCGACGCGGGGCTGCTGGTGGTGTTTGCCTTCAGCAGCCTCGGCATCATCGGCGCCATGCTCGCCGGCTGGGCCTCCGACAACAAGTTCTCGCTGCTGGGGGGGCTGCGCGCGGGGTCGCAGATGATCAGCTACGAACTCGTCATGGGGCTGACGGTACTGGGACTCATCCTGGTGTACGGTACCGTGAACCTCGGCGACATCGTGCGCCAGCAGTCGGGCACCATCGGCGGCATCCTGCCGGCATGGGGCATCGTCTACCAGCCCTTCGCGGCGTTTCTCTTCCTCACGGCAGCCATCGCCGAGAACAAGCGCATCCCGTTCGATCTCCCGGAAGCCGAGTCCGAGCTCATTGCGGGCTACTTCACCGAGTACAGCGCGATGAAGCTCGGGCTCTTCATGTTCTCGGAGTTCATCCAGATCGCCGTGGTGGGCGCCCTGTTCGCCACGCTCTTTCTGGGCGGCTACAATTTGCCGTTCATGACCGACGCCGGGTTCTCGTTGCCGTGGGGCACCGAGATCGCGCTCAGCCAAGGGGTCCGGGTCCCGCTGCAGCTCGTCACCTTCCTTGGCAAGGTCGCGCTGCTGTGCGTCATCCAGATCCAGATTCGCTGGACGCTGCCGCGGTTCCGGTACGACCAAATGCTTGGCCTGTCGTGGAAGATGTTGCTGCCGCTGTCGCTGGCGAATCTCGCCGTGACCGTGGTGTGGATGTGGCTCGTCGGAGGTGGCCAGTGAATCCGATGCTGAAGGACCCTGTGGTGTCACCGCCCGCCGCCGGGGTCACGGGCGTGGCGTTCGGCGACAACGAACGGCTGGCGGCGCAGAAGGCGACGCGAGAGCGGCCCTCGCCGCCGCCGGCGGTACGCAAGGCCCCGGTGCGCTACGCGCGCAAGCAGTACTGGAACGAGCCGACGATGACCTGGTGGGAGAAGGCGTATCTCCCGGAAGTGCTGCGTGGACTGGCCATTACCACCGGAATCTTTCTGCGGAACATGGGAAAGTGGCTGACCGGCCGAAAGGGCGCGGTCACGACCTACTATCCCGAAGAGAAGCGCGTCGATTTCGCGCCGCGAAACCGAGGCAAGCACATTCTCACGCAGCGCCCTGACGGATCGCCGCAGTGCATCGCGTGCAACATGTGCGCCACTGTGTGTCCGGCCAAGGTGATCGAGATCGAGGCCGGTTTCGACCCCAACGATCCCGCGCACCCCAAGTACCCGGTGCGCTTCGAGATCGACTACTCGCGCTGCGTGTTTTGCGGCATGTGCGTGGAGGCGTGCCCGGAGGATGCCATCCGCATGCAGGAGGATGTGCCCGATCTCGTGTCGGACAACCGCTACGAGATGTGGATGACGATGGATGAGATGCTGACCTGGAGGCCGCAGCAGGACGTGGCGAAACCCTATCCGCCCAAGCCCGTGCCGTTGACACTCGGGGAAAGCGTGAAGCGAGGACGCGGACAATAGAGGCCGTGGCCCTTGCCCTGTTCGGGCTCGTCGCGTTGGGGGCGGCGGCGTCGATGCTGTTCCTGCGCGAACCGATGCGCGTGGCGCTGGCCCTCATTACGTCCATGACGGCGCTCGGTGCCGTCTACGGACTCGTGGGTGTCCATTTCATCGCGGCCTTCCAGGTGCTCATCTACGTCGGCGCGGTGATGGTGTTCATGGTGTACGTCATCATGCTGCTTGAGGTCAAGGAAGCGCCCGGCAGCAGGCGCTTCTCGTCGCTGGCCGTCCCGGGCGCCGTGGTGGGTGTCCTGCTGGCTGCGGCGCTTGGCGTGGTCATGCTGCGTGGCGGCAGCGCGGCCTCGCCGGCGCGAGGCGGCGAAACGTTCAACCTCGTGCAGTTCTCCTCAGTCTTCTTGTCGCAGTACTGGCTGGTGTTCGAACTCACCACGGTGTTTCTCGTGGGAGCCATCGTGGCCGCCCTCGCGGTGGTGAATGTCAGTCGCCGGCGACAGGGGTGAGCATGGACCAGTCGTCGTTTCTCCTCGCCATAGCCGGCGGATTGTTCACGATCGGGCTGCTCGGGGTCGTGATTCGTCGCAATGCGCTGGTGATGCTCATGTGCATGGAACTCATGCTCAACGGTGTCAACCTGACCCTCGTGACCTTCTCGCAGCAGCGCGCCGATGCCGCGGGCGCGGTCATGGTGTTTCTCACTTTCGTGGTCGCCACCGCCGAGGTGGCCCTCGCCATTCCCATCGTGTTGCTGCTGGTGAGACACGCCCGGTCGCTCGACGTGGACCGCTACTCCGAGCTCAAGGGCTAGCCGCGCATGACCAACCCGTTGGCGCTCATTGCGCTCCTCCCCCTCTTGGGTTTCCTGCTCAACGGCACCTTCGCCACCGCCCTCGGCGGCAACCGCTTTTCCCACAAGGCTGCTGCCGCCATCGGATGCGCCATGCCGATCGCGGCCTTCGCCCTCACCATCCAGGCGTTCCTCACGCTGCAGGGCGGGGGTTACGAGCCCCTGGTGGAGCCGCTCTACCGCTGGGCGCTGGTGGGCGATCACCATTTCGACATCACGTTCTACTTCGATCGTCTGTCGGCGATCATGACGCTCGTCGTCACGGGTGTGGGATCGGTCATCCACATCTATTCCACGGGTTACATGCACGACGACAAGAGCTTCGGGCGCTTCATGGCGTACCTGAATCTCTTCCTGTTCTTCATGCTGCTGCTGGTCCTCGGGCGTTCCCTGCTGGTGCTGTTCGTCGGGTGGGAAGGCGTTGGCCTCGCGTCCTATCTGCTCATCGGGTTCTGGTTCGACGACGCGGCGAATGCCGCGGCCGGTCGCAAGGCGTTCATCACCAATCGCATCGGCGACGCCGGCTTCCTGCTTGGCATGTTCCTGCTGTATCGCGCCTTCGGCACGCTCGACATGGACACCATCACCATGGCGTTGGCGGCGGGGCAGGGGGCCATGGTGCCGGTGGGGCTCGTGGGGCTCTTTCTGTTCATCGGCGCCACCGGCAAGTCGGCCCAGATTCCACTGTACGTGTGGCTTCCGGACGCCATGGCCGGCCCCACACCCGTCTCGGCGCTCATTCACGCCGCCACGATGGTCACGGCCGGGGTCTACCTCGTGGCCCGCATGTCGGGGCTGTACCTGATGGCCCCCGATGTCTCGCAGCTCATGGCGGTGGTCGGCGTGCTCACGGCGTTCTTTGCCGCGACGATCGCTCTGGTACAGACCGACATCAAGAAGGTGCTCGCCTACTCCACCGTGTCGCAGCTGGGCTTCATGTTCGTGGCCCTCGGGGTCGGGGCATACGGCGTGGCCATCTTCCACGTGGTCACGCACGCCTTCTTCAAGGCCTGCCTCTTTCTCGGGGCCGGTAGCGTCATTCATGCCCTCGGTGGCGAACAGGACATCCGCAAGATGGGCGGTCTGCGCACGCGCATCCCGATCACCTTCTGGACGTTCCTCATCGCTACCGCCGCCATAGCCGGCGTTCCGGGGCTCGCCGGGTTCTTCTCCAAGGATGAAATCCTCTGGTTTGCCCTGGCGAGCGAGCGCGGCGGTGCGCCGTGGCTGTGGGGCATGGGCGCTGTCACAGCGTTTCTTACCGCATTCTACATGACCCGCCTGCTGTGGCTCACGTTCTTCGGCGCGTCACGCATGAGCCATGAGGTGGAGCATCACGTTCATGAATCGCCCCTGTCCATGACGGGCGTGCTGGGCGTGCTCGCGCTGCTGTCGATCGGGGGCGGCTACATCGGCATCCCCCACTTCCTCGAGCCCATCATTCCCCTCCCGCCCGTCGCGGCCTCGCTGGCGCAGTACCACACCCCGCTGCTGTACGGATCCGCCGTGATTGCCTTTGCCGGCGTCGGGCTGGCGGTCTGGCTGTACGGCGGGCCGGCGTCTCGCGCGGACCGGCTGGCCCGCAGCGCCGGGCCCGTGTACCGGGTGCTCGAGGGCAAGTACTTCGTCGATGAACTCTACGCTGCTCTATTCGTGCGACCGCTCGCGTGGGTGTCCGAACATGTCTTCCTGCGGATTGGCGACCGGATGATCATTGACGGCACACTCAATGGGCTCGCCGCGTTCGCCCAGCGATCCGCGGGGTGGTTGGGGCGCGTCCAAACCGGAAGCCTGCAGCTGTACGCGCTGCTGGTGATGCTGGGCATGGTGGGCGCCCTGCTCTGGAGCTGGCGTCATGTCTGATGCCGTGCTGCTCAACCTGGTGCTCGTCCTGCCGGTCGTGGGCGCGGCGCTCCTGACGCTGGTGCGCCGCAACGCCGAGGCCGTGCGCGTCACCACCACGGCCATCATGACCGTGCAGTTCGCGCTGGCGGCCGTGCTGTACCTGCATTTCGACGGCACGATGGCCGGCCTTCAGGCCGGGACGAGCATCCCGTGGATTCCGCAGTGGGGGGTCTCGTACGCCGTGGGGCTCGACGGGGTCAACATTCTGCTCGTGCTGCTCACGGCGTTTCTCGGCCCGCTTGTCGTTCTCGGTGCCTGGACCGCCATCAAGAAGGACGTGGCACTGTTCCACGTGAATGTGCTGCTGCTGCAGTTCGCCATGATGGGAGCCTTCCTGGCGCAGGATCTCTTCCTGTTCTATCTGTTCTGGGAAGCGATGCTCATCCCCATGTTCCTCATCATTGGGATCTGGGGTGGTGCCCGGCGCAGTTACGCCACGGTGAAGTTCGTGCTGTACACGGCCTTCGGCTCCATCCTCATGCTGGCGGCGGTGATTTACCTCGTGTGGTCGCTGCAGCAGGCCGGGGCCGCGCCTTCCTTTGCCTTCGCCGATCTGGTGCAGGCGCGTCTGCCGCTCGAGGTGCAGACCACGTTGCTCGCTGCGTTCGCGCTCAGCTTCGCGATCAAGGTGCCCATGGTGCCGCTTCACACCTGGTTGCCAGACGCGCACGTCGAGGCGCCCACGCCCGGCTCGGTGATCCTCGCCGGCGTGCTGCTCAAGATGGGCACGTACGGCTTCATGAAGCTCGGCTTCCCGCTGTTCCCTGACGCCACGCGGGTGTTCACGCCGGTGCTCATGACACTCTCCGTGGTGAGCATCGTGTACGGCGCGTGTCTGGCGCTCGTGCAGCAGGACATCAAGAAGATCATCGCCTACTCGTCCATCAGTCACCTGGGTTATGTGATGCTCGGGCTGCTCAGCCTCGATTTGGCGGGTATTCAAGGCGCGGTGGTGCAGATGGTGAGTCACGGGCTGGTGGCTGCCGGCCTCTTCCTGCTCGTGGGCATGATCTACGAGCGTGGCCACACGCGGGAACTCTCCGCCTACGGTGGTCTGGCGCGACAGCTGCCGGTGTTCGGCGTCTTCTTCATCATCTTCACGCTGGCGTCGGTGGGGCTCCCCACCACCAGCGGGTTTACCGGCGAGTTCCTGGTGCTGCTGGGGGCCTTCACGGCGGCCTGGCCGCAGCATCTCGACGGCTACAACCTGCCGCTCGTGCTGTCCATGACGGCCGTGACCGGTGTCGTGCTGGGTGCGCTCTACATGCTGCGCTTCGCCCTCACCTTCGTCTTCGGTCCGGTGAAGGCACCGCACGGCGAACTCGCCGCGCTCACGCTGCGCGAGAAGGCCGTCCTCGGCATTCTCACGGTCGCGGTCTTCGCGCTTGGACTCTTCCCCGACGGACCGCTGCGCAGGACTGAGCTGGCCGCGCGGACCTTCCAGCAACTGGTCTCCACCTCCCGCCTGCCCGCCGATGCCCGGTAGTGAGGCGCTTCGTGCCATGCTCCCCGAGCACCTGCTGCTCGGTGGGCTCGTTCTGCTCATCGTGGTGTCCATGGTGCGCGGCGCGCGCACCCTTGCGCGGCCATTGGCCATTGGCGCAGTTGGTGCTGCCGCGGCGGCCGCGTTCTGGCTTGCGGCATCGGGGCTCACATCCGAACCCTTCCCCGGGCACTTTCTCGTTTCGCCGGTCGTGCTGGTCATCAAGGGCGCCCTCCTGGCCCTCGCGCTCCCGGTGCTGCTCATGGGGCGGTACGACTTCGCCGATGACAACGCAGGGGCCGTGGAGTTTCCCATGCTCCTGGTGGCCTCGCTGTACGGGCTGAGTCTGCTGCCGTCGGCGACGAGCTTTCTGGTGCTCTTCCTCGGATTGGAGATGATGTCCATTCCGGTGTATGCGCTCATCGTGTTGGCATTCCGCCGCCCGCAGTCGGCCGAATCGGCGCTTAAGTATCTGGTGCTCAGTGGTGCGGCCACGGCCACGCTGCTCATGGGGCTGTCGCTGGTCTACGGGGCCACGGGCGCCATGTCGCTGTCGGCGTTTGCGCTGGCGGCCGGCCAGACCGATCTGCTGGCCAAAACTGGCGTCGTGCTCGTGCTGCTGGCCCTGTTCCTCAAGGCCGCCGTCGTCCCGTTTCATGCATGGGCACCGGACACGTACGAAGGCGCGAGCGTGACCGTGACCGCCTACATGGCGACGCTGTCCAAGGCCGCAGTGCTGCTGGTCGCGGTGCAGCTCTTCGCCGGCGTTGAGGTGGGCGGTGCCCTCGTCGACGTGCTGGCCGTACTGCCGCTGCTATCCATCGTATGGGGCAACATTGCGGCCATTCGGCAAGCCAACCTGCGGCGCATGATTGCCTACTCGTCCATCGCGCACGCGGGATACCTCTTCTATGCCTTCCTTGGCAACAGCGAGGGGCGGCTCGAGGCCGTGACGTTCTACTTGGTCGTGTATGCGGCCGCCAACCTGCTCGCGTTTGCCGTCCTGCCCCCGGCCGCCGACGATGCCGCGCGTGACCAGATGGAAACGCTCGACGGGCTTTTTCATCGTAATCCGTGGGCCGCATCGCTGATGGCCGTGGCCATGCTGTCACTGGCAGGGCTGCCGCCGTTCCCGGGCTTCACGGCCAAGTTCCTCATCTTCAAGTCGGTCGTGGCCGCCGGCTACAGCACGTACGCGGTGCTGGGTCTCGTGGGCAGCTTCCTCGGCCTCTATTTCTACCTGCGCGTCATCCAGCGCCTGTTCATGCTGCCCAGCACGGCCCCCGCTTCACCCGCAGACGGTGCGTTCGGCCCGCGAACCGCCGGCGTGCTCTGTCTCGCGGCCACGGCGCTGTTCATGATCGCGCCGGGCTGGGTTCTCGATCGCCTCTGAGCCCTCACGCCCCCTCGCTGCGTCGAGCGGGCGTCCGCATGGTTCTTCACCACCGATCTTCCGGCACTCCCCGTGACCGAACTTCCAGCTGTCAAGCGCGGCGCCGCGCTGCTCAACGACCCCGAGCTCAACAAGGGAACGGCCTTTACCGAAGCCGAGCGTTCAGCGCTTGGTCTGCGTGGGTTGCTGCCGCCTCGCGTCATGACGCAGCACGAACAGCTCGAGCGCTTCCTCCCCGGTGTACGCTCGCGCCCCACACCGCTCGATCAGTACGCGTATCTCGTCGGCCTGCACGATCGCAACGTCACCCTGTTCTACCGCCTCGTGATGGATCATCTCGAGGAGATGATGCCCATCCTGTACACCCCGACCGTGGGGCAGGCCTGTCAGGAGTTCGGCCGCATCTTCCGCCGGAGTCGAGGCCTGTTCGTCACTGCCGACGACGCGGGCCGGGTGCGTGAGGTGCTGGCCAATTGGCCGCACGACGACGTGCGCATGATCGTGGTGACCGATGGCGAACGCATTCTTGGCCTTGGTGATCTCGGTGCCAACGGCATGGGCATTCCCATTGGTAAGCTCACGCTCTACACCGCGTGCGCCGGCGTGCCGCCCAAACAGTGCCTGCCCATCACCATCGACGTGGGCACCGACAACACACACTTGCGCGAGAGCGCGTCGTACATGGGACTCCGCCAGCCGCGGTTGCGCGGCGCCGCCTATGATGCGCTGCTCGACGAGTTCGTGGAGGCGGTGCAGGAGCGGTTTCCACACGTCTGCCTGCAGTTCGAGGACTTCGGTAACCACAATGCGTTCACGCTGCTCGACAAGTGGCGTGACCGCATGTGCACCTTCAACGACGACATCCAGGGAACGGCCTCGGTCACCCTGGCCGGCCTCTACTCGGCGGCGCGCATTACCGGCACGCCGATCACCGACATGCGTCTCCTCTTTCTCGGCGCGGGCGAGGCGGGCATCGGCATTGGCGACCTCGTGGTCGAAGCAATGACGGAAGAGGGGATCTCGTCGGCCGATGCGCACAGCCGGTGCTGGTTCATGGATTCAAAGGGGCTGGTGGTGAAGTCGCGCACCGATCTTGCCGCGCACAAGCAGCCGTACGCCCACGACCATCCGCCGGTGGCGTCGTTCCTCGAGGCGGTGGAGACGATCAAGCCGCATGCCATCATCGGTGTGTCGGGCATGCCGGGCACCTTCACGGCGCCGGTGCTCGCCGCCATGGCGCGACACCACGCGCGTCCCATCGTGATGGCACTCTCCAACCCCACCTCGAAGGCCGAATGCACCGCCCGTGAGGCCTACGCCACCACCGACGGACGCGCCATCTTTGCCAGTGGCAGCCCGTTCGCTCCGGTGACCCACAAGGGACGCACCCACGTGCCGGGGCAGGGGAACAACGCCTACATCTTCCCGGGCGTGGGCCTTGGCGTCATCGTGGCTGACTCGTCTCGCGTCACCGACGAAATGTTCGCGGCTGCCGCACGCACGCTCGCCTCCACCGTGACCGAGGATGACCTCGCGATGGGGCGCATCTATCCGAGCTTGTCGCGTATTCGTGAGGTGTCACACGCCATTGCCGTGGAAGTGGCGCGTCTGGCGTACGAGCGCGGATTCGCCAGAGCCCCCATGCCGGAGAACCTCAGCGCGGCCGTGTCGGCGGCCATGTATCAGCCGGTCTATCCGGTGTACGCCGAGTAGCGCTGCCTTCCGCGTGGAGTCGGGCCAGCTCGTCGAGCGTGTTCACATTGCGGAAGCTGGCCGACAGCTCGGGCATCGGGAGCTCCTGAACCCGCAACGTCGTCCGCCAGGCGAGCATCGATCGGTGGCCGGCCGCGAGTTGCGCGTCAATCGTCGTGCAACAGCTGGTTCGCACGAGCAGAAAGAGATGTTGCGCTTGCGCGCCGTCGTGAGGAAAGGCGCCGTCGTGCTGCGGGCTCAGGGAGGCGGCAAGACGGCGCACGAGTGTGCGATCGAGTAACGGGGCATCGCCAGGGCAGCAGAAGATCCACGGCGTGCGGACGTGGGCAGCCGCACTGCCGAGTCCCCCCAGCGGCCCCAGCCCCTCGCAGGTATCGCGCACCACGTCGTGCCCGAACTCCGCATAGCGGTCGCGTTCGTGGTTGGCGCTGATGATCACCCGCCCCACCTGTGGTGCCAGACGATCGCGCACGTGCTGAACGAGCGGCAGGCCGTGCAGCAGCTGCAGGGGTTTCTCGAGCCCACCCATGCGCCGGGCACTCCCGCCGCAGAGGATGACTCCCGTGATGTCGCCCGCCGCTATTGGCATCGGCTGCGCTTCCGCCACCGGCTAGCCGTCGTCCCGCCCGGTGGGCCTGAGCTGTGCGGCCGCCTTGATGACCAGTGGATGGAGCGGCACCGCCGACGGCAGCAACCCATTCACCACCACCAGCAGGTCCTTCCGCATGGACGGAGGCCAGAACTTCACCAGATGCTCGCGTATGCCCTCCACCGCATCGTCCTCGGGGTACACCGCAAAGAACTGCGCGATCTGGTTGGCCATGCGCACGATCTCCTCATCCTGCATGCGACTCATGCCTCCTGGTGGGACGCGGGCGCCAGACGGATCACGCGCAGGGCGTCGCCACGCCAGTTGGCGCACGCCAGCGGCAGGGCCAGCGCCGACGCCCAGTGCAGTGCCATGGTCGTGGGAGCACTCACGGTCGCGAGCAGCTGCGCATTGGTGACACTGCTCTTGTACACCAGTTCGTAGCTGCATCGACTGCTCATCACGATGAAGCCTTCGTCGGCGAGCGCCTCGCGTGCGGCCAGGGCGCCCACCAGCTTGTCGAGCGCGTTGTGGCGCCCCACATCTTCGCGCACCAGCGTGATGCTGCCGGCCATGTCGCACCATGCCGCCGCGTGCACACTACGCGTGGTGCGGTTGAGCGGCTGGTGCGCAGGCAGCGCG
>VYLE01000744.1_pt1 | contig 20572 bp, 23 predicted proteins | sample 5114391 | NCBI WGS metagenome assembly VYLE01 (sample SAMN12291771, study PRJNA351875) | freshwater metagenome | isolation source: freshwater lake | place: USA: Michigan, Kent Lake | collected 2013-08-15
CGAGCGCTTCGCCGGCGCCGGCGGCAACCCCGTCGCCCGTGCCATCTCCGGCGGCCAGCGCCTCGCCCACGCCGGCTCCGACGGCCCAGCCCCCGGTGACGGCCGCGACTCCGGCCCCGGTGCAGACCGCCGATCCGTTCGGCCTCGAGACCACGCTCGAGCCGAGGAAGGTGGTGATGGTCAAGGGCACCGCCAACTGGGATTCCGCCTTCGACACGCTGATCGACGCCTTCAAGGCGCTGAACACTCTGCTGGACAAGCAGGGCATCAAGCACGCCGGCAATGCGATGATCGTGTACACCTCGACCGACGACACCGGCTTCACCTTCCTCGCCGAGATTCCGGTCGACCAGGATCCGCAGAAGCTGCCCAAGGACATGAGCATCGGCAAATCACCGGAGGGCAAGGCGCTGAAATTCGTCCATCGCGGCTCCTACGACAACATGGACAACACCTATGAGGCGATCACCAATCACCTCGACGACAAGAAGCTGGAAGCCAAGGACACGTTCATCGAGGAATACCTCACCGATCCCCTGAAGACGGCCGAGGACAAGCTCGTCATCAACGTGTTCGTGCCGCTGAAGTGAGAATGATGATGCACCCTGCCCTCCTTGCCTCCATCTTCGCCGCCACGGTGCTGGCAGCCCCTGCGCTTGCCGACGACTTTCCGTCCGCCATTTCGGTCAGCGGCGAGGCCAATGTCTCGGTCGCGCCCGATCTGGCGCAGATCGATGCCGGCGTGGCCAGTGACGCCAAGACGGCAAAGGAAGCCTCCGACGCCAACAATGCGGCGATGGGCAAGGTGCTGCTCGCGCTGAAGGGCGCCGGCATCCCCGAGAAGGACTACCAGACCTCGCGCCTGTCGCTGCAGCCGCAATACGGACAGAACAAATCCACCGGCGCCTCGCCCGTGGTCGGTTTCCGCGCCTCCAACCGCGTCACCGTGAAGATCCGCGACGTGACCAAGGTCGCCGCCATCGTCGACACGCTGGTCGGCGCCGGCGCCAATGACATCGGCAACATCTCCTTCGAGGTGACGCAGGCGTCAAAACTGCTCGACGAGGCCCGCGAGCAGGCGGTGGCGGATGCGCGCCGCAAGGCCGAGATCTACGCCAGGGCCACCGGTGTCACGCTGGGCGCGCCGATCAGCGTGTCCGAGGGCGGCGCCCCGATGCCGCTGTTCAAAGGCCGCATGGCCGCAGCACCCATGGCCGCCGGCGCCGCCGTCGCGCCGGGCGAGGAGACGCTGTCGGTGACGGTGAATGTGAGCTGGGCGATCAAGGCAGGGCAGTAAGAGGTACTCAATTCGCAACAACAACGGTGTCGTCCTGGCGAAAGCCAGGACCCATACGCCGCAGCCGTCGTTGTTTCGCGGGATGCTGATTGCCTATCTTCATCAAATTTCCGCTGCGGCGTATGGGTCCCGGATCTGCGCTTCGCTTGTCCGGGACGACAGCAGAACTAAATCTCCACCACCTGCCCCGGCTTCACTGCCACGAACCGCGCTTGCGGAATCTTCGCGGCATCGAGCGCCTCGACCAGCGCTTTCGCCGGTGCATCGATCGCTTCATCCGTCAGCTGGAACGTGCCGTGATGATGGCCGAGCGCTTGCTCGGCGCCGCAATCGAGCAGCGCCTTCACGGCATCCTCCGGGTTCATGTGCTGATCCTTCATGAACCAGCGCGGCTCGTAGGCGCCGATCGGCAGGATCGCGAGGCGCAGCTTGCCATGCTTTTCGGCGACCCGGCGGAAGTGCCGGCCGTCGCCATAGCCGGAATCGCAGACCACATAGATTTTGCCGGCCGGCGTCTCGAGCACGAAACTCGCCCACAGCGCCTTGTTGCGATCGAACATCCCGCGCGCGGTCCAGTGCCGCGTCGGCACCAGATGCACGGCAATGCCGCCGCCGAGATCGACCGACTCGTGCCAGTCGAAAGCCTCCGCCCTGATCGACGAAACCGCGCTACGCATCGTCACGTCATTGCCGAGCGGCGTCACCACGCGCGGCGCGAAGGTTTGCGCCAGCCGCGACAGCGTCGACAGATCGAGGTGATCGTAATGACCGTGCGACACCAGCACGGCGTCGATCTTCGGCAACTCTTCGAACGCAATGCCGGGATCGTTGTGCCGCTTTGGGCCGGCAAAGCTGACGGGCGAGACCCGCTCCGACCAGACCGGGTCGATGAGGATGTTGAGACCGCCCGTCTGGATCAGCCAGCTGGCGTGACCGACGAAGGACAGCCGGACCTTGTCGCCTTCGACCCGCGGCGGCGGGGTGTCGGCATGCGGGCTGGGAGCCCAGTCCGGCCATCTGGCGCGCTGCCGGCCGCGCCCGAACTGCCAGCGCAGCACCTCGCCCAGCGGCTTCGGCGGCACGCCGTCCGGATCGAAGAACTGCAGGCCGTCGAAATGGTCGGAGACGGGGCCGTCATAGGTTTTCATGCGGGACATCCAGAGGGAGGGGACGCCGACCAGCGCTCCGGTTCCGGCGAACAGTCCAAGCAGGCGGCGGCGGGTGATCGGCACGGGAGGCTTCAGCGGTCATCTGGGCGGTATGGCTCCACCGGTATATGGGCGGGACGGCACGAATTGGAACAGGCGGTCAAAAATGCCACGTTTTCAGGCTGTTGACCTGCCCGCGGGATGGCCCCGGCCCGACTTTCCTTGACTTTTGCCCCTGAGCGGCGTTTAACCCCGCCACTCTCTCGGAAAGGCTTTCTTTTCGACCCGCCGACCGGCCCCGGAGGCCGGAGGTTAACGCCCGACAGCGCTGTGCGCCCTCGGGCGCAAAGGTGTTTGGAAGATTGCCTGCCGGGAAGGTGGTCATCCCCCGCCTAGTGCGCAATTGCGCACGGGAGCGGGGGATCCAGTATCCCAGAGGCAATTCGGCCAAGCCGAGGCGCCGCGGTGTACTGGATGCCCCGGTCATGCCGGGGCATGCCAGTGGTGAACGCGGCAACCCTGCGCGCGCAGGACAAGGACAACGGCATTGTTCGACAATCTGTCGGAACGGCTTGGCGGCATTCTCGATCGTCTGACGGGGCGTGGTGCGCTGTCCGAGAAGGACGTCGATGCCGCGATGCGCGAAGTTCGCCGCGCCCTCCTGGAAGCCGACGTCGCGCTGGAGGTGGTGCGCAGCTTCACCGAGCGCGTCCGCGAACAGGCGATCGGCGCCACCGTCGTCAAGTCGGTCACGCCGGGCCAGATGGTCGTCAAGATCGTCCATGACGAGCTGGTCAACACGCTGGGCAGCGAAGGCCAGACCATCGACGTCAATTCCGTGCCGCCGGTGCCGATCATGATGGTCGGCCTGCAGGGCTCGGGCAAGACCACCACCACTGCCAAGCTCGCCCGCCGTCTGGTCCAGCGCGACAAGCGCAAGGTGCTGATGGCCTCGCTCGACGTCTATCGTCCGGCGGCGATGGAGCAGCTGGCCGTGCTCGGCCGCGATCTCGACATTCCGACGCTGCCGATCGTGGCGGGCCAGCAGCCGCTGCAGATTGCAAAACGCGCGCTGGAAGCCGGCAAGCTCGGCGGCTACGACGTCGTGCTGCTCGACACCGCCGGCCGCACCACGCTCGACGAAGAGATGATGGCGGAAGCAGCGGCGATCAAAGCCGTCGCCAACCCGCATGAAGTGCTGCTGGTCGCCGACAGCCTCACCGGCCAGGATGCCGTCAACCTGGCGCGCGCGTTCGACCAGCGCGTCGGCCTCACCGGCATCGTGCTGACCCGCGTCGACGGCGATGGCCGCGGCGGCGCCGCGCTGTCGATGCGCGCGGTCACCGGCAAGCCGATCAAGCTGCTCGGCACCGGCGAAAAGACCGATGCGCTGGAGGATTTCCACCCCGACCGTATCGCCGGTCGCATTCTCGGCATGGGCGACGTGGTGTCGCTGGTCGAACGTGCCGCCGCCAATATCGACGCCGAGAAGGCCGCGCGCACCGCCGAGCGCATGCGCAAGGGTCAGTTCGACCTCAACGACATGCGCGAGCAGCTGTCGCAGATGGCGAACATGGGCGGCATCAGCGGGCTTATGGGCATGATGCCCGGCATCTCCAAGATGAAGAACCAGATCGCGGCGGCCGGCATCGACGACAAGATCCTGAAGCGCCAGGTCGCGATCATCGATTCCATGACGCGCGACGAGCGGCGTCATCCCGACCTGCTCAAGGCCAGCCGCAAGAAGCGCATCGCCGCCGGCTCGGGCCAGAGCGTCGAGCAGGTCAACAAGCTGCTCAAGATGCACCGGAACATGGCCGACGTGATGAAGGCCATGGGCTCGGGCAAGCGCGGCCCGCTCGCCGGCATCGCCCAGGCCATGGGCTTCGGCGGCGGCATGAAGATGCCCTCGCCCGAAGAGATGAAGGCGATGCAGGAGAAGATGCAGGGCGGCGGCGGACAGGGTCTGCCGAACCTGCCCAAGGATCTGCCGGCCGGTCTTCGCTCGGGCCTGCCGAATTTGCCGGGGCTTACGGGCCTCAGCGGCAAGCCGACCCTTCCGGGGCTCGGCGGTTTTCCCGGATCGGGGAAGAAGAAGTGACGCCACTCTCACCCGTCATTGCGAGCGAAGCGAAGCAATCCAGAGATGCCTCCACAGAGGCAGTCTGGATTGCTTCGTCGCTTCGCTCCTCGCAATGACGAAACCAACCAACCTTTGATTTAACATCTACTCAGGAGAACTGAATGTCCGTCGTCATCCGCCTCGCCCGCGCAGGCACCAAGAAGCGTCCCGTCTATCACGTCGTCGTCGCCGACTCGCGCTTTCCGCGCGACGGCCGCTTCATCGAGCGTCTCGGCTATTTCAATCCGCTGCTGCCGAAGGACAACGAGACCCGCCTGAAGCTCGACATGGAGAAGGTGAAGGCCTGGCTCGCCAAGGGCGCGCAGCCGTCGGATCGCGTCTCTCGTTTCCTCGATGCCGCCGGCGTCAAGAAGCGCGAAGCGCGCAACAATCCCGAGAAGGCCGTGCCGCGCAAGGAGCGCAAGGCGGCGGCCGAAGCCGCCGCGAAGTAAGGCCCGTCGATGTCGGCGCTGGTCTGCGTCGCGCGGATCGGCGCCGCGCATGGCGTGCGCGGTGCGGTCAAGCTGTGGACCTTCACCGAGGATCCCTTCGCCGTCCGGGACTATGGTCCGTTGCTGACCAAGGACGGCAAGCGCCAGTTCGAAGTCGCACAGGCGCGCGAGGCGAAGGATCATCTGGTCGCGACGTTCAAGGGCGTCACGACCCGCGACGAGGCCGAGCGCCTCAACGGCATCGAACTCTACGTCGCGCGCGACAAGCTGCCCGCGACCGACGAGGACGAATATTACCATACCGACCTGATCGGGCTCGCCGCCGTCACCACGGAGGGCGAGACGCTCGGCCGCGTGCTCGCGATCCATAATTTCGGCGCCGGCGACATCATCGAGATCGCACCGCCCAAGGGCGCGACGATGCTGCTGCCGTTCTCGAATGCGGCGGTGCCGGAGGTCGACATTGCCGGTGGCCGTGTCGTGATCGCGCTGCCGCAGGAGATCGAGGGCGACCGGGACGAGGACGAAGCTTCGTAGAGCGGCAGAGAATCAAAAGTCGAGGGCTTGCCTTTGACATGCGGTTCGTGCACGCTACGGTTGCACCCACCTGGAAGCCCTGATCCCCGGAGATTTCAATGCTGCGTCGCCACGTTCTGGCAGCGATCAGTTTGCTTGTATCCGCAGACGCCTTGAACGCCCAGACACCTCCGAACCCGACGCCAGCCGCCACCGAACAGCCCACAGTTCAGGAAACGATGGAGGAGCCGCAGGTCGGCGATCACTGGACCTACGAGATCCGTGACGAGATCACCGGCGACCTCAAATCAACAATCACCCACACCGTCACGGACGTGTCGGCCACGGAGATCGGCATCCGGCTCGAGATCCTTGGCAAGCCGGGCTATGGTTACCAGACCTATGACCGCTCGTGGGACATGATCAACAACGGCACGTGGCGATCGACGCCAAATGACGGCATGGGAGTCCGCGCCCCGCTCGCCGTCGGCAAAACCTGGCCGATCAAATCGACCGCCTTCAACAGCTCCAACGGCGTCAGTCTGAAGGTCTCGGGAACTTCGAAGGTCACGGGCAAGGAGACTATCACCACGCGCGCCGGAACGTTCGAGGTCTACAAGATCGAATCATCGCTGGAATCGCGAAATGTCAACGATACGACGAAGAAGTACTTCGACGAGCAGCAGACCTGGTACGCGCCTGCGGTCAATCACTGGGTCAAGCGCGTCTCCGTCAGCAAATCGGACGGCCGCGTGCGCAACCGAAACGCGGTCGAATTGGTCGAGTTCGGACGGCGCTAGAGGCCAATCAGTCGCGCGACGGGGGGAATGCGAATGTTTCGGTATGTGGCTGCGATGATCGCCTGCGTAATCGCCGGCAATACGCCTGCATGGTCGGGAGCCGAAACGCCAGCGAACATGGCGGCGCAACCGGTCACCGCGATGGAAGAGCCCTTGCAAGGTGACTTCTGGATCTACGAGGTTCGCGACGAGATCAGTGGCAAGATCAACGCAGTTCGCAAGAACATGGTGACTGAGGTTACTTCCACGGACATCAGCGTCCTCCATACGGTCGAAGGCAGGGAGACCCAGGGCCTCAGCATCTACGACCGCTCATGGAATCTGAAGGAAAATGCCCCCTGGAAATATCAGCCGCATGACGGCTCGGGCATCCGCACGCCGCTGAAGGTCGGCGCCACCTGGAGTTTTTCAGGCGACGATGTGGCCGCGAGCAAGGGCGCGATCTGGAAGCGCAGCGGCAACGCCAAGGTGGTCGGCCAGGAGACCATCACCACCAAGGCAGGCACATTCGAAACCTACAAGATCGAGACCACGATGTCGCGCCGCCCCACCAACGACCCAACTCGCCGAATGGAAGCCACGGGAGTGACCTGGTATGCGCCGGCGATCGATCATTGGGTCAAGCGCACCTTCGTGGCGCGCGGCAACGGCCATTTGCTGACCAACAACGTCATCGAGCTGGTCGCGTACGGCCGCAAGCAATAGCCGGCCCCGCTCAGACCGGGTCTCGACCTCTCGGCCGCAATGCCCTAACCAGCGGCCATGACCGACCCCTCCCCCTGGCGCACGACGGTGCTGACGCTTTTTCCGGAGATGTTTCCGGGGCCGCTTGGCGTGAGCCTGGCCGGCCGAGCGCTGGCCGCGGGGATCTGGCAGCTGGAGGCGCGCGATATCAGGGCCTCTGCGACCGATCGTCACCGCAGCGTCGACGACACGCCGGCCGGCGGCGGGCCGGGCATGGTGTTGCGGGCGGACGTGCTGGCGGCCGCCATCGATGCGGCCGGTTCGGGCGAGGGGCGGCCGCGCCTCTTGATGAGCCCGCGCGGTCGGCCATTGACCCAGGCGCGCGTGATCGAGCTCGCCGGGGGGCCCGGCCCGCTGATCGTCTGCGGACGGTTCGAGGGGGTAGATCAGCGGGTGATCGACGGGCGGGGCCTGGAGGAGGTCTCGATCGGCGATTACGTGCTGTCGGGGGGCGAAATCGCGGCCCTGGCCCTGATCGACGCCTGTGTCCGGCTGCTACCGGGGGTGATGGGCAAGGAGGCCTCGGGAACCGAGGAGAGCTTTTCCGATGGTCTGCTGGAGTACCCCCAATACACCCGCCCGCAGCTGTTCGAGGGTGTCCCGATTCCGGACACCCTGACATCAGGGGACCACGCCCGGGTCGCGGTCTGGCGGCGGGCGCAGTCCGAGGCCCTGACGGCCGCCCGGCGTCCCGATCTATGGGCCCAAATCCCGCCCAGGCCGGGAAAAAGGCCCGGCCGGCAAAAAACGCCAAAAAACAAGACAGACGGGTGACAAACGGTCCGGCTTGCCTTATAGCAGCGGCCACATCCGCAATGGCTGGATAGACGAATTCACGCAGCCCCCCGTTACCTGGGCTGGGCGCGCCGATGGAGATTTACCCATGAACCTGATCAAGCAGCTCGAGCAGGAACAGTTCGACAAGCTCGCCGCCACCAAGGACATTCCGGAGTTCGGTCCCGGCGACACCGTGATCGTCAACGTGAAGGTGGTCGAAGGCGAGCGCACCCGCGTGCAGGCCTATGAAGGCGTCTGCATCGGCCGCTCCGGCGGTGGCCTCAACGAAAGCTTCACCGTTCGCAAGATCTCCTACGGCGAAGGCGTCGAGCGCGTGTTCCCGGTGATGTCGCCGATGATCGACTCGATCAAGGTCGTGCGCCGCGGCAAGGTGCGTCGCGCCAAGCTCTATTACCTCCGCAACCTGCGCGGCAAGTCGGCCCGCATCGTCGAGAAGACGGAGCACGCCAAGGCCGCCGTCGGCGAGTAAGCTATCGCCAGCAGGTACGTCTTTCGAAAGCGCGGGGCGAAACCCCGCGCTTTTTTGTTGGCCCCGCGGGTCGTTACCGGGCTCTCGCGCTTTGACCTCCGCGTGCTATATAGCGTCTAGAATGTTTCCAGCTCCGACCAGCCTCGTCCCCGCCAAGCGCATCGTCATCGACGATCGCTCGCGGCTGCCTGGCCGGTTCTTCGGACGCTTCGCGACCTCGGCAACGTCAGAGCTTACGCCCGCAGCCTGAAAGGCTGCGCTGACGATTTTGTTGCCCCGCGCGTATCGCGCATATCCGCTTCACATCATCCTTCGGAGCTGACGCTCATGTCCAAGCCCACCACGCTGTACGACAAGATCTGGAACGACCATCTGGTGCACGAAGCCGAGGACGGCACCTGCCTGCTCTATATCGACCGCCATCTGGTGCACGAGGTGACCTCGCCGCAGGCGTTCGAAGGCCTGCGCATGACCGGCCGCAAGGTCCGCGCGCCGGAGAAGACGCTCGCCGTCGTCGACCACAACGTGCCGACCACCGATCGTACCAAGCCGAATCCCGACCCCGAAAGCATCGAGCAGATCAAGACGCTGGCCGAGAACGCCAGGGAATTCGGCATTGAATATTACAACGAGTTCGACAAGCGCCAGGGCGTCGTCCACGTCATCGGTCCCGAGCAGGGCTTCACCCTGCCCGGCACCACGATCGTCTGCGGTGACAGCCACACCTCGACGCATGGCGCGTTCGGCGCGCTGGCGCACGGCATCGGCACCAGCGAGGTCGAGCATGTGCTGGCGACGCAGACGCTGATCCAGAAGAAGGCCAAGAACATGCGGGTCACCGTCGACGGCAAACTGCCCGACGGCGTCACCGGCAAGGACATCATCCTGGCCATCATCGGCGAGATCGGCACCGCCGGCGGCACCGGCTTCGTGCTGGAATATGCCGGCGAGGCGATCCGCGCGCTCAGCATGGAAGGCCGCATGACGGTCTGCAACATGTCGATCGAAGGCGGCGCACGCGCCGGCCTCGTCGCGCCCGACGAGAAGGCCTACGACTTCCTGCGCGGCCGGCCGAAGGCGCCAAAGGGCGCGGCCTGGGACGCGGCGATGCGTTACTGGGAGACGCTGCGCTCCGACGACGGCGCACAGTTCGACCACGAGCTGCGTCTCGACGCCGCCAAGCTGCCGCCGATCGTGACCTGGGGCACCAGCCCCGAGGACGTGATCTCGGTGACCGGCGTCGTGCCGGATCCCGACAAGATCGCGGACGAGGCCAAGCGCATCTCCAAGCATCGCGCGCTGAAATACATGGGCCTGACCGCCGGCACCAAGATCACCGACATCAAGGTCGACCGTATCTTCATCGGCTCCTGCACCAATGGCCGCATCGAGGATTTGCGCGCCGCGGCGAAGATCGCCGAAGGCAAGCATGTCTCGGCCAACGTCAACGCCATGGTCGTGCCGGGCTCGGGCCTCGTGAAGGAGCAGGCCGAGGCCGAGGGTCTCGACAAGATCTTCATCAAGGCCGGCTTCGAATGGCGCGAGCCGGGCTGCTCGATGTGCCTGGCGATGAACCCGGACAAGCTGAAGCCGGAAGAGCGCTGCGCCTCGACCTCGAACCGCAATTTCGAGGGCCGCCAGGGCTTCAAGGGCCGTACCCATCTGGTGTCGCCGGCAATGGCAGCAGCGGCGGCGATCGCCGGCCACTTCGTCGACGTCCGCGACTGGCGCTGATCAGCACGGCGGCTTCGAACCAAACAAAAGGGCGCCGCTGCGGCGCCCTTTTTCATGTCGTGGCTGGATCCGCTCACCAATAGCGGTACGGGCGCCAGTGGTGGCGGTGATGCCAGTGGTGCCAGCGGCAGACGCGGCGCGGGCCGTAATAGGTCCAGACGACCCGGCAGCGGCGCGGATGGTGATAGTAGGGGACCTGATAGGCGGGATAGGTGCCGCCGTAGTAGTAGCGGCGATGGAAGTGGCGGTGATGGCCGTAATAGGCGGGACGATAGCCGCCATATTGGTGATAGCCGCCATAGTGACGCACCCCGCCGTAGCGATAGCCGCCGTGGAAGGCAGGCGCGGCCCGGAAGCCGCCGATATGCGCACCGCCGCCATGGAAGCCGCCGCCGCGGAAGGCTCCGCCTCCGCCATGAAATCCACCGCCATGAAACCCACCGCCACGGAAGCCGCCACCGTGGAAGCCGCCACCATGTCCGCCGCCGCCGTGGCGCACCTGGGTGATCATGTCGTCGGTGGCAGATTTCGCTGCGGGTATTGCGGACGGATTGATCGGCGTCATCGCCTCGGCGCGACGCGCGGTTCCCGTCGACAGCATCAAGACCGCGACGGTCGCAAGTCCGAGCAGCCGCATCGGGCGTGCCCTGAGAGTCAGGATCCTCGGCATTCGCGTCTCCCTGGTTCTGGACGGCACAGCTTGCGGCGCTCTTTGCGCTCGCCGTTTCATCTCATCGCTGCTTCAGATCGACGTTAGGGAGCGCGACGTGAACGCGCCATGAATGAACGACGCCTCGCCCGCGGCGTGCGTCGTCCGGCCGCGTCACCAGAACGGGCCGAAGCCGAACACGAAGGGCGCGGGCACGCGATAGGGATAGGGACGGTAATGAACCGGGCGCGCGTAGTAGCGCGGTTGTTCAGGCGCAGGGCGGAGCACGTGGCGATGGAGATGACGCCGCGCACCGATCTCTGCCGCGGGGGCTGCGGCATCGGCGCGCGCGGCATCGCAGCCGAGCTGGAGGAGGAGAAGCAGCGCAGCGGCACATGCGGTTCCGATGCCTCGTATCACGGCCGTCCTAGCCCGGCCGCCAGGTGCAGCTCATGCGGGGCACGATCACCGTACCGCTCGGCCGGTACTCCTGGACATAGGTGGCGTTACACACGCGCACCGCATTGGGACCGGGATTGTAGCGGGGATAGACGCCATGGGGATTGTAATAGGGCGTCACGCGCAGGCGCGCCCGCTTGCGCGGCGGCGGGACATCGGCCTGGGCCAGCCGGATTTCCGGACCCGCCGTCTGGGCCTGCGCCGGGGTGCCGACGCAAAAGGGCAAAAACAACCCCATGCAAAGTAGAACCGCTATCGTCGTTCCCGCCCGCATCGCACCACCACTCGCCTGAGCTATCCCCTTGAGGCGCCGTACGCTCCCCGTTTTCGGGTGCGGCGTCAACTCTTCGTCGCCAGCTATAAAGCCGGATGCATCGTGCCGGAACCCACGCTATGAGAACGCCATGTGGACGGACCTGAAAGCACCCTCGCTGGCCGAGATGGAAGTGGCGGCGCACGACATTTTCGAGCGGCTGCCGGCCGAGTTTCGCGCCCTCTGCGAGGGCGTCATCATCCGCGTCGACGACTTCCCCAGCGAGGAGGTCATGGACGAGATGGACTGCGAGAGCGAATTCGACCTGCTCGGACTGTTCCAGGGCGTCGGTCTGCCGCAGCAGAGCCTGGGCGATGTGGCGCGGCTGCCCAACATGGTCTGGCTCTACCGCCGGCCGATCCTGGACTATTGGGCCGAGCACGACGAGAGCCTCGGCCACATCGTCCGCCACGTCCTGATCCACGAGATCGGACACCATTTCGGCCTCTCGGACGACGACATGGAAGCGATCGAGGCGCAGGCGGAATAAGGGATGTTGCCGCACCGACGGTTCGCTCCCTCCCCGCTCGCGGGGGGAGGGCGATCGCATATGGATTTAACCGGGATCGCGGGCTTGCTTCGCCTCTCCCGCTTGCGGGATAGGCCGACGCGCCCCGGGCGATGCGAAGCATCGTCCCGTGCGCGGCGGGTGAGGGCTCTCACCACCAGGGGGTTTCCTCCGCAATTCTCAACAATCCCATTGCTGAGACAGCCCTCTCCCCAACCCTCTCCCGCAAGCGGGAGAGGGGGTGCAGTACCATCTGGGTTGCAAGCAGACGAGCCCTGCCCAATTCGGCCTAGGATTCGGGTCCCGATCGCGATAAATACCGGTTCCCTGAACCACCCCCGGAAAGCGCAACCATGGACAAGTTCACCACGCTGGAAGGCGTCGCGGCGCCGCTGAAGATCATCAATGTCGATACCGACATGATCATTCCGAAGCAGTACCTCAAGACCATCAAGCGCACCGGCCTCGGCAAGGGGCTGTTCTCCGAGCAGCGCTACAAGGACGACGGCAGCGAGAATCCGGATTTCGTGCTCAACCAGCCGGCCTATCGCAACGCCAAGGTGCTGGTCGCCGGCGACAATTTCGGCTGCGGCTCGAGCCGCGAGCACGCGCCCTGGGCGCTGCTCGATTTCGGCATCCGCTGCGTGATCTCGACCTCGTTCGGCGACATCTTCTACAACAACGCATCTTGCCGATCCGCGTCTCCCAGGAGGACCTCGACAAGCTGTTCGACGACGCCGAGCGCGGCGCCAACGCGACGCTGACGATCGACCTGCCGAACCAGGAGATCCGCGGTCCCGACGGCGGCACCGTGAAGTTCGAGATCGACCCGTTCCGCAAGCACTGCCTGATCAACGGTCTCGACGACATCGGCCTGACGATGGAGAAGAAGTCCTCGATCGACAGCTACGAGGACAAGCTCAAGCGCGAACGCGCCTGGGCCTGATGCGACGCATTGTTGCGAGCCCCGGTGCTGTCAGCGCCGGGGCTTTTTCTTTGCCGAGATGATCGCTGAGAGCCTCTGCTCATGCTGCCCGACATCGTCACCTTCTGGCACGGCCCGATGGACGCTTTGCGCCAGACCTGTCTGCGCTCGCAGCTCGCCGCCGGCCACAGGGTGACGGTCTACAGCTTCGACACCATTCCCGGCCTGCCGGCGGGCGTCGCCAATGCCGATGCCGAGGCGATCCTGCCGCATGCCTTCTCCGAACGGCTGCGACCGCCGCAGCCGGACGGCAGCTGGCGCGACTGGACGACGCTGCAGTTCAGCGACTTCTTCCGCATGAAGCTGATGGCGAAGAATCTCGGCCTCTGGCTCGATGCCGACGTGCTGCTGCTGAAGCCGGTGACGATCGATCCGGCAAAACCCTATTTCGCCTGGGAGCGGCCGCGCCAGCTCGGCAATTCGGTGATCTATCTTCCCCCTACGCACGGCATCGTCAGCGCGTTCGAGGAGCTGATGGAGCAGGAGGACCTGACGCCAGACTGGCTGTCGGTCCGTCACCGCCTCACCTTCCTGATGCGCCGCCTGCGCGGCAAGTCGAACCGGCTGTCCGACATCCGCGTGGCGATCTATGGCCCGGCGGCGCTCACCGCGCTCGCACGCCGCACCGGCGAATTGCACAACGCGCTGCCGAAGCAGTCGTTCTATGCGGTGCATGCCGAGCCCAAACTGTTCTTCGATCCCGCGAGCTATCTCGGCCTCGTCACCGACCCCGCCATCATCGGCCTGCACATCTCGCCCAAGGGCCGCGGCGGCGAGAAGCCGATCCCCGGCAGCCTGTATCATTGGGCGGCGGAGCGGTTCGGATGAGGTCTCGTGCCCCGGACGCAGCGCAGCACGCCAGTGATGCGCTGCAGAGCCGGGGCCCACAGGCGTGAGAGATGGGTCCCGGCTCTGCGCCGCAGCGTTTCACGCTGCAGCGCGTCCGGGACACGAGAGCGTTCTTCCTTTTTGATCCAGCGCAACGCGCTCCTGCATCATTGTGCCTAATCTTGCTCCAACATCGCCGTTCGAATGGAGCTTCCCATGAGCACCGCCAGCAAGCCCTATCCCTTCGTCCAGGACCTCATCGAGTCCTTCGCCAGCTGGCTGAAGCACCGGCGCGAGATGAGCGAACTCCGGCAGCTCGATCACGACAATTTCGCCCGCATCGCGAGCGACCTGAGGATCGCGCCCGACGACCTCGAGGAACTGGTCCGGCATGGCCGACATGCCGCCGACGAACTGCCGAAGCTGCTGGACCAGCTCGGCATCAGCGCCGAGCAGCTGAGCCGCACGCAGCCGCTTCTGCTGCGGGACATGGAACGGGTCTGCTCGATGTGCGGCCACAAGGGTGAATGCGACCGCGACCTCGCCAAGGGCACCGCCGCGGAAAACTATCACGGCTATTGCGGCAACGCCTCGACGCTGGAATCGCTCGATCGGGCCGACCACGCGCATTGAGGCGGCGCGGCGGCGCCTTCCCTCACCCCTTCGCCATCGCCGCGATCGCGTCCGCGATTGCGATCGTGCGCCTTGCCATGTCGGCATGCAGGCGTTCGACCATGGCGCCGTCCAGGCGGATCGCGCCGCGCGAGACGTTTTCGGGGAGTTCGAACGCCGCGATGATCTTTCGGGCGCGGGCGACCTCCTCCTCCGGCGGCGTGAAGATCGCGTTGCAGGCCTCGATCTGCGAGGGATGGATCAGCGTCTTGCCGTCGAAGCCGAGATCGCGGCCCTGCGCACATTCGGTGGCGAAGCCGTCGGGATTGTTGATGTCGCTATAGGGCCCGTCGAGGATTTCGAGCCCGGCGGCGCGCGTCGCCAGGATGCAGTGGGTGATCATCGGGATCATGGCGGCGCGGCCCGGCAGCATCCGGATCCGCGTCTCGCGCGAGATGTCGTTGGGGCCGAACACGAAGCCGGACAGGCGCATCGATGGATCGCGGCCGGCTTCCGCCAGTTCCTCGGCATGCAGCACCGCGCGTGCGGTCTCGATCATGGCCCAGACCTTGACGGTCGGCGCGGCGCCGAGTTCGGCCAGACGGGCGCCGATCGCGGCGAGGTCTTCGACGCTGGAGACCTTTGGAACCAGAATGCCGTCGGGTGAAGCCTTCGCGGCCATCGCGACGTCCTCCGCCCACCATTGCGTATCGAGGCCGTTGGTGCGGATCAGGATCTCGCGCCGGCCGAAGCCCTTCGCCGCGATCGCGGCGGCAATGCCGTCGCGCGCCACCGCCTTGGCATCGGGCGCAACGGAATCCTCGAGATCGAGGATCAGCCCGTCGGCGGCCAGATTGCGCGCCTTCTCCAGCGCGCGCGGGTTGGAGCCAGGCATGAAGAGATGGCTGCGGCGCGGGCGGGTCATGCAGACGTTCCTTCCGATGTGCTGAAGCGGGCTTGTTTCAAGCCGATAGCATCTGGCCTGCCTGTTCGAAAGGCTTGTTCGCCCCAGCGGTCTATGATTAGGCATAGCCATGATCTCATTTCCCAAGCACTTGCTGGAGGGCTACCAGGCCTTCGCAACCCAGCGGCTACCGACCGAGCAGACCCGCTATCGCGATCTCTCGGTGAAGGGACAATCGCCCGAGGTGATGGTGATCGGCTGCTGCGACAGCCGCGTCTCGCCCGAGGTGATCTTCGATGTCGGCCCCGGCGAATTGTTCGTGGTGCGAAACATCGCCAATCTGGTGCCGGTCTATCAGCCCGACGGCAACGCGCACGGCGTCTCCGCCGCGCTGGAATATGCCGTGACGGTGCTGAAGGTAAAGCACATCGTGGTGCTCGGCCACGCGCAATGCGGCGGCATCCGCGCCTTCGTCGACAAGATCGAGCCGCTGACGCCCGGCGACTTCATCGGCCGCTGGATGCAGATGTTCATCAAGCCGGGCGAAGTGGTCGAACAGCGCGAGCACGAGAGCATGGCGCAGTTCGTCGAGCGCATCGAGAAGGCCGCCGTGTTCCGCAGCCTGGAAAACCTGATGACGTTCCCGTTCGTGCGCAAGGCGGTCGAGAGCGGCCAGATGCAGACCCACGGCGCCTATTTCGGCGTCGCGGAGGGATCGCTGTTCGTGCTGGACAAGGCGAACAAGGAATTCAGAAACGCGCAGAGCTTGGCGTAGGCCATCGCTCGTAGGCATCGCTCTCGTGGGGTGGGTTAGCCAAAGGCGTAACCCACCACGTCTGTCACCGCGGAAAGCAAGGAGGCGGGTTACGCCAAGCGGTCTGCGCTTCGCGCAGCCCGCAGGGCTAACCCACCCGACGCAGCAACGCAGCGCGTCAGGCCGCCTTCTTCTTCGCGCTGATCAGCTTGCGATTGATCAGGACTTCCGCGATCTGGATCGCGTTGAGCGCGGCGCCCTTGCGGAGGTTGTCGGACACGCACCACAGCACGAGGCCGTTCTCCACCGTGGCGTCCTCGCGGATGCGGCTGATATAGGTGGCGTCCTCGCCGGCCGCTTCGTAGGGCGTGGCGTAACCGCCGGGCTCGTGCTTGTCGATGACGAGACAGCCGGGTGCCTTGCGCAGGATATCGCGTGCTTCGTCGGCCGAGATCGGATTCTCGAACTCGATGTTGACGGCCTCGGAATGGCCGACGAACACCGGTACGCGCACGCAGGTGGCGGAGAGCCTGATCTTGGGATCAAGAATCTTCTTGGTCTCCATCATCATCTTCCACTCTTCCTTGGTGTAGCCGTCCTCCATGAAGACGTCGATCTGGGGAATGATGTTGAAGGCGATGCGCGCGGGGAACTTGTTGTTCACAATCTCGCTGTTGGTGTAGACGGCCTTGGTCTGCGAGAACAATTCGTCCATCGCGTCCTTGCCGGCCCCCGAGACCGACTGATAGGTCGAGACCACGACGCGCTTGATCGTCGCCTTGTCGTGCAGCGGCTTCAGCGCGACCACGAGCTGCGCGGTCGAGCAGTTCGGGTTGGCGATGATGTTCTTCGTCTTGAAGCCCGCGGCCGCATCGGCGTTCACCTCCGGCACGATCAGCGGCACGTCCGGATCCATGCGCCAGGCGGACGAATTGTCGATCACCACCGCGCCGGCGGCGCCGATCTTCGGCGACCATTCCTTGGAGACCGTGCCGCCCGCCGACATCAGGCAGATGTCGACGTCGGAGAAATCATAATGTTCGAGCGCCTTCACCTTGAGGGTGCGGTCGCCATAGGAGACCTCGACGCCGACGCTGCGGCGCGATGCCAGGGCCACAACCTCGTCCGCGGGAAATTTTCGCTCGTCGAGAATGTTGAGCATTTCCCGTCCGACATTGCCGGTCGCGCCGACGACTGCGACTTTGTAACCCATCGTTCACTCTCCGGTGAAAAAGCCCGTTCCTGAAGCCGACGCTTAAACAGGAAGAGCAGCGCTTCTATGCGAGAACCGGCGCCAAGACAACTTTCGCCAAGCCCCCGCCAAGACACCTTTCGTCAAGACACCTTTCGAAGACAACGCTGGACCCTGCCCGAAGGCCGTTGATGCAGTCGCTCGAAGCCGGCACGGCCGCACCCTCAACACACACCACCCGCCATCTGGCCCTCGCCGCCTTTGGTGACGAAGTGGTCGGGACGCTGGCGCGCCTGTTTGCCTATGTGGGGACGCTGGTGCTGTTTGCCATCCTGGCCCTGGCGGCGCTCGGGCAATTGCCCGCGCTTCGGGATGACGAGCCCGCGACACAGCCGGGCTGGAGCACCGCCGGCCGCTCGCATCCGGCTTTCGCCGTCACTCGCCTGGATTCATCCGATAAATCAGCCTCTTACACGATCCTTCGGCACCCCCAGGGCGGCCGCAGGGACGTCATCCGCTGGACCGGCGAGACCGACAAGCCGCTGGCCGAACTGGAGATTTACCGCGCGGGGGGCGAATTCGACGTGGCCCGTCCGGCGACCGAGGACCTCGCCGCGCGGATGGGACTGCCAGGGCGGTCTGCGCTCGAGCAGGCCGGGCTGATCGACACCAAGTTCGGACCGGTCGCGCTATTCCGGCCCACCAGCGCGAATCCGGCCTGTCTCGGCTACCTCAAACGCAGCGAAGAGCCTCCGCTGCAGATCTCGGGCTTCTCCTGCCAGGGCGACAGCCTGCCGGCCCGGCGGGCCGCGGTGGCCTGCACGCTGAACCGGCTGACGCTGCTGACCTCCGGCAATGAGCCAAGGCTGGCCGACCTGTTTGCCCGGGCCGAGCTGAAGCGGCGGCCGTGCGACCCGGCGGGGCCGTCGGACTGGCTGCTGGGCGCCGCCAATGCGCAATTGCGCGGAGCCTTGTGATCCGCGCCGGGCTCAAGTGGCTGGTATCCATGCAACTTTCGCCTGCGCGCCCGATTATTCCGGACTGGTGTGACCCAATTGACCTAGTTGCGAGAGCCCCGGTCAGGCTAGTATGGACCGAAATCGATCGGCGGCTTGCCGCCTGAAGGGGACGTGATGAGCTCGAAATTCTCTGCCGCGAACAAACTGGCGCTCTGGCTTGCGGCGGGCGCTGTCGCCGCCCTCGCGGCAAGCTCGGCCTCGGCCGAGACCAAGCAGCGCTACGACAATCGCGGCCGCCCGGTCTACGGCACCAGCGGCCCCAACGCGGTCTACCAGCAGGGCCGCACCCGTCTCTATGTCAGCAAGCGTTCCTGGCTCGATGGCGGCACCGAGGTCAATCCCGGCGATCGCAAGTTCAGCGATTACGCGTTTCCGCCGGCGGCGGGCTATCCGTCCTTCGCGCGCGAGAATCTCAACCGCCCGATCGATCGCCAGCCGCTCAGCCCGCCCTACGATCTCGGCGGCTATCCGACGCAGTTTCCGCTGTACTGACACGGCGGCACGATCCGAATCAAAATGGCCGGGCTCATGCCCGGCCATTTTTTTGGCGCGTACGGCGTTACGCGTGAAGCTTCTGCAGTTCCTTGAGGATCGCTTCGCCCATCTGCGCGGTCGAGACGGCCGTGGTGCCCTCCGACTTGATGTCGGCTGTGCGCAGGCCGCTGGCGAGCACGGCGGCGATGGCCTGGTCGACCTTGTCGGCCAGCGCGCCCATGTCGAAGGAATAGCGCAGCGCCATGCCGAAGGACGAGATCATCGCGATCGGATTGGCGAGACCCTTGCCGGCGATGTCGGGCGCCGAGCCGTGCACCGGCTCGTACAGCGCCTTGCGCTTGCCGCTCTTGGCATCGACCTCGCCGAGCGAGGCCGAGGGCAGCATGCCGAGCGAGCCGGTCAGCATCGCGGCGATATCGGACAGCATGTCGCCGAACAGATTGTCGGTGACGATGACGTCGAACTGCTTGGGCCATTTCACCAGCATCATGCCGCCGGAATCGGCGAGCTGATGCTCGAGCGTGACCTCGGGATATTCGCGCTTGTGCACCTGGGTGACGACCTCGTTCCAGAGCACGCCCGACTTCATGACGTTGCGCTTCTCCATCGACGTCACCTTGTTCTTGCGCTTCTTGGCGAGGTCGAAGGCGACGCGGGCGATGCGCTCGATCTCGTAGGTGTCGTAGACCTGCGTGTCGATGGCGCGCTTCTGGCCGTTGCCGAGATCGGTTATGGTCTTGGGCTCGCCGAAATAGACGCCGCCGGTGAGTTCGCGGACGATGACGATGTCGAGGCCCTCGATCGCCTCGCGCTTGAGGCTGGAGGCGTCCGCCAGCGCCGGGTAGCACACGGCCGGACGCAGATTGGCGAACAGGCCGAGATCCTTGCGCAGCCGCAGCAGGCCGGCCTCGGGGCGCACCTCATAGGGCACCGCATCCCATTTCGGGCCGCCGACCGCGCCGAAGATCACGGCATCGGCGTCCTTGGCCTTGGCCATGTCGCCCTCGGAGATCGACACCTTGTGGGCGTCATAGGCCGAACCGCCGACGAGGCCGGACTCGGTCTCGAATTTGGCGATTCCGGCAGCATTGAGCCAATCGATCAGCCGCTTCACCTCGCCCATCACCTCGGGGCCGATACCGTCGCCGGGGAGCAGCAGCAGTTTGTGGGTCGCCATGGTCGTGTCCTCAGTCTTTCCCCGTCATTGCCGGGCTTGCCCCGGCAATCCATCGCATTCGAAGATGATGGATGCCCGGGTCAAGCCCGGGAATGACGGGCGGGATGAATTTCGGCCGGAGTGCTAGAGCGGCGTTGCGCGCTTGGCAAGACACCATTGCCGGGGAGCGGCTGGGCAAGGCGGGCGAGGCCTGCCACACTGCGCGCGCCGGAGTACCCCTTGCACGCCCCCGATCGCCTGCCCTCGGACGCCCGTCCCGCGCGGCTGATCCTGACCCTGTCGCTGGCCGCGACGGTCGGGCTCGGGATCGGCCGCTTCGCCTATGCGCTGGTGCTGCCCGACATGCGGGAGGATCTCGGCTGGTCCTACTCGGCGGCCGGGTTCATGAACACCATCAATGCGGTGGGCTATCTCGTCGGCGCGCTGATGGCCGCGCGGCTGATCCAGCGCGTCGGCTGGTCGGCGGCGATCCGCGGCGGAACCCTGGCCTGTCTGGCGGCGCTCGCCACCTGCGCACTGTCGGGTAATTTTGTCGCGCTGAGCCTCGCCCGGCTGGTGCTCGGGATCGGCGCGGCGGCCGGCTTCGTGGCCGGCGGC
>VYLE01000497.1_pt1 | contig 20544 bp, 16 predicted proteins | sample 5114391 | NCBI WGS metagenome assembly VYLE01 (sample SAMN12291771, study PRJNA351875) | freshwater metagenome | isolation source: freshwater lake | place: USA: Michigan, Kent Lake | collected 2013-08-15
GCGACGGCGCCGCCGCAGTGGCTGACGCGCGCGGCGGTGTTCCTGCACGGCCTCGGCGCCGCGTTCTGGATCGGAGCCCTGGCGCCGCTCGCGGCCCGCATGGCGATGCCGACGGACGCGACATTGCCCGTGCTGAACCGCTTCTCGCGCATCGCCCTGCCTGTCGTCGGCGTGCTGGCGCTGACGGGACTTGCGCTTGCGGTTGTCCAACTCGGCAGGCTCTCGGCACTGGTCGAGACCCGCTACGGTCTCCTCCTGCTGACCAAGCTCGCGCTGGTGCTGCTGCTGCTGGGACTTGCAGGGCTCAACCGCATCCGGCTCGTGCCGGCCCTCGCTCGCAATGGCAAGGCCGCGCCGGCGCTGAAACGCGCGATCGTGCTGGAATGCGTGTTGGCGGTCGCCATTCTCGCCGTCGTCGCCGGCTGGCGCTTCACGCCGCCGCCACGGACCATCGTTCCGGAGGCACCGTTGACGCTCCACATCCACACCGAGAAGGCGATGGCCCAGGTGCTGCTCTCGCCCGGCAGGCCCGGCCTGAACGATGTCGAGTTGCAACTCCTGACCGGCGAGGGGGCGGCGCTGACCGCGAAGGAGGTGACGCTGACGCTCAGCCTGCCGGCGCGGGGCATCGAGCCCATGGAGTTGGCGGCCGAAGCGGGGCCGGACGGCTCCTGGCGCGTGCGCAAGGCGGCGCTGCCGGTCGCGGGCCGCTGGCACCTCAAGATCGATGCGCTGGTCAGCGACTTCGAGCAGATCACGCTGGAGGACGAACTCGATCTGACCCGGCCCTGACGCCGGTTCAAGCCAGGTCTGAAGCTGGCGGAAAAATGACAGGAATTCCGACGCGTTAGCGGGTTTTCCTCAGCCGCGGCCTTGTCTTTTCGCTCCCAATCCGGTTTCACTGCAGGCCATCACTGATTCCACGAGTATGGCCATGCGGTTGTCGCGGTTCTTTCTGCCCATCCTGAAGGAAAATCCGAAAGAGGCGGAGATCGTCTCGCATCGGCTGATGCTGCGCGCCGGCATGATCCGGCAGGAGGCGGCCGGCATCTATGCCTGGCTGCCGCTCGGCTTCCGGGTGCTGAAGAAGATCGAGCAGATCGTCCGCGAGGAGCAGGACCGCTCGGGCGCGCTGGAACTCCTGATGCCGACGCTGCAGCTCGCCGACCTCTGGCGCGAGAGCGGCCGCTACGACGCCTACGGCCCGGAAATGCTGCGCATCGCCGACCGCCACAAGCGCGAGCTCCTGTACGGGCCGACCAACGAGGAAATGATCACCGAGATCTTCCGCGCCTATGTGAAGTCCTACAAGAACCTGCCGCTGAACCTCTATCACATCCAGTGGAAGTTCCGTGACGAGCAGCGTCCGCGCTTCGGCGTGATGCGGGGCCGCGAGTTCCTCATGAAGGACGCCTATTCCTTCGACCTCAACGAGGCGGCAGCGCGCGTTGCCTACAACAAGATGTTCGTCGCCTATTTGCGCACCTTCGCGCGGATGGGGCTGAAGGCGATCCCGATGCGCGCCGAGACCGGCCCGATCGGCGGCGATCTCAGCCACGAATTCATCGTGCTCGCCGAGACCGGCGAGTCCGGCGTGTTCATCAATCGCGACGTGCTCGATCTGCCGGTGCCGGGCGAGGACGTCGACTACAACAGCGATCTGACGCCGATCATCAAGCAGTGGACGTCGGTCTATGCGGCGACCGAGGACGTGCACGATCCCGCGCGCTTCGAGCAGGAGGTGCCGGCGGACAAGCGGCTCAACACCCGCGGCATCGAGGTCGGCCAGATCTTCTATTTCGGCACCAAATATTCCGAGCCGATGAAGGCGATGGTGGCGGGTCCCGACGGTGTCGACGTGCCGATCCATGGTGGCTCCTACGGCGTCGGCGTCTCGCGCCTGCTGGGCGCCATCATCGAGGCCTGCCACGACGATGCCGGCATCAAATGGCCGGAATCGGTGGCGCCGTTCCGCGTCTCGATCCTGAACCTCAAGCAGGGCGATGGCGCGGTCGATGCGGCCTGCGAGAAGCTCTATGCGGAGCTGACCGCCAAGGGCGTCGACGTGCTCTATGACGACACCGACCAGCGGGCCGGCGCCAAGTTCGCGGCCGCGGACCTGATCGGCATCCCCTGGCAGATCATGATCGGCCCGAAGGGACTTGCCGAAGGCAAGGTCGAGATCAAGAAGCGCAGCGACGGCTCGCGCGAGACGATGTCGCCTGCGGACGCGGTCGCACGGCTCGTCGGCTGAATATTGTTCATCGCCCGATATCGCGGCCGCCAATCCGGCCACATTTGCCCCCGAATCATGGGATTATCGAGCGATGGATGAAACCATGACCGAGTCTGTGCAAACCGCGCCCTTCGCGCCCTTCGAGTGGATGCTGTCGGCGCGCTACCTGCGGGCGCGCCGCAAGGAAGGATTCATCTCGGTCATCGCCGGGTTCTCCTTTCTCGGCATCATGCTCGGCGTGGCGACGCTGATCATCGTGATGGCGGTGATGAACGGCTTCCGCAAGGAGCTGCTCGACAAGATCCTCGGGCTGAACGGCCACATCCTGGTGCAGCCGCTGGAATCGCCGCTCACCGACTGGAAGGACGTCGCCGACCGCATCAGCCAGGTGCAGGGCATCCGTCTCGCGGCGCCGGTGGTCGACGGCCAGGCGCTGGCGTCCTCGCCGTGGAACGCCTCGGGCGTGCTGGTGCGCGGCATCCGCTCCGACGACCTCAACAACCTCACCTCGATCGCCAAGAACATCAAGCAGGGCTCGCTCGAGGGTTTTGACGAAGGGCAGGGCGTCGCGATCGGCCGGCGCCTCGCCGACCAGCTCTCGCTGCATGCCGGCGACAGCGTGACCCTGGTCGCGCCCAAGGGCGCGGTGACGCCGATGGGCACCACGCCGCGCATCAAGCCGTACAAGATCGTTGCGGTGTTCGAGATCGGCATGAGCGAATACGATCTCGGCTTCGTGTTCATGCCGCTGGCGGAGGCGCAGGCCTATTTCAACCGCTCCAGCGACGTCACCTCGATCGAGGTGTTCACCACCAATCCCGACCGCATCGACGCCTTCCGCAAGGCGGTGACGGAGTCTGCGGGACGGCCGGTGTTCCTGGTCGACTGGCGCCAGCGCAACTCGACCTTCTTCAACGCGCTGCAGGTCGAGCGCAACGTGATGTTCCTGATCCTGACCATGATCGTGCTGGTGGCCGCGCTCAATATCGTCTCCGGCCTGATCATGCTGGTCAAGGACAAGGGCAGCGACATCGCGATCCTGCGCACCATGGGGGCCTCGCAGGGCTCGATCATGCGGGTCTTCCTGATCACCGGCGCCTCGATCGGCGTCGTCGGCACGCTGGTCGGCTTCTTCGTCGGGCTCGTGATCTGCCTGAACATCGAATCCATCCGGCAATTCCTGTCCTGGCTCACCTCGACCGAGCTGTTCTCGCCAGAACTCTATTTCCTGTCCAAGCTGCCCGCCGAGATCGACGTCGGCGAGACCACGGCGGTCGTCATCATGGCGCTGACGCTGTCGTTCCTCGCCACGCTCTATCCGTCCTGGCGCGCCGCGCGCCTCGATCCCGTCGAAGCGCTCCGGTACGAGTGAGGGGCTGATGGAGACCCAGGGGGCTGAGCACGGGGCGGAAGACGTACCGGTCATTTATCTCCACGAGATAAAGCGCCAGTATCTGCAGGGCGAGGTGCCGCTGACCATCCTCGACGGCGCCAAGCTGGCGCTGTGGGCGGGGCAGTCGGTGGCGCTGGTGGCGCCGTCCGGCTCCGGCAAGTCGACGCTGCTGCATATCGCAGGCCTGCTCGAGGCGCCCGATTCCGGCGAGGTCTATGTCAACGGCGCGCCGACCTCGCAGCTGCCCGACATCGAGCGCACCCAGCTGCGCCGCACCGATATCGGCTTCGTCTACCAGTCGCACCGGCTGCTGCCGGAGTTCTCGGCGCTGGAGAATGTGATGATGCCGCAGATGATCCGCGGCCTGAAGAAGTCCGAGAGCGTCAAGCGCGCGAAAGAGATCCTGGGCTATCTCGGCCTCGGCGACCGCATCACGCACCGTCCGGCCGAGCTGTCGGGCGGCGAGCAGCAGCGTGTCGCCATCGCGCGCGCGGTGGCGAACGCGCCGCGGGTGCTGCTCGCGGACGAGCCGACCGGCAATCTCGATCCGCACACCGCCGACCATGTGTTCCAGGCGCTGATGCAGCTGGTGAAGGCGACGCAGGTCTCGATGCTGATCGCCACCCACAACATGGAACTGGCCGGCCGGATGGACCGCCGGGTGTCGCTGGCGAACGGCCAGGTCGTCGAGCTCGAGTAAAGCGCGGGCGCGCAAGCCAAAGCGCAAAAACAACCCCATGCAAAGGAGCGGCGCGGGACCTCGGTTCAATCGAGTGAGTCCGGCTAAGTCATTGACATGGATGCCTCATCGGCCGCGTGGCCAGGGCCCGGTCACCGTCATCCGGAACGGCGGCGAATTCGCCGCCGCGTGCGCCACGGCCTCATTGGCGTGGTCGAGGCCGGGGCCGCCGGCCGAGGCTGACGCCGCCATCGGCACGAACGTGGCCGTGAATGCCGCGATTTTGCCGAGGCGTTCGCTATCGTCCCGGTCCCGTCGCCCGCGTCCAAGACGCCGCCTGCTCCTCCGTCCCATCAAGGAGATCGGGATTCTCCTGTGATCAGAGGACATCGTGAAGCAGCTGATGAGATGTGTTGCCGTTGCCGCCGCAATGTCCGGGGCGGCGGCCCATGCGGGAGATGGGGCGACCGCCAACTGGACCGGCATCTACGTCGGTGCAAATCTCGGAGGAGGATGGGGCGGGGCGAGCTTTGGCTCTGCGCCGAACGATCCGCAGGCGCAGTTTCTGTTCGATGCCGGGGGCAAGCCGCCGCCGGCTTCGTTCGATGTATCGGGCGCCCTTGGCGGCGTTCATGTCGGATATAATCGTCAAGTCGGCGGCGCCTGGCTCGTTGGCGTCGAGGCGGATTTCGATGCGTCTGGCGTGAAGGGCTCCGGCGCGACCAACGGGGTCTTCGCGCCCTATTACACCGCCCCCTTCAATGCGCCGCTGCAGCAGCGCGTCGATTGGTTGGGGACGCTGAGAGCCCGGTTGGGTTATCTGCCGGCAAGCAATCTCCTAGCCTATGGGACCGCCGGCTTCGCCTATGGCCGCGTCGTCCAGAGCGGAAGCTGGGACACGAACGTGCCGTTTTCCTTCGGCGGCGGCGCCCATACCGTCAATTGCTTCGGTGCCAATCCGTCGTGCTTTGCGGGATCGTCGCGCCACGTGGCCACGGGCTGGACCGCCGGTGGCGGGCTCGAATATGCCGTTCTGCGCGACTGGACGCTGAGGGCCGAGTATCTCTACGTGAGCCTTGCCGGCGATTCGACGAGGGAAACCGTGCTGGGCGACACGACCGGCGCCTTGCCATCATCCTTCAATGTTCTGGGCGGCCGCATCAACCTCAATATCGCGCGCGTCGGGCTGAGCTATCAGTTCCGATAAAGCCTCACGGTGACGGCGCGGCCGGCGGTGTTGCGCGCGCGTTTGGGACCGGAACAGCGGGCCATGGGCCGTTCGGGCCGGGCGTCGCCAGCGGGCACGATGCCTCGAGTTGCGTCCACACCGAGGCCAAACCGGTCATGTCGAGATCGAATCTGGCGATGTCCGCTGGTCCGTCCGGGACCGGCCGGCTCTCGCTGATCCGCAGGGTGCGTGAGGCCAGCATCGCCTTGACCATCATGGGGTCGACGGCGCCGCTCCAGATCTCGTATTTGCCGGACCGGACCGGAGACCCTCCAACCTCCTTCATGTTGGTGTCGGCGCCGGCGGCCATCAGGATCGTGCTCTTGCCGCCGGCGGCATCGTCGGTTTCGGCGGCGAACATCAGCGGCACGCGATTTTTGTTCTCGCAGAACAGGCGCCACTCCATGGCCCGGAACGAGGCGCCGTTCTCCTGCTTCCGCATGGCGAACTTGCTGAGGTGAGGCCGCGTACCCTTTTCCAGGCGCCACGTCGTCTCGACGAGCGGTCGCGTGTCGATGCCGAACCGGTAGAGTTCGGTGCGCGTCAGCATGTGCAGGTTTTCGAACTTCACGGTCCGGATCAACTCGTCGAGCTCGCGGCTGATCCCCATCGCCTTGATGAAGGCGGCGCGGTCGCGCTCGGCGGTTGCGATCCGGCGCTTGCGATATTCGGCGAGTGCCTGCGGCGGTGGATGCCCGCGAACGGCGAGGATGAGTCGGGAATTATGCACTGCAAGTGCGGCGTCGGGGGCGACCTCCCGCGAGGTCGCCCCGAGAAACAGGTAGCCGCAGGCCGAATTGCACATCGCGTGGTAGGTGGTGAGTTCGGCCTCCACTTCGCCGCGCGCGGCCTTCGTCTTCAGGCACGCGGCGTCGACCTGCGTGCCCGCGGCGCAAGCCGTCACCAGCGTCCGGCCGACGCGCGCGACGGCCTTTCTGGTGCGCAGCAGGCGTCCGATGACGTAGGACTGCTCGACGTTTCCGCCGGGCGAATGCAGGTAGATCGGACGCTTTGTGTCCGTGATGCCGTCGAGGAAGCGGCGAACGCGCGCAGCCGCGCCGTCGTCGATCTGGCCTTCGATGGCGATCCAGCGGTCGCAGCCCGGCCCGCAGGCATCGGGGGCGCCCCTGGCAAGATAGATCGTCAGCCTGGAGGCGAACCCGGCTTTGTCGGCCGGCGCTTCCTCCGCTCGCAATGCACCGGGAATGGACAGCAAGGCCAGGACAAACAGACGGGCAAGCATCGAATGATCGACCACGCGGCGAGGAACCGGCGCCGAATTTATACGATGGTGGGCGCAGTCACAACTTGCGGTGGCGTGCCGGAGCGGAATTATTCCGCGGGAGCCTGCGCGGGCGCAGCGACGATCCGGATCCCGCGCTCCAGCTCGTGGTCGAGACGCCGGTGACCGACGCAGGCTGGCGGCTTCAGCTGTTTGGCGAGGCCTCGCGGCTTTGCGCGAGGCCTCAGGCTCCGATCACTCCGCGGCCTCGGAGTATTGCGCGGGCTGCGACGTCTTCGCCTCGGGCCAGCCGATGCTCGGGCCGTGACCCCGGAAGTTGCGGAGCCACCAGGCCCAGTCCGGCTGGACAAGGTGGAAGGGATCGGGATGGGCGAGTTCGCGTGCCGCCCAGATCGGCCAGTGCGGGTTGGCCAGCGCCGGGCGCCCGAGGAATACGAGATCGACGAGTTCCTCGCGAATGACGCGATCGGCATTTTGCGGCACGCCGAGATTCCAGCTCGCCGCCACCGGAATGCCGATCTCCTTGCGAACCCGGTTGGCGCGACCGACCATGAAGCCGACGTCGTTGAACGGCGGGTTGGTCATCTCGTCGGTGTTGAAGCCGAGCGAGAGGTCGGCGAGATCGAGGCCATGCTCCTTCATCATGCGGACCGCGACGAGCGAGTCCTCGAACTGCGTGCCGTCGGGATGGAGGTCGTCGCAGCCCAGCCGCATCGTCAGCGGGTATTTCTCCGGCCAAACCGCGCGCACGGCGTCGAGCGCCTCGAGATGGAAGCGCGCGCGGTTCTCGACGCTGCCGCCATACTGGTCGGTGCGCTGGTTGGCCAGCGGGGAGAAGAAGCTCGCGCCGAGATAGCCGTGCGCGTAATGCATTTCGAGCCATTTGTAGCCGGCGTCGAGCGCGCGGCGGGCGGCATCGGCATAGGCCTTGTGGAGGCCCTTGATCTCGTCGACCGTCAGTTCGTGCACGGGATAGATGTGACCGCCATATCCGTAGGGAATGGCCGACGGCGCGACGCAGGTCCAGCCGTCGGGATGGTCGGGGGGGAGCTGCTTCCAGGTGCCTTCGGAATTGACGCCCTTGTGCGGCGGCAGCTCGCTGCCCTTGCGGCCGGTATGTCCAAGCTGGATCGCGGGTACGCCGCCCATCCGCTCGATGATGGCGCAGACCCGCGCGTGGCCATCGATCTGATCGTCGCTCCAGATGCCGGCGCAGGACGTCGTGGTCCGGCCGTCGGGCGTGATCGCCATCTGCTCGCCGAACACCAGCGCGAAGCCGCCGGCGGCGCGGGCGCCGAGATAGCTGACGTGATAATCGTCGAGCTTGCCGTCGACGGAGTTGTACATGGTCATCGGCGACATGACGGTTCGGTTGCGAAGCGTCACGTCCTTGAGCGTGAAGGGACTGAAGAGATCAGGCACGGTCATGTCTCCATTTTGGCTGTGGGTGGGAGGCGGCTAGACGACCTTGTCGGTGATCTTCTGCGGCACCGGCACGGTGGCAGCGAACGAGGCGCGCTGTCCGATGCGGTCGCAGAATTGCGCGAGGTTCGGGTAGGACCTGCGCCAGTCGAATTCGGGAAAACGGACCGCGAGATAGCCGAGCGCGGTCCCGACGGCGATGTCGCCCAGGCCGAACGTGTCGCCGACGGCGAAGCTGCGATGGCCGACCAGGCGCGCCATGTCCCGGACGCCGCCATCGATCTTGCGCCGCTGGCGGGCCAGCCATTCCGGACTGCGCGCCGCCTCGGCGCGCATGCGCTCGAAGAAGGTGAGCAGCACCGCATCGCAGATGCCGTCGCACAGCACTTCGAGCCGAAGGGCCTCGATCCGGTCATCGACGTCGGACGGCAGCAGCGAGACCTGCGGATGCTTCAGGTCCAGATATTGGAGGATGAACCTGGAGTCATAGACGGTCGTGCCATCGTCGAGAACCAGGATCGGCAGCTTCTCGAGCGGATTGTATCTGGGTGTCGACGTGGTGCTGTCCCAGGGGACTTCCGTCACCAATTCGAACGGCAGGCCTTTTTCGATCAGCGCGATCCGCACCTTCCGCGCATAGGGGCTCGGTGTTGCGCTGATCAGCTTCATCATGTCTCGGTGCTCACCGGATTGGTGGGCTGCACGCCGGCCGCCAGCACGGTGAATTCGGGCGACGTCCGCATGGCTTCCTCGGGGCCCGCCGACGAATAGACCGCGAGAATGCGGAGCGGCTCCCAACCGGTGTTGAAGGTCGAGTGAAACGCGCCGCGCGGAATGGTCACGAGACTGCCGGCCGCGATCGCGGTCTCGACCGGACGGCCGGCCTCGTCCTCGATCATCATCACGCCTTCGCCGCCGATCACGAAGATCAACTGCTCGGACGCTGGGTGATTGTGCCGCGCGTGGCCTTGTCCCGGATTGAAGTAGAGCGAGACGGCACTGGTGTTCTCGGCGCCCGTCGTTGCCGGCGAGGCCATGATCTTGGCGGTGACCCAGTCCGAGACGATCGTCTCGGCATCGTTCGGGGCCATGACCTGTCGACTAGCAAGGGTGGTGGTCGTCATTGTGTCTCCCGGAGTGGCTGCGGCGTTGGGCGAGGGACTAGCGGTTGATGTCGTAGTCCCTGGTTTCGGGGATGATCAGCGCGCCGATCACGGCGACGGCTCCGCAGACCACGATGGGAAACCAGAGGCCCGAATAGATGTTGCCGGTCGCCGCCACGAGCGCGAACGCGAAGGTCGGAGTGAGGCCGCCGAACCAGCCGGTGCCGATGTGGTAGGGCAGCGACATGGACGTGTAGCGGATACGCGCCGGAAACATCTCGACCAGCATGGCTGCGACGGGGCCGTAGGCCATGGTCAGGCAGAACACGAGGCCGAACACGATCAGCGTCAGCATCACGACGTTGACCTCGGCCGGATCGGCCTTGGCGGGGTAGCCGGCTGACTGCACGGCGCCGGCCAGATCGGCGAGCGCCACGGGCTTGCCCCCGACCAGAATGCTGACGGCACTTCCGGGCGCTGCCTTTTCGATGTCGTAGCTGACGGACAGTGCGGCGAGCTTCGCCTTGGCGATGTCGCAGGGCGTCGTGAACTTGCTGGTGCCGGTGAGGTTGAACTGGAAGCTGCATGTGGCGGGGTCGGCCACGAGCTTCACCGGCGCGGTTGCGATGGCGCGTTCCAGCGCGGGATTGCCGAAATGAGTGAGACCACGGAAGGCCGGATAGTAGGCCAGCGCGGCGAGAAGGATGCCGCCCAGGACGATCTTCTTGCGTCCGATGCGGTCCGACAGCGTGCCGAAGACGACGAAGAACGGCACGGCCAGCATCAGCGCGATCACGACGACGATGTTCGCCGTGACGGCATCGACCTTCAGCGTCTGCGTCAGGAACAGCAGCGTATAGAACTGCGTCGTGTACCAGACCACGCCGAAACCGGCGATCAGTCCGAACAAGGATGCCAGCACGAGCTTGACATTCCGCCAGGTGCCGAAGGCCTCCGACAGCGGTGCCTTGGACAGCGCGCCCTCCGACTTCATCTGCGCGAAGATCGGAGATTCCTCCAGCGACATCCGGATCCAGAGCGAGATCCCCAGCAGGACGATCGAGAACAGGAAGGGGAGGCGCCAGCCCCAGGCGGCGAAAGCGGGCTCGCCGAGCGAAAGCCGCGTGATCAGCACCACGACGAGGCTGAGGATGAAGCCGGCGGTGCCGGTGACCTGAATCCAGGAGGTGAAGGCGCCGCGGCGCTTCTGGCCGGCATGCTCTGCGACATAGACCACGGCGCCGCCGTACTCGCCGCCGACCGCCAGTCCCTGCAGCATCCGCAGGCTGACCAGAATGGCCGGAGCGAGCAGGCCAATCGTATCGTAGCCGGGCAGCAGGCCCACCGCGAAGGTGGCAAGCCCCATGACCAGGATGGTGATGAGGAAGGTGTATTTGCGGCCGACCAGATCGCCGAGACGACCGAACACGATGGCGCCGAGCGGGCGGATGATGAAGCCCGCCGAGAAGGCGAGCAGCGCGAAGACAAAGGCGATGGATGGTTCGGCCTTGGAAAAGAACTGCTGGCCGATCAGGCCGGCGAGTGAGCCGAACATCACGAAATCGTACCACTCGAAGACGGTCCCGAGCGAGGCGGCGACCAGCACGCGGCGCTCGTCGGAGGTCAGTTGGCTACGCACGGGAGCAACAGGGATGGTGGCGTCCGTCATTGGTTCTTCTCCCAGGGGGGCAGACGTCCGGCTGTCGTGCCTCGGGCCGGTTGCGACCCGCGCTTGCATTGCCAAGGATGAGTGTAATTCGATATATTGAAAAGCAATTCTATTAGTCGAATTGCATTTTGTTTGGGCCCAACAAATGGGCATGGTTGCGGACGAGGCAGGGCCGGCTTACGAGGGGGACCGATTGAACGAGGCGGTGAGAATGAGTGGCGGGCAGGATCCGGTGAAGGCAGCGTCGCGGACGCTGGACCTGTTCGAAGCCTTTGCCGAAGCAGGCGGGCCGCTGTCGCTGACGGAGATCTCGCAGCGGATTTCAGTCCCGATCTCGAGCTGCCACGGGCTGATCCGGACGCTGCAGATGCGGGGCTACGTCTACGTGCTGGAGGAGCGCAAGCGCATCTATCCGACGAAACGGTTGCTCGGGATCGCGCAGGCGATCGGACGCTACGACACGGCGCTCGACCAGTTGTCTCCGATCGTCACCGCCCTGGCGAAGAAGACCGGAGAGACGGTCGTGGTCGGCAAGACCCAGGGCGATATCGTGATCTATCTCGACGTCGTGCCGGGCAGTCACACCATTCGCTACACGGCATCGCCCGGCGACACGTTCCCGACGCATTCGAGCGCGCTCGGCAAGTCGATGCTCAGCCTGCTCAACGACAAGGCGCTCGACAGCGCGATCGGCAAGCTGAAGCTGACCCAGTTCACGGATGCCACGATCACGAACCCCGACGCTTTCAAGAGGGACATTCTCGAAGGGCGTGCACGCGGCTACTTCCTGACGCGCGGGGAGACCGTCGTGGACGTGATGGGCATCTCCATTCCCTGCCGCATCGGCGGCGAGCCCTACGCCATCGGCGTTGCCGGGCCGACGTCGCGGCTGAAGGAAAATTTCGACCTCTATCTCGCGGCGATCAAAGAGGCCGAGCTTGCGATCGGCAAGCTGCATTGACTACGCCGCCGATCCGACGGGCGACGGTCCCGCAACCGTAATTCGTTTCTTTCAGCGCAGCCATGGCGGCGGGGGATAGGCCGGCGCGAACGAGCGCGGCCTGTTCTGATAGGCGTAGGGATCGTCGCTCTGTCCGGCGAAATAGGGATTGGCGATGCAGGTGAGCGCGCGACCCGACGCGCTCGCCTGACACTGCGCGTAACTGTCGAACCTGCAATTGCTGAGGCCGGGCCATTCATCGCCGGTGAGGCAGAACGGATGACTGGTTCCGAATGCGCGCGCCGGCGCGACTGAATCGATCGCGAAGAATGTGGCGAAGCCAAGCGAAAATGTGGCGACAATTGGAACAGTCCAGAATCTCGACATGCATGCGTCTCCAATCACGAGATCGTGCGCGCGACGATCTCGCGCGGGCCCGCGTTGCATCATCTGTACGCGAGGATGGAACTCACGAAAACACTTGTTTCAAAGGGTTTCCTGCGCGCCACGCTAAATCTTCATTAACAGTGCGGGGGCGTTTGGCGCGGAGTGTTGCGTCGTGGTTACAGCAATTCCGATGATCGCTGGTATGACCACGCAACGGCCCGGGGGCCTTACCAACAAACTGGAACGGGATTCACATGAAGAAGAATTTGTTGCTTGTCACTGCGAGCCTCGTCGCGCTCAGCGCGGCTGCTCCGGCGGTGGCGGCTGATCTCGCTGCGCGGCCTTACACCAAGGCGCCGGCGATGGTCGCGACCATCTATGACTGGAGCGGCTTCTACATCGGCATCAACGGCGGCGGCGGTTCCGCTCACTCGACCTGGGATCTCGTCGGCGGTGGCCGCGAGGGTTCGCATGATGCGACCGGCGGCACGGTCGGTGGCCAGATCGGCTACCGCTGGCAGTCCGGCCAGTTCGTGTTCGGTCTGGAAGGCCAGGGCAACTGGGCCGACTTCGCCGGCGACAACACCAGCGCGCTGTTCGCGACCCGCAACCGCTCCAAGATCGATTCGTTCGGTCTGATCACCGGTCAGGTCGGCTACGCCTGGAACAACGTCCTGCTCTACGTCAAGGGCGGTGCTGCGGTCGTCGGTTCGAAGTACGAAATCCGTTCGCTCGCGACCAACGCGCTGCTGGCCTCGAACGACCAGACCCGCTGGGGTGGTACGGTTGGTGCCGGCCTCGAGTTCGGCTTCGCTCCGAACTGGTCGGTTGGCGTCGAGTACAACCACATCTTCCTGCAGGACAAGGACGTGTCGTTCGCGCTCATCCCGACGACCGATCGCATCCGCCAGGACGTCGACATGGGCCTCGTCCGCCTGAACTACAAGTTCGGCGGCCCGATGATCGCCAAGTACTGATCGAAGTACCGATCGAGGTACTGATCCAAGCCCGGATCAGGTACCGAAATCGTTCGCTCCTCGGAGTGATCGTCGAAAAGCCCCGGCTGTGCGCCGGGGCTTTTTTGTTGTGCAGGCTCAACGGATTAACCATCGCGCGGGCGCATGAACCTACCGTGCTTGACTCCTGTGAACAAAATGAGAACAATGTTCTTCATACGTTCTGGAGAGGGAGCAAGCCATGTTCAGGATTTTCGTCGAAGAAGCCGCCGCGCTGGCCTCGATCACGCTGTTCGTCGGGATGATCGCCATTTGGGCGCAGGTGATTCCCCAGCTCTGAGGGGGCTCCCTAAGGAATCGCCCCTGGGCCCGACTTGGAGGTTCCTGCGAGGAAGCTCCGACTTGGAAGATCCGGCTTGGAAAATCCGACTTGGAAATCCGACTTGGAAATCCGACTTGGGGAAAAGACGGATGAGGCGGCGAACCGGCGGTTGCGGCGTGGACTCCGGCGCGGGGAGGTCCCACCATTGCCGGGCGAGTCGGCGAGGCGCGGTGGATGTGGGGAAGGGGATGCCCTGACGCGTCCAGTGCCCCCGGCGAGCGCCCATCTTCATTTGCCAGAGGCCGTTACGCGATCATGCCGAGCGCCGGATTTGTCCACCTTCACGTTCACTCGGCCTATTCGCTGCTCAAGGGCTCGATCAAGATCGCCAAGCTCGCCGAACTGGCGAAGAAGGACCACCAGCCCGCGCTGGCGCTGACCGACACCGACAACATGTTCGGTGCGCTGGAGTTCTCCGACAAGATGGCGGGCTCCGGCATCCAGCCGATCGTCGGCTGCGAACTCGCGATCGATTTCGGCGACCAGGATCCCAACGCCCGCAACGCGCTGCAGCCCGCGCGCGTGGTGATGCTGGCGGCGCAGGAACGCGGCTATCGCAGCCTGATGCGGCTGAACTCGCGCGCCTTCCTGGAGACCCCCGACACCCACGCGCCGCATATCAGGTTCGACTGGCTCGAGGGCGAGACCGAGGGCCTGATCGTGCTGACCGGCGGGCCGGACGGGCCGATCTCGCAGGCATTGACCGCAGGGCAGCCCGAGCTCGCCGCGCTGCGTTGCGAGCGGCTGGCCGGTCTGTTCGGCGATCGCCTCTATGTCGAGCTGCAGCGCCACAACGCCGACAAGGAACGGCGGATCGAGAGTGGCCTCGTCGACATCGCCTATGCCAAGGGCCTGCCGCTGGTCGCGACCAACGAGCCGTATTTCGCGGCGAGCGACGATTACGAGGCGCATGATGCGCTGCTTTGCATCGCCGGCGGCAGGCTGATCGCGGATACCGAGCGCGAGCAATTGACGCCCGACCACCGCTTCAAGACCCGCGCCGAGATGGCGGTGCTGTTCGCCGACATCCCGGAGGCGCTGGCCTCGACGGTCGAGATCGCCGAGCGCTGCTCGTTCCGGCCGATGACGCGCAAGCCGATCCTGCCGTTCTTCACGGTCGGCGCCGCGCAGAGCTCGGATGCCGCCTCGGTCGAAGCCGCCGAGTTGAAGCGGCAGGCGGAGGAGGGGCTCGCCAACCGCCTCGCCGTGCACGGCCTGTCGCAGGGCACCACCGAGGAGGACTACAGCAAGCGCCTGGCGTTCGAACTCGACGTCATCATGCGCATGAAATATGCGGGCTACTTCCTGATCGTGTCCGACTTCATCAAATGGGCGAAGGCGCAGGGCATTCCGGTCGGGCCGGGCCGCGGCTCCGGCGCCGGCTCGCTGGTGGCCTGGGCGCTGACCATCACCGACCTCGATCCCATCAAATTCGGCCTGCTGTTCGAGCGCTTCCTCAATCCCGAGCGCGTCTCGATGCCGGACTTCGACATCGACTTCTGCCAGGACCGCCGCGGCGAGGTCATCAAATACGTGCAGGAGCGGTATGGCCGCGACCAGGTCGCGCAGATCATCACCTTCGGAACGCTGCAGGCGCGCGGCGTGCTCCGCGACGTCGGCCGCGTGCTGCAGATGCCCTACGGCCAGGTCGACAAGCTGACCAAGCTGGTGCCGCAGAATCCGGCCGCGCCCGTCACGCTGGCGGCCGCGATCGAGAGCGAGCCGAAGCTGCAGGCCTTCCGCGACGAGGATCCGATCGTGGCGCGCGCCTTCGACATCGCCCAGCGCCTCGAGGGCCTGACGCGGCATGCCTCGACCCACGCCGCCGGCATCGTGATCGGCGACCGGCCGCTGAGCGAACTCGTGCCGCTCTACCGCGATCCCAAATCCGACATGCCGGTGACCCAGTTCAACATGAAGTGGGTCGAGCCGGCGGGCCTCGTGAAATTCGACTTCCTCGGCCTGAAGACGCTGACCGTGCTCGACGTCGCCTGCAAGCTGCTCAAGCCGCGCAACATCCATGTCGATCTCGCCACGCTGCCGATCGACGATGCCGAGAGCTACCAGATGCTGGCGCGGGGCGACGTGGTCGGCGTGTTCCAGGTGGAAAGCCAGGGCATGCGGCGCGCGCTGATCGACATGCGCCCCGACCGTTTCGAGGACATCATCGCGCTGGTGGCGCTGTATCGCCCGGGCCCGATGGCGAACATCCCGACCTATTGCGCGCGCAAGCACGGCGACGAGGAGCCGGAATATCTGCATCCCGTGCTGGAGCCGATCCTGAAGGAGACCTTCGGCGTCATCATCTACCAGGAACAGGTGATGCAGATCGCGCAGGTGATGTCGGGCTATTCGCTCGGCGACGCCGACCTGCTCCGCCGCGCGATGGGCAAGAAGATCCGCGCCGAGATGGACAAGCAGCGCGACATCTTCGTCGCGGGCGCCGTCAAGAACGGCGTGCCGAAGGGGCAGGCCGAGACCATCTTCGAACTGCTCGCCAAGTTCGCCGATTACGGCTTCAACAAGAGCCACGCGGCGGCCTATGCGCTGGTGTCCTACCACACCGCCTACATGAAGGCGCATTACCCGGTGGAGTTCATCGCGGCGTCGATGACGCTCGACCTGAACAACACGGACAAGCTGTCCGAATTCCGCTCCGAGGCGCAGCGGCTCGGCATCAAGGTCGAGCCGCCCAACATCAACCGCTCCGGCGCCACCTTCGAGGTCGGCGACAAGACGATCTATTACGCGCTCGCCGCGCTCAAGGGCGTCGGTATCCAGGCGATCGAGCAGATCATCGCCGAGCGCAACAAGGGCGGGCTGTTCACCTCGCTCGCCGACTTCGCCGCGCGCGTCAATCCGCGCGCCATCAACAAGCGCATCATCGAGAGCCTCGCCGCCGCCGGCGCCTTCGACACGCTGGAGCCGAACCGGGCGCGCGTGTTCGCCGGCGCCGACGCGATCCTCGCCGCGTGCCAGCGCGCGCATGAGGCGGCGACGATCGGCCAGAACGACATGTTCGGCAGTTCGGCGGATGCGCCGAGCATCATGCTGCCGCAGATCGAGCCCTGGCTGCCGGCGGAGAAGCTGCGTCGCGAATACGATGCCGTCGGCTTCTTCCTGTCCGGCCATCCGCTCGACGACTACGCCACGGTGCTGAAGCGCCTGCGGGTGCAGAGCTGGGCCGAATTCTCGCGCGCGGTGAAGACCGGCGCGACTGCCGGCAAGGTCGCGGCGACCGTGGTCTCGCGGATGGAGCGGCGCACCAAGACCGGCAACAAGATGGGCATCATGGGATTGTCCGATCCGACCGGCCATTTCGAGGCGGTGCTGTTCTCCGAAGGCCTCGCGCAATATCGCGACGTGCTGGAGCCCGGCGCCGCCGTGCTTCTGCAACTCGGCGCCGAATTGCAGGGCGAGGACGTGCGGGCGCGCGTGCTGCACGCCGAGCCGCTGGATGCCGCCGCGGCCAAGACGCAGAAGGGCCTGCGCATCTTCCTGCGCGATACCAAGCCGCTGGAGTCGATCGCCAAGCGCCTCGCCGGGCCCGACATGGCGGCCGGCAACGGCGCCGCGCCGAAGGTCGGCAGTCCGGGCCTGGCGCCGCGCGGCAATGGCGACGGCGAGGTCTCGCTGGTGATGATGCTCGATCTCGAGACCGAGGTGGAGATGAAGCTGCCGGGCCGCTTCAAGGTCTCGCCGCAGATCGCCGGCGCGATCAAGGCGGTCGCCGGCGTCGTCGACGTGCAGCAGCTGTAGCCGGGGTCATTGCGGCGGTTGCTGCGTCGAGCATGTTGCAACCCAGCGGCGATTCCGGTTAGCATGCCCCTGGGGATTGGAATGGGGCGTGTGACATGCTGCGACGGGGCGCTTTGCTGTTGGCCGCTTGTGCCATGCTGGCCGGATGCGTCAGCGATCAGGTCGGGACCGATTTCGCCAGCGTGTCGCGCAAGGTCGGGCCGCCGCGCCCCGGCCAGTCCCGCGTCGTGCTGTTGCAGGACAAGAGGGAAGGCCTGAGCATGGCGATCTGCGCCTGCGAGGTGAAGCTCGACGGCGCGCCGCTCGGCAAGATCGTCGCGGGCAAATACGCCTATGCCGACCGGCCGGCGGGCCGCCACGAAGTGCTGATCTCCGAACTGATGTTTCCCGGTGAGACCAAGCGAGAGATCGTGATGGAAGCCGGGCGGACGCATTTCTACCAGATCAAGAGCAGCCCGCGGCACGATGCGAGCATGGGCGGTGCAGTTCTGGGCGGGCTGGTCGGACTCGCCGCCGTATCCATCGCCACCGCGGGCGAGGCCAATCCCGGTCCGGGCGAACTGGTGCCGCTCGACGAGGCGACCGCGCGGACCAAGCTCGCGGAACTGCAGGCGGTCGACTAAGGGCCTCGTCTCATTCAACGCGCTGCGCGCCGTCGCCGCGAATTTCCGACATTGTGTGGCGCGGCGAAAACCCGGGCTTAACCATCGGTCCCTGGGTCGGTTTCACAATCTGGCATTCGCATCTATGAGTTGTTGTCCGGCCGTCCAGTCGGAACGCCAAAGGAGAACAACAACCATGTGCGACAAATGCTCCGATCATCCGCTCGCGCCTTCGCGCCGCTCCATGATGCTCTTTGCAGCCTCGGCCTTCGGGATGGCCCTTGGCGGAAGCGCGCTGGCCAAGGAGGCGAAGGCGCCGCCCAAGCCGCAGAACGTGCTCTCGTCCGACGCCGCGCTCAAGCGGCTGATGGAGGGCAATGCCCGCTACGTCTCCGGTGTGTCGCGCCGTCACGACTTCACCCATGAGCGCGAGGCCCTGGTCGGCGGACAAAATCCCTATGCGGCGATTCTGAGCTGCGCCGATTCTCGGATCGCGCCGGAATACGCCTTCGACAGCGGGCGCGGCGATCTGTTCGTCTGCCGCGTCGCCGGCAATTTCGCTGGCGAAGAAACCGTGGCCAGCATGGAATACACCGTCGCCGTGCTCGGCACGCCGCTGATCATGGTGCTCGGCCACGACAGATGCGGGGCGGTCGATGCCACGATCAAGTCGTTGAAGGACGACAAGCCGCTGCCCGGCCACATTCCTTCGCTGGTGTCGGCGATCGCGCCGGCGGTGAAGACGGCCGCGCAGCAGAGCGGCAATGCGCTCGAAAACGCCATCCGTCAGAACGTCGTCGACAACGTCGCCAAGCTGAAATCGGCCGCGCCGCTTCTCAACGCCGCGGTCGAGCAGGGCAAGCTCAAGGTCGTGGGTGGCATCTACCGTCTCGCCACCGGCACGGTCGATCTCATCGCCCAGAGCTGAATCATCGAGGGTCCGTCAGCTGCGCGACCGCACACCGGCCGCGCAGCAACCGCGAAGCTGACGCAAGACTGACGAAAGGCTGACGCCTGACGCAAAGCTGACGCGAGGCTGATCGCAACGTGCATTCCCGCACGTGGGTGCCATCCCGCTGCCTCAATCGCGGCCTTTCGTTCAAGCGCCGTTCAGGCGGCGGCGCGCCTGATGCGCGCTGGAGCCTCAACAACAAAAGCGGGCAAGCGAGCCATGCGCGGGACCACCAAGGCCTTTTTCGGTTTTCTTCTGCCGCTGCTGATGATTGCCGCGCTCGCGCCGCAGCCGGCGCAGGCGCAGCAGCAGGAGAAGCGTATCGCGCTCGTCGTCGGCAACGGCGCCTACGCCAAGTCGCCGCTGGCGACGACCGCCAACGATGCCGGCCTGATCGCGCAGACGCTGCAGGCGGCGGGCTTCGACGTGGTCGGGGCGCGCGATCTCGACGGCGACACGCTGCGCAAGAGTTTTCGCGATTTCATCCAGAAGGCGCAGGCCTCGGGGCCCGGCACCGTCGCGATGGTCTATCTCGCCGGCTACGGCGTGCAGCTGGCCGGCGAGAACTATTTCATCCCCGTCGATTCCAACATCAGCCGCGATACCGACATTCCGACCGAGGGCCTGCGCATCGGCGATTATGCGCGGCAGCTCGCCGCCATTCCGCTCAAGGCCAACATCATCGTGCTCGACGCCGCGCGTGCGCAGCCTTTCGTCCAGGGCGGCCAGCCGATCGCGAGCGGGCTTGCGCTGGTCGAGCCGGATCCGAACATGCTGATCGCGTTCAACGCCGCGCCCGGCACGGTGGCGCCGGAAGAGGCGGGACCTTACGGCATCTATGCGCAGTCGCTGGCCGAGATGATCCGCACCGGCGGACTGACGCTGCCGGAGGTGTTCGATCGCGTCCGTCTGCGCGTCAACGAAGCCAGCAAGGGCGCGCAGGTCCCCTGGAACGAGCAGAAGATCTCGGCGCCGTTCTCGTTCTTCGACCGCGCGCCGGATGCGCCGCAAGCAGCGGCCTCGCCCGACCAAGTGGCCGCGCAGCGCGCGCGGCCGATCCGCGATCTCGGCGCGCAGGATGCCTATGCGGCCGCGCTCGAGCGCGACACGCTGCCGGCCTATGAGGAATTCCTCGCCGCCTATCCGAACGATCCGCTCGCAAAGCGCGTGATGGCGATCGTCGCGGCGCGCCGCGAGGCCATCACCTGGCGCCGGACCTACCGCACCGATACGCCGGAAGCCTACTGGTCCTATCTGCGCCGCTATCCGCGCGGGCCTCATGCGGGCGATGCGCGCCGGCGCCTCGCCATCCTCACCGCGCCGGTCGAGCCGCCGCCGAGCTTTGCGATGATCGACTACGACGTGCCGCCGCCGCCCCCCGAGGAGGTGGTCTATGTCGACCGGCCGGTGCTGCTGTTCAGCGATCCCGTGTTCGGCTTCGCGCCGCCGCCGCCGCCGCCGGTGTATTATCTGCCGCCGCCGCCGCCGGATTTTGTCGTGCTGGCGCCACCGATGCCGGTGGTCGGATTGTTCGTGCTGCCGCAGCCGGTGTTCGTGCCGATCCCGGTGTTCGTGCGGCCGCCGGTCTATGTC
>VYLE01000765.1_pt1 | contig 20447 bp, 24 predicted proteins | sample 5114391 | NCBI WGS metagenome assembly VYLE01 (sample SAMN12291771, study PRJNA351875) | freshwater metagenome | isolation source: freshwater lake | place: USA: Michigan, Kent Lake | collected 2013-08-15
TGATGCTGTTCGGCATCTACGTGGGTACGGCGGTCTACTTCGAGGCGGCGCTGATCATCGCCATGCTCGGCTTCGTCGGCACGGTGGTGCTGAGCAAGTACGTGCTGCGCCGGGACATCGTCGAATGAGCTGGGTCTTCGCCATCCTGCTGGTGCTGCTGCTGGCGATCGGCTGCTTCTTCATCCTGGTTGGTTCCTTCAGCCTGGTGAAGTTGTCGGAGTTCTTCAAGCGGCTGCACGGGCCGACCAAGGCCAGCACGATGGGCGTCGGTTGCGTGCTGCTCGCGTCGGTCGGTTACCACGCGTTGACGGGCACCGATCCGCAGCCACGCGAACTGCTGATCACCGCGTTCCTGTTCATCACCACGCCGATCAGCGCGCACCTGATGGCCAAGGCGGCGCTGTCGCTGCACATGGCGGAGCGCCCGCCGATGCCGGGGGGCGAACCGGCGAAGCCCATCGACGCCGTCGACGAAGACGCCGCCCCGGACGCCTGATCCCGATGCGTACCGCCCTCGTTTTCGGTGCCAGCGGCCAGATCGGCGACGCGCTGCTCGCCCGGCTCGGCGCACGCGAGTGGCAGGTGCTTGCGGTGTCCAGGAGCCCACGACCCGCGGCATCGAACGTGCGCTGGCTGCAAGGCGAATTCGCCAACATCGAAGGATTGCCTGCCGCCGTCGACGTGATCTTCAGCACCGGGCCGCTGGACGGCTTCGCGCAGTGGTACGCGCGCGGGCGGGTCATGGCGAAGCGCGTGGTCGCGTTCGGCTCCACCAGCCTCGACACCAAGCAGGCGTCGGGCGACGCCCACGAGCGCGACATCGTGGCGCGGCTGTTGGCCGCCGAACGGCTGGTCTTCGAGACAGCGTCAACGAATGCCGCGGCGGCGACGTTGCTGCGGCCGACGCTGGTCTACGGCGCCGGGCGAGACCAGACACTGGCGCGGATCGCGGCGATGGCGCGGCTGCCGCCTTGGCCGTCGTGGATGCTCCGGCGACACAGGGGCGGGCCTATGCGCTGCCGGGTGGCGAAACGCTGTCCTATCGCGGCATGGTGTCGCGCACGCTGGCGGCACTCGATCCACCCGCGAGGCTGTGGCAGGTGCCGATGCCGGTGTTCAGGGGCGGACTGGTGCTGGCCCGCGCGGCGGGCATGATGCAGGGACTGACCGATGATGCGGTCGCCCGCATGCGCGAGGACCTGGTGTTCGATGTCGCGGCGGCCAGGAACGACTTTGGCTATGCGCCGCGCGCCTTCACGGTCGACGCGCGCGCGGTGGGGCAGGGGTGAGCCGCGGCCGGCGACTCAGTAGCGCCAGCCCATCTTCCGGTAGAACTTGCTGAGCACCCACACCGGGCCGATCAGCAGGTAGGTGAGGTCGGTGAGGAAGCTGGGCTTCTTGCCTTCGATCTTGTGGCCGATGAACTGCGCGACCCATGCCAGCACGAACACGCCGACGGCGAGGTAGAACAGGTTCTGCAGGCCCAGCAGCGCTTCCAGCCAACGCGTCAGCCAGGCCATCGCGATGAAGATCGCCAGCATGCCGAAGCCGAGCGGGCGCGACAGCTTGTAGTAGTACATCCACGCGCCGAACATCGCCAGCGCGGCCCACATGCCGGACTTCACCCAGGTGCCGAACACCGGGATGCACCACAGCAGCGCCACCACCGTCCACAGGATCGCCGGCACGGCGAACACGTGGATCAGCTGGTTGGTCTCGTTGACGTGGTCGCCGGAATAACTGGCGAACCAGCGGTCCACCGGACGTTGCGCGGTCGCGTTCATTCATCCCTCCCGAGGATGGCAATGCGGCAGGGTATGGAGCATACCCCAGCCCGGCCGGGGTTGCCGTGCCGGTGGTCAGGGGTGCGCAGGTCAGTGCGCGCCGGCGTTCGAGAACAGCTGGATCACCGCCACGCCGGCCACGATCAGCCCCATGCCGAGCACGGCAGGCAGGTCCAGCGGCTGCTTCAGCACCACCCAGCCGATCAGCGCGATCAGCACGATACCGGCGCCGGACCAGATGGCGTAGGCCACGCCCACCGGCACCGTCTTCAGCGTCAGTGACAGGAAGTAGAACGCCACGCCGTAACCGGCGGCGACCAGCAGCGAGGGGCCGAGCCGGGTGAAACCCTCGGAGGCCCTCAGGGCGCTGGTGGCGATGACTTCGGCGGCGATGGCCAGGGCGAGGTAGACGTAGGCATTCATGCGCGCGCACCCGATGAAAGGGTGGCAAGCCTACTGCATGGAACGCTGAACCCCGGCTTGCCCCGCATCGTCCGAATGCGGGGCGGGGACGTCGGTCAGTCGACTACGATGCCGGCCAGCTTCTGCAGCGCTTCGGCGTACTTGGCGCGCGTGCGCTCGATGACCTCGGCCGGCAGCGACGGGCCCGGCGCGGTCTTGTTCCAGTCGAGCGTTTCCAGGTAGTCGCGCACGAACTGCTTGTCGTAGCTCGGCGGGCTGGTGCCGACCTCGTACTGGTCCGCGGGCCAGTAACGCGAGGAATCCGGCGTCAGCATCTCGTCCATGATGTAGAGGCGGCCATCTTCATCCGTGCCGAACTCGAACTTGGTGTCGGCCAGCAGGATGCCGCGCTCGGCCGCGACATCGGCGGCGTAGCGGTAGATGCGCAGCGTGGCGTCGCGCACGCGCTCGGCCAGTTCGGCGCCGACGGTCTTCACCATGGCGTCGAAGTCGATGTTCTCGTCGTGGTCGCCGACGGCGGCCTTGGTCGACGGGGTGAAGATCGGTTCGGCCAGCTTCTCGGCCTGGCGCAGGCCGTCGGGCAGTTCGATGCCGCTGACCTTGCCGGTGCGCTGGTAATCCTTCCAGCCGCTGCCGATCAGGTAGCCGCGGGCGATGGCTTCCACCGGCACCGGCTTGAGCTTCTTCGTCACCACCGCGCGCTTCGCATACAGCGCGGCGTCCACGCCGGCGGGCAGCACGCTGGCCACGTCGATGCCGGTCAGGTGGTTGGGCATCAGGTGCGCGGTCTTGGCGAACCAGAAGTTGGAGATCTGGCAGAGCATCTCGCCCTTGCCGGGAATCGGGTCGGGCAGCACCACGTCGAACGCGCTGAGGCGATCGGTGGCCACCATCAGCAGGTACTCGCCCGCGGGTGCGTCGGCAGGCAGGCGGTCGCGGGGGATATCGAACACGTCGCGGACCTTGCCGCGATGGCGCAGGGTGAGGCCGGGAAGATCGGATTGAAGCAACGTCGTGGGCACAAACACTCCTTCGGGAGTCCGGAAACCATCGAGGCGGTACAGCGTCGTGGGGGCGTGCGGCAGGCCGTGCGCCCGTGCCCCGGGGTGGCCGTCCATCCGCTGCTGCGGAGCCAGGTACCGGACCGGGCCGCGTAGTGTACGGCGCTTGGGGCCGCCGTGTGCCGTAAAATGCCCGTCTTGCTGGAGAAGGCGGGTCCGGATGAAGCGCTGGTACGGGAAATTGCTGGGATTCGTGGCCGGTTGGCTGCTGATGCGCCATCCCCTGGGCGGGCTGGTGGGCCTGATCATCGGCCATGCCTTCGACGAGGACTGGTTCAAGCTGAGCCGCGACAACCCGTATCGCGTGCTCGACCTGACCAGCGATGCCAGCGACGCGGAAATCGACCAGGCCTATCGCCGGCTGATTTCGCAGTACCACCCCGACAAGATGGCCGGCGCCGCGGAAGATCTGCGTCGCCAGGCCGAACAGAAGGCGGGCGAGATCAACGCCGCCTACGACCGCATCAAGACCCTGCGCAAGCGCAAGTGAGCCCCGCCATGTCGAACTGCATCATCGCCCCGTCCATCCTGTCCGCGAACTTCGCCCGCCTCGGCGAGGAAGTCGACAACGTGCTGAAGGCCGGCGCCGACTGGGTGCACTTCGACGTGATGGACAACCACTACGTGCCCAACCTGACCATCGGCCCGCTGGTGTGCAGCGCGCTGCGCAAGCACGGCGTCACCGCGCCGATCGACGTGCACCTGATGGTGGAGCCGGTGGACCGCATCATCCCGGACTTCGCCGAGGCCGGCGCCAGCATCATCAGCTTCCATCCGGAAGCGTCGAAGCACGTGCACCGCACGATCCAGTTGATCAGGTCGCTCGGCTGCAAGGCCGGCCTGGTGCTCAACCCGGGTACGCCGGTCGAAGTGCTGGACTGGGTGCTGCCGGAGCTCGACCTAGTGCTGCTGATGTCGGTGAACCCGGGCTTCGGCGGGCAGGCCTTCATCCCGTCGGCGCTCGACAAGCTGCGCGCGGTGCGCGCGATGATCGACAAGACCGGCAAGGACATCCGCCTGGAGATCGACGGCGGCGTGAAGGCCGACAACATCGGCCAGATCGCGGCGGCCGGCGCGGATGCGTTCGTCGCCGGCTCGGCGATCTTCAACGCGCCGGACTATGCGGACGTCATCGCCCGCATGCGCCAGGCCGTCGCCGAGGCGCGCGCCTGATCGAAAGCGTGCGCAGCACGCGCCCTTTGCACGGTGCGTGCTACGGGCATTAAAAAAGGCGATGGCCTGCGCCACCGCCCCGGAAAATTGGAGGCTGATCCTGCCTCCGCCCGTCGTCCCTGCTATGGCCTTCCACGTTACGGACGGTCTGTGACCGGAAGATGACGGCGGCCCCTGCTGTTGTAGGAGCGACGTAAGTCGCGACCACAGATCATCAGTTCCAGGATTGCCGTGTCTGCAGATTCCCTTTGGGCCAAGGCGTGCGGTCGCGACTCACGTCGCTCCTACAAGAGAGCGGCTATCCTCGCGCGTCCCCCCAAGGAACCTCCCATGACCGCACCCCGCTGGCGCCTGATCCTCAATGGCAAATCCGCGGGCGACGACGACCTGCGCGACGCCGTGCACGCGATGCGCAACGCGGGCATCGCGCTGGACGTGCGGGTCACGTGGGAGGACGGTGATGCCGAGCGCTATGTCGCCGAAGCCATCGCTGATGGCGTTGACACGGTGATCGCCGCCGGCGGCGACGGCACGCTGAGCGAAGTGGCGACCACGCTGGCCCACCGCGACGAGCCTGCCGATGCCTTGCCGTCGCTCGGGCTGGTGCCGCTGGGCACCGCCAACGATTTCGCGACCGCCGCCGGTATCCCGGACGAACCGCTGCCTGCGCTGGAACTCGTCCGTGCCGTCGCCGCCGTGCCGGTGGACCTGCTGCGCATCGAGGCTGAGGACGGTCCGCACTGGTGCGCGAACTTGGCCAGTGGCGGTTTCGGTACCGAGGTGACCGTCGAGACCGACGAAGGCCTGAAGAAAATGCTGGGCGGCCTGGCCTACCTGATCACCGGCATCGCCAAGCTCGGCCGCATCGAGCCGATGACGGCGCGCGTAAGCGGACCGGAGTTCGCCTGGCAGGGCGATTTCATCGCGCTGGGCATCGGCAACGGCCGCCAGGCCGGCGGCGGGCAGGCCCTGTGCCCGGATGCGCTGGTCGACGACGGCCTGCTCGACCTGACCATCGTCCCGGAGCTGTCCGGCGAGGTGGCCGCCACCGTGGGCACGCTGGTCAAGGACGGCAAGCATGCCGCGCTGGATCGCGTCGCTACCCCCGCGCGCCTGCCCTGGGTGGAACTGGAAGCCGAGCAGCCGATGACGCTGAACCTGGATGGCGAGCCGGTGAAGTCCCGTCGCTTCCGCATCGACTGTGTCGCAGGCCGTGTCCGCATGCACCTGCCGGCGGCCTGTCCGTTGCGTTTGCAACCAGACGCCTAGTGGCCGGCGGGTCGATGCGTCGGGTAAAGTAGGCCCGTGTCCCATCCCGCGCTCCCGCTTTCCAAAGATTCCGCACGCCCTGGCTGGCGATGGTGGCCCGTTGCCGTCGCCCGTATCGCCACCGTGACCCGGAAGGAAAGCCCGCTTGATCTCGCACGACCAGTTCCAGCAGTACGCTGCTGAAGGTTTCACCCGCATCCCCGTTGTCCGTGAAGTGCTGTCCGACCTGGACACGCCACTCTCGGTCTACCTGAAACTCGCCGACGCCCCGCATACCTACCTGTTCGAATCGGTGGAAGGCGGCGAGCGTTTCGGCCGTTATTCGATCATCGGCCTGCCGGTGCGCCGCGTGGCCACCTTCCGCGGACACACGCTGCAGATCCACGACCATGGCGAACTGGTCGAGACGCGCGAGGTCGCCGATCCCTTCGCCGAAGTGGAAGCGCTGCGTGCTGCGTACGCCGTGCCCAGGTTGCAGGGACTGCCCGGTTTCACCGGTGGGCTGGTCGGCTGGTTCGGCTTCGAGTGCATCGGCTACATCGAGCCGCGGCTCGCGACCGGCGACACGCCGGACGAACTCGGTACGCCCGACATCCTGCTGATGCTGTCGGAAGAAGTCGCCGTCTTCGACAACCTCAAGGGCCGGCTGTACCTGATCGTCCACGCCGATCCGCGCGAAGGGGGTGCCTGGGAGCAGGCGCAGGCGCGACTCGATACGCTGACGACCAAGCTGCGCCAGCCCGGCGCATACCCCACGCCGATCACGCGCGATGTGCTGGACGAAAGCCATTTCGTGTCCGGTTTCACCCACGACGGCTTCATCGACGCGGTCGAACAGTCGAAGGAATACATCCGCGCGGGCGACATCTTCCAGGTGGTGCTGAGCCAGCGTCTCAGCGTGCCGTTCAACGCGCGGCCGGTGGACGTCTACCGCGCGCTGCGCGCGCTGAATCCCTCGCCCTACATGTACTTCCTCGATGTGGGCGACGTGCAGGTGGTCGGTTCGTCACCGGAGATCCTGGTCCGCCTGGAGAACAACGAAGTCACCGTGCGTCCGATCGCCGGCACGCGGCCGCGCGGCAGGACGCACGACGAGGACGTCGCGCTGGAAGCCGAACTGCTGGCCGATCCGAAGGAACGCGCCGAGCACCTGATGCTGATCGACCTGGGCCGCAACGACACCGGCCGCGTGTCGGAAGCCGGCACCGTGCAGGTGGGCGAGCAGTTCGTGATCGAGCGCTACAGCCATGTCATGCACATCGTCAGCGAGGTCACCGGCAAGCTGCTGCCCGGCCTGAGCTATGCGGACGTGCTGCGCGCGACCTTCCCCGCCGGCACGGTCAGCGGTGCGCCGAAGATCCGCGCGCTGGAAGTGATCCGCGAGCTGGAACCGATCAAGCGCAATGTCTACGCCGGCAGCATCGGCTACATCGGCTGGCATGGCGACGCCGATACCGCCATCGCGATCCGCACCGCCGTCATCAAGGACGGCCGCCTGCACGTGCAGGCCGGCGCCGGCATCGTCTACGACTCCGATCCCGAGAAGGAATGGGACGAGACGATGAACAAGGGCCGCGCATTGTTCCGCGCCGTGGCGGAAGCGGCGAGGGGCCTGTGATGGACAGCAGCCTTCCTGTGGCGAAGATCAATCTTCGCAACGATTACGGCGAAGGCGCGCACCCGCGCCTGTTGCAAGCGCTGGCCGTGGCAAGTTCCGAGGTCAATCGGGGCTATGGCCTGGACGTGCACAGCGAACGTGCGGCGGCGCTGATCCGCGACCGGCTCGCCCGCGACGCCGAGGTGCACTTCCTGGCCGGTGGCACGCAGACCAACCTGGTGGCGCTGGCGGCCTTCCTGCGCCCGCACGAAGCGGTGATCGCCCCGGCCAGCGGCCACATCGCCACGCACGAGACCGGCGCCATCGAGGCCAGCGGCCACAAGGTGCTGACGGTGGCCACGCCTGACGGCAAGCTGAGCCCCGGACTGATCCAGCCCTGTATCGACGGCCACGCCGGCGAGCATATGGTGAAGCCGCGGCTGGTCTACATCTCCAACACGACCGAATGGGGCACGCTTTACAGCGCGCTGGAACTGCAGGCGTTGGGCGAGTTCTGCCGCAGCCGGGGCCTGCTGCTCTACGTGGATGGCGCACGCCTCGCGTCGGCGCTGACCACGCCGGGCAACGATGTCGACCTGGCGTTGCTGTCCACGGAAGCCGACGCTTTCTATATCGGCGGTACCAAGAACGGTGCGTTGCTGGGCGAGGCGCTGGTCATCGTCAATCCGGCCCTGCGCACCGACTTCCGCCACCTCATCAAGCAGCGTGGCGCGATGCTGGCCAAGGGCATGGTGGTCGGCGCGCAGTTCGAGGCGCTGTTCGAGGACGGCCTGTACTTCGTGCTGGCGACGCATGCGAACGTCATGGCGGAGCGACTGCGCGAGGTACTGCAGCAGACCGGCGTTCCGCTGGCGGTCGACTCGCCAAGCAACCAGGTGTTCCCGGTGCTGCCGAACGCGGTCGTCGAGCGCCTGCAGCAGCAGGTTGAATTCGAAACCTGGGAACGCCGCAACGATGGCACCACCGTGATCCGGCTAATGACGTCGTGGGCGACGCCCGAGTCCGCCATTGACGCCTTCGCTGCGCTCTTTCCCGCGCTTTACCACGAGGGCCTGGCCGGGCTGGCCGCTTCGCAGGCACAAGGAGCCTGACGTCCATGCTGTTGATGATCGACAATTACGACAGCTTCACCTACAACCTCGTGCAGTACCTGCAGTCGCTGGGTGCCGAGGTGAAGGTGGTGCGCAACGATGCGATGACGGTGGACGAGATCGCGAAGCTCGCGCCCGAGCGCATCGTCATCTCCCCGGGCCCTTGCACGCCGAACGAGGCCGGCGTTTCGCTGGAGATCATCCAGCGGTTGGGGGCTAACACGCCGATCCTCGGCGTCTGCCTGGGCCACCAGAGTCTCGGCCAGGCGTACGGCGGCAACGTCATCCGGGCGGGTCGCATCATGCACGGCAAGACCTCGCGCATCCGCCACGAAGGCAAGGGCGTGTTCGCCGGCCTGCCGGATGCCTACGAGGCCACGCGCTACCACTCCCTGGTGGTGGAGCGCAGCAGCCTGCCCGAGGCGCTGGAAGTCACGGCGTGGACGGAGAACGACGATGGCAGCTTCGAGGAGATCATGGGCCTGCGTCACCGCGAGTATCCGGTCGAAGGCGTGCAGTTCCATCCGGAATCGATCCTCACCGAGCATGGCCATGCCTTGCTGAAGAATTTCCTCGAACGATGAGGGCCTGCGTGTGTGGGAGCGACGTGAGTCGCGAACACTAGCACCGCGGACTGAAGTCGCGACTCACGTCGCTCCCACGGGAATTGCTTATGCCACTGACCCCCCAAGAAGCCCTGCAGCGCACGATCGAGCACCGCGAGATCTTCCACGACGAGATGGTCGATCTGATGCGGCAGATCATGCGCGGCGACGTGTCGCCGACGATGACGTCCGCCATCCTGACCGGCCTGCGCGTGAAGAAGGAGACCGTCGGCGAGATCGCCGGTGCGGCCACCGTGATGCGCGAGTTCTCGCGCACCGTCGACGTCGCCGACCGCACGCATCTGGTCGACATCGTCGGCACGGGTGGCGACGGCTCGCATACCTTCAACATCTCCACCTGCTCGATGTTCGTCGCAGCCGCGGCCGGTGCGCGCATCGCCAAGCACGGCAACCGCAGCGTGTCGTCGAAGTCGGGCAGCGCCGACGTGCTGGAAGCGCTGGGCGTCAACATCGAGCTGCGGCCGGAACAGGTGGCGCAGTCGATCGCGCAGGCCGGCATCGGCTTCATGTTCGCACCGGTCCACCATCCGGCGATGAGGGTGGTCGCACCGGTGCGCCGCGAGATGGGCGTGCGCACGATCTTCAACATCCTCGGGCCGCTGACCAATCCGGCGGGCGCACCGAGCATCCTGATGGGCGTGTTCCATCCCGACCTGGTCGGCATCCAGGCGCGCGTCCTGCAGGAACTGGGGGCCGAGCGCGCGCTGGTGGTCTGGGGCCGCGATGGCATGGACGAACTCTCGCTGGGCGCGGGCACGCTGGTCGGTGAGCTGCGCGATGGGGAAGTGCGCGAATACGAACTGCACCCCGAGGACTTCGGCATCGCGATGGCCGCCAGCCGCAACCTGCGCGTGGGCGACGCCGCCGAATCCAAGGCGATGCTGCTGGGCGTGCTGGACAACCGGCCGGGTCCCGCGCGCGAGATCGTCGTGCTGAATGCGGGTGCCGCGCTCTACGTGGCGGGCGTGGCGGAAAGCATCGAGGACGGCATCGCCCGTTCGCGCGATGCGATCGCCAGCGGCAAGGCGCTCGAGCGCCTGCACCAGTTCGTCTCTACGACCCAGGCGCTGGGGAAACAGGGGACACACTGACATGGCCGCCAGCGGTTTCGCCAGCCTGCCCAAACCGCCTTATTACGCGGTGATCTTCTCCTCGCAGCGCAACGACCATGATGACGCCGGTTATGGCGCGATGGCGCAGCGCATGGTCGAACTGGCCGTCCAACAGCCGGGTTTTCTCGGCATGGAGTCCACGCGCGGTGCGGACGGTTTCGGCATCACCGTGGCCTACTGGGAAAGCGAAGAGGCCATCCGCGCCTGGCGCCAGCATGCCGAGCACACCGCGGCGCGTGAGCAGGGGCGTCGTGACTGGTATGACCACTTCGAGCTGCGCGTCGCCAAGGTCGAACGGGCCTATGGCTGGGATCGCGCGACGTCACCCTGCGGATAAATGAGAGAATGGTCGCCCGCGCAGGCGGGATGCACTGTCAGAAGGTATCGATGAGCGACATCCTCACCACCATCCTCGACCGCAAGGCCGAGGAAATCGCAGATCGCAGTGCGCGCGTGTCGCTGGCCGACCTGCGTGCCCGCGTTGATGACGCGCCGCCGACGCGCGGCTTCGCCGACGCACTGAACGCGATGATCGCGCAGGGCGATCCGGCGGTGATCGCCGAAGTGAAGAAGGCCAGCCCGTCGAAGGGCGTGATCCGTCCAGACTTCCGTCCGGCCGACATCGCGGTGAGCTACGAGTTCGGCGGTGCGGCCTGCCTGTCGGTGCTGACCGACGTCGATTTCTTCCAGGGCGCGGACGATTACCTGGGGCAGGCGCGCGACGCGTGCACGCTGCCGGTGCTGCGCAAGGACTTCACCGTCGATCCCTACCAGGTCTACGAGGCGCGCGTGCTGGGTGCGGACTGCATCCTGCTGATCGTCGCCGCGCTGGACGACGGGCAGCTGGTCGACCTGTCGGGCTTGGCGATGCAGCTGGGCATGGACGTGCTGGTGGAAGTGCATGACATCGACGAACTGGAGCGCGCCCTGCAGGTGCCGGTGCCGCTGGTGGGCATCAACAACCGCAACCTGCGCACGTTCGACGTCTCGCTGCAGACCACGCTGGAGATGAAGGACGCGGTGCCGAAGGATCGCCTGCTGGTGACCGAGAGCGGCATCCTAGTGCCGGAGGACGTGGCCATCATGCGCGACGCCGGTGTCAATGCGTTCCTGGTGGGCGAGACCTTCATGCGTGCGGAAGAACCCGGCGAGGCGCTGCGTCAGTTATTCTTCGGGACATGACGGACGTTTCCTATCCGACGCCGCGCCCGGACGCCCCTGTCGTCGTCTTCGATTTCGACCACACGCTGTACGACGGCGATTCCGGCGGCCATCTGGTCAAGTGGCTGATCCAGCGCAATCCGCTGCGCACGGCGGTGGCGCTGGCGGCATCGGTGGTGCTGGGGCCGATGGTGGCGTTCCTGCCCACGCGCCGCCGCGGCATCTCCGGCTACATCTGGATCGGGACCTTCGGCCTGCATGGGCGCCGGAGTTTCGATGCGCTGATCGACCAGTACGTGGCGACACATCGCGACGAGGTGCAGCAGCGCCTGCTGCCGCACGCGCTCGAGGTGTTCCGTGAGCACCGTGCCGGGGGCGACAACGTGGTGGTGGCCACGGGTGCGCCGCCGGAGCTGGCGCGCGCGATCCTGAGCTTCGTCGCCCACGAGGACGTGCCCGTCATCGGGACGGCCGTCGGCCCGCGCTTCGGCGCGGTCGTGGCCACGCGCCACTGCCATAACGAAGAGAAGATGCGCATGCTGCGCGAGCGCGGCTATGGCGAGATCGCCGTGGCCTATTCCGACAGCAGTGCCGACCTGCCGCTGCTGAAGGCGGCGCGCGCACCGGTCGTGGTGAATCCGAAGGCTGCGCGGGTGGCCATGTTCCGCCGGGTGCTGCCGCCTGGCACCCCCATCCTCAACTGGGGCTGCAAGGAACGGGGCGGGGCAGGCGCGGCCTGACCGCCGTGCGTCGGATCAGAGGCGTTCCGGCGCGTTCCAGTCCCTGATCAGGTCGGCGAACTCGATCTCGGCGAAATCCTGGTACTCGCCGGCGTCGTAGAAGCGGCCGTAGCAGTTCTTGCAGCTCTCGAACCAGATGTGCGGCTGCTGCGGATCCACCATGCGGATCAGGTCGCGGTTGCCGATGCAGATCGGGCACTTGATCCGGTCGACCTTGTTGCATTCCTCGCCCCGCGCCGGATCGCCGGTGTCGATCTCCTCGGCACGGTGCTTGAGCGTCTCGTGCGCCATCATCTCGAACCAGAGGCCCTTGCAGCGGGTGCAGCGGTGCGCGCTGGCCTCGGGTTCGACGATGAGTTCCATCGTGCCCTGGCACTTGGGACATTGCATGGCGGCTTCTCGGGAAGGGCGGACGGCGGGATTCTACCGCGGCCGTCCGCCGTTGCCAGGGATGGCCGGGCTACAGCCGCAGCGGTTCGATGTCGACCTTCGGCAGCAGGCGCTTGGTGAAGTAGCTGTCCTGGTAATAGCGCACCTTGCGGCACAGGATCGGGTGGGCGAGGCCCTCGTACAGCACGATCTCCTTCTCCGGACCCATCGCCTTCAGCTCCTGCGGCAGCATCAGCGCGCGCTTCTCCAGCACCTCGTTGTCGGACACGTTGCGGCCGTGGCCATGCGAGCGCGTGCGGGCGCGACGCTTGATGGTGGTGTAGCCCAGCATCTCGGAATAGTCGTTGGCGTCCTGCTGCTCGCGCGGCGCGTAGATGATCTGCAGCGCATGGTTGGTGATGATGGTGCGCGACAGCTCCTTGCCGTACACCGCGTCGAGCTGCGCCATCGACTGGATGATCGGCAGCAGGCGCAGGTTGTAGCCCGCCATGTACGCGACCGCCTTGGCGATGATGTCGACGCGCCCGATGGCCGTGAACTCGTCCATCAGCAGCAGGCACTGGTGCTTCAGGCTGGCATCGTTCTGCGGAAGCACCTTGGTATTGACGTTGATGAGCTGGCTGAAGAACAGGCGGCGCACGTCGTCGAGGCGGAAGTCGTCGGCGCTGGTCGCCGCATCGAGGACCGGGTTGAGCCACGGATTCAGTGGTTCGCGGAACGAGCCGATGATCGAGGCGAAGGTCACGTCCGCCTGCGACAGCAGGCCCGCGAAGGCGGTGCGTGCCTGGCTGCTGAGGAACGGTGCCTCCACCAGCTTCTGCAGGTAGGGCTTGAGTTCGCCGCCGTCGCCGGACGCCAGGCGCAGCACCGCGCCGAGCGTCGGCTTCTCCGCGCTGCGGTCGTGCGCATGCCGTTCGAACAGGTAGAGCGCGAACCCGAGGAAGGCGTTGCGTGCCTGGCTGACCCAGAACTTGTCCTTGTCGTCGCCATCCGGATACAGCATCGCCGCGATGCTCTGCAGGTCCGAGACGCGGAAGGCGGGATCGTCGGACACGTAGGTCATCGGATTCCAGCGATGCGTGCGACGGTCTTCGGCGAAGGGATTGAACAGGTAGACCTCATGCCCGATCGACCGGCGCCAGCCCGAGGTCAGGTCGAAGTTCTCCTGCTTGATGGCCAGCACCACCGCCGACTCGCGGTAGTCGAGCAGGTTGGGGATGACGACGCCCACGCCCTTGCCCGAGCGTGTCGGCGCCGCCAGGATCACGAACTGCTGTCCCGACAGGCGCAGCAGCTTGCCATTCATCTGGCCGACGACGATGCCGTTGTCCTTGCTCGACAGGAAGCCCTTGTTCGCCAGGTCGATCATGCCGGCGAAGCGCGCGCGGCCGTGCAGGTTCCGGTAGCTGCGCAACCGGTACACCATCACCGCCAGCGCGGCCCACACCAGCAGCATCAAGCCGCCGCCGATCCCGCCGGCAGTCTTGATGCGCCATGCGTACGGCTGCACCCGGGGGTGGTCGAGATGCTTGAGATAGTCGAAGTACGTACCGAACCCGACGATGCCACCGTCGAGGCCGAGCAACAGCAGCGCCAGATAACCCGAAAGATAGATCGCGCCGATGGTCGCCAGCACCGCCAGCACGAGAATGATCACCACACGTGTACTGCCCAAGCGTTCCCCCTAGGTCCTTGCACGCCCGCCTTGGGCGGGCACTCCATGACGACGGCGGCGCGTCTCAGCGACCGCCGCCGGCGGCGCCCTCTTTCGGTGCCGAGCGTTCGATCAGCACGTACTGGTCGTTTTTCTGCCAGCGCGGCAGGCCCTCCTGCAGCTTGATGCAAGGCTGCCCGCCGCAGGACGTGATGGTGACGTGCTGCAGGGCATCCAGCACTTCCGCATCCACCTGGGCGCGCTCGGCCCGTTGCACGTTATGCCACGCGGCATAGCCGCTTCCCGCGACCAGGAGCAGGCAGGCGATCGACAGGACACCCAAGGATTTCCATCCGAGGAATCGCGCGCGTTGCGATAGCGCGGCCTGCTCCCGCTGCAGGTGATCGGCCACCTGGCGCAGTCGCGTCGCTGTTTCTCCGATACTCAGCGTGGCCGCAGGGATCTCCTGCGCCAGTGCATCGTGAACGGCGCCGCGCGCCTGTTCACTCATCTCGCGCTTGCCTTCCTCGATCGTCTTCCTGACCACGATGGCGGATGCCTGGAGTTCCTGCGCGCTCGCCTGCTGGGCTGCTGCCGCCTTGTTGCACTGTTCGGTCAGATGGGCGGCGAGCAACGCCGCATTGGCGACGAACTCTTCCATTTTCGACGGATCCATATCACCCCTTGTCATGCGTGAGGGCCACGACATCGATGGCAAAGCATGATGCAGGAGTTGTTTTTCATTCAAGCGATTCATGGGGGAACGACGATCGTGTAGGAAATTTCCTACGCCCTTTAGATGACGCGCACTTGATCGGTGCATGCGTTCATCGCAGTGAAGGCCGTTTTCACATTCGATGTGACGTCGCGCATCTTTTCACATGGTTCTTCACATACATGATCGAACACGTCCTCGAGATTTCATCTGATTGCAACGCGCGCTTTGTTTTATGTGGCTTCGTGAAGTAAGTGAATGCAGAAAGAATTTTTCTACACATGTTTACTTCTGCATTTGGGTTGACGACACAAAAATGCGTGGCTATGTTCGGCGCGACTGTCGTGATGCAGTACCGGATTGATCGTGCGGCGAGCGTTACTGCCACGTGATTGTCCAAGGAGCGTGAAAGCATGGATGCGACTACAGGGGGTAATGCGCAGGCGTGTGCCCTGCGCACGGTGATAGCTGCGGGATGCTGTTTCATCCCGTCGCGCGAAGACGCGCATTACCACCCGGAGACATTCATCAGTGCCGTGGCGTATCCCTTCCGGGACGCGCATCGGATGTGTGTTGCCGACGATTATCAAATGGTGGATGCGTGAGCCGGAACGTCGTTCTTCGCAAGATGATGGTGGTGGGTGTCATGGTGCTGCCTCTGGCACTGGCGGGTTGCGCGACGCCCAAGGCGGCTGACATCAACGGGCGCTGGCAGCCGGTCAATCGCTTCGCGGAAGCACCGCAGGCGATCCCGTTGCAGCAAGCCTATGTCTACCAGGCGTCGCCGGCGGACGGCACGCTGAAGACCATGCTGGATCGTTGGGCCAAGGATGCGCGACTGACGCTGTCATACCTGCATCCGAACGACTACACGCTGCATGCGCCGATCGCGCAGATCCGCACCCACAGCCTGGAAGACGCCGCATCGTTGCTGTCGGCCGCGTATGCGGACCAGGGCGTGCGTGTGGTCGTCGAACGGCCGCGCATCATCGTCAGCCAAGCGTCGGCGCCTGCGGCGGATGTCGCGCCTGCCGCGGCGCTCGTCGAGTAAGGCGGCGGACCCTGCATGTTCAAGAAGAAGACCGCTTCCCCCGACATCGATCGCGCCGTGGCGCAGGGCGTCAGCTTCGAACTGACGCTGGCCGACCGCGCACGCAAGAGCGAGCGACGCGCCTGGATGGTGGCGTGGTCGGCGATCCTGATGTCGCTGATTCTCGCCGGCGGATACTTCCTTTTCCTTCCGTTGAAGGAAAAGGTGCCGTACCTCGTGATGGCCGATCCGTACACGGGCACCGCCAGCGTGGCGCGCCTGTCGGGCAATTTCCAGGACCGCGACGTCACCACGGAAGAAGCGATCAACAAGAGCAACGTCGCGCAGTTCGTGCTGGCGCGGGAATCGTACGATTCGGGCCTGATCGGCCAGCGCAATTGGCGAACGACGCTGTCGATGGCGGGCCCTGCCGTTTCGCCGGCCTATATCGCACTGCATTCGGAGAGTAACGCGGAGCGTCCGTTCCGCCTCTACGGCGCATCGAGTTCGGTGCGCGCGCGCATCCTCAGCATCGTGCTGATCGGCGGCGGTGCAGGTACCCGGCCTACCGGCGCCACCGTCCGCTTCCAGCGGAGCCTCTACGAAAAGGGAAACGGTCGCTCGCGTCCGCTGGACAGCCGGATCGCGACGCTGGAGTTCACGTACAACCCGGACCTGCGCCTCAGCGAGGAAGACCGGCTGTTGAATCCGCTCGGCTTCCGCGTCGTCAACTATCGCGTGGACGACGACTTCGCTGCCGCTTCCGTGCCGGAACGGGAATTCCCGGCGCCTCCCGCCGCATCCGCGCCGGCGGCGGCTCCCGCAGTGCCCGCCGGGGAAGCCGCCGCTACGACGACTGCGGATGGCGCGACCGTGCAGCCCAACGAGAACGACGTATCGACCGCGCCGCAGCCTGCGGAGCAGTCGGAAGCCCAGACTGGACCTGGAGTGCCCCAACGATGAGGTGGAAGGACGCCCTGCTGCGCGTGGCCACGATCGGCCTGCTGCTCATGACGCTACCGGCGATCGCGCAGGTGATCGAGGAGTACACGTATGCCCCGGACAAGGTGTATCCGGTGCGCACCGGCCTCGGCATTACCACGCAGATCGAACTGTCACCGCACGAGGAGATCCTGGACTTCAGTACGGGCTTCAGCGGCGGGTGGGATATCAGCCGCCGCGGCAACGTGTTCTACCTGAAGCCCAAGAATGTCGATGTCGATACCAACCTGCTGGTGCGTACCGCAGCCCATTCGTACATCTTCGAACTGAGGGTCGTGGCCACGGACTGGCGCGTGCTGGACCAGGCGCGGGCGGCGGGCGTGCAGTACCGCATCAAGTTCGCCTATCCGGGCGACACCAGTTTCGCCGGCACCACCAACAAGCCGCAGGAGGTCGCGTCCGAGCTGAGCACCTCGGTGGAGCGCGATCGCGCCTACCACTTCAACTACGAGTACGCGCAGCGCAAGCGTGGGCCGGCCTGGCTGGTACCGACCACTGTCTACGACGACCGTCGTTTCACTTACATCCGCATGGGCGACCGCACGCGTTTCCCCAGCGGCAACTTCCCGGTGGTGTTCGCACGCGACAGCCAGGACGGCGACGAGTTCGTCGTCAACTCCACCGTGCAGGACGACACCATCGTCGTGCACGGCACGTACCCCTACTTGGTCATCCGCCATGGCGACAACGTGGTGGGCCTGCGCAGGAGCCCGGAATGACGAACCAGACCCCCCACGATCGCCCCGATGCCGACGGCCCGGAGCGGATGGCGCCGCAGAATCCCTACCAGAGCGCCCGGCCCGCCGCCGATCCGGACCTGGACGCCAACGCGCCCTATCTGCGCTCGACCGATGTGCAGCGCCTGAATCGCAAGGCGCTGCTGTTCCTTGCCGGCATCATCCTGCTGATGTTGATCGTGGTGTTCTGGATCTTCAGCGGCGGACTGTCGTCCCGCGACGGCAAGGAGGCGGTCAAGGCGCCCGGGGAGCAGGTGGTGATTCCCGCCGCGCCGCGCGATCTGCCGGAACTGCCGCCCGAGGCACCGCCGGTGCCGATGGAGCCGGATCTTCCGCCGCTGCCGGTGATGGATGACACGGGGCCGGCGACGGCGTCCATGATGGGCATGCCTTCCGGCTTGCCCGGGCGCGAGGGTCCGTCGCTGCGGGAACGGCGCATGCTCGACATGGCCAGCACGTTCGGCGAGGGCGGGCCCGGCGCAGAAGGGGCACCGCAGGAGCCGGGGATGGCCGAGTACGCGGCCATGATGGCGGGACAAGCGGGGCAGGGTCCGGCCACGCCGCGCGAGCCGCCGGATGGCATGACCAGCGCCAAGCCGCTGTACAACCCGAACACGCTGCTGCTGCGTGGCACCTACATCCGCTGCGTGCTCGAGTCCCGCGTGATCACCGACGTGCCGGGCTACACGTCCTGCGTGGTGACGGAGCCGGTGTATTCCGTCAACGGCAAGCGCCTGCTGCTGCCGCGTGGTTCCAAGGTCATGGGCAGCTACAGCTCGGACGCGATCATCGGCGAGCGCGCCGCGATCGTGTGGGACCGCGTCACCACGCCCACCGGCATGGACGTCAACATGCGCAGCCCGGGCACGGACATGCTGGGCGCAGCCGGCAACCCGGGGCACTACTCGGCGCACTGGGCGCAGCGCATCTCGTCCGCCCTGCTCATCAGCATGCTGAGCGACGCCTTCAAGTACGCCGGCGCCAAGAACGGTCCGCAGGAGACGGCCATCGTCAACGGCGCGATCTACCAGAACCCCTACGAGAGCAATACCGCCAGGACCATGGAGCGCCTGGCCAACATGGCGCTCGACCGCAACATGGCGCGGCCGCCCACGGTGACGATCAATCAGGGCACCATCATGAACGTCTACGTGGCCCGCGACGTCGACTTCTCCGCGGTGATGCGCTGACGGACTGCCGGCATGGATACTCAGAACGAGCCCCTTGCCCGCGTTTCCAACGAGTTCCTGGCCTACCAGTACCAGGTGCTCGGCATTGGCGAACACATGCATTCCTCGGACGTGACCGAGATCTGCATCAACCGCCCGGGTGAGCTCTATCTGGAGACCGCTCGCGAAGGCTGGCAGAAGGCCGACGTGCCGACGCTGACGTTCGAGCGCGCGCGCCAGTTCTGCACCTCGGTGGTCAACGAGAGCAATACCGGCCAGCGCATCACCGACATCGACCCGATGGTGTCGCTGACGTTCCCGACGGGCCAGCGCGCCCAGTTCGTGATCCCGCCGGCCTGCGATGCCGGCAAGGTGTCGATCACCATCCGCCTGCCGGCGAAGTTCAGCAAGACGCTGGAGCAGTACGACCAGGATGGCTTCTTCGACGAAATCCTCGAACAGCAGCAGTCCCTCAGCGACCATGACCAGGAGCTGATGGAACTGCGCCGCAGCCGCAACTACGCCGAGTTCTTCCGCAAGGCCGTGCAGTACCACAAGAACATCGTAGTGGCCGGTGCGACCGGCAGCGGCAAGACCACCTTCATGAAATCGCTGGTCAATCACATTCCCGACCAGGAGCGCCTCGTGACGATCGAGGACGCGCGCGAGCTGTTCATCCGCCAGCCCAACGTCGTCCACCTGCTGTACTCGAAGGGTGGCCAGAGCGCCAGCAACATCACCGCGAAGAACTGCATGGAAGCCTGCCTGCGCATGAAGCCGGACCGCATCATCCTGGCCGAGCTGCGTGGCGACGAGTCGTTCTATTTCATCCGCAACTGCGCCTCGGGCCATCCGGGCTCCATCACCAGCTGCCACGCAGGCAGTACCGCCCAGACCTGGGACCAGCTCGCCCTGATGGTGAAGGCATCGACCGAAGGCGCAGGCCTCGAGTTCGAGGTGATCAAGCGGCTGCTGAAGATGACGATCGACATCGTTGTGCATATCAAGGCGCATGCCGGGCGCCGCTACATCACCGGCATCGACTTCGATCCCGCCCGCGCGCTGGCGTCCTGAACGGAAAAGCACATGAACCTCATCCACGCATCGAAGGCCAGTCGAGCAGGTTCCGTTCCGGGGAGGAACTGCTGATGCTGCCGGGCATGGAGCTGATGGGCTGCACCGGACTGGCGGTTCCGTCGACGGTGATGGAGCACGTCGTGAAGGTCGAATCCTCGTTCAACCCGTACGCAATCGGCGTGGTGGGCGGACGGCTCGCGCGGCAGCCGCGCAACCTGGCCGAGGCGGTCTCGACGGCCCGCATGCTGGAAGACCGTGGCTACAACTTCTCGCTTGGACTGGCCCAGGTCAACCGCTACAACCTCACCCGGCAAGGCCTGCACAGTTACGAGAAGGCATTCGATGTCTGTCCGAACCTGCAGGCCGGCTCGCGCATCCTGGCCGAGTGTTACTCGCGCTCCAGCGAGGACTGGGGCAAAGCCTTCAGCTGCTACTACTCCGGCAACTTCACCACCGGCTACCGGCACGGGTACGTGCAGAAGGTGTTCGCGTCCTGGCAGCGCCAGGCGGGCAATGACACGGCAGCGGCCATTCCGGTGATCGACCGTCGTACCGCCGCCAAGCCGGCGGGCGCCGCGCGCCGTACCGCCGCAGGGTCCGCGGCCGCCGCGCCGT
>VYLE01000500.1_pt1 | contig 20211 bp, 18 predicted proteins | sample 5114391 | NCBI WGS metagenome assembly VYLE01 (sample SAMN12291771, study PRJNA351875) | freshwater metagenome | isolation source: freshwater lake | place: USA: Michigan, Kent Lake | collected 2013-08-15
GATCAGCGCCAGTTCCTGCGTCAGCCGCGCCTCATCCACCCCGTCGGCATTGGCGATGACCTTGGCCAGCGCCTCTTTCAGCGCCGTCGCCGTCGCCTCGCGCCGCGCGGCGGCCTCGGTCCGCGCCTCGCCCGTCAGCGCCTCGATCCGGTCCAACTGCGCCACAATCACGCCATGCAGCGCCGCGCCTTCGGCTGCGCGCATCGCATTGAACTCGGACAGGAGCGGCGGCAGATCGGCAAGGATCGCAGCGCGCAGGGGCGCGGTGTCCTCATCCGCCGCCGACAGGTCCAGCACACCGCGCACCGCCAGCACATCCGCCGCCGTGGCCTGCGCCAGCGTCACGCCTGCAGCCATCGCGGCCATCTCCACCTCGCCCACAGCGCGCAGAACCGCAGACAGGGCCACGGGATTGACGCGCAGCCCCTCCGCCCCCTCGCCCGCACCGTCCCGCGCGACCTTGAGCGAGAGCGTCACATTCCCCCGGCCCAAGCTGCGGCCCAGTTCGGTGCGCAGGCTCGCCTCCAGCCCGTCGATCCAATCGGGCACCCGCAACCGCAGGTCCAGCCCTTTGCCGTTCACCGCCCGCAGGTCCCATGTCCAGCCATGGCCCCCCCCCTGCCCCTTGCGGGTCGCAAAACCGGTCATCGAAAGGGTCATGCCTGTCTCCTGCGTCTTCGGGCACCGGCGGGACGTGGCTGGCGCGGCTAACCGCTTTTCGCACCCTGCCGTTACTGGGGGTAACAGAGGGGCGAAACACGGGCAACCGGACTTGTCGTAGCAGGAGTATCAGGCGATGGAACACAACAGGATCGGAATGGCAGGGCCTGCGGGGGGCGGAACGCTGTGGTCGTCCGGCACCTTCCTTCGGCGGCTGTGGCACGAGGCGCGGGGTTCGCAGACCCTGCCGCGGCGCGAGGCGCTGGCGCCGCGCCGCATGACCCCCATCCTGTCGCAGGTGATGCTGGTGGAACGCTGGTCGGCGGGCGTGCCGGTGATCCGCTACGCCGGGATGGATGTGACCACGCTTTACGGGCAGGATCTGACCGACCGGCCGCTTTCCGTGCTGTTCGAACCCGGGGCGCGCCCCGCTCTGGCCGCAGCGCTGGATCAGGTGCTGGATGGTGTGCGCACGGTCGAGATGGGCATTCTGTCGGATCAAGGCATGCTGCGCCCGCGTCTGGGCGGTCGCCTCACGCTCTTGCCGGTGGTCTGCGGGGCGACGGGGCTGATCTCGGCCTTGGGTTGCATCGATCTGGACGGGCCAACGCGGCATCCGCCGCGCCGCTTTCGGATCGAACGCGTGCTGGGCGAAACGCTGACAGCGACACCGACGGACGCGACGGCGGACGAGGGCAGCGCCCCCCGCGCCGCCTCGAACCGGAGCGGCGGCCGCGCCTAAGGCGCGACCCGCCGCCCGGGATCAAAGGGCGACGCGGCGCGCCTGATCGCGCAGAGCGGTGAGTTCCTCGGCCACGAGGAAGGCCAGTTCCAGCGACTGGCTGGCATTCAGACGCGGGTCGCAGGCGGTGTGATAACGGTCCGACAGATCCTCATCCGTCACCGCGCGCAGGCCGCCCGTGCATTCGGTCACGTCCTTGCCCGTCATTTCGAAATGCACGCCGCCGGGGATCGTGCCTTCCGCCTTGTGGATGGCGAAGAACTCGCGCACCTCGCGCAGGACGCTGTCGAAGGGCCGGGTCTTGTATCCGGTCGACGATTTGATCGTGTTGCCGTGCATCGGATCGCAGGACCAGACGACATTCGCGCCTTCCGCCTGCACCGTCTTGATCAGGCGCGGCAGATGTTCGCCCACCTTGCCCGCGCCAAAGCGTGCGATCAGGGTCAGGCGGCCGGGTTCATTGGCCGGGTTCAGCTTGGCCATCAGAACCTTCAGGTCTTCGGCCGTCGTGGACGGCCCGCATTTCAGACCGATCGGGTTCAGCACGCCGCGGGCGAATTCCACATGCGCGCCGTCCGGCTGCCGCGTGCGGTCGCCGATCCAGATCATGTGACCCGACCCCGCCACCGGCTGGCCGGTGATGGAATCGATCCGGCACAGCGCCTCTTCATATTCCAGAAGCAGCGCCTCGTGGCTGGTGTAGAAATCCACCGTGGACAGGGTGTGCGCCGTCTCGGCGTTCACCCCGGCGGCATTCATGAAATCCAGCGCGTCCGAGATGCGGTTCGACAGCTCGCGATAGCGTTCCGCCTTGTCATGTTCGGCAAAGCCCAGCGTCCAGCTGTGCACGCGATGGATATCGGCGAAACCGCCCGTGCTGAAAGCGCGCAGCAGGTTCAGCGACGCCGCTGCCTGCGTATAGGCCTGCAGCATCCGGTTCGGATCTGCGACCCGCGCCTCGGGCGTGGGATCGAAGCCGTTGATGATGTCGCCCTTGTAAGAGGGCATCTCCACCCCGTTGATCACTTCGGTCGGGGCCGAGCGCGGCTTGGCGAATTGCCCCGCCATGCGGCCCACCTTGATGACCGGGACCTTGGCGCCATAGGTCAGGACCACCGCCATCTGCAGCATCACGCGGAACGTGTCGCGGATGTTGTCGGCGCTGAATTCGGCAAAGCTCTCGGCGCAATCGCCCCCCTGCAGCAGGAAGGCCTTGCCCTCTGCCGCCAGCGCCAGCTGCTTTTTCAGCTTGCGCGCCTCTCCGGCAAAGACCAACGGCGGATATTTGGCAAGCTGCGCCTCGGCGGCGTTCAGTGCGGCCTGATCCGGGTAATCGGGCATCTGGATCCGCGGCTTTGCGCGCCAATCCGTCTTGGTCCAGCCCTTGGTCATCGGTCTTCTCCGAAAGTTTGCGGTAACGGGCGCGGTATAAGGATTAAGCCGCGCGATGCAAAGGGTGAAACGCGCCGGATTTCCGTCGGTATTGCCCTTGCAGTCAAATTTATTTCCTGATTGGCTGTGCCCAAATCCGACATGCGCAGGTCGCATCATGACTCTCCCCGCCAAAAAGGCCCAGCAGATCGCCAAGAACGTCGCGCCGCGGCGCTTCGTCTTCCTGCTTTTGGACCGGTTCACGATGCTGCCCTTCGCGGGCGCCATCGAACCGCTGCGGGTGGCCAACCGCATTTCGGGCCAGACGCTTTATGTCTGGAAGCTTGCCGGAGAGGCGGGCGACAGCGCCACCTGTTCCAACGGGGCCTCCTTCAAGCTCGACATGGGGCTGGATGAGATCGACCGCGAGGACACGCTTCTGGTCTGTGGCGGGATCGACGTGCAGAAGGCCACCACCAAAGGCGTGTTGAACTGGCTGCGGCGCGAGGCCCGGCGCGGCGTCACCATCGGCGGCCTTTGCACCGGGGCCTATGCCCTTGCCAAGGCGGGGCTCTTGGATGGCAAGAAAGCCACCATTCACTGGGAAAACCAGGATGGGTTCCTTGAGGAATTCGAAGAGGTAAAGCTGACGAAGTCGGTCTTCGTGATGGATGGCAACCGCTGGTCCACGGCGGGCGGCACCTCCTCCATCGACCTGATGCTGAAGGTCATTGCCGCCGACCATGGCGAAGACCTCGCCAATACCGTGGCCGACCAGCTCATCTATTCCTCGATCCGCACCGATCAGGACACGCAGCGCCTGTCGATCCCCACCCGGATCGGGGTGCGGCATCCCAAGCTGAGCCAAGTCATCCAGATGATGGAAGGCAATATCGAAGACCCGATGTCGCCCGCCGATCTGGCCGAGGAAGTGGGCATGTCCACCCGGCAGCTGGAACGGCTCTTCCGCCGCTACCTCAACCGCTCGCCCAAGCGCTACTATATGGAACTGCGCCTGCAGAAAGCGCGCAACCTGTTGATGCAAACGGATATGAGCGTGATCAACGTGGCCTTGGCTTGCGGTTTCGCCTCGCCCTCGCATTTCTCCAAATGCTACCGCGCGCATTACAACACCACGCCCTATCGTGAACGCGGCACGCAAGGCGGCGGGACGGGCGTGCGGCTGTCCATTTAAGGGCCACTGTGATCGGGCGGCGGGCGATGATCGGGCTACTGGCAGTGGGACCTTTGGGCCTGCAGACCCGGGCGGCGGAAGGCTGGCGCATCGCGGTAATCGGCGCGGGGATGGCTGGCCTCGCCGCAGCGCGGGCGCTGCAACAGGCCGGGGCAGAGGTGACGATCTATGAGGCGCGCGACCGCATCGGCGGGCGGGTCTGGACGGATCGGTCTTGGCCGGACCTGCCGGTCGACATGGGCGCAAGCTGGATCCACGGCCTGACTGGCAACCCGCTGACCGCGCTGGCGCGCGAAGCGGGGGCGGCTCTGCATCCCACCGATTACGAAAGCGCGGCAGCCTTTGGCGGGGGCAGCGAACGCCCCTACCCTGCCGAACCGTGGGATATGCTGGAGACGGCGCAGAAACGGGCGTGGAAGGCGGAGGACGACCTTTCCCTCCACGCGGCGGTGGAGGCTTTGCCGCGCTGGGCCAAGATGACGACGGCCGAGCGGGAGGCCTTCCGCGCCGCCGTCCACCGCATGGTGGAACATGAATACGGCGCCGATTGGGGCGCGCTGTCCGCATGGTCCTATAACGAGGCCGAAGCCTATGGCGGCGGCGATGCGCTTTTTCCGCAAGGTTATGACCAACTGGCCCGCTATGCGGCCCAAGGCCTTAATATCCGGCTTGGCGCACGGGTGCAGGTCGTGCAGGCCACGCGCGACGGGGTCCGCCTGACCTTTGACGATGGAACGCAGGCAGAGGCCGATGCCATGGTCTGCACCCTGCCCCTTGGCGTGCTGCAATCGGGTGATGTCACCTTCGACCCTCCCCTCGCCCACGCGCGGGCAAACGCCATCGAAATCCTCGGCATGGGGCTGTTGAACAAATGCTGGCTCCGCTTCGACGCCCCGCCCCCGGTGCCTTCGGCGGATTGGATCTTAAACCTCGGCCCGCCTGCCGATCTCTGGCCGGAATGGGTGAACCCCTCCGCCGCCGCGCCTGCGCCCCTGCTTCTGGCCTTCAACGCAGGCCCAAGGGCCGAAGAGGTGGAGGCATGGGACGACGCCACCACCCTTGCCTCCGCCCATGACGCCCTCAAGGGCATGTTTGGCACCCGCTTCCCGGCCCCCGTCGCCGCCAAGGTCACCCGCTGGCGCGCCGATCCGCTGGCCTATGGGGCCTATTCCTTTCACGCCGTGGGCAGCGGGGCCGACACGCGCCGGGCGCTGGCAGGGCTCGACTGGGACGGGCGTCTCGCCTTCGCCGGCGAGGCCGCTTCGCCCGACCACCCCTCGACCGTGCATGGCGCATGGCTGTCGGGTCTGGCCGCTGCCGACGCCCTGATCGGATAACTCACCCCTCGGGCGTGATCCGATAGGCCGCCCCGTCGATCACCGACAGGAACCAGATCGATCCATCCGGCGCCTCGACAATGTCGCGTACGCGCCCCGTCTGCTCGCCCTCAATCCGCTCCTCGGCAAAGCCCGCCTCGGGGTCCAGACGGCTGATGAAGCCGGAATTCAGCGATCCGGTCAGGATATCCCCCTTCCAACCGGGAAAGAGGTCGCCTTGATAGAAGATCATCCCCGACGGCGCGATGGAGGGGTCCCAGTAATGCAGGGGCTGCTCCATACCCGCCTTTTCCGTGCCCACGCCGATGCGGCCGCCGCCGTAATCCTCGCCATAGGTGATGACGGGCCAGCCGTAGTTGCGCCCCGCCTCCACTCGGTTGACCTCATCCCCGCCCTGGGCGCCATGTTCCACCAGCCAGAGCGCCCCATCCGGCCCCAGCGTCGCACCCTGCGCATTGCGATGACCAAGGGAGAACACCCCGGGCCGATGCCCCGGCAGGCTGGTCGCGGGGCTGCCGTCGCGGTTCACATGGATCACCTTCCCCTCAACCCGCGTGGGGTCCTGCGATTCCAGACCGTCGGGCCCGGTCCCGCGATCCCCGGTCGTCAGGAACACCGTGCCATCACCCGCCTCGACCAGACGCGATCCGAAATGCCGCCCGCCGCGCACGGCATCCCCATGATACAGCACCGTGAACCCCTCCAGCCGCGCACCATCCGCCGACAGCACCCCCTTGCCCACCGCCGTTGCTGCCCCGCCCTCCAAGGGCATCGCATAGCTCAGCCAGACCTCGCGGCTGCTGGCGAAATCGCGCGGGATCATCACGTCGAGAAGCCCGCCCTGCCCCTGCGCATAGACCTCGGGCACACCCTCGATGGCCGTGGTCTCGCCATCCACCACCCGCAGCAAACGACCGTCCCGCTCTGTCACGATCAGCGCACCATCGGGCAGGAAGGCGATCCCCCACGGCTCTTCCAGCCCGGTCACCATCGCCTCCACCGCCAAAGGCCCCGCCGAACTGTCCAGCGTCCCGACACTGTCCGCCAGCGCCAGACCGGGCAGCAGCGTCAACAGGGCGGTCAGGCCCAAGGGGCGGGGAAAGCGGCGCGTCATGGGCAAACCTCCGTGTGATTTCCGGCAGAGGTGGCCTCCCCAGCGGGTGATTCAACCCGCCTCACGCCCTTCTGATCCGCGCAGAGGGGCGATTTGGGCGCAAAATCCCCCTCCAAGGGGTGCTTTTCTTTTGATCACAAGCACATTAGGTTCGCGTCAGGACACAGATCCAACCAGGGAGTTACCCAATGAAGAAACTGCTGCTCGCCTCGACCGCCACCGCGCTGTTTGCCGGTGCCGCCATGGCCGAGGACGTCAAGATCGGGATTCTGCTCGGCTTCACCGGCCCGCTGGAATCCATCACCCCGGCCATGGGCTCGGGCGCGGAACTCGCGATCAAGGAAGTCAATGACTCGGGCAAATTCGCGCTCGGCGCCGTGACCGGCGTGCGCGGCGACTCGACCTGCGTCGATGCCGCGGCTGCGACCGCCGCCGCCGAACGCCTTGTCACCGCCGATGGCGTGACCGCCATCATGGGCGCCGACTGCTCGGGCGTCACCGGGGCCATCCTGCAGAACGTGGCGCGTCCGAACGGGATCGGCATGATCTCGCCCTCGGCCACCTCGCCCGCGCTGTCGACCGCCGAAGATGACGGCCTGTTCTTCCGCACCGCGCCCTCGGACGCGCGTCAGGGCGAGATCATGGCCGACATCCTGACCGAAAAGGGCATCAAGTCCGTCGCGCTGACCTACACCAACAACGACTACGGCAAGGGTCTGGCCGACAGCTTCGCGGCGGCCTTCGGCGCCAAGGGCGGCGCTGTGACGATCTCGACCCCGCATGAAGACGGCAAGGCCGACTATTCGGCCGAAGTCGCCTCGCTGGCCGCGGCTGGCGGCGAGATGCTCGTCGTCGCGGGCTATGTCGATCAGGGCGGCAAGGGCGTGATCCAAGCCTCGCTCGATTCGGGTGCCTTCTCGACCTTCTACCTCGTCGACGGGATGTATGGCGAAAGCCTGATCGAAGCCATCGGCGAACCGCTGAACGGCTCCTTCGGCGCCGTCCCCGGCACCGACTCGGAAGGCGCGGCGAAGTTCCAGGAAATGGCCACCGCCGCTGGCTTTGACGGGACCTCGGCCTTCTCGCCGGAATCCTATGACGCTGCCGCCCTCATCATGATGGCGATGGCTGCTTCGGGTTCGACCAATTCCAAGGATTGGGCGGGCAAGGTTCTGGATCTGGCCAACGCCCCGGGCGAGCCGATCCAGCCGGGCGAACTCGGCAAGGCGCTGGAACTGATCGCCGCTGGCACCGACATCGACTATGTCGGCGCGACCGCGGTGGAACTGATCGGGCCGGGCGAATCCGCCGGGAACTACCGCCAGTACGAGATCAAGGACGGCAAGATCGAAACGGTCGGCTTCCGTTGATCTGCCCCTTGGCATGAGCTAAGGCTTCAGGCGCGGCCCGGGCATCGTCCCGGGCCGTTGCCATAGACAAAAGCCCCGCAGCGGCGCCGGACAAACGGCGTGCGGCCATGACGGGGCACAGGGGAACACCACATGATCGTTGTCGAGAACCTGCACAGGCATTTCGGCGGCTTCCATGCCGTCGACGGTGCCTCGCTGGAGATCAGGACCGGGTCCATCACCGGACTGATCGGCCCCAATGGCGCGGGCAAGACCACGCTGTTCAACGTCATCGCCGGACGCCTGCCGCCCACCTCGGGCCGGGTGCTGATGGATGGCGAGGACATCACCGGCCTGCCGCCGCACGAGCTTTTCCACAAGGGCCTCTTGCGCACCTTCCAGATCGCCCATGAATTCGGGTCCATGACCTGTCTGGAAAACCTGATGATGGTGCCCGCCCGCCAGAAGGGCGAAACCCTTTGGAACGCGTGGTTCAGCCGCGCCGCGGTGGCCGAGGAAGAGGCGGCGATCCGCCAGAAGGCGCTGGAGGTGCTGGATTTCCTCACCATCAGCCATCTGGCCGAGCAGAAGGCCTCGCAGATCTCGGGCGGCCAGAAGAAGCTGTTGGAACTGGGCCGCACGATGATGGTCGATGCCAAGATCGTCTTTCTCGACGAGGTCGGCGCTGGCGTGAACCGGACCCTCCTGAACACGATCGGCGATGCCATCGTGCGTCTGAACAAGGAACGCGGCTACACCTTCTGCGTGATCGAACATGACATGGATTTCATCGGTCGCCTCTGCGACCCGGTCATCTGCATGGCCGAGGGCAAGGTGCTGGCGCAAGGCACGGTGGATCAGGTGAAGAACGACGAACGCGTGATCGAGGCCTATCTCGGCACCGGCCTGAAGAACAAGGTGAAGGAGGAGGCCGCCCATGGCTGATCCGGCGTTTGCGCCCTCCGGGGGCGAAGAATTTTCGTACGAAAATTCTTCGGTAGGCGAAAATTCTTCGTACGAAGAATTTTCGGTCATGGCGGAGGTCCGCCATGGCTGACCCCTATCTGATCGGCGATGCGATGACCGGCGGCTATGGCGGCGCGGACATCCTGCACGCCTGCACCATCGCGGTGGAAAAAGGCCAGATCGCGGTGATCGTCGGCCCCAACGGTGCCGGAAAATCAACCGCCATGAAGGCGGTCTTCGGCATGCTCAAGCTGCGCGCAGGACATGTAAAGCTGGATGGCGAAGACATCACCGCCCTGACCCCGCAGGCGCGCGTCGCCAAGGGGATGGGTTTCGTGCCGCAGACCCATAACATCTTCACCTCGCTGACGGTGGAAGAGAACCTCGAGATGGGCGCCTTCATCCGGCGCGACGATTTCAAGGACACGATGGCGCAGGTCTATGACCTCTTCCCGATCCTAAAGCAGAAACGGCTGCAGCCCGCGGGCGAATTGTCGGGCGGCCAGCGCCAGCAGGTCGCCGTGGGCCGCGCGCTGATGACCCAGCCCAAGGTCCTGATGCTCGACGAACCCACCGCGGGCGTCTCGCCCATCGTGATGGACGAACTTTTCGACCGCATCATCGAAGTGGCGCGCACTGGCATCTCGATCCTGATGGTCGAACAGAATGCCCGGCAGGCGCTGGAGATCGCGGACAAGGGCTATGTCCTCGTGCAGGGCGCGAACCGCTACACCGACACCGGAAAGGCGCTGCTTGCCGATCCGGAGGTCCGTCGTTCCTTCCTCGGGGGCTGAGCCATGGATATCCTCAACGCCCTCGTGGCCTTTCTCAACTTCGTCTTCGTCCCGGCTCTCGCCTATGGCGCGCAGCTTGCGCTGGGTGCGCTCGGCGTCACGCTGATCTACGGCATCCTGCGCTTTTCCAATTTCGCCCATGGCGACACCATGGCCTTCGGCACGATGGTGACCATCCTTTTCACATGGTGGTTCCAGTCGATGGGCATCAGCTTCGGCGTCCTGCCGACCGCCCTTCTGGCCCTGCCCATCGGCATCGCGGTGACGGCGGCCTTCGCCCTTGGCACGGACCGCGCGATCTACCGCTTTTATCGAAAGCAGAAGGCCGCGCCGGTGATCCTTGTGATGGTCTCGCTTGGCGTCATGTTCGTGATGAACGGCGTCGTGCGCCTGATCATCGGGGTGGATGACCAGAACTTCGCCGATGGTGGGCGCTTCCTGATCTCTGCCGGCGATTTCAAGGAAATGACTGGGCTGGCCGAGGGCCTTGCGATCAAGTCCACGCAAGCCGTGACCGTGGTCACCGCCTTTGCCGTGATGATCGCGCTGTTCTGGTTCCTGCAGAAAACGCGCACCGGCAAATCTATGCGCGCCTTTTCCGATAACGAGGACCTTGCCCTGCTCTCGGGCATCAACCCCGACCGGGTGGTGCAGGTGACATGGATCATCGCCGCCGCCTTGGCCACCATCGCGGGCGTCCTCTATGGACTGGACAAGAGCTTCAAGCCCTTCGTCTATTTCCAGCTGCTGCTGCCCATCTTCGCGGCGGCCATCGTGGGCGGTCTCGGCTCGCCCATCGGGGCCATCGCGGGCGGCTTCGTCATCGCCTTCTCTGAGGTGATGGTGACCTATGCCTGGAAAAAGGTCGTGACCTATCTGGTGCCGGAAAGCATGGCGCCCGAGGGGCTGCTGCAACTGATGGGCACGGATTACAAATTTGCCGTCAGCTTCGCGATCCTGATCCTCGTGCTGATCTTCATGCCCACGGGCCTGTTCAAGGGGAAATCGGTATGAACCGGAACCTTGCGCTTTTCGCGGGCGTCGGCCTGCTGTTTGTCCTGACGGGCATGCTGCAAAGCTGGAACCTCGCCCTGTCGATCCTGAACCTGTCGCTGATCTCGGCGATTATGGCCTTGGGCGTGAACATCCAGTGGGGCTATGCCGGGCTCTTCAACACCGGGATCATGGGTTTCACCGCGCTTGGCGGTCTGGCGGTGGTCCTCGTCTCGGCCCGCCCCGTGGCCGAAGGCTGGGCGGCGGGCGGGACCGGCATCCTGCTGGGCCTCTTCCTCGGCGCGGCCTCCATCGCGGCGGCGATCTTCGCATGGAATCGCCTGCCCAAGGGGCGGATGCGGATGCTGGTCACGCTGGCCATCTGCGTGGCGGGCTTCGTCCTCTATCGGTCGGTCTTCGACCCCGCCGTCGTGGCGGTCGAGGCGTTCAACCCCGCCACCGCCGGCAATATCGGCGGTCTGGGCCTGACGCCCACCCTGTCTTGGCCGATGGGTGGGCTTCTGGCCGCCGCCGCCGCATGGGTGATCGGCAAGGTCGCACTGGGGCTGCGGTCAGACTACCTTGCCATCGCCACGCTGGGCATCGCCGAGATCATCATCGCTGTGATGAAGAACGAAGATTGGCTCGCCCGCGGCGTGAAGAACATCATCGACCTTCCCCGCCCGTGGCCCGTGCCCTATGAGGTGGACCTGCAGCAGAACATCGGCTTCACCGAATGGGCCACGCGCTGGGGCTTTGAGGCGACGACCGCCTCCTCCATCGTGGTCAAGCTGATGTATGCGGGGCTGTTCGTGCTGGTCCTCTTGGCCGTGATCTGGCTGTCGGAACGCGCCCTCAACAGCCCTTGGGGCCGGATGATGCGCGCCATCCGCGACAATGAGGTTTCGGCCGCCGCCATGGGCAAGGACGTGACCAAGCGGCATCTGCAGGTCTTCATCCTCGGCTCCGCCGTGGTGGGGATTGCGGGGGCCATGTACACCTCGATGAACGGCCAGTTGACGCCCGGCGAATACAACCCCCTGCGCTTTACCTTCCTCGTTTGGGTCATGGTGATTGTGGGCGGATCGGGCAACAACTGGGGCGCGGTGCTGGGCGGGCTGCTGATCGGCTGGCTCTGGCTCATCGTGGAAAGCCTCGGCCCGCTTGTGATGAGCGGTCTGGTCGCTGGACTGGCAGAAGGCCCGCTCAAGTCGCACCTGATCGACAGCGCGCAGCATATGCGGCTGCTGACGATGGGGGTGATCCTGCTTCTCGTCTTGCGGTTCAGCCCGCGCGGCCTGATCCCCGAGAAGTGACCCCCGTCCGACCATGCGAAAAGGGGCGGCCCATGGCCGCCCCTTTTTCCTTTTGTCCTGTGGCCTTAGATCGTGCGCACCCGCATGAGGAAGCGTGCCAGCGCCGCATCCATCGCCTCGGCCGCCCGCTCCACCGACATCACACCGCCCAGCACATCGCCCGCCGCGCGATTGGCGTTTTCCGATGCGTTCTGCACATGGGACAGGTTCTCGTTCGACTGCGTCACGCGGCCCGCCGTCTGGGCCATGCGCTCGGCGATCTCTTGCGTCACCACGCCTTGCTGGCTGGCCGAGGCCGAGATGCCGCGCGCCTGATCGTTCACCTGCCCGATGGACACGGTGATGGTGCGGATCGCATCGGCATTGCGGCGCACCGCCGACAGGACCGCCTTCACCTCGCCCGAGATCTGCTCGGTCGATTCCGTCGTCCGCGCAGCCAGCTTGCGGATCTCGGACGCGACCACGGCAAAGCCGCGCCCGGCGGCCCCAGCATGGCTCGCCTCCACCGCTGCGTTCAGCGCCAGCAGGTTGGTGCGGTTCGCCACATCGTTGATCAGGGTCACGATCCCGGTGATCCGACCAGCCACCTGTTCCAACTCCGCCAGCAGCTTTGCCGCGTCTTCGGCCTGCACCGCTGCGCTGCCCGCCAAGGTCGTGGTCTGGCGAATGCCGCCAACCACTTCCGAAATGGAAGAGGATAGTTCCTCCACCGCCGAGGCGACGCTGGCCACGTCGGTCGCGGTCATATCCGCCCCCTTCTTGACCTGATGGGTCTGGCGGCTGGTCTCTTCGGCGGTCGAGGCCATGGTTTCGGCCGCCCCTCGCGCCTGCACCGCCGCCTCGCGCAGCGAGTCGATCACCCCCGCCGCCTGGCCCTGCAGTTCGGTCCCAAGCGCACGGATGGGCCGCAACAGCCACGCCGACAAGATCAGCCCGAAAAGGATCACCACACCCGCCACGATCCCGCCCGTCCGCAGCGCATTGGCCTGCGCGGCCACGGCAACGGCCATCACTTCTTGACGCTCCACCTCGGTGATGATTGACCAGTCCAGCCCCGGAATGTCCAAGGGGCGGTAGGCAGCGACCACGTCGACGCCGCGATGATCCGGCCCCACCATGCTGCCCCGCTCGCCCCGCATCGCGGCGGCGACGATGTCGCCCGGCACCTTGGCATCCATGTCGAAGACATCCGAGAAACGCGGCTTCGACCGCAAGACGCCATCCGACCCGACGATGAAGGCTTCCAGTGACTGGCGTTCATGTTCGCCCGGCGACAGAAGCCCGGCACCGAAGTCGATGGGCAGTTGGAAGATCATGACCCCGATCAGGTTCCGCTTCTCCTTCACCGGCACGACAAGGAAGAAGGCCTTTGCGTTGAAAGACGGCTCATAGGGTTCGAAATCCGTCACAAGATAGGGATCGCCCCCCTGCGATTTGATCACGTCCTGCACGGCCCGGCCCAGCGCCGTGTCCGAATAGGGCCCGTCGACCAGCGACGTCGCAAAATCCACTTCCTTGAAGACCGAATAGATCACCCGGCCCTGATGCGGTTCGGCAATCAGGATGTCATAAAATCCGTACCGCTCCATGACCGAGCGATAGACAGGATGCAGTTCGGCATGAAGCTGGGAATAGCGGCTGCCATCCCGCGCATCATTCAGCATCTGCTTCTGCCCGACCTTGGCCCGGTTCTTTCCGATGTAGAGATGCTGCAAGGCCTGTCCCAGCGGATCGAGGCCGCCCAGCCAGCGGGCCTTGTCCTCGGCACCCGCGCCGGGGGTGTTTTCCATCTGATAGGCATAGCGCTCTTCCAGCGCCGCCATGTCCGGCACCACGGCCCCGCTGGATCCCAGCTGATCCGCCGCTTCGTCCAGATCGCTCAGAACCGTTGCTGTCTGCGGCAGTTCCGCAAGTCCAAGCGCCAGATCGACCAGCCCCTGGAAGTAGCGCTCGACTTTCTCACCACGCAGTTCCGTCGCCGTCTGGACTTCGTCCCGCGCGGTCTGGTCCGAATAGGCAGCCAGACGGTCGGTCTCGATCTTCATCACCAAAGCCATCGGCACAAGACCCGCCAACAACAGGGCCAAAGTCACTTTCCACCTGAAACGCATCGTCTTCATCCCTCGCCGCGGGCACCAAACCCGTCTGCTGTGAAGAACGGAAACCGTTTACATCCATTTAGCCAAAACGCTGTATCCACCGCGCAAGTATAGGTTGATCCCGAAGGTCTGCCCAGACTTTGAGCAAATCCTCGCAGACCGACAAAAGTGAGGAAATATTTCCGACATGATCATGTCGCGGATCAACATGCCTTGCGCCGCCGCTTACGGCCAATCTGCCGACCAGTCCTGACACGGAGTCCCTTCCCATGAAAACCCATACCCGAGTCCTCGTCATCGGCGGCGGCGTCGTCGGCTGCTCGGTCCTCTATCACCTGACGAAGCTCGGCTGGTCGGACGTGATGCTCGTCGAACGTTCGGAACTCACCTCCGGATCGACATGGCACGCGGCGGGGGGCTTCCACACCCTCAACGGCGACACCAACATGGCCGCCCTGCAGGGCTACACGATCCGTCTGTACAAAGAGCTTGAGGCGATCACCGGAATGTCCTGCGGCCTGCACCATGTGGGCGGCATCACGCTTGCGGACAACGAGGCGCGCTTTGAACAGCTCAAGGCCGAACGCGCCAAGCACCGCTATATGGGGCTGGATACGGAAATCCTCGGCCCGGAAGAGATCAGCAAGCTCACCGACGGGATGGTCAACCTCGAAGGCATCATCGGCGCGCTTTACGATCCGCTCGACGGCCACCTTGACCCGTCGGGAACCACCCATGCCTATGCCAAGGCCGCCCGCATGGGCGGGGCCGAGATCGTGCTGCACAACCGCGTCTTGGAAACCAACCCCCGCCCCGACGGATCGTGGGAAGTGGTGACCGAGAAGGGCACCATCATCGCCGAACACCTCGTCAACGCAGGCGGCCTTTGGGCACGCGAAATCGGGGCGATGGCGGGCGTCTACCTTCCCCTCCTGCCCATGGCGCACCAGTATCTGGTGACCGATGACATCCCCGAGATTATGGACATCCTGAAATCGGGCCGCGAATTTCCCCATGTCATGGACCCCGGCGGCGAAAGCTATCTGCGCCAAGAAGGCCGCGGCCTTTGCATCGGCTTCTACGAAAAGCCCTGCGAACCGTGGTCAGTCGATGGCACCCCGTGGGATTTCGGCCATGAACTGTTGAACGAACAATTCGACAAGATCGAGGACTCGGTCAACTTCGCCTATCGCCGCTTCCCCGTGCTGGAACGGTCGGGCGTGAAGCGCGTGATCCACGGCCCCTTCACCTTCGCCCCCGATGGCAACCCGCTGATCGGCCCCGTCCCCGGCCTGCGCAACTACTGGTCGGCCTGCGCCGTGATGGCGGGCTTCAGCCAAGGCGGCGGCATGGGCCTCGCCCTTGCGCAGTGGATGATCCATGGCGAGGTGGAGCGTGACCCGCGCGGCTTCGACGTGGCCCGCTTCGGCAACTGGACCTCGCCGGGCTACACCGTCCCGAAGGTGATCGAAAACTACCAGATGCGCTTTTCGGTCAGCTACCCGAACGAGGAACGCCCCGCCGCCCGCCCCTTCCGCACCACCCCGATGTATGAAGTCTTCGACGGCATGAACGCCGTCTGGGGCCAGCAATACGGGCTGGAAGTGGTCAACTACCACGCCTTGGCCGGCGAACCGCGTTATGAACAGCCGACCTTCCGGCGGTCGAACGCATGGGAAGCGACGCGCCAGGAAGTGCTGGCCGTCCGCGAGGGCGTCGGCATCAACGAAGTGCAGAACTTCGGCAAGTACCGCGTCAGCGGCCCCAATGCCCGCGCATGGCTCGACCGCATCATGGCGGGCCTGATCCCGAAACCGGGCCGCCTGTCGCTGACGCCGATGCTGGCCCATTCGGGCAAGATCATCGGGGATTTCACCGTCTCCTGCCTGTCGGAGACCGAATTCCAGCTCACGGCAAGCTACGGCGCGCAGGGCTGGCATTCCCGCTGGTTCGAGCAGAACATGATGGACGGCGTCACGGTCGAGAACATCTCCGACTCCCGCTCCGGCTTCCAGATCGCGGGGCCGAACGCGCGCGAGCTTCTCTCCCGCGTGACCCGCGCAGATGTCTCGTCCGCGGCCTTCAAGTTCATGGATGTCCGCCGCATGACCGTCGGCATGGCCAATTGCATCGTTCAGCGCGTCAGCTACACGGGCGATCTGGGCTTTGAAATCTTCACCGACCACATGTCGGTCCGCCACCTTTGGGACGTGCTGACCGAAGCGGGCAAGGATCTGGGCATCCGCCCCTTCGGCATGCGCGCGATGATGTCCCTGCGACTGGACAAGTGGTTCGGGTCTTGGGGCCGTGAGTTCAGCCCCGACTACACGCCCTGCGAGACCGGCCTCGACCGCTTCATCCGCTGGAACAAGGACGCGGATTGGATCGGCAAGGCCGCTGCCACGGCAGAAAAGGCGGCCGGTCCCAAGCGACGGCTGGTCAATTTCATCGTCGACGCCGCCGATGCCGATGTCGTGGCATGGGAGCCGATCTGGCTTGACGGTGCGGTGGTGGGCTTCTGCACCTCGGGCGGCTTCAGCCACTGGACGGGAAAGTCTGTCGCCATGGGCTTCCTGCCCGCCGAACGGGTGACCGACGGGCTGGAATGCGAGATCGAGATCCTCGGCGAACGCCGCAAGGCGACCGTGCAGCTTGCCCCGCTCTGGGACGGCGACGGCGCAAGGATGCGGTCGTAACACCCGGATCGACCCCCGGGAGGGCCCCGCCCTCCCGGACCCTCCCCAGCGCTGACCACCAGCCGCGCATCAGCGTCACCCCCGGGAGGGCTGTCTGCCCTCCCGGACCCACCCGAGAGTATTTTTCCCAAGATGAAGAGGCTGGGTTTCATCTTGGCCCAAATACTCGAAAGCCGGAGCCGAGGCGCGGCACGCGCCGCAGGCGAGAGGAAAGGCTTGCGGCGGCACGCCGCGCCGCCTGATCCGCGCTTGACGCCCGCGCCCGGGCTTGGGAGGGTCGCGCCATGGACGCCCATATCCTTCTCCTCGCCGCCGGGTCCTCGTCGCGCATGCGCGGGGGCGACAAGCTGCTGGAACCCGTCGCGGGCCGCCCGCTTCTGACCTGCATCGCCGAGGCCGCGCTGGCCACCGGCCTGCCCGTCCATGTGGCCCTGCCCCCTGACCGCCCCGCCCGCCGCGCCGCGCTGGCGGGGCTGGCGGTCGGTCCCGTGACCGTCCCCGACCCCGCCAAGGGCATGGCCGAAAGCCTGAAGGCCGGGCTTGCCAGCCTGCCCCCCGGCGCGGGCGTGATGCTGCTCTTGGCCGATCTGCCCGAGATCACGGCAGAGGATCTCATCACCCTGCGCGATCACTGGCGTGCAGAACCCGAGGCCATCCTGCGCGGCGCAGCCGCAGATGGCACGCCCGGCCATCCTGTCTGCTTTCCCGCCGATCTGCGCGACGATCTGATGACCCTGCAGGGCGATGAAGGGGCACGCAGCGTGCTGGTGCGTCACCGCGCCCGGCTGCGGCTGGTCCCCCTGCCCGCCCGCCATGCCACCACCGATCTGGACACGCCAGAGGAATGGGCCGCATGGCGCGCGGCGCGCAAGGGCGGCGCATCAGCGCGTTAGGGCATCGGGATGCCGAAGGTGGCACTTGAACCGACATGCCGTGCTGCGGCAGAATTCAGGTCCGCTGAGATCTGCCCTGCTCCCCGACTCCTCGACAGATTTCCGGGTGATCTAAGCTACCTCTAGATAGATGTCGGCTTGTTCACCTGCAGCCGACGCACGGGGCTGCGCCGCCGGTTCTGAGGGCGCGGCAGGCGCCGCGGCTGGTTTCAGTGGCTTCTAATCCGCGACATTTGGCTTCACGATGACGCTGTCCACGTCGATCACCAACAGCGCGGATGTGATGATCTGGGTTGAGATCACCGAGATCAGGACCACAAGCAGCCATATGGCAGATTGTTGCATATCGGCTCTTGAGCCTCCCAGAAATTGCGAAAGATGGGGTCGACCTCGATATGCAGGGGCAGATCGCGTGTAGGTGGAGCCGCTATCCGACGAGCCAGGTTGCGCTGTCCCCGCCAGCGCCCCAACGCTCCAACGCCTGATGGACCTGTTCCGCCATCCCTGCGTCGAAGGGTTTCCGGATGAAGCCATTCATCCCGCTGTCGATGCATTTCTGGCGCGTTTCATCCGACGTTGCCGATGTCAGCGCAAATACGGGTATCCGATCCCCAAGAACGCCAGCGCGCAGCATGCGGGTGGAGTCATACCCGTCCATTTCCGGCATATGGATGTCCATGAAAACGGCATCGACGCTTTCTTCACGCAGCACATGCGCGGCCTCATTGCCGCCGCTTGCTTCCAGAACAGAGAAACCGCGCAGCTCCATCAGCAACCTGACGACAAGGCGATTGGTGATATCGTCGTCAGTAATCAGGATTCTCATGCCCCGCTCCCGTTCTTTTTTCCGAATTGCCGGGCCATTCAGGCGAAGGAATAGCGCTGGGCGCTCAGCACGACCTCAAGTCGGTTCGCTGCGTTGAATTTGTCTTTCAGGCAGCCGATATAGTGTTTCACCGTTTTCTCACTGATCCGCAGGCTTTCACCGATCTGCGAATTTGTGGCGCCCTTCAGAAGGCATTTTAGAACCTGCTCCTCACGGAAGGTGAGTTGCATCGAATTCAGCTCGCGCCGACGGTCCTCGGCCTTTTTAAGGGCGCTGATCACCTGCATCGCCACATTGGGCTCAAGATAGTTATCCCCCCGCACCAGACGGGTGACGGCAAGGCGAACCTGCGCAGGATCACCCCATTTGGTGATCAGACCCGATGCCCCGGCCTGAAGCGCATCCACCGTGTCTTCCAACTCGGAATCACCTGTAAAGATGAGAAGTTTGGTCTTCGGACATGCCTTGTTCAGGCGCCGCAGCCGGGCTTTGCCCTCCTTTGCCTGATGCAGATCAAAGATCAGCACATCCGGATTGGAGTTGGCCGCAGCCGCCACGGTTTCCTCGGACCATGCGCCGGCGCCGACAACGACAATGTCGGCGTCATCCTCAAAGCAGGCCGCCACGCCGATATGAATGATCGGATGTTCATCACAAACAAAAACGGTTGCTCGCAAGCCTGCCTCCATCTTTCGTCATGGCTGGATACGTAAGTCTTGACGATTGATCTGCTCTCGATGCCTTTTCGGCTTTTGGATAGAGTAACAATTGTTTTTCGCATTTCTCAAGCTGACCGTGAAACGGCATAAATGACTCGCCATTAATTTCGGTCGCCAGTTGGTCAGAGAAATACATCCCAATGGCGTTATTCGTTCAGTGGGTTGGACGCATTCAATCATCGCCCTTGTGTTCGATGCCTCACCGTTAGGTGACCTGCCCCCTGCCGGTCAGGCATCAGATCATTCCTCGCGCTTGGCGCGGTTCACCTCGTCGACGGCGGGTTGGAGGATGCAGCAGATCACGACACGTTTCTGGGTTGGGGCGCCGACTTCGACTTGCATCCCCGGGGCGAGGCATTTGCTCCGAGGTCGTCCAACGGTCCGGTCACCTTGGCAGGTGCGGCGTCGCCGCCGCGCCCTTCGTTGGGGCCGATGACGGCGGCGGTTGCGATGGTGACAAAGACGCCGCCGATTTCGGGCGTGAGGCGCTGATTTAAGGAGCGGCAGCACTGGGTGCCTTGACGTAGGCGTGAGCCGACGTCCCTACTCAAAGATGGCGCAGGTCTCGATGGAAATCCCGGCTCAGGTCAGGATGGAAGTTAACGGATTTCCCAACCAAAGCCCGCCCACTCTGCGCCAAACCCGCGTTCAACAAGGAGGGTGCCTTGCTCCGACGCGATCACCCCCACTGTTGTCACAGCAGGGGTGATGGATTTTTCTGGCTCTGCATCGGATTTCTCTTCGGGCCAAGGTCCCAGTCCGGGATTGATCCGGGTCGGGCTTTTCCTTTGCCGGACCGTGTGATCCCTATTGCAGCGGCCCGCCGATCCGATGTTCCAAGAGGGACAAGAACTTTTCGCGGAAGTCTGGATTGCAGGAGATGACTGACATCACCAGATCCGCATTCCAATCCTCCAGATCCACCTGCCCAATCTCTGCCCATTCGCTGATCAAGTCCTGCAAATGCGCGAGTTCCTCCAATACCGACATCCTGAACACTCCTCAAAAGGTTGCGAGGGATGAGTGACCCCCGGCCGGTTTCCCGGCCGGGGGGGGGTGCTTCATCAGAAGGTGAAGGACGAGCCGTCGAGGGTATGCGCCCCGCGCAGCGTCAGCGAGAAGTCGGCATCCGCATCGCCGT
>VYLE01000502.1_pt1 | contig 20134 bp, 19 predicted proteins | sample 5114391 | NCBI WGS metagenome assembly VYLE01 (sample SAMN12291771, study PRJNA351875) | freshwater metagenome | isolation source: freshwater lake | place: USA: Michigan, Kent Lake | collected 2013-08-15
TCGGCGGCGGGGCCGGGGGAGCGGGCGGGGCTGCGGACGCCGGAGCCGTCTGCGAGGCGGCCGGTGGTGCCACCGGGGCGGGGGCGGGCGCCGATGTCTGCGGATCGGCCTTGGCCTGTTGCGGCGGCTGCTGGCCCGGGCTCGCGTCGTTCTTCTTGGCCTTCTTGGCCTTGGGTTCGCCCGTGTTGTCGTAGACGCCGGGGATCGACACCGTACCGCGGTCCGGATCGATCCGGATGGTACGGCCGCCATATTCGAACGTGTATTGCGCCTGCGCGGCGGTGCTCACCAAAAGGAATGCAGCCGCGGCCAACAGCTTCCTCATTTTCGTCTCCTGGGCAGTTGGTCCCCGGTCCAACGCATTACGCGTCGGAGGCTTCTTCAAACGTGATCTGGATCACTGTGGTCCGTATGAGTCGCCTCGCGGCGCCCGAGGGTTCAATGTCGCCTCAGGTCGCCCGAAGTTTGGCGGGACCCGGCGACAGGAGGACGCAGTCAGTCGAACCAGGCGCTATAGATCTTCCGGTAGCTGCCGTCCTCCTTCGCGATGTGCAGCCACTGGTCGACGAAGGCCTTCAGCGCCACGTCGCGCTGCAGCCAATAGGCCTTTTCCGAGAAGTCGAACGGCTTGTCCGGATGCACCGCACAAAGCACGCCCTGATGCTGCTTCTGCTGGAAGCGGGTTTCCGAGGCGTCCGTCATCATCAGGTCGGCGTTGCCCTTGGCGATCTCGTCGAAGATCACGGTATTGTCGGGGAAGACGGTGATCTCGGCTTCCTTGATGTTGGCGCGCGCGAAGCGCTCGTTTGTGCCGCCGGGATTGACGATCACGCGGGTCCCCTTCTTGTCGATGTCCGGAAGCGTCTGGTACTTGGCAACGTCGGCGCAACGGGTGATGGGCGTCTTGCCTTCCCGCATGATCGGCGTTGAGAAAAATCCCTTCTTCTGCCGGTCGAGCGTCACCGAGACGCCGCCCATGGCGATGTCGAACTGGTCGGCCTCGAAATCCTTCATCAGCTTCGGCCAGGCTGTGGCGACGTACTCCACCTTGACGCCAAGCGCCTTGCCGAGCGATTCCGCCATGTCGACATCGAAGCCCGAGAACTGCTGCGTGGCCTTGTCGAGATAGGTGAATGGCTTGTAGTCGCCGGTCATGCCGACGCGCAGGGTGCCGCGCTTGATGATCTCGTCGAGGCGCGACGGCGCCGCTGGCTGGGCAAGGGCCGACAGGCTTGTCAGCAATACAACGGCCAGTGCCGACACGATTCGAGCGATCATATCTTTTCCACCCCTGATCGAGCTGTCATGGTGCAGCTCCTACGGGTACGGATTTAGACCAGCTCGCGGCCGCTGGCGAGATGGATGTCAGGGGAAATGCAGTGACGATATCGATGTACGAGGCGTCGGTTGGCCTCTTCGTGCCATACCTCGACAACCTCTCCGGGTTGCTCGACAAGGGCGTTGCCTTTGCCGAGCTGCGCAAATTCGACCCGGCGAACCTGCTGGCGATGCGGCTTTCGCCGAACATGTATGATCTGGCGCAGCAGGTTGGCGAAGCCTGTCGGCATGCGACGGTTGCAACAGCCCTGCTTGCCGGCCGCGAACCGCTGGCACTGCCGACGCTGGAGCGCGACATGGCCGGACTTCAGGCGCGGATTGCGACCTCACGCGAATTTATCGAAAGCCTGCCGCGCGCCGAGATCGATTCCGGTGCCGACCGGAATGTCGCCTTCAGGCTGAAGAATGGGACCGATCTGCCCTTCACGGGCCGGACGCTGCTGCTCACCTTCAGCATCCCGCAATTTTTCTTTCACGTCACGACGGCCTACGATTTATTGCGGCACGCAGGCGTCGAGATCGTGAAGAAGGATTACCTCGGAAGAGTCTGAGCGCTTACGCTGCGCGCTCAGGATTCGCCCTTGCGCTCGTACTCGGCGAGCGAACTGCGGCCTGCGATTTCGCTGCGCAGTGCCTCGAACCGCTGATGCGCTTCGTCCTCGCGGGCGTCGACGAACTGGACAGCGGCTTCAGCCGTCATCGGACCGCTGATCACGGGAGCCGACTGCTCGCCGATGGTTTCGTGAACGAAGTACTGGTGGTCTTCCCCGCGATGGACCGTCCATTTCAGGCGGATCGCCACCATCGGGCCGGGACCGACCTTGCTGTAGCCCTCGGCGTCGGTGTGATCGGGCACCAAGGGCTGCTCTTCCACCACCGGAGGCTCGTCCACGACGGGATGCTCGTCTGCAAATCCGCGCGCATCCCCGTCCGAGGCCTCGGGCTCGCGCAGGGCGAAGGCCGGCTCGGGGTTCTCAAGGATGCTGGCGATGGTCGCCAGGGCGTGGTCGGTCGGGTCGATTTCTGACAAGGGTCCATCCTCCAGCTCGACGCGGCCGACAAAACTGTCCCACTGCCGGCGCGCCGGGGTCTATTACGCGGGTTTGATTAAGGCTGAGTTTGGGCCCGATCTGCACCAAAATGGGACGCTTTCTGGCGTCCGGAAAGGCAGGCGGACCGAAGGTCCGCCCGAGCTTCCGAAGCTATGCCAGCACGTCCTGGTTGATGATGTTCTGCCGGATCGGTTCGCCGTCCAGAACACTCAGGATGTTGCGCGCAGTCTGCTCGCTCATGCGGCTCACCGCCTCGACGGTGACGCCGGCGACGTGAGGCGCCATGATGACGTTCGGCAGCGCGAACAGCGCGTTGCTGACCGGAGGCGGCTCGACCTCGAACACGTCGATGCCGGCGCCGGCAAGCTTGCCGGACGTCAGTGCTTCGTACAGCGCGGCTTCCTTCACGATGCCGCCACGGGCGGTGTTGATCAGATAGGATTTCGGCTTCATCCGGCCGATCCTGCCAGCGTCGAACAGGCCGACCGTCTCCGGCGTCTTGGGGCAGTGGATGGTGACGAAGTCTGCGTTCGGCAGAGCTGCATCGAGCTCGGCGACGGGCTCGCAGCCTGCAGCCTTGATCTCGGATGCGGGCTTGTAGGGATCGTAGACCTGCACGTTCATCTCCATCGCCTGGCAGCGCTTGGCCGTACGGGTGCCAATGCGGCCAAAACCGATGATGAGTACGGTCTTGCCGTAGAGATCGAAGGGCAGCATGCCTAGCCTCTCGGCCCATTTGCCGTCCTTGACGCAGGCATGCATCTCCTGCGCGCGCTTGGCCAGCGTCAGCATCATGAACAGCGCCTGTTCGGCGACCGAGGGCGAATTGGCGCTGCCCGCCACCATCAGCGGCACCTTGCGCCTGGACAGGGCTGGGACGTCGACGGCGTCGTACCCGACGCCGATGCGGGTCACGACCTTCATGTCACGCGCCGCCTCGAGTTCGGTCTCGCCGAAGGCGGTGGCCCCGAGCGCGACGCCATGGACCGGAGCGTGGCTTTTGAGCAGCGCCTCGAAATCCTTGGCCGAGATCAGATTGGGAAATTCGACCAGTTCGATGTCGTCCCGCTGGTTGAGGAGGGCGCGTGCCCCTTGTGACAATGTCTGTGTGACGAAAATCTTCTTCTTGTTGGTCGCCATTGCTCCCCGCCTGCTCGCAATTTCAGAGCCGGCGCTACAGCACGACGCCGGTCGCCTCGTTTAGCAAATGCATGTTGTTGAGGTCCATCGCCAAACGCATGGGTCCCCCGTCCGTGGCACCCGCGTTGGGATTGACGCGTCCGCAGACCGGCGTGCCCTCGAGCGCGAAATAGACCAGCGTCTCCATGCCCATCGGTTCGGTGACGTCGAGTACGGTCTCGAAGGTCTCGACGCCGGGCTCGAGATGCGCATGGGCTTCGGTGAGATGCTCGGGCCGGATGCCGAGCAGCAGTTTCTCTGTGCGCGGCAGGGTGTTGTAGCGCGCCGCACGGGCCGGCGGCAGAGCGAAGGCGATGCGGTCTGTGATGCGGACCTGCAGCGTGCCGCCGGCCTCCTCCAGCCGGCAGGGAATGAAGTTCATCGCGGGCGAGCCGATGAAGCCCGCCACGAATCGCGTCGCTGGCTTGTGGTAGAGCTCGTTGGGCGTGCCGATCTGCTCGATACGCCCCTTGTTCATGACCACGACGCGGTCGGCCAGCGTCATCGCCTCGACCTGGTCGTGCGTGACGTAGACGGTGGTGGTGCGCACCTTCTGGTGCACCTTCTTGATCTCGATGCGCATCTGCACACGCAGCTTGGCGTCGAGATTGGACAGCGGCTCGTCGAACAGGAAGACCTTGGGATTGCGCACGATGGCGCGGCCCATCGCGACCCGCTGGCGCTGGCCGCCGGAGAGCTGCTTCGGCTTGCGGTCGATCAGGTCGGTGATGTCGAGGAGGCGGGCGGCCTCGGTCACCCGGGCCTTGATCTCGGCCTTGGGATAGTGCTTCAGCCGCAGCCCGAACGACATGTTCTCCGCCACCGTCATGTGCGGATAGAGCGCGTAGTTCTGGAACACCATCGCGATGTCGCGATCCTTGGGCGGGACGTCGTTGACGACGTCGCCGCCGATCATGATGTCGCCGTCGCTGATGTCCTCGAGGCCGGCGATCATGCGCAGCGTCGTCGATTTGCCGCAGCCGGAGGGCCCGACCAGCACGATGAATTCGTGATCGGCGATGTCGAGATCGATGCCGCGCACGGCCTCGACATCGTCGTAACGCTTGACGACCTTGCGTAGGGAAACGTCGGCCATTTCAGTTCAACTCCCGAGCTCTCAACCCTTCGTCGCACCGGCGGTGAGGCCGGCGATGTAATAGTCCATCAGAAATGCGTAGATGATGAGGGGCGGCGCTGCGCCGAGCAGTGCGCCGGTCATGATCTGGCCCCAGTTGAACACGTCGCCCTTGATCAGGGTGGTGGTGATTCCGACCGGCAAAACGAGCTGGTCGACCGAGGTCGTGAACACCAGGGGATAGAGGAACTGCGCCCAAGACACCGTGAACGCGAAGATCGTGGCGGCGATCAGCCCGGGAAGCGCCACGGGAATGAAGATCCGGATCAAGGTCTGCAGCCAGGACGCGCCGTCGATGATCGCGGCCTCGTCGAGCTCCTTCGGGATCGAGGCGAAGTAGCCGATCATGATCCAGGTGCAGAACGGCACGGTCAGGGTCGGATAGATGAAGAGCAGGACATACCAGCGGTTCAGCAGCGTGACGCCAGTATATTCCTGGACCATCGCGAGCATCTTGAAGAGCGGGATGAACAGCAGGCTGTCCGGGATCAGATAGGTGAGGAAAACGCCGGTGGCGAGCGTGGTCGATCCCCAGAACTTCATCCGGGCCAGCGCGAAGGCCGAGGGAATGCTGATCAGCATGGTGATGATCACCACCACGATCGACACGATTGCCGAGTTCCAGAAGAAGCGCAGGAACTGGTTCGAGGTCAGAAGCTCGACATAGTTCGACAGGGTGGGATGGAAGACCCACCATGGATTGGTCGCGGCCGAGATCTCCGCGCTGCTCTTGAGCGAGGTGATCAGCATGTATAGCGGGGGCGTCAGCGAGAAGAGCGCAAACAACACCAGGAAGAAATAGGACCAGCGCAGCGCCCAGGCGCGGTCACGACTCATGCTCCCGAGCTTGCGACGCGGTCCGGCCTTGTCGATCACGAGCGTACTCATCAGGCTTCGTTCCCGCGTTTGGAGACATCTCGAAGGATGAAGATCGCGGCGATGGCGAGGATCGGTACCATGAACAGCGAAACGCTGGCGCCGAGCGGAATGTCGCTGCCCTCGATGCCGACCTTGAACGCCCAGGTCGCAAAGATGTGGGTTCGGTCCAGTGGACCGCCCGACGTCAGGATCCGGACGATGTCGAAATTGGCGAAGGTGACGATCAGCGAGAACAATGTGGTGATGGCGATGATGTTGCGCATCATCGGCAGGGTGATGAACCAGATCTTCTGCCACCAATTTGCGCCGTCGATCGCGGCCGCTTCATAGAGCTGGTCCGGCACGGATTTGAGCGCAGCCAGGTACATGATCATGAAGAAGGGCGCGCCGTACCAGACATTGACGAGGATGACGGAAAAGCGCGCCCATGCGGTATCGCCAAGCCAGTTGATGGGGCCGATGCCGAAGAAGGAGAGCGTGTAGTTGAAGGCGCTGTAGGAAGGGTCGAACAACCACAGCCAGGCCAGCGTGCTCATCGCCGGCGGGATCACCCAGGGCACCAGCAGCATGCCACGCCATTTGCGCTGCCCCTTGGCCGGGATGTTGTGGACGAAATGCGCGACGATGAAACCCATCAGCGCCTTGAAGAACACGGCAGTGACCGCGAAAATGCAGGATTGCTTCACCACCATCCAGAACGTGTCGCGGTTGAACAGGAAGGTGAAGTTGCCGAAGCCGACAAACCTCTGCATCGACTTGTTGAGCGTCGCGAGATGGATGGAATAGACGGCGGGATAGAGCACCAGCAGCGTAATCAGGATGATCAGCGGCAGCGTCAGCAGGAACGCGACCGTCGATTTCCGTCCGAGAACGGTGCGCAGGCTGGCTGGTTTGCGGGGGCGTGCCGCACGAACTGCGCGGCCTTGCTCAACGACGACGTCGGCCATTTGTCTCTCTCTGGAGATGTCGAACGCGAAGCCGGCCCGTCGGTCGGCTTCCGGCGAAAGGGGACGGGAAGGGCGCGCGATGCGGATGCCGCGGACGGTCCGCGCTCGAGGCACGGACCGTCCGGAGGACACGCCGATCAGCTTCGCATGAAGCCTTCACACTCCCCCTCGGCCCAGGCGAGCGTCGTCTCCATCTTTTCGCCTTGTGCGAACCGGAGCGCCATCTTGGTCAGCGTCGCCTGGAAGTAGATCTGCTGTGCGATCTTGGGCGGCGCCGGAGACGCCGCGATCGACAGCGTCTGATGGTTGTTCGGGTTCGGATAGTGGTAGAGCGTCCCCTTCGGCGGACCTTCCTCAGCCCAGGTCTTGAATGTCGTCAGGTTTGCGTAAGCGGGCAGATCGTAGCCGCCGCTGGCCGCGACGAACTTCTCGATCGACGCCGGCGAGGACAGATGCGTCAGCAGGCTCTTGGCGGCTTCCTTGTTCTTGCTGAAGCGCCAGAGGCCCCAGAAGTAAGGCAGGAACGGCGCGAAGCGGCCCTTGGGTCCCGCAGGCATGCCGTGGGTCCAGCACTGCTCGGCGACCTGCGGTGCATCACGCCTCGCCACGGCCCAGGCGCTCGGCGGGTTCAGGATCAGCGCGCCGCGCCCCGAGATGAGCCATTTGTTGTTGGATGCGTCATCCCAGGACGGTGCATCCGGCGGCAGGAATGCAATCAGCTTCTTGTAGTATTCGAGGGCCTGGCGAACGGCATCGGTCTTCACCGTGATGTCGCCCTTGGCGTTGACGAGCTCGGCGCCGAACGATTGGAAGATCGCACCAGCCGTGTCGACGCTGTCGGTGGTTTCGCCCAGTCCGATGCCGAACGCGAAGCCGCCCTTCTGGCAGGCCTCGGCCGCCTTCAGGAAGGTGTCCATCGTCCAATTGTCCGCCTTGGCGGGTGCGCCGGCCGGATACATCTCCTGCACGTCGATGTTCGCGAGCTTCTTCATCAGATCGATGCGCGAGCAGGGGCCCTTGATCTGGCTGCCCGGCGTTGCTGGAACGCCGAGCCATTTGCCGCCGGCCTGACCGAGATATTTGACGGTACCGTTCACCTCGCCATTCTGCTTGATGAGCGGCTCCATGACGTCATTGAGCGGCTCGAGATTTTCGGCGTAGGCGTGCGGCCACCAGGTCGGCATCTGCAGGATATCGTGACCGGACTGCGCCTGCGCTTCGGCCGCCACTGTCAGTTGGATCTTGTTGTTGTTGCTGGTGATGTAGTCGATCGAGACCTCGACCTTTTCCTTCGCGGCCCATTCGTTGACGAGAGCCCTTGAAGCGTCGTTGGCGCCGGGCACCCAGTGGTCCCAGAAGCCGATCGAGACTTTTCCGGCGGCGTAGGCGCCCCGGACATAGGGCGCTGAAACCAGCGCCGCGGAGGACATTGCAGTGGCAGCCACAAATTGACGTCGCGTCAGGGTCTTGCGTGACATCTCGTTTCCTCGCTTGGGTGTCTTATTGCTTTGGTGTTTCCTCTGGCACTTCCGAGTTCTTGTTCTTGATTTTGGTCTTGATCGTCTTCTTGGCGCCGCCGCGCCTTCCATGAAGTGCGAGGCGGAGCGTATTGATAGCGCGATCAGAGCATGATTGCCCGCGTCTGTCGAGGAAGCCGAAGCGCGCGCATTCTAGAACTAAGGATGTGTGCGGAACCAAGCCATGCTGCGGCTCGACGCGCGGCGCGTGAACTTTCACGTCTCGTTTTGCGACGCACACATGGCGTGCCGAGAGCCGCGTCGCGCGACATGCGCAATTACGCCGCAGTTTCCAACAAGCCTGCGTAAGCGCTTCGCCCGAAACGCTTTTCGAGCGTGGACGACGCCCCGGCATGCCTAGACCGAGAAGCCGCGAGAACGATAGAATTGCAACCGGCGGGTGGCTCCCACCCCGACAAGTGAGCAGATCGACGACAATGGAGACCAGAATGATCAAACCGGCGCCGCTCGCGCGGCTTCATATGCGACGATGGTGCGCGCTGGGAGCCGCGCTCGCGTTGCTGTTTGGTGCAGTCCAGGGTGCAGAGGCGCAGGGCCTCGTCAAGGGCGTGCAGGAAGGCGCGGCGGCCGGAAATAAGGCCGCCGGTCCCGTCGGCGGTGTGCTGGGCGGTGCGATTGGCGGCGTGGTCGGGGTCTTCACCGGGGTGCTCGGCGTCAACAACAACAGCGGCAGCCAGGCGCCCGCTCCCAAGGAGACCAAGGACACCAAGGACGCGGCCAAGGATTCGGGTAAGGAGACCAAGCAGGGCGCCGGCAAGGACAAGGACAAGGACTCCAAGAGCGCCAAGGCCAGCAAGGGCACCAAGGCGACGAAGGAAGCCAAGGCTACGCCGGCCGACAAGACCGGGCCGGCCGACAAGGGCACGAAGGACGTCACCGTCCTGACCCAGCCCGGCACGCCGCAACTCACCGCCGACCAGATCGTCGCCAACAGCGATGCCTATATCGAGCGGATCAAGACCGAGCTGAACCTGACGCCTGACCAGGAGAAGCACTGGTTCGGCTTTGCCAGCGCGATGCACTATCTCGGTCATAACGGTGCGGAACGGCTCAACCTGCGGGTCGCGCGCGCCAAGCGCGATCCTCCCGACGACATCATCGAGCAGATGCGTAACGAGTCTCAGTTCCTGATCGACCGTGCCGCAGACCAGCGCAACGTCGCGGACGCGGCCGAGCCGCTGTATTCGAGCCTGGACGACAAGCAGAGGCAGGTCTTCATTCAGGAGATGGTGCGCCTCAGTCACGAGCGCGGCCTGGATTGATCGGTACCGGCCCGGCGTTCCCGTCAAAAGGAAAAGGCCGCCCCTCTGGGCGGCCGTCGCCATTTGGAGGCGTGTCGGCGAACGACAGGCCGTGAGACAGGTTCAGCCCCGTCCGGCCTTCAGCACGTTGGCGATGGTATGGGCGGTCATGGTCGCACGATCGGAGGCGCGCTGTGCGGCGAGCCGGTCGCGGGCCTTCTCTTCGATCAGGAGCTGGATGAGCGCCTGGCGCTTGTTGTCGTCGTCCGCCTCGGTCAGCAACCGGTGATAGCGGTGATAGTCGAATCCGATGTCCTGCTTACGCATGTCACGCCCCCGCAACCACGCCACACACGCGCGAATTGTTTCTCATCGCAGGGCAGGGGGCAAGCGCGATCGGTCCTGGAGCCCCGGCAGCATTGCAATGAGCTGTGAATTACTCGCGCGAAAGCGCTCGGGGCGCTGCTCACGCGCGATTGTGCGCGGCAAACATCTTGAGCCCGTCGAAGCTCGCATCGGGCTTGACGACGAGTCTTGTCGGGATGTCGCGCAGATAGTCCTGGAACCGTCCCTTGGCCTCGAAGCGCGCGCGAAAGTCCGAGGCGGCGAAGAACTGCGGGAAGCGCGGGACGATCCCGCCGGCGACGAAGACGCCGCCGCGGGCTCCGAAGGTCACGGCGAGATTGCCCGCGACCGAGCCGAGAATGGCGCAGAACATCTCAAGCGTCTGCCGGCTGAACGCACAGCTGCCGTCGAGCGCCGCCCGGGTGATCGCGGCGGCGTCGCGCCCCGGCACCTGCGCGCCCTCGACCTCGGCCAATGCGCCGTAGAGGCATTGCAGGCCGGATCCGGACAGCGCGCCGCGCTCGATCGAGACATGGCCGAGGCGTTTGCGCAAGGACGCGATCACCCGCTCCTCGCGCTCGTCCTCGGCGGGCAGCGTCGCGTGTCCGGCCTCCGTCACCACGGCGAGGCGCATTCCGTGGCGTTCCACGAGACATGAGACGCCGAAGCCGGTCCCAGGGCCGATCACCAGAAGCGGTTCTCCCGGCAGTCCGTTCCCGCCGCCCAGCGGCAAGAGGTCGGCCGGCTGCAGGGCCGGCAGCGACCAGGCCATGACCTCGAAATCGTTGAGGACGTGGACGCTCTCCAAGCCGAGCGTGGCCTTGAGCTCGTTGCCATCGATGATCCAGGGGCTGTTCGTCATGACGCAACGGTTGTTGGTCACGGGGCCGGCGACGGCCAGCACGGCGCGGCCGGGTCGCTGCGGCTGCCCGCGGCGCTCCAGCATGTCGGCGATGGCGTCACCGACGGTCGGAAAGTCGGCGACCTTGGCATAGTCGACGGGCCCGATCCGGTCGCCCTGGCCGAGGGCGAAGCGTGCATTGGTGCCGCCGATGTCGGCGAAAAGTATCTGTTCCGTGATGCCGCTGCTCATGACCCCTGTGGCTGCCGCGCCCTGCCGGTTGCGGAACCGCATCCTCCACTCAAATCGACCTGCTGTTGCCGAGGACCGAGAATCCGCCCTTGGTTGCGCCTAGTCAACACATCCGCGGCCAAACCGTTGCATGCTTGGTTGCGCGGCGGGGCCGGAAGACCGACATTGGGCTTGGGGCGGCCGGTCGCCGGGCCCACGGACGGAGTGGACGATGAAGATTTCCGACGATGACGTGCTGCTGGTGATCGACGTGCAGAACGATTTCTGCACCGGTGGCGCGCTCGCCGTCCCGGGCGGGGAGAAGGTGGTTCCGGCCGTCAACCGGATTGCCCGGAGGTTTGGCAATGTCGTGCTGACCCAGGACTGGCATCCGCACGACCATGTTTCGTTCGCGGCCAACCATGCGGGCAGGCAGCCGTTCGAGACCATCGCGCTGGACTACGGCACGCAGGTGCTGTGGCCGAGCCATTGCGTGCAGGGCACCGACGGCGCCGAATTCCACGGCGATCTCGAGTTCGACAGGGCGAGCCTCGTGGTCCGCAAGGGCTTTCGCCGCGGCATCGATTCCTACTCTGCTCTGTTCGAGAACGACAGAAGGACGCCGACCGGCCTGCTCGGCTATTTGCGGGAACGCGAGTTGAAGACCGTCTTCCTCGTCGGGCTTGCGCTCGATTTCTGCGTCCGCTTTTCCGCCGAGGATGCTCGCAAGGCGGGGTTCGACGTCGTCGTCATCGAGGACGCCTGTCGTGCCATCGACCTCGACGGATCGCTGGCTGCAACCCATGACAGCTTTCGTCAGCACGGCATTTCGGTGATCGGTCTCGAGGCATTCCTGTGAGGTAGACGTGGCGGACAGAGGCGGCGAGCGGCGCGGTCTGCCGGGACAGGGTCCCGAAGACCCCGCGCTGTGGCCGCTCCAGGCCGCCCGGTTCGCCATGGACGCTTGCTTCTGGTGGCTGCCGCGCGGCCCCGCCGAGCCCGACCCGGTCCAGCTGTCGTGGACGACGCCCAACACCGCCGTGCTGGAACTGGCGACGATGCGCCTGTGCGACTGCTCGCAAGCAGGAGGCGGACAACCCGTTCTGGTCTGCGCGCCCTTCGCGCTGCATCGGGCGCTCATCGCCGATTTCGCAACCAGCCACAGCGTTGTGCAGTCGCTGCGCTCCGGCGGTATCGACCGGGTCTATCTCACAGACTGGCGGTCGGCGACGCCGGACATGCGCTATCTCTCGATCGACAGCTATCTCGGCGACCTGAATGTCGCCATCGACGAGATCGGCGCGCCGGTCGATCTCGTCGGCCTGTGTCAGGGCGGCTGGCTCTCGCTGGTCTATGCCGCGCGATTTCCCGAGAAGGTGAGGCGCCTCGTGCTGGTCGGCGCGCCCGTCGACCTCTCCATCGCCTCCGGCCTGTCGCACCTCGCACGCGCGGCGCCGGATTTTGTCTACGACCAATTGCTGGCGCGCGGCGGTGGCAATGTCAGCGGCGAGGAGATGCTGTGGTTCTGGTCGAAGCCGCCGAGCCACGCGGACATCGCGGCGGCGCTTCAGCGCGATCTCTCGGCGCCGGAGGGGGCGGCGCTCCTGGCCCGGTTCGAGCGCTGGCATGTCGAGACGCTCGACCTGCCGGGGACCTATTACCTCCAGGTCGTCAGATGGATATTTCGCGAGAACCGGATCGCTGCGGGTCATTTCCAAGCGCTCGGCCGTGCCGTCGATCTGAAGCAGGTCAGGGCACCGGTCTACCTGCTCGCGGGACGGGAGGACGAGGTCGTCCCGGCGGATCAGGCGCTCGCCACCGCCAATCTGCTCGGCACGCCGGCCGCTTTCATCGCGACCGCGTCAGAATCCAGTAACCATCTTGGCCTGTTCATGGGTGCGCAGACCCATCGGCAGGCCTGGCCGCGGATCGCCGCATGGCTGCGAGCCGACCTGTCCACCGCGCTGGCGCGACGCGCCTGACGGGCGGGGCCCAACGGAACAAATCAGTTATGCATGATGGCGGATGCCCTGCACGGGGCCGTGGCGATGAGCTAGATATGAGGCAAGGTTTGACCGCGGTCGCCGCAGACGGCCGGCCGCGAGAATGAAGGTGCTCTGCGCGATGAGTTTCCACTCGATCTATGCCCACGGATTTGCGCGGGTGGCGGCTTGTGTCACCACCTCTCACGTTGCCGATCCCGCGGCGAATGCGACGGCGGTCCTGGCGGCGGCCAAGGCCTGCCACGAGCAGTCGGTGGCCGTCGCCGTCTTCCCGGAACTGTGCCTGTCCGGCTATGCGATCGAGGACCTCGTCAAGCAGGATCCGCTGCTCGACGCTGTCGAGCGGGGGCTGGCCTCGATCGTCGAGGCGTCCGCGGCGCTGATGACGGTGCTGATCGTCGGGGCGCCGCTGCGCTTCGGAGCCCGGATCTACAACTGCGCTGTCGTCATCCATCGCGGTGTCGTACTCGGCGTCGTACCCAAGACCTACCTGCCGACCTACCGCGAATTCTACGAGGGCCGGCATTTCGCCTCGGGCGCCGGCATCGCCGGCGAGACGATCGGGTTCGGCGGGCTGCAGGCCCCGTTCGGAATCGACCTCCTGTTCGCCGCCGAGGATGTCGCCGGCCTGACCATCGGCGTCGAGATCTGCGAAGACATGTGGATCCCCGTGACGCCGGCCTCCGAACTCGCGCTGGCCGGGGCGAGCGTGCTGGTCAATCTGTCGGGGAGCCCGATCACGATCGGCCGGGCGCGCTCGCGTGCGCTGCTGTGTCAATCGACATCTGCGCGCTGTCTTGCTGCCTATGTCTATGCGGCCGCGGGGGCGGGGGAATCGACGACGGACCTCGCCTGGGATGGCCAGACCTCGATCTACGAGAATGGCGCGCTGCTGGCCGAGGGGGAGCGGTTCCGCCAGGGCGGCCAGATCACGCTGGCCGATGTCGATCTCGATCTGCTGCGGCAGGAACGCGCCATGATGGGAACGTTCGACGACAACCGCCGGCAGCGCGAGGGTTTCTTCCGCAGGATCGGCTTCGCCGTGAAGCCGCCGTCAGCCGACATCGGCTTGCTGCGCAAGATCGAGCGCTTTCCGTTCGTGCCGAGCGACGAGAACCTGCTCGAGCAGGACTGCTACGAGGCCTACAACATCCAGGTCGCCGGGCTCGTGCAGCGGATGCGCGCCACCCGCACCAAGCGTGTCGTGATCGGCGTCTCCGGCGGGCTGGATTCGACCCACGCCCTGATCGTCGCCGCCAAGGCCGTCGATCTGCTCGGCCTGCCGCGCAGCAGCATCCTCGCCTACACGATGCCGGGCTTCGCCACCGGCAGCGAGAGCAAGACCTATGCGCTGGCGCTGATGAAGGCGTTGGACACGACCGGGCAGGAGCTCGACATCCGCCCCACCGCGACGCAGATGCTCAAGGACATCGGGCATCCCTTCGGCAAGGGCGATGCGGTCTACGACGTCACCTTCGAGAACGTGCAGGCGGGCCTGCGCACCGATTACCTGTTCCGCCTCGCCAACCATCACGGCGGCATCGTCATCGGCACCGGCGATCTCTCGGAGCTTGCGCTCGGCTGGTGCACCTATGGCGTCGGCGACCAGATGGCGCATTACAACGTCAACGCCGGCGTGCCGAAGACGTTGAGCCAGCACCTCATCCGCTGGGTGATCCGCTCCGGGCAATTCGGCGACGAGGTCAACCGCACGCTTGCCTCGATCCTGTCGGCCGAAATATCGCCGGAGCTGGTTCCGGTCGCGCCGGGCGAGAAGCCGCAGAGCACGGAAGCCTCCGTCGGCCCCTACGAGTTGCAGGATTTCAATCTGTTCTACACCCTCAGATACGGCATGCGGCCGTCCAAGATCGCCTTCATGGCGCAGCACGCCTGGGGGGATGTGGGCAGGGGCGCATGGCCGCCGGCCTTTCCGAACGACCGTCGAAAGGCCTACGATCTCGCCGAGATCCGTCACTGGCTCGAGGTCTTCCTGCGGCGTTTCTTTGCCTTCAGCCAGTTCAAGCGCTCGGCTATGCCGAACGGGCCGAAGGTGTCGGCCGGAGGCTCGCTGTCGCCGCGCGGCGACTGGCGGGCGCCGTCGGATTCCAGCGCCGCCGCGTGGCTCGAGGATCTTGAACGGAACGTCCCGCGCTGATCGCGGCTGCGATCGATCATCGAGGAGGAGGTTGGATGTCGGCCGGAGACGGATCGGAAGGCGATGAAGGCGCCAGGGTCGTCAACGGCCTCTATATCTTCGAGATCGAGATGCGCGACGGCAAGCGCGGCCAGGCCAGGGGCGTGGTCGTGCTCTGCGACGGTCGCATCATGGGCGGCGACAGCTATTTCTATTACACCGGCAGCTACTCCTTCCGCAGCGGAAAGTGGCGCGGCGACATGACGGTGAACCAGCACACCGAGGCCGTCGGCAAGCCGCTCGCCTTTGGCGGCCGCGAGGTGACCTGTGGCTTCTCCGGCGATTATTTCCCTGGCGGTGCGGAGGTCGAGGGCATGGCGCTGGTCGGCAAGACCAGCGTGTCGTTCATGGCGCGTCTCACCCTGAAAGACGCGATGTGAGTCCGACCTGATCCAACGTCTGCTGCATCGTTCGCAAGCGGAGGGCCTTCGCGTCTGCCCTTGCAGATGATGTGAAGGGCGGGATCATGCGCAACATGCCGTGCTGTCGATGGCCGCTGTCGGAGTGACGAGCCGAGGGCCGAATAAGGGCCGCGGATCTCGTTCGCTATCCGCATGAAGAAAATGCGAGGTCCGGAGTGCCTAGGAGTCCGGACCTCGTCATCTCGCCCCCGCCCAAACGCCCCCGCGTGTGGTTCCCCAACCGCATGCCGCGCGACCGGAAGGTGATGCCTTTGCAAGGCCGCCGATCGATGCGCGCGATGTACTTGACACCATAATGAGATTCCATTCCGGATCACTACGGGCATGATTGTGCTTGCTTGTGATCTGTGACCGATGGCTTGGCGCAGGGCTCCGCCTGAAATGCAGGCACGCCTCGGGACAACCTTGTCCCCAGCTGCGTGGTGCCGGAACATTCGCGTTTCACTGGACTGTCATCGAATTCGTCTAGCGCTGCATTGGTCATAATTGACCACCAAGGAGCACGCGATGTCGAAGCCGGTGCTGGGCGCAGCATTGTCCATCAAATCGATCCCTGCCCACCGCGACTGGCTGCTGGAACGACAGCGAGATCTCGAAATCCAGGATTTCTTCCGTGCCGATCTGCTCGACGGCGACTGGCGCAGCGCAGCCGGCGAGATCAAGCAGATGCTGTCCGGTCACACCGGCCGCCGCGGCATCCACGGCCCGTTCTGGGGATTCAAGATCGATAGTCACGATCCCTTGATCCGGCAGGCCGTGACCAAGCGCCTGCTGCAGGGGCTCGATGCCGCTGAATTTCTCGGCGCGACGCTGATGGTGATCCATTCGCCGTTCACGACCTGGGACTACAACAACCTCGATCTCTATCCCGACAATCGCGGCAATCTGGTCGAGCGCGTGAAGGCGACGCTCGCCAGCGTCATCGCGCGGGCCGAAGCCATCGGTTGCGAGATCGTCATCGAGAACATCGAGGACAAGGATCCGCGCGATCGCGTGCGTCTCGCCAAGGCGCTCGAAAGCAGCAGCGTTCGCGTCTCGCTCGACACCGGCCACGCCAACTACGCCCATGTCTCCACCGGCGCCCCGCCGGTCGACTATTACGTCGAGACCGCCGGCGACATGCTGACCCATGTGCATCTGCAGGACTCCGACGGCTTTGCTGATCGCCACTGGGCGCCGGGCGAGGGCAACATCCCCTGGGTCGCCGTCTTCCGCGCACTGGGTCGGCTCACCTCCAACCCGCGCCTCATTCTTGAACTGCGCAACCACGACGACGTCCGCGCCGGCGCGGCGCATCTCGCCGCGCTCGGTCTTGCCGAATAACCGACATCACGAAAGCCAGGCTGTCGCCATGAGCAAACTCACCCGTCGCACCGTGCTGAAATCCGGCGGCGTCGCCGCCGGAACGCTGCTGCTGCCGCGCTTTGCGATCGCGCAGGCCGACAATCGTCCGTCGGTCACCATCGCCGTGCAGAAGGTTACGAATTCCAACGTGCTCGACGTGCTGCGCGAGCAGTCCAATGTCGGCGAGCGCGTGTTCTTCTCGTCGATCTGGGAAGGACTGATCTCCAAGAACTGGCGCGGCAGCCTCGAAGCCGTTCCGGGGCTCGCCACCGAATGGCGCCGCATCGACGACCAGACCGTCGAGGTGAAGCTGCGCCAGGGCGTCAAGTTCCACAATGGCGACGAACTGACCGCCGAGGACGTCGTCTTCACCTTCAGCCGCCAGCGCATGTTCGGTGAGACGGAAGCGAAGAGCCGCTCCACCATCCAGGCGTTCGAGAAGATCCCGTCGCCGCGTCCCGGCAAGGAATTGCCGCCTGACGTGCCCGCCGTGGCGCGCCGGATCTGGCCGGACCTCGTCCGGGTCGACGCCGTCGACAAGTACACCGTGCGCTTCTACAACGCGACGCCCGACGTCACCATCGAGGGACGGCTGTCGCGCTACGGCTCGGACATCATGAACCGCCGAGCGTGGGAAGAGGCTGCGAGCTATCTCGACTGGGCGCGCAAGCCTGTCACCACTGGGCCCTACAAGGTTGTCGAACTCAAGCCGGACGTGTCGCTGACCCTCGAGGCGCATGACGAGTATTGGGGCGGCCGCCCGCCGCTCAAGCGCATCCGCTTTCTCGAAGTGCCTGAAGTCGCGAGCCGCATCAACGGCCTGCTGTCGGGTGAATACCAGTTCGCCTGCGACATCCCGCCGGACCAGATCGCCGGCATCGAGAAGAACGCCGCGTTCGAAGTGCAGGGCGGGACCATCCTCAATCACCGCCTCACCGTGTTCGACAAGAACCATGCCCAGCTCGCCAATCCGCTGGTGCGCCGCGCCTTCACCCACGCCATCGATCGCCAGGCCATCGTCGACAGCCTGTGGGCCGGCCGCACCCGCGTGCCGAAGGGCCTGCAATGGGAATTCTACGGCGACATGTTCAACGCCGACTGGAGCGTGCCGGAGTACGATCCGAAGCTCGCGCAGGATCTGCTGAAGCAGGCCGGCTACAAGGGCGATCCGATTCCCTACCGCCTGCTCAACAACTACTACACCAACCAGGTCGCCACCGCGCAGATCCTGGTCGAGATGTGGAAGTCCGTCGGCCTCAACGTCCAGATCGAGACCAAGGAGAACTGGTCTCAGATCATGGAGCGCGCGCCGACCCGCGCCGTGCGCGACTGGTCGAACTCGGCCGCCTTCAACGATCCTGTTTCCTCGCTGGTGGCGCAGCATGGCCCGAACGGCCAGCAGCAGCAGATCGGCGAATGGACCAATGCCGAGCTGAACAAGCTGTCGGAATTCCTGGAGACGTCGACCGATCGCGCGGCGCGCAAGAAGGCGTTCCGGCGCATGCTGGAGATCGCCGAGCGCGAGGATCCCGCCTATACGGTGCTGCACCAGAACGCGACCTTCACGGCCAAGCCGAAATCGATCAAGTGGAAGGCCTCGCCGGCATTCGCGATGGACTTCCGCGCCGGCAATTTCGAGGCCTAGGCCGTGTCGCTGGTCAGCATCGAGGGGCTCAGCGTCGCCTTCAACGGCGTGCCGGTCCTGCGCGGCGTCGATTTGTCTCTCGGCACCGGCGAGGCGCTCGGCCTGGTCGGTGAATCCGGGTCCGGCAAGTCGGTCACATGGCTGGCCGCGCTCGGTCTGCTGCCGCGGCAGGCGCGCGTCTCCGGCTCGGTGCGGCTCGACGGACGTGAGATCCTCGGCGCTCCCGCGGCCGAACTCGACCGCATCAGGGGCGGGCGCGTCGCGATGATCTTCCAGGACCCGGCCAGCGCGCTCAATCCGGTGCTGACGATCCGCAGGCAGCTCTGCGAGGCCCTGGCGCTGCATCGCGATCTCTCCGGCGATGCGATCAAGGCGGAAGCGCGCCGGCTGCTCGATCTCGTCGGCATTCCCGACGCAGGCCGGCGCCTCGAGGCCTATCCGCACGAATTCTCCGGCGGTCAGGTCCAGCGCATCATGATCGCGATGGCACTCGCCGGAAACCCCGATCTCCTCATCGCCGACGAGCCGACCACGGCGCTCGATGCCACGATCCAGGCGCAGATCCTGGAACTGCTCTCCGCGATCCGCCGCGAGCGGAACATGGCCATGGTCCTGATCAGCCACGATCTCGGGGTCGTCGCCGAAAACTGCGACCGCGTGGCCGTAATGTATGCCGGCCGCATCGTCGAACAGGCGCCGGCCAACCAGCTCTTCGGCGATCCCTTGCACCCCTATGCCCAGGGCCTGATCGGCGCCTTGCCGCCGCTCGACGGACCGCGCCGGCGTCTCACGGCCATCCCCGGCGCGGTTCCGGATCCCGCCCGCATGCCTGCTGGATGCGCGTTCGCGCCGCGTTGCCAGGTTGCCGCGGAAGCCTGCGTCGCCGCGTCGCCGCCCCTCGTGCCGGTTGCGGACGATCGGGCGGTCGCCTGCATCCGGGCGGAGGCCTTGCAACGCGCGCTGCTCGGGATCGCCGCCGAATGACCGCGCCACTCGTCGAGGTCTCCACGATCTCGCGCAGCTACGGGACGCGCTCCGGCCTGTTCGGGCGCGGCACGGCCGTACACGCCGTCGACGGCGTGTCGCTCTCGATCCGCAAGGGCGAGACGCTGGGCCTCGTCGGTGAATCCGGATCGGGCAAGTCGACCACCGGCCGCATCGTGCTCGGCCTCGAGCCGCCCGATCGTGGCGAGGTGCGGTTCGATGGCAGAGCGATGGCTGCGCCGGGAACAGCCGCATGGCGCGCCCAGCGGGCCCGCATGCAGATGATCTTCCAGGACCCGCTCGGCGCGCTCGACAGGCGCCTGCCGGCAGCAGCCCAGATCCGCGAACCCCTGGACATTCACGGCGTCGGCACGCCAGCCGAGCGCGAGGACCGGGTGCGCGAATTGCTGCGCGCGGTCGATCTCAACCCCGCGCATGGCGCGCGCTATCCGGGCGCGCTGTCGGGCGGACAGCGCCAGCGCGTCGTGCTGGCGCGAGCGCTCGCGACCGGACCCGATTTCCTGGTTTGCGACGAGCCGGTCTCCGCGCTCGACGTCTCGATCCAGGCCCAGGTGGTGAACCTGCTCGCCGATCTGCAGGCGCAACTGGGACTGACGCTGCTGTTCATCAGCCACGACCTGCGCGTCGTCAGGCAGATCAGCAACGTCGTCGCCGTGATGTATCTCGGCCGCATCGTCGAGATCGGCAGTGCCGACGATCTGTTCGCGCGTCCCGAGCACCCCTACACCCAGGCGCTGGTCTCGGCCTCGCCGGCGCCCGGTCGCCGCAGCGCCGGGCGGATCGTGCTGGCGGGCG
>VYLE01000958.1_pt1 | contig 20103 bp, 16 predicted proteins | sample 5114391 | NCBI WGS metagenome assembly VYLE01 (sample SAMN12291771, study PRJNA351875) | freshwater metagenome | isolation source: freshwater lake | place: USA: Michigan, Kent Lake | collected 2013-08-15
AATTTTTGTCAATTGTTTGCGATCTGGAGCGAACTAATCAATTAAATCTCTTGCCAGATAAGGATTGAGTCGATTTATGCCCCCCTATCGAACCATAACAAGTCCCGAAGAGCCAAATGCTATAATCCAAGTCTAACAAGGATTTGAGTCAAAGTATTCGAGTCGCACAGATTGTTATGGATTATATTACCTCCGGTTGGTCTGTGGAAGAAATATGCCGACAGCACCCTTAATTTAAAGTCAACCGAAGCTCATGCGGCCATGGGCTACTATTTTGATCATCAGGAAGAAATTGACCAGCAAATCACCCAAGAACGGGATCAGACACAAGTTAAGCTAAACGGCTTTTACTTCGGATCACCGATATAGACTCCAAAAGGGTTATAGCTGTTGGATCATGCAGGTTAAGCGCCGTTTAGCTTACCATAACGCGAATAGCTAAATCACCTTTTTACACCGGGATGAAAGAAGTGACTTTTCCCCCCCCTTCCCCCGAATGCACCCCGTAACTGATATAAGTAGAGATGTAGGTCTATAACCAAAATTGCCGCATCAGTTCGGTTAGGTGACTGTTTTTCGCTTGTCTAGGAGGGTAGATATGCTCAACGAATTAATTTATGAAGGATTAGGTTTAAGTGCTGTTTTCGGAGGACTATTCCTCTGGTCGCGCTCTAGTCTCGTCAGCAAAAATACCGCCCTTTTAGCTGCACAAGCGCAATTACAGCAAAGTAACTCAGATTTGTTGGTTCAAGTCAAGGGTTTAGACGTGGCGCAATCAGATTTAAAAGACGAAAATCAGCAGCTGCACGCCAAAATCATTCACATAGAACAACATTCCGCCCAATTACAGCACAAAGCTACGGATTTAGAAAATTCTCTCCAGTCCCTCCAGCAAGCTGTCCAGATAGGTGAGAGTGAAATCGAACAACTGAAAACCACCGCTAAGGAAATAGAAGCGGAGAAAGTGGGTTTGATGGAGCAGTTAGAGGCAGAAAAAGCCCAAATTACTAGCCTAGAGGCACAGATTCAAACTTTAGAGCAGCAAAAAGGCGAAATTAACCGTCAATTTGATTTGACCAAAAAACAGACCACCTCTCTCTATAGTCAAATTCAGACCCTAGAACAGGATAAAGCTCTCTTACAGCAAGATATAGAAAAAGCAGAGGAATTAAGGGCGAAAGTGGCCGATTTAGATCATAAAAACCAAGAATTAAGCGATTTAGCCGCCCAAATTCCCAACTTGCAAGGTCAAATTCAAACCTTAGAACAGAATCTGGCTCACCAAACAGAACAGTATGAGCGAGGACAGCAGGAAATAGCCAGCTTACAGGGTCAAATTACTGGGTTAGAGCAGCAAAAAAAGTCTCTCAGCGAAGATTTAGCCGTAAGTCAAACTCGATCGCTCTCTTTAGGGCAAGAATGCGACAATTTAACTATAAAACTCCAAGAAACCGTCGCTCAAGTGACAGCCATAACCGCCGAAAAGGACAGTCTCGGCGCTCATCTCGAAGCAGCTAAACTGGAGTTACAAGCTTTAGAAGTCCAGAAAGGGGAATTATCGGCAGAATTAACCACTGCTGCCGAAAAAATTGCTGATTTAAAAGGTGAATTACAGGAATTAACCCAGTTACCGCCACAATTGGCTGATTCTCAGGCAAAAATTGCTGATTTAGAAGGGCAATTACAGGAATTAACCCAGTTACCCCAACAATTGGCTGATTCTCAGGCAAAAATTGCTGATTTAGAAGGGCAATTACAGGGATTAAACCAGTTACCCCAACAGTTAGAAACCTATCGGGAAAATATTGCTAATTTAGAGATTCAACTACACCAATTAAGTGCCGAAAAAGACCAATTGGAAGCCACAACTTCCCGTCATATCGAGGAATTAAGCCAACAAAATCGCCAACTAACTGAAGGTTTAGAAGCCCAAAAAATGGCGGCTAAAGCTTTAGAAAAGGAAAAAATTAAGTTTGAGGGCGAGTTAGCAACTAAGCAAGCAGAAATCGCCGCTTTAGAGGTTAAAATTCAAAACCTACAGCAAGAAAGAGACTATTTCTCTCGACAAACTGCTCCCATTATTACTAATGAACCAGAAGCAATTATTAGTGAAACTCCAGTAGTAGCAGAACCAGAAACCCCCCCGGTGATTGCCAAGGAAACTCCGGTAGTAGAAGAACCGGAAACCTCTCCGGTGATTGCCAAGGCGACTCCTGTGGTGACAGCAGAAAAAATCACGGTTGCCGATACAAGTTTAGAAGTGCAACCGGCAGCAAAGATAGTCCAAAAGAGTCAAGAATCCGCAGAAAATCCCCTAAGAGGAAAAAGCGTAGTTATACTAGGAACCTTCAGCAAAATCAGTCGCGAGAAAGCGAAATCATTGATTATTAATGTCGGTGGTACTGTTACCGGTTCCCCCAGTGCGAACACTGATTATATTCTCCTCGGTAAAGCCCCCGGTGAGAAACTCAAAAAGGCTCAAAAATTAGGCATTAAAACCCTTTCAGAAGCCCAATTTCTGCAAATGGTAGAATTAGTTTAGCCGTCGGTTGTCAGGAGATAGGGTGGTCACTGCGTGCGCGTTGCGGAGGGTTTTGGGGTGATAGGGTGATGAAACAGCTTCCCCACTTCCCCACTTCCCCACTTCCCCACTTCCCCACTTCCCCACACCCCACACCCTGTTCCCTTGATTACCAAAATTATGAGTCAAAAAATTGCCTTTTTAGGATTAGGAGTAATGGGAGCGCCTATGACAGCTAATCTTGTCCGTCGAGGTTTTGCTGTCAATGCTTGGAATCGCAGCCCAGAAGCGCCGGGGATAATCATTGCCAGGGCATCAGGTGCGAACATTTGTTCTAGTATCGCCGCCGCCGTCAGGGATGCCGAGATTGTCTTTACCTGCGTCGGAGATGTGCCTGACGTGGAAGCGGTAATTTTAGGACCGGGGGGTGTCATGGAATCGGCAGCGGTGGGAACTCTGGTGGTGGATATGAGTACCATTGGCTCTCAAGCCGCTAGGATGATTGGTAAAAAGCTAGAGGAAAATAATCTCCGTTTTCTCGATGCTCCCGTCTCTGGGGGCGATATTGGGGCGAAAAACGGCACTTTAACCATTATGGTGGGGGGGAAAGAAGCGGATTTTCAGACTTGTTTGCCCTGTTTTCAAGCCATGGGCAAAACTATTCGCTGGTGTGGCGAAATCGGCAACGGACAAGCGGTAAAACTCTGTAATCAAGTCTTGGGGGCGGTTCACATGGTGGCGCTGTGTGAGGCTCTAAAAATGGCAAAAATTCAAGGATTAGACCCCAATTTAGTCATAGAAGTCTGTAAAACGGGGGCGGCGGGTTCTTGGGCGTTGGAAAATTTGGGACCAAAAATCCTCGCCCAAGATTTACAGCCGGCTTTTATGATTGAACATATTTTAAAAGATTTGCGATTAGTCAAACAAACTGCCCAGACAGCCGGGGAAATTCTGCCCGGGACAGATTTAGCAGAAACTCTATTTAAAGTAGTAGCGGAATTGGACGAAGGCAAGGGAATTAAACAGGGAACCCAAGCGATGATTCGCGCCTACGATTAAGCATTTTGTTGGCGATAAATATCATCGGTACGGGCAGCCATGATGAAATCATTTTGATGTAATCCGCCCACGTCATGGGTCCACCAAGAAACGGTTACTTTGCCCCATTCTGTCAATAAAGCGGGGTGATGGCCTTCTTTTTCCGCCGCTTCTCCCACGGCATTAGTAAAGGCGATTGCCCCCTGAAAATTGGCAAATTTATAGAGTTTTTGCAGACGGGGAATGCCCTCGTATTCTAAGAGATTCCAATCGGGAATTTTAGCCTGTAAAGCGGTAATTTCCTCGGCAGTGATAGGAGAAGAACCCGATTGATAAGGTTGACATTTTTGTTGGGCAAGTTCGGTCATAGGGGTATCAATCTAGATTTTTTAAGTAAGTAGTTATAATTAAATTGAAGATAGATTTTGCCTCTGATCCCCCCTGCCCCCCTTGATAAGGGGGGTGCCGATAGGCGGGGGGATCCCCCCTGCCCCCCTTGATAAGCTGTCCTTTAGTCACATCTTTCTTAACATTTCAAACCTTTGTAGCACAAGGCTTTCAAGACTCGGAAGGGATAGTTGATAAGGGGGGTATCTGACAACTTTTAACACCTACCTACTTACCTTTATTATAGAGGAAAATCCCCCAGAGAAATTTTTTATTCTTCCTCTGACTCTGGAGAACTCACCCAAGGGGTAGAAGATTCGGCAGCTTTCGGGAAAGAAAAAGATTTTTTCGGAGGAGAAGGCAATAATTCCAATTGTCGATTACTGGTTTTATAGCTAGTTTTATTTTTCTGCTCTCCCCGTCGTCGTTGGGAGGTTTTTTCCTCCGTGGTATTTTCGGCTATCACTTCATACAAAATCGCCCGTTTATCCTCTTGTTGGCCTTTTCTTAACACCCGTCCTAAACGCTGAATATATTCCCTAGTGGAACCAGTTCCCGATAAAATAATCGCGATGCGCGCTTCCGGCACATCAACCCCTTCATTGAGAACATGGGAAGTCACCAGAATTTTGTATTCTCCCTGACGAAAACGGGTCAGGATTTCATGGCGTTCTTTCACGGGAGTTTGATGGGTTATGGCAGGTATTAAAAAGCTCTCGGAAATGCGGTAAACTGTGGCATTATCGTTGGTAAAAATTAAAATTGGTTCCGGATAGTGTTCACAGATTAACTCGGCTAAAACCCGCAATTTTCCCTGGGTTCCAGAGGATATTTCCTTCGACTCCCGGTGCGCTAACATCGCCCGGCGCCCTTCGCTACTTCTGGCACTAATCATGACAAAATTTTGCCAACCATCTAAACCAGACAAACTGAGATTATTTCTTCTTAAAAAATCATTGCGAATTTTAATTGCTTCTTGATATTTTTCCTGTTCTTTGGCGGATAGTTTCACTTTAATTTGAATTATTTCATGATCAGCTAGGGCTTTTCCTGACAAGTCTTGGGGACTTTTTTGATAAACAATTGCACCAATAAGATAATCTAAATCTTGATGACTACCATCACCGCGATCCGGTGTTGCTGTTAAGCCTAAACGATAGGGTGCGATCGAATCTTCTGCTATTTTCCGAAAGAAATCCGATGGTAAATGATGACATTCATCAAAAATCAAAAAAGCGTAACGATTGCCAAGAGTTTCTGAATAAATTGCCGCACTTTGATAGGTGGCGATTAAAATAGCACTATTATCCTTAGAACCTCCCCCTAATAATCCCACCTCGGCATCGGGAAAAGCCGCCAACATCTGGGCATACCACTGGTGCATTAAATCAATAGTCGGCACGATAATTAAGGTACTGCGGGGAGTCGATTGTAGAGCTAATTGGGCAAGATAGGTTTTACCGGCAGCGGTGGGAAGGACAATGACACCCCTTCTCTGGGATTTTTTCCAAGCGATTAACGCTTCCGTTTGGTGGGGGTAGGGTTCCCGTTCAAAACTGGCAATTAATTCTAAATTGTTGAAAGCTTTTGCTTCATCTTGGAAGTTAATGCCCTCCTCCTGTAGAGTTTCCACGAGAGGACGATAATGAATGGCCAAAATGCGAAATCTTTCGATACGATCATCCCAAGTGGCAAAATCTAGCCATTTTTTCCCTTTTGGTGGTGGATGGAGAATTAAGGTTCCTCGCTCATATTTGAGGGTGGGTAAGCGCATTTTTCAGTTATCAGTAAACAGTAAACAGTTATCAGTAAACAGAACGTAGGTTGGATTGAAGCATGAAACCCAACGCCCGCTCATGTTACGCTACCGCTAACCCATCCTACAAATAATTGTGCCTCCCTACTTATCAGTAAACAGTAAACAGTAAACAGTAAACAGTATAAGTGAACTGAAAACTTACATCTGATAACTGATAACTGATAACTGATAACTGATTCAAGGCTGACGGCGGCAAGATAGCTTATCGCTAGATTATATTGATCGGGTTAAAAAAATAGAGTGTGAATTAACACACTCTCAGCATATCGAAACAGCCAAAGTTTGGCAATAGATTAAATCTTTTCGGTTAGCTTAGTCAGAACGCGATTGGAACGTTCCACAAAAGCTTGCATTCCCTCGGCATCAAATCCTTTTTGAGCGATTAAAGCTAAATCATAAACGTGCTGACAGAGCATTTTCGCTAATTGCGCCGATGGAGATTCGCCACTACCGGTAACAATACTTCCCTGACTAATCTGGATAATCTGTTGAATTAGAGGATGATTAGTATTAATCATCAGAATATGTTCTTCGGGGAAAGCCATGGCTTTTTGCTGCATCATTGCCGTCATTTCCTGTAAGCGTCGCATCGCTTCTGGAAGTAAGACAATTGCCGGGGGAGTACCTTGGGGATCATCGGATTTCAAGGCTTCAGTTTTGATATTGATGCGGGAATTATCGAGAGCTTTGGCGAAGATTTCTTTGATCAATTCAGCCCTGGTTTTATTACTGGCGGGATCGATAATTTCACTAGCTTGATCCTGTTCGAGCAGCGTCGAGTCTAATTCAGAATCAACCCGGGTGAATTTCACATCAGAATATTCTCTTTCTAGGAAAGGAATAAAGTAATTAGTATCGATGAAAGAATCAAAGAAGAGGATTTCTAACCCTTGATTTTTGTAGAGTTCAACGTAGGTGGATTGACTCCGAGGATCGGTACAGTAAAAAACTCGATTTTCGTGGCGTTCTTTATGGCGTTCTAGGTAGGCTTTGAGAGTAGTATAACCTTCCTGTTCGATCGCTTCTAGGGGAGTTTTCGCCGTTGCTTCTTGCCATGCGTCACCTTCGGCGGTTTGCACTGCCACTTGTACCGGGGTTTCTGGGGGTTTGTAGGTAGTGCGATAGATTAAAATATCTTCTACCTGCTGTTTAAATTTATCCTCTTTCAAGGAACCAAATTTAATAAAAGTTCCCACATCTCCCCAACAACGAATATATTCTTTTGCGTCTTCATTGTAGAGAGATTTGAGGCGATCAGCAATTTTTTTGGCAATAAAATCGGCAATACGGCGAACGGTGCGATCTTTGGTTAAAGCACTTCGAGACACATTTAAAGGAATATCTGGACTATCGATGACTCCTCGCAAGGGTATCAGGAAATCGGGAATAATTTCCTCGCAATGATCGCTGACAAAAACCTGATTACAGAATAACTTTAATTGTCCTTTTGAGACATCCACATCCGGTCTGAGTTTGGGAAAGTAGAGAATGCCATTGAGCAAGAAAGGATAATCGGTATTCAGATGTACCCAGAGTAAAGGTTCTTCTTGGAAAGGATAGAGATAACGATAAAATTCTAGGTAGTCTTCTTTAGTCAGATTTTGAGGAGATTCTTTCCATAAAGCCCGTTGTTGATTAATCACTTCCCCATCAATTTTAATGGGAACAGGCATAAAATCTGAGTAGGTTTTGACTAACTGGCGAATGCGGGCAGGTTCTAAATATTCCCCTTCCTCATCCATTAAAGTTAGGGTGATAGTGGTGCCGATTTGGCTGCGGGAAGAATCGGTTAATTCAAACTCTGGAGAACCATCACAAGACCAATGGACAGGGGTAGCACCTTCCTGATAGGAAAGAGTATCAATCTCTACCTTTTTAGCCACCATAAAAGCCGAATAAAAACCTAGGCCAAAATGACCGATTAAATCGTTGGCTGATTTTTGGTATTTATTGATAAATTCTTCCGCACTAGAAAAGGCAACTTGGTTAATATATTTCTTGATTTCTTCCGCCGTCATCCCGATACCGTTATCGGTAATTGATAGGGTACGATTTTCTTTATCGATGGCGAGATTAATTTCTGGTTCGGGGACTTCTCCTCTCGCTTCTCCTGCTAAGGAAGCCATTTTTAATTTCGAGATGGCATCAACACTATTAGATATCAATTCCCGCAGAAAAATTTCATGGTCAGTGTAGAGAGATTTTTTGATAATAGGGAAGATATTCTCGGTATGAATCGTGATATTACCTTTTTCGAGTACCGTCATACGTTCAATCACTAAGGGTTTGACTATTCTAACTTTTTTATTTTGCTCGATAATGGCACCATTGATCACAGAGCGATTGCCCAACTTCTTCTAGGGGGATAACCGTACCGATAAAGGCATTTAACGGCAGCGGGGCGATTTCTAGAACTCGCTCGCAAAAATCGGGGTTAATTGCCAGATTATCGGGGTTATTGATGACTTTGTGACTTTTGCAAGCGGTTGGTTGAGATTTGCTGATTGAGGGGGAATTGCAGTAGCTCTACTGTTCACTTTGCAGATATCCCTCGATCAAAATATCGGGATTGAGATAATTAACCGTGACATTTTCTAACTGTAAAGCTTGGCTCATTAACTGGAATCCTAAATCACCCACGGCAGTAGGTGCTTGGATTCCCCCGATGATTTTGGGCGCGATAAAAGCGATAATTTTTTGTACCATGCCCTCAGCGATCGCCGCTGCACTTAAACCGCCGCCGCACTCCCACAAAACCTGACAAAATCCCCTCTGATAAAGATTTTCCATCACTAAAGTGGGTGTCACCTCGGTTAGTTCGATCACTTCTACGCCTTTTATTAATAATTGTTGCTTAAGCTTGACATTAGCATCAATTTGTGTATAGACAAGGGTGGGAAATTGACTGGTATCCCAAAGATGAGCGGAGGGTGGTAAATCGAGCGATCGAGTCATGACCACGCGCAGGGGATTATGATCGGAGAGGCCGTGAGTGGTTAGGTGGGGATTATCTTGACGGACAGTGCTACCGCCGACGATAATCGCATCACAGGCTGATCGCAGTTGATGGACTATTTGGCGAGAAGCGGGGCTAGTAATCCAAGTGCTATGACCGCTAGTAGCGGCAATTTTGCCATCGAGAGTCATGGCATATTTGAGGATACCGAAGGGTTTTTTAGTGGTGATGCGATGGATAAAACCCTGATTGAGTTGACGACATTCCGACTCCTCCACCCCCACCAGCGTCTCGATGCCTGCCGATTCTAATCTTTGAATGCCTTTCCCTGCCACCAGGGGATTAGGATCGATCATCCCTACCACCACTTTTTTAATGCCTGCTTGCACAATTGCCTCGCTACAGGGTGGAGTACGTCCATAGTGGTTACAGGGTTCGAGATTGACGTATAAAGTGGCACCACGGGCTTTTTCTGCCGCCTGTCTCAGGGCGAAAACTTCTGCATGGGGTTGTCCGGCCCCCGGGTGAAAACCTTCGCCGATAATTATACCCTCGTGAACGATCACAGAACCCACCAAAGGATTAGGAGAAGTCCGCCCCAAGGCTTGCCTAGCAAGGGTTAGACATCTTTGCATCATTGTGCGATCGAATTCCGTTGCTCGGGCCATGGTTTATTTCTCCAAAGGAGGGGAGACTTTATCAGTGATCAGTAATCAGTAATCAGTAATCAGTGATCAGTGGGAAGCTTTTTTCAGTGTTGCCAAAGGCACGGCGTAGCCGTCCAGTAAACAGTAATCAGTGAACTGAAAACTCACATCTGATAACTGATAACTTATCTACTATTGTTATTTTAAAGTGAAACGTATCAGAGGATACAGAAATCTCAAATAAAAAAAAACAAAGATCAAAAAACATTGACTACTCACACCCCAAGATAAATCCCTAGGTGTTTGGTCTTCTGAAATGATTGACCCCTGTTCCTAGGATTTAGCGGTTGAACGGACATAATTGCTCGGTAATTATTTTCAACAGTAATGAATCGACCTACTAACTCAAAAAAGTAAATGAATTAACGATGAAACGAATTGCTCGAAAATCTGGGGAACTTGTCGGTTTGTTACCGAAAATTAACCCTGTCTGGTTAGCCTGTGTTCCCTTGTCCGCGATTATTTTTGTGGTTTGGAACGCGGCCGTACACGCCCAGGATGCGAAACCCCTAACCCCCGAAGATGTCCAAAACGCCCTCAATACAATCTGGGTTTTAATTGCCGCCATTCTTGTGATCTTCATGAACGCGGGTTTTGCGATGCTAGAAACGGGATTCTGTCGCCAGAAAAACGCCGTTAACGTTCTCGCCAAAAACCTGATCGTTTTCGCCCTCTCCACCATATCATTTTGGGCGATCGGTTTCTCCCTGATGTTCGGGTCTGTCAGTAACGAATTTTTCGGTACAGGAGGCTGGTTCCTTAGCAGTAGCGATCCTGCCACCTACACCATGCCTGCCTCTTTGCCCACCTCGGTGTTCTTCCTGTTCCAAGTCGCTTTCGCGGGAACGGCGGCAACCATTGTATCTGGGGCGGTGGCAGAACGGATTAAATTCGTCGATTTCCTCGTTTTTAGCTTAATTATCGTCGGTATCATGTACCCGATCACCGGTCACTGGGTTTGGGGTGGCGGTTGGTTAGCTGACCTTGGTTTTAAAGACTTCGCTGGTTCGACGGTGGTCCACTCGGTGGGTGGTTGGTCTGCTTTAACCGGGGCGGCAATTCTCGGCCCGAGAATGGGTAAATACATCAACGGTCGCACCAGTGCCTTACCCGGCCATAACATGAGTATCGCGACCTTGGGTTGTTTAATTCTCTGGATTGGCTGGTTCGGTTTTAACCCCGGCTCTACTTTAGCGGTTAATGAAACTGTACCCTATATCGCTGTCACCACTAACCTCGCCGGGGCCGCTGGCGGCATTGCCGCTACCTTTACCGCTTGGGCGAAAGATGGTAAACCCGACCTTTCGATGATTATTAACGGTATTCTGGCCGGTTTAGTAGCCGTTACTGCCGGTTGTGATGGTGTTTCCTATTGGTCGGCGGCAATCATCGGTTTAATTGCCGGTGTAGTCGTGGTTTACTCGGTGTCTTTCTTCGATAACCTGAAAATTGATGACCCCGTGGGTGCGACTTCCGTTCACCTCGTCTGTGGTGTGTTTGGAACTTTAGCCGTCGGTATCTTCAACAAAGATGCGGGTTTAATCACCGGTCAATTCCAACTGTTTATTAACCAAATTATCGGAATTGTGGCAGTGGGAGCATTTACCCTGATTGTTAGTGGTATTGTTTGGACAATCCTTAAGGCTACCCTCGGTATTCGTGTTACTCCCGAAGAAGAAATGGAAGGTTTGGATGTGGGTGAACACGGAATGGAAGCCTATAGCGGTTTCGTCAAGGAGTCCGATATCGTTACTGGTGGCTATTATGCTTCCAGTGTTGACATGGAAACGCCCAGCAGTCGTTAGGGTGAACCTTGTAAAGATAGATTAATTAGATCCCCGACAAAGTTAAAGAGAAAAGGAAGAAGGCCTCGCCCCGATGCGATCGGTGGCTATAATTAGCTTCTAAACCTTTTCTCTTTCGGTTTTTTGTCTCTTTCCAGACAGAAAAAATTAATCTTGCTACTAGGCACCAACCGTCAATGAAAAAGATCGTAGGAATAACCATGCTTTTGCTGGGACTGGGATTCAATTTCGGAGTTGCCCCGGTTTTTGCGGAAACCGTCGCCGCCGCTCCCCCCAATCCGATTAGTGCTGGAGATACAGCTTGGATGCTGATCTCCTCAGCTTTAGTTTTATTAATGACCCCCGGACTGGCTTTTTTTTATGGGGGTTTAGTACGTTCGCGTAACGTCCTCAACACCATGATGATGAGTTTGGTAGCCATGGGCGTAATTGGTGTAACTTGGGTGCTTTGGGGTTATAGTCTCGCTTTTGATGTCACCCCGGGTAAAAGTGGTTTTGGTGAAGGGATTGAAGCTTTTATCGGTGGTCTGGATTGGATTTTTCTCAACGGAGTCACCGCCGCCGCACCTGACAATATCGGTTATGCACCCACCGTTCCCCATCAAGTGTTTATGGTCTATCAGATGATGTTCGCCATCATCACCCCGGCTTTAATTTCGGGTGCGATCGTGGAACGGGTTAACTTTAAAGCCTATTTTTGGTTTTTACTGCTTTGGTCCACCTTTATCTATTCTCCCCTAGCTCACTGGGTTTGGGGTAAGGGTTGGTTGGCAGCCACTGGGGCGCTGGATTTCGCCGGTGGAACCGTTGTTCACATTAGTTCTGGGATTTCCGCACTGGTGGCCGCTTGGGTAATTGGCCCGCGGCGTAGTTTTGGAACTCAAACCTATGCACCTCATAATGTGCCGTTTGTTCTCCTCGGTATCGGTTTACTCTGGTTCGGTTGGTTTGGTTTTAATGGGGGTAGCGCGCTTTCCTCTAGTTCCCTAGCTACGACAGCCTTTGTTAATACCACGATCGCCGCTTCGGCTGGTGGTTTGACATGGATGCTGATAGAATGGATTTTACGGGCTAAACCGACAGCGATCGGTATTGCTAGCGGATTTTTGGGGGGATTAGTGGGTATTACTCCCGCTGCCGGTTTTGTTCTACCCATCGGTGCGATTCTGATTGGTTCGATCACTGCCCTTACCTGTTTTTTTGCGGTTAGTCTGCGGGCAAAATTGCGCTTTGATGACTCTTTGGATACCTATCCTGTCCATGGTGTGGGTGGGACAATAGGGGCGCTGCTTACGGGGGTTTTTGCCACTAAATCGGTTAATTCCTTGGGTAATGACGGTTTACTATTTGGCAACCCCGGCTTAGTCTGGACGCAATTTGTTGGCGTTGCCGCTACTTATATCTTTGCTGCCGTGGGTACTTTTGTTATCCTGAAAGTTCTCAGTCTATTTATGGAGCTGCGGGTTAAACCGAATACGGAAGCGGAAGGGTTAGATGTGCCTCAACACGGAGAGGAAGCCTACGGACAGGAATTCGAGTTTGGTAGCAGCTTTTCCTACCAAGAAAATCCTCCTAGCACAAATCCTCGAGAAAATTATTAGCGATTCAATCGGCTATCAGTCCGGCCAACAGAGGCGAAATTTCGTCTCTGTGAAACTGGGCTAAAAAATTCCGTTTTTGGTCGTCTTGTCTCTGTCACCGGGGATTGTGATCCTGTCCGTCGCTGGCAAAGAATGCTCGATCGTTATTGTGCGAAGATTCTCCGAGACGGAGAAACTCTCTGCCAAGGCTTAATAATTGGCGATCGCTAAGGCGGATCAAGTTTGATCCAGATGGGCAAAACAGCAAAAAATTACCGATTCCTACTGACAAGAATCAAGAAATTTGTAAGCCAGCTAACTCAGCAATTGTATAGGTGGGTCTGCCTTTAACTTCCTCGTAAATTCTGCCGATATATTCTCCTAGTATTCCGATGCTAATTAGCTGTACAGAACCCAGAAAAAATATAGCGATCATAATCGTGGCAAAACCCGTGATCGGTGAGTCGGGTTGCTGTAAACGCCAATATAATACTAACAGAGCCATAATCAAAGATATCAGGGCAGAAAATAATCCTAGATAGGTGGCAAAACGTAAGGGGACACGGGAAAAAGATACTAGGCTATTAATAGCTAAAGATAATGATTTGCTAAAGGTATATTTTACTTCCCCGGCAAAGCGCGCATCCCGCTCAAATTTAACCGCAGTTTGTGGAAAGCCAATCCAAGCGCGCAACCCACGAATATAACGATTTCTTTCCGGGAGAGAATTTAATAGATCTACCACCTGACGATCCATTAAACAAAAGTCTCCTGTATCGTCGGGAATATCCACATCAGCTAGTCTTTTAAGCAAACGATAAAAGAGATATGCCGTCAGTTTTTTAAACCAACTTTCTTGTTTTCTTTTGGTTCTTTGGGCATAAACTACTTGATAACCCTCTTGCCATTTTTCAATCATTTGGGGAATTAATTCGGGTTTGCTTAATAATGGTAAAACCCTTTTAAAATAAAGCTTTTGACCTGTTAAAGTCCGATGTTAGTGCAAGAAAATAGGATTGGGACGTTCAAAAACCTTGCATTATCCTTCTTGTAGTACACTCCTACCCCCAGGAAAAACTTTTTCAGCAGACCCTAATTCGGGCGGATCTTGCAGGTCAGCATCCAAAACAATAATTACTTGTCCTCGGCAAAAATTAAGTCCAGCAGTTACCGCCGCTTGATGACCAAAATTGCGGGCGAAACTGATATAACATACTCGTGAATCAGCTTTGTGCAGTTCTCGCAGCAGTTTTAAGGAACTATCTTTACTACCATCATTTACTAGAATTAATTCTACCGCCCCATCTAAATTATTCATGATGGCACTCACCCGGCGATACAGTTCGGCAATAGTTTCTTCCTCGTTATAGATGGGGACAATCAGGGAATATTTTAGCATTTGCATAATAATATTTGACCAGTAATTGATTGAAAAAAAATCGATTTAATCCCAGTTTTTTCCTCCTGTGTTTAATAATTATCTTAGGTTCAAGATTCTGACAGGAGTATAATTTTGTCAAAGTGAAAACCCGATTAGCCAACGATTTACCTCCTTTCTTCCGGCTCCTAACTCAGAGAATTCTGCCGTCAATCTCTTTACTTAGCGAAGAAAATCCTCGATCGCCTGTCCCGTCTCTTTTGGTGCTTCTTCTGGTAAAAAATGACCGCTGGCGATCGCCTGTCCCGTGACTTGATTAGCTAGCTGCTGCCAAAGAGCGATCACATCGTATTGACGTGCAATGAAACCTTTTTCTCCCCAAAGAACCAAGAGGGGAGAGGAAATTTTCCGGTCTAAATCCTGACGATCATGCTCTAAATCGATGGTAGCGGCAGCCCGATAATCGGCACAAGTGGCGGTTATCGTGCTTAAATCTCGAAAACAACGCCGATATTCCCCCAAAGCTTCCTCTGTAAAAGCGCTAAAATCTCGACCCCAACTTTGCAAGCAATGTTGCAGATAATAATCGGGATTAGCGGCGATCAGGGTTTCGGGAAAAGGGGAAGGCTGAATCAAGAAAAACCAATGATAGTAGGCAGTGGCAAAAGTTTGCTCAGTCGCCTCATACATCGCCAGCGTTGGGGCTATATCGAGTAAAACGAGTTTTTTTACCTTTTCGGGAAAATCAAGGGCGAGACGGTGGGAAACTCGCGCCCCTCGATCGTGGCCGATTAGATAAAACTCCTGATAACCCAATTTTTCCATCAGCAATACCTGATCGAGGGCCATGACTCGCTTGCAGTAATTGCTAGAATCCTCTAGGGGTAAGGGTTTATCGCTATCCCCGTAGCCGCGCAGATCCGTGGCGATCACCGTAAAATTAGCCGCTAATCGGGGGGCGATTTTATGCCACATTTGATGGGTTTGGGGATAACCATGGAGCAAAAGCAGCGGAAAACCGCGCCCACCTTTGACACCATTGATAGTAATGCCATTAACTTCTAGCTGAAATTTGCGAAAATTTGTCAGCATTTTTGCCTCCTGTCACCTTGGGGAAAGATAATTGCATCATCTGGCAAAAGTGACCCAATCAGTAAAGTTTTTTCACTATAGCCGCTCAAGCCGCTGCTTTTCTGGTAGATTAAAACCATTGGGTTGCTCAAAAATCAACGAGTTAAGCAGTAATTTGATTATGATCTCGATTATCTATTCCGATGAATTTCTCGATCACGATACAGGTATTTACCATCCCGAAAAAGCGGCGCGTTTAACGGCAATTGTCGGAGCTTTAAAACAAACAGAATGGCAGTCAAAATTAACATGGCATTTACCGACACCGCTCGAAATTCGTGACGAAGTACTCCCTTTGATCAAACAAGTTCATAATCAAGATTATGTTGATATATTGCGGCGAATTTGTCAACAGGGTGGGGGAAGATTGGATGCAGATACTCCCGTTTCTGCGCGTAGTTACGATGTGGCGTTACTAGCGGTTAGTGGCTGGTTAGATGGAGTCGATCGAGTCTTATCCACTGGCGATCCTGCCTTTATTTTAGCCCGTCCTCCCGGACATCATGCCACTTCTAATTATGGCATGGGTTTCTGTCTGTTTTCTAATGCTGCTATTGCCGCCTATTATGCTTTAGAAAATAAAAGAGTGCAAAAAGTAGCGATTCTTGATTGGGACGTACATCACGGCAATGGCACCCAGGATATAGTCGAAAATCATCCCCAGATTGCCTATTGTTCCCTCCATCAATTCCCCTTTTATCCCGGCACGGGAGAAGCGAGAGAAAAAGGTGAGTTTAATAATGTTTTGAATATTCCCTTATCGGCGGGAAGTACGATTAAAGATTATCAAGAACATTTTGAGGGGCAAGTCATACCTTTTCTGAAAGATTTTCAACCGGATTTAGTGATTGTTAGTGCTGGATATGATGCCAATCAAGCGGATCCTCTGGCGGGAATTTGTTTACACCCACAGGATTATAGAATTTTAACCAAATACCTCTTAACTCTCGATAAACCGCTGCTTTTCGGCTTAGAAGGCGGTTATGATTTAGAAGCTTTAGCGGCTTCCGTCGTCGCCACCTTAGAAGCTTTGCTCTGATCCTAATCCGGGTAATCGTTACATTTCTTTAAAAAGATTGGTAACAAAGCGATCGAATGCGGTAAGGTAAACGATCGATAGAAAAAAACCTTGACCTAGTTGCCTTTTAAGATTATGAACTCCCTTGCGCCACACCTCAAAGCCAAAGCCCTCAAGCCCAATAGTCGTCGTCCTGCCAAAGAATTGTGTAGCGAGTGCGGACTTTGTGACACTTATTATATTCACTATGTTAAAGAAGCTTGTGCTTTTCTCAATCAACAAATCACTGATTTAGAAGCAGAAGCACACGGCAAAAGTCGCGACTTAAATCAGGAAAATGATCTCTATTTTGGTGTTCATCAAGAGATGATGGCTGCCAAGAAAAAACAAGCTATCCCCGGGGCGCAATGGACAGGAATCGTCAGTACAATTGCCTGTGAAATGCTCGATCGTGGTTTAGTAGAAGGGGTGGTTTGTGTGCAGAATACCGCCGAGGATCGCTTTCAACCGCAGCCGATTCTCGCCCGTACCAGGGAAGAAATTCTCGCCGCTAAAGTTAATAAACCGACTCTTTCTCCCAATTTATCAGTCCTAGAAGAAATTGAAAAATCGGGCATGAAACGGTTATTAGTTATCGGAGTTGGTTGTCAAATTCAAGCCCTAAGAGCAGTAGAAAAAAAATTAGGCTTGGAAAAGTTATATGTCTTAGGAACTCCCTGCGTCGATAATGTCACCCGCTCAGGACTGCAAAAGTTTCTAGAAACTACCAGTCGTTCCCCAGAAACCGTGGTTCATTACGAATTTATGCAGGATTTTCGGGTACACTTTAAACACGAAGATGGCTCGATGGAAATGGTTCCCTTTTTTGGCTTAAAGACTAATAAATTAAAGGATGTTTTTGCCCCTTCCTGTATGACTTGTTTTGATTATGTTAACTCCCTTGCCGATTTGGTTGTGGGCTATATGGGCGCACCTTTTGGCTGGCAATGGATTGTCGTTCGTAATGATACGGGCAAGGAAATGTTAGAGTTAGTTAAAGACCAATTAGATACCCAAGATGTTATGTCTAGTGGTGATAGAAAACAGGCGGTACAAAATAGCATTCCTGCCTATGATAAAGGTGTAACCTTGCCGATGTGGGCGGCAAAAATGATGGGAGTAGTAATTGAAAAAATCGGGCCTAAAGGTTTAGAATATGCTCGCTTTTCCATCGATTCTCACTTTACCCGTAATTACCTTTATGTTAAACGTAATTATCCTGAAAAATTAGCAGCTCATGTTCCTGAATATGCTAAGAAGATTGTGGAACAGTATAAATTGCCCGATTAATTAGGGTATGCTGACAAAGTAGGGGCGCATCATTCGGATAGCAAATCTACGGTTTCAGCGATAGGTTATCGTCCGAATACTTCGCCTCAAGTCAATGATAGGTGGTGCGTTACGACGGATTGTTAGCTTGAAGTTAAAGCGGAAATTTTGGCCGTCTAACGCACCCTACTGGACTAGGTAATAGGTGTAGGGGTAATTCATGAATTACCCCTACAATCGGCTACGTTTTACTAAATCTGGATGTTGTCAAATTTTCTCTTGACAAAGGCGACTTGACATGACATGATATTATATTCATAATGGAAAATCCGTGCGCCTACAAACCCTCTTTTCATGAATTTTCAAGGTCTAGTTTATTCGCCATAATGGGTTTTAGCACGATGAATATAGATTAACTTCTGTTCATCATCAGTCTAAACTTTGATTGTAATGATTGAATGAATACTATGATTGTGTTGTATGCTGACTTCATAAACCATTAATCAATGTCTCCCAAGACTTCCTCAAGAGAATAGGTTTCATTTTCATTAATTTGCTGTAGAGATAGTTGTAAGCTTTCTCTTAAATCGGGAATAGAGAGTAATTCGATGGTTTCTTGTAAACTTTCATAGTTTTTTTGGGAAATCAAAATTACAGAGTCCTCCTGATTCTCAATGGCATAAATTTTGTTATCTTCTGTAACCGATTTAACCAGACTTGGTAAATCGGTTTGAGCATCGGCGATTTTAATTTTTTTGATCATAATTAATCCTTTTTTTGATGATGAAATAATAAAAATTATTGTAGGGATTTAACAATCTCTCCTAATCACAGTCCAGACAGCATCCTCCTATAATTATCCATCATTGTAGTCATCAGTGATTAATTCAATCACTGTCAATGGTGGTGGTGCGTTACTGGACTAGGTAATAGGTGTAGGGGTAATTCATGAATTACCCCTACAATAACGTTTTTCTGGATGTTGTTAAAATTTCTCTTGACAAAGGCGACTTGACATGATATTATATTCATAATGGAAAATACTTGCGCCTACAGACCCTATTTTCCAAAGCATTCAAACTCTATCTTAATTCTACTTGCCAGAGTTGGGACAACATAGTTTTAAATTCTCCATAATCGTTTGAGTATGGGGATGATTTTCCCCTAATCCTTCTCTGAAAATATTAATCGCTTCTAGAGAGAGAGGTTCCGCTTCTGTGTACCTGTCTTGGGAATGATACAATAGTCCTAAATTGTTGAGAGATACCAATTTTAATAACTAAGATTGGGAATATTTTGAAAATGCTTAATGTTAGCTGTAATCAGAGTATAATCACAATAAATAGCAGTCGCAGCAATAAACAAATCAATCGGGGTAATGAGTTGTCCTTTTATTCTAAGATTAACGTATATTTGAGTAGCTATATCACTAATTTCACGATCATAACCAATTACTTCACTGACTTCTGCAAGACGTTCAAATTGTTGTTGTTGATTTCGTGCATCTTTATACAATAAACCACTTTTAATCTCGTAATAGGTAAAGATTGAAAACGATATATAAGTATAGTGTTGTCGATAGATGCGGAATTGTTCAATTACTGCGGGATTGCCTCGTAAAAAATAAGAGAGGATATTGGTATCAAGTAATGCTTGTTTCATAAGTCATTTCGTCTTAAATCAAGTTGACGATTAGCTTCTGCTTCTTCGACAATCTCTTGCATAGTATTTTCTATATCTGCTGCCATACCAGCAAATTCCATAAAGTCAACGTCTGGATGTTTTGTTTTTATAGATTGGACAAAATGCAGGATTTCCGGCAGCAGAGAAATGGGAGTTGTTTCAATTTCTTTAATAAGTTGTTCTTTAAGTGTCATAGCTTTATCAGTTATCAGTAATCAGTTATCAGTGATTAATTCAATTATAGTCCATCATTCAATCATTCCAATCACTGTCAATGGTGGTGGTGGGTTACTGGACTAGGTAATAGGTGTAGGGGTAATTCATGAATTACCCCTACAATAACGTTTGTCTGGATGTTGTTAAATTTTCTCTTGACAAAGGCGACTTGACAGGATACTATATTCATAATGGAAAATCTGTGCGCCTACAGACCCTATTTTCCAACGCTCTTAACTATGATTGGTTTATTCAATCAATCTTCATCTCTAATCCACTCTTAACTAGGTTCCTAGTCATAGTTCATCATTCCAATCACTGTCAATGGTGGTGGTGGACTACTGGACTAGGTAATAGGTGTAGGGGTAATTCATGAATTACCCCTACAATAACGTTTGTCTGGATGTTGTTAAAATTTCTCTTGACAAAGGCGACTTGACAGGATACTATATTCATAATGGAAAATCCGTGCGCCTACAGACCCTCTTTTCCAACGCTCTTAACTATGATTGGTTTATTCAATCAATCTTCATCTCTAATTCACTCTTAACTAGCT
>VYLE01000505.1_pt1 | contig 19961 bp, 19 predicted proteins | sample 5114391 | NCBI WGS metagenome assembly VYLE01 (sample SAMN12291771, study PRJNA351875) | freshwater metagenome | isolation source: freshwater lake | place: USA: Michigan, Kent Lake | collected 2013-08-15
CGCTGCTGGGGCGGCGGTGCGATTGCCCCCCGCTGGCGCAGCGGGCGCCGCCGCCGGCGCGGCGAGCTTGTCGAGCACCGACTTGGGTGCCGCCGAGCGGCTCGACATGATCTGCAGGATGAACGCGAGGCCAAGGAAGATGCCCCCGCACCACCACGACGCCTTGGTGAGCAGGTTGCCCGCCTGACGTGTCCCGATGAGCGAATCCGACGAGGAGCTCGCTCCACCAAAGCTGGCAGCCAGACCGCCCCCCTTGCCCGACTGGAGGAGGACCGCCACGGCGAGCACGACGGCGTCGAGGATGAGCAGGATCAGCAGAAACGTGTACATGTCGCGGAGCCGGAGTTCCGGTACGAATGACCGAGAGATGGAGCAGCGGGGAATCCGCTGCAGCCTCGTAAAATCGCCGAGTCGCGCGGCCGGGGCAAGTGCTTTCGCCGTCAGCGCTTGCCCTGCCGCTCACGCGATGCGCACCGGAGCCCCCTCAGGCGCGCACGATGCTCGCCCAGCTGTCAGCGTCGAGCGAGGCACCGCCCACCAGCAAGCCGTCCACATCGGGGGCCGCGAGCAGCTGGGAGGCATTGCCGCGGTTGACCGACCCGCCGTAGAGAATGGGGATCCCTGCCGCAGCCTTGTCGCCGACACGGGAGACGAGCGCCCGACGCAGCACCCCGTGAATCTCGGACGCGTCGGCCGGCGTCGCAGTACGTCCCGTGCCGATGGCCCAGACGGGCTCGTAGGCCAGCATGATGCCCGCAACCTGCCCGTCCTCCAACCCGGCCAGGCCAGCGGCCAACTGCCGCTCCACCACCTCGGAGGTGCGCCCCGCCTCGCGTTCCTCGAGCGTTTCCCCTACGCACAGCATCGGGGTGAGGCGAGCCTGGGCGACCAGTGCCATCTTCTTGGTGGTCTGCGCATCGCTCTCGCCGAACACGTGCCGGCGTTCAGAATGCCCCACCAGGATTACTCGCGCGCCGATATCGCGCGCCATGAGGACGGAATTCTCTCCGGTGAAGGCCCCCTGCGCCTCGCCGTGCACGTTCTGCACCCCAACCCAGATCTCAGGGCGGTCCTTCAGCCCCTCGATGACGGTGCCCACGGTGATCGCTGACGGAAAGAAGACCAGCGTTCGCTCGTTGAGCTTGGGCACCTGCGCGAGAAACCGTTGCAGGAAGGCGCGGGCGTCGTTGGGGGTATGGTTGAGCTTCCAGTTGGCCGCGAGGACCGGCTTGCGATGCATGAATAAATCCGGGAAAAAGAACGGCGGTCAGCGCGCGTCGAGCGCGCTGACACCGGGAAGGTCCTTGCCTTCGAGGAATTCCAGCGACGCACCGCCGCCGGTTGAAACGTGGCTCATTTGCGAGTCCAAACCCGCGTCCGCCACCGCCGCCGCGCTATCGCCGCCGCCAATGATCGTGGTGGCCCCCTGCGCCGTGGCCCTGGCCATGGCTTCGGCAACGGCCCGGGTTCCGGCATCGAATGGTGGCTTCTCGAAGACCCCCATGGGGCCGTTCCAGAGCACGGTGCGCGCCCCTTCCACGAGCGCACAGTACTGGGCCACGCTCTTCGGGCCGATATCGAACATGGCCTGACCGACGGGGATGGCGTCACGATCTACGGCGCTGGCCTGCGCGCCCGCGTCCATGGACGGCGCAATCGTGGCGTCCTCCGGCAGCACCAGCTTGTCGCCGGCGCGCGCCAGCAGCTCCTTGGCCATCTCGAGGCGATCGGGTTCCACCAGCGAGTTCCCCGTTTCGAAACCCATGGCCCGGAAGAAGGTGCAGGCCATGGCACCGCCAATGAGCAGCTTGTCCACCTTGGGCAACAGCGCCTCCACCACGTCGATCTTCCCGCTGATCTTGGAGCCGCCGAGGATGGCAACGAACGGACGCTGTGGCGCCGCCAGCGCCCCCCCCAGATAGGCCAGCTCCTTCTCCATCAGCAGCCCTGCCACGGCCGGACGACAGAACTTGGCCACTCCCGCCGTGCTCGCATGGGCGCGGTGTGCCGCGCCAAAGGCGTCGTTCACATAGAAATCGCCCAGCTGGGCCAGCTGGTACGACAACGCTTCGTCGTTCTGCTCCTCGCCGGCGAGGAACCGCGTGTTCTCGAGCAGCAGCACTTCGCCGGCCGCCAGATTCTGCGTGGCTTTCACGGCACGCTCACCGACGGTCACGTCGAGGAAGTGCACGGGACGCGGCAGCAGCTCGGCCAGCCGCGTGGCCACTGGCGCCAGCGTATAGCGGGGGTCGGGCGCCCCCTTGGGGCGGCCGAAGTGCGCCATCAGAACAACACGGGCCCCACCATCGAGCAGCGTGGTGATCGTCGGCAGGGCGGCCACGATGCGCGTGTCGTCGGCGACGGTGCCGGCCTCGTCGAGCGGTACGTTGAAGTCCACGCGCACGAGTGCGCGCTTCCCCTGGAGCTCGGCCGGCGACAGGTCACGAATGGTCTTGGTATTCATCGGAAGTCGAAAGGAGGACAACGGCACGGAGGCCGCAGAGTGCCCGTCGGGTGAACTCTGCGGCCTCCGTGACTCCGCGTCCTCCGCGCCAGCGCTGACGCAGAGGACGCGATACTGGACTCAGAGACGCGAACCGACGTAGCGCAGCAGGTCGACACAGCGCGACGAGTAGCCCCACTCGTTATCGTACCAGCCCGACACCTTCACCATCGTACCGTTGATGACGATGGTGCTGCCCGCGTCGAGCGTGCAGGAAAAGGGATTGCCGATGTAGTCGACCGAGACGAGCGGTTCGGTGCTATAGCCAAGAATGCCTTCGAGCGCGCCGCTTTCCGATGCCGCCTTGAAGGCCGCATTCACCTCGTCCTTCGTGACGGCACGGTCCACGATGCACGTGAGGTCCGTGAGCGACACGTCCGGGGTGGGCACCCGCACGGCCACACCGTCGATCTTCCCCTTCACTTCGGGGATCACGAGCGAGGTGGCCTTGGCAGCGCCGGTGGTGGTGGGGATCATGCTCACGGCCGCCGCGCGCGCGCGACGCAAATCCTTGTGCGGCAGGTCGAGGATGCTCTGGTCGTTGGTGTAGCTGTGAATGGTGACCATCGAGCCGTGCACGAAGCCGAACGCCTCACGAATCACCTTGACCATGGGCGCGAGGCAGTTGGTGGTGCACGAAGCGTTGGAGATGATGTGGTGCGCCGACGGATCGTACTTGTCGCTGTTCACCCCCATCACGACCGTGATGTCCTCGTTCGTTGCCGGCGCCGAAATGATCACCTTCTTCGCACCGCCTTCGATGTGCTTCACCGCGTCCTTCGCATCGGTGAATCGGCCCGTGGACTCAAGCACGATGTCGACGCCCAGGTCCTTCCAGGGAAGCTTCGCCGGATCACGCTCGGCGAGAATCTTGACCTTGTCGCCGTCGATGGTGATGCCATCGGCATCGGCGCTCACCTGCCCGTCGTACTTGCCGTGCACCGAGTCGTACTTGAAGAGGTGCGCGAGGGTCTTGGTGTCGGTGAGGTCGTTGATGGCAACGAAGTCGATGTCGGCGACGCCCTGCTGCTTGGCGGCACGCAGCACCTGGCGGCCGATGCGGCCGAAGCCGTTGATGCCTACGCGAAGAACCATTCGTGTCAGTTCCGGATGAAGTCAGAGTCGGGAGCGGCACGGTCGCCAGGATCGGGCGCCCGTCCGAAGGTCACACAGCTGATGATGCGGGCGCCGCCTTCTTGCAGCGCTTCCACGGCGGCGTTGACCGTCGCGGCGGTCGTGATGACGTCGTCGACCAGCACCACATGCCGATCGTGAAGCGATGCCCGATGGTGATCGGGCACCACGAACGCCCCGGAAACGTTGCGCGCGCGGTCGGAAGGTGTCAACCGCACTTGCGACTGCGTGTCGCGCGTACGCATGAGTGTGTCCGCCCAGACGGGCACGCGCCAATGCGCGGCGAGGGCCATTGCCAGACACGTCGCCTGGTTGTACCCGCGCTCGCGCAGGCGGTCACGGCCGAGCGGGATGGGAATCAGGGCCGCGCGCTCGTCCACCACATCACGCGGCCAATTGAGGCGGGCCATGCGGGCGGCCATGGGCTGGGCCACCCGTGTCCAGCCCCCGTACTTGAGCGCATGCACGAGATCGGCACCGGTGCCCGTGTCCATGCGGGTGACCGACCGGACGGCGCGAAGCCCGGGGGCGAGGCGAGAGCACCAACGGCAGGCGGGCAGCGCTGCCGGGGGGGCCGCGCTCGCCATGGGGCCCGGAGGCATTGGCACCGCGAGGGAAAGGCGCGGATGGCCACATCGCGCGCACTGCGGCAGCGTCAACGGCACCAGCTGAGCCAGGCAGAGGCCGCACACGATGCCGTTACCGTCGGGGCGGTGCGCACGTCGGCAGCAGACGCACGCGCCTGGCAGGAGGAGATCGAATGCACCGGTTGCCAGCGTCTGCCACCACGAGGACGCTCCCTCGACCTGGGTCACCGGTCGACTTCCCGCAGCACTCGACACCCGAGGGCGGCTCACGGTCGTGGCGCGCGCGCGTCCGGGCGTGGCACGCCCAACGCGTGCCACATCACGTCACGCGACGGCGGCTCGCCGAACCAGCAGGCAAACGCGGCGGCGCCCTGCTCCACCAGCATGCGCAGCCCGTCTTCGGCGGGCAGTCCCCGCGCCTTGGCATCACGGACCCACGCGGTCCCCTCACGGCGGTAGACCAGATCGAAGACCGCCGTGTGCGCGGGGAGGGACTCCACCGGCACCGGCACGTCGTCGCTGTCGCGCATCCCCGCTGGCGTGGCATTCACCACCAGCCCCGCCTGGGCCCAAGGCACGTCGGTCATGTGCGCCAAAGCCGTGGTCCGGCCGCCGGCCAGCGCCACCAACCGTTCGGCGCGAGAGCGGGTACGCGACGCGACGAGCACCCGCGCGTCGCGCGTCAATGGCGACAGTGCCAGCGCCACCAGCACCGCCGCCGCTGCCCCGCCTGCTCCCAGCACCACCACGTCTCCGGGTACGCCGCCGCTGCACAGGGCGGCAACCGTGGCCATGACCCCATCGACGTCGGTGTTATGTCCCACCAGCGTGTCACCGTCCCACCAGAAGGTATTCACCGCGCGCGTGCGCTCCGCGGCCGCCGTGGTGTGCGCGGCGAGCGTGAACATGGCCTCCTTGTGCGGCATCGTGACATTGCCGCCCGTGCGGGCGCGCCGCAGATCATCCACCGCTGGCCCCAGCGCCGTGGAGGCCACGTCGCAACGGGTATACACGACCGCGCGCCCGGCGTGGCGCAAGGCCGCATTCTGCAACGTCGGCGACAGCGACTGCGCCACCGGTTGCCCCACGATGACCAGTGCGGACGGCGCCTCCCGTGCTCGCGGCTCGACGACCTCGCGCATCGTTAGCCGCGCCGGTTCACGACGGACGCTGTTCGGCCACCTTCTCCACGATGGCCGCGATCTCCCGCTCCAGTTCCTCGTAGGTCGCGCGGTACACCGCGAGATCGCCACCGAAGGGGTCGCTCACAGGGTGGCCATTGCCGGCCACGTAGGCGGTGAGTAGGTACGATCGCCCCGTACCCCCCAGCGCTTCCGCCCGTTCGAGATGGTGCGGCCCCATGGTCAGGATGAGGTCGGCCGATGCCACCAGCTCCGGCGACAGCTGGCGCGCCCGGTGCTCACCGAGGGCGATACCATGCTCGAGCGCCACCAGCAGGGCCCCGTCGGAGGCCGGCGAGCCGGGCCAGGCGCTCGTGCCTGCACTGCCGATCGTCACGTCCGGCACGTTGCGCGCGGCAAACAGGCGCCGCGCGATGACTTCGGCCATGGGGCTGCGACAGGTATTGCCGGTGCATACGAAGAGCAGATGCATCAGGTATCTCCCACCAGTTCGGGGACGATGGCGCGCAGCACCGGTGCCGTCAGGACACCTGGTCGAATGACACGTGGCCTCCGTCCGGTGCAGTCCACGACCGTGGACGGCGCGGACGGGACCAGCCGACCACCGTCCAGCACATGCAGCAGTCCCGCCCGAATCTCCTCGGGCCACTGCGCGGTGATCTCGGACGCTGCCATGGCCGGCGGGACCCCCCGCCGATTGGCACTCGTACTGGTGATCGGTTCACCATAGAAACGCAGCAGACGCTGCAGGCCGACATGCGGCGTGAAGCGGACCGCGACGCCGCCTTCGGGACCGCGCAGACGCGGCGGAACCCTGCCATCGCCACCAGGGAGTACCAGGGTGAGCGGACCGGGCCAGAAGCGCGCGGCAAGGTGCGCCGCATACGGTGGCAGGTGGAGGTCGAGCCGATTCACCTGCTGGGGATCGCCAATGAGCAGCAGAAACGGCTTTCCGGGCGGACGCCCCTTCATGCGAACGAGCGCGTCGATGGAGCCCTGATCGACCGCCGTCCCGAACCCGTAGACCGTTTCCGTGGGATACGCCAGCACGCGTCGCTCGGCGAGGTGCGCAACGATGCCACGCAGCGCGCCGTCGATCTCGGCCGGAGACCAGAACGGCACGGTCATCTCGCTGCGATCGGTCCACGACCTCACGGTTCGTCCGCGAGCAGGCTGAGCGCGTCGGCGCGAGCGAAGTCGGTCTCTTCCGTGATCTTCATGCCCCGTTCGCTCCCCCGTACCACCACCACCTCGAAGCCGAGCCGCTCGCAGAGCGCCGCGTCATCGGTCGCGCCAATGCCATCACGCCGCGCGGCGACATGGGCCTGCTCCAGCATCTCCCGGGGAAAGGCCTGCGGTGTCTGGGCCCGCCAGAGGCGCGCCCGATCGACGGTGCGCACAATGCGCCCCTGCTCGTCCACTTCCTTGAGTGTGTCCACCACGGGGAGCGCCGCGATGGCCCCGCGCCCGAGCCGCGCCTCGGCAATGACGCGGTCGATCGTGGCATCGGTGATCAAGGGACGGGCCGCATCGTGCACGACCGCAATGGCGATCTCCTCAGGGAGATCCTCGAGACCGTTCACGACGCTCTCGTGCCGCTCGCGCCCGCCCACCGAGACCAGCAGCCGGTCCACATCGCACTGAAACAGCCAGGGCGGCGGATCGGCAGCGTACGCTTTCGGGAGGACGACCACCACCACGCCCACGTCCGGGCGCGCCATGAATGCCTGTACACTGTGCAGCAGCGCTGGCTTGCCCGACACCCACCGGAACTGCTTGAGTTCGGTGCTGCCGGTTCGCGAACCGGATCCGCCCGCGACAATGACCACGCCGACATCGCGCGCCACTCCCCTATCCTTGGTCGTCACTTCACCGCGCGAAGCGATGACCGGCGGCGGAATGACGCGACGCGGTGGCGGCAGTTCGGTATCGCTCATGCAGGACCGAGGGAGAGGCGGTGAAGGATCGGGTACGGCCGCAAGCGCGTGGGGGTCATGCCGCGTCCTTGCCCACCGTGCGTTGCAGCACGTCGGAGAGCGTGCGCACGCCAATGAGCTGCATGTCGCCCGGTGCGCGGCGCGGCACGGCGCGGTCCGACAGGTATGCCGTGGTCATCCCCAGCTTGGCGGCCTCGGTGAGGCGGCGTTCGGCCTGCGACACGGGGCGTACCTCGCCCCCCAGCCCCAGCTCGCCGAGAAAGATGGCCTGCGCGGGCAGTGGCCGGTCCACGACGCTGGACGCGAGCGCCGCTGCAATGGCCAGGTCCACGCCGGGCTCCTGCACCCGCATGCCGCCCACGATGTTGCAGAAGACATCGAGCTGTGCGCAGGAGACGCCGCCGCGTTTGTCGAGCACCGCCAGCAGCAACGCGAGGCGTCGTGAATCGATACCGTTGGCCACGCGCTGCGGCGTGCCGAAGCCGGCGCGCGCGGCCAGTGCCTGCACCTCCACGAGCACGGGGCGCGTGCCTTCCATGAGGGCGCAGACGGCACTGCCGCTGGCCACGTCACGACGATCCCCCAGGAACAGGGCCGACGGATTCTCCACCGGCACGAGCCCGCTGCCCACCATGCGGAAGACGCCAATTTCGTCGACACTGCCGAAGCGGTTCTTCGTGGCGCGCAAGACGCGATGATCGAGCGTGCCGTCTCCCTCGAAGTACAGCACCGTATCCACGATGTGCTCGAGCGTTTTCGGCCCGGCAATGCCGCCACCCTTCGTCACGTGCCCGATGACGAACACGGTGGTGTTGGTGTCCTTGGCGAACCGCATGAGTCGCGCCGCGCATTCGCGCACCTGCCCCACGTTGCCCGGCGCCCCTTCCAGCAGTTCGGTGTGCACCGTCTGAATGGAGTCCACGATCACGCAGCGCACCGCGCGTCCATCGGCAGCCGGCTGCGCGGCCGTCGCCAGCATGGTTTCCAACGACGTTTCCGTCAGCAACGAGACACTGCTCGCATCCTCCGCCAGGCGATCGGCGCGGAGCCGCACCTGCAGCGCGCTCTCTTCTCCGGAGACGTACAACGTGGGATGCCCCGCGCCCTGCAACCGGGCCGCCACCTGCAGCAGCAGCGTGCTCTTGCCGATGCCCGGTTCCCCGCCCACGAGCACCATGCTGCCGGGCACGATGCCGCCACCCAGCACGAAGTCGAATTCGTCGAGCCCCGTACGATACCGCGGTGTGTCCGCCGTGGTGACCCGACCGAGCGCCACCGTGCTGCCGGCGACGCCCGCCGATTGGCGGGCCTGTGTCCGCTTGCTCGTGAGGACCGTGGCCACGACTTCCTCGGCCAGCGTGTTCCATGCCCCGCACGAGTCGCAACGCCCCGCCCACTTGGGGAACTGCGCCCCGCACTCGGTGCAGGCGTACACGGTCTTCGCCTTCGCCATCAGAACGGCGTACCCCCGAAGTCGTCGTCGCCGCCCTTCACCAGCTTGGGCCCACCGAAGCCTCCGCCACCATACCCGCCGCCCCCGTATTCCGGCGGCGGCTGTCGGGGTGAGAAGTTGTCGAACCGGGTGTATTGCTTATGGTAGAACAGCCGGGCGCTCCCGATCGGACCATTGCGCTGCTTGCCGATGATGATCTCCGCGCGTCCCTCGATGCTCGGATCCTTGAGGCGACCATTCTCGTCTCGCTCGGCATACACTTCCTGCCGGAAGATGAACATGATCACGTCGGCGTCCTGTTCGATGGCGCCCGACTCACGCAGGTCGGAGAGCTGCGGGCGTCCCTTGTCGTCGCCGGTGCGCTGTTCGGGGGCACGCGAGAGCTGGGACAGCGCCACCACCGGTACGCTGAGCTCCTTCGCGAGCGCCTTGAGACCGCGCGAGATCTGCGACACTTCCTGCTGCCGGTTCTCCACGCCCGCCGGCCCCGTCATGAGCTGCAGGTAGTCCACGATGATGAGGCCGAGATCGTGCTCGGCCTTGAGCCGGCGCGCCTTGGCGCGCATGTCGAGCAGGGTAATGCCGGGGGTGTCGTCGATGTAGATGGGCGCATGACTCAGGATACCCGCAGCCTGAGCCAGACGTGGCATCGATTCGTCGAGCGCCCTCCCACCTTTACGCAGCGCCTGGGCGTCAATGAGTGCCTCCGCCGCCAGCATACGCTGGACCAGCGACTCCTTGCTCATTTCGAGCGAAAAGAACGCCACCGGGACCTTGGCGGTGATCGCGGCGTGCTGCGCAATGTTGAGCGTGAAGGCCGTCTTGCCCATGGACGGACGGGCGGCCACGATCACGAGATCGGCTGGCTGGAGCCCCGAGGTCATGTGGTCGAGTTCCACGAACCCCGTGGGTACGCCGGTGACCGCCTGATCGCGTTGTGCGAGCAGTTCGAGCTTCTCCATGGCGGGCCAGAGCAGCTCCTTGATGCGGGCGAAGCCCCCCTTTTCCTTGCTCTGGCCAAGAGAGAAGATGCGCGACTCGGCGTTGTCGAGCAGATCACCGGCGGTGATGCGCCCTTCGAACGCCTCCTGCACAATCTCGGTGCTCACTTCGATGAGCCGGCGCAGCAACGCCTTTTCCTTCACGATCTTCGCGTGATACTCCACGTTGGCGACCGTGGGCACGGCGTCGAGCAGGAAGGCCAGATACTCGCGGCCGCCGGCGTGTTCCAGCTCCCCGCGCCGTTCCAGTTCGTCAGCCAGTGTGAGCGGATCGACGACACTGCCGCGTTCGGTAATTGCCAGCATGGCCCGGAACAGCCGGCGATGCCCCTCGCGGTAGAACATGGTGTCGTCCACGTGCTCGCCGGCGCGGAGGATCGCGTCCGCGTCGAGCAGCATGGCCCCCAGGACGGCCTGCTCGGCCTCTTCCGACCAGGGCGGTCGCCGCTCCTTGTACGGATCGCGCGACGCGGTGGCCGCCTGGACGCCGCCGTTGCTGCCGGTCGTCACGGCAAGGCTGGTCATCTGCAGTTACTCCACGGCATGGTGAGCCCGCGCGGCATCGAGCACGCGTCGAGCGAGTTTGACGTCGTCCCAGGTCGGACGCTTCCACGCCTCGTTGCGCAGCAGCGCCGCCGGGTGATAGGTCACGATGAGCGGGACGCCCTGGTACTGATGCAGTTTCCCGCGCAAGGCGCCAATGGCGGCCGTGGTCTGCAACAGGGATTGCGCCGCAAAGCGCCCCAACGCCAGGATGACCCGCGGCTGCACGAGCTCGATCTGCCGCAGCAGGTATGGCTGGCATGCCGTGACCTCATCGGGAAGCGGATCGCGATTCCCCGGGGGACGGTGCTTGAGCACGTTGCAGATGAACACCTCCTCGCGCGTGAGCTGAATGGCGCCGAGGATCTTCGTCAGCAACTGGCCGGCATCGCCCACGAATGGGCGTCCCTGGTCATCCTCGTTGGCGCCCGGGGCTTCGCCCACGCACAGCAGCTCGGCCCGTGGGTGCCCCTCCCCCGGTACCGGGTGACGGGCGCTCTTGTGAAGCGAACACGCGGTGCAGCGCGCCACGTGCGCCGCCACATCGTCGAGCGTGGGCAGAGCGGCGACTTCTGGCGCCATGTCGGCCACGCGCACCCGTCCGGCGACCAATCCGACCGGCACGTCCAGGGCAGCGAGCCATGGCGGCAGCGGGGCCTGGCTGTCGGCACCCGCAGCAGCCGGCGGCGGCGACCCCGAAACGGGCCCGTCGGCGACGGGCGCGTTGGGCGGCACCGGGGCCCCGGCACCGGCACCGCGCAGTGCCTCCCGCCAGTCGGTGGTGGCCTCGGCGGCAAAGCGACGCTCCGGGATGGGTGGTGGCTGCAGCTCGGGTGCCGGCGGCGCCACTTCGGCCTCGGGGTGTGGCGGGCGTGCCGTGGGGGCACGAGGCGGCCCTTCGGCACCGGCGGCCGCGCTCCTCGACGCGGAGTCCGGCGAGGACATCGCGCCGGTACTGCGTTCGCCGGTACTGCGTTCGCCGGTACTGCGTTCGCCGGTACTGCGTTCGCCGGTACTGCGTTCGCCCGTGCCGCCACGCCGCCGTGAGCCGGCGGCGCCCACCACCTTCAACACCTCATCAACGGACAGGCCGTCGAGCACGAACTCGGATTCACCGAGGTCGCGCCGTTGTTCGAGGTAGCGGCGCAGCCGATCCCTGGCGTCCACGTTGGAGGCGAGCGGGTGGGGAGAATGGGGAGCGCAACCGAGCGGCCGCGCAGTACGACAGGGGCCAAACAGGGCGCCGCGCCGGGACCGGAGTCACGGCGCGGCGCCTGATCCTGCAGCTCCGTGCGCGATCAGGGGGAGCGGCGGCGCGGTACCACCTTGTAGTCGATCTCACCGTGCGTGAGCTCTTCGAGCGCCCGGGTGGTGAGCTTCTTCTCGTGCAGCGAGCGATCGCGCGGGAATTCGTTCAGCACGCGCGCGAACTTGGCTGCAATGAGCACGCTCAGGTACTTGTTGGCCGCATGCTTGGCCACGTCCGTCGGAGTGAATACCTGCATCAGTCGCCCTTGCTGAAAACGTGAATTTCCTGCTCGAGTTGCTCGATGAGCCCCTCGACTTGTGCTTCGAGTTCGTGTACCCGATCGTGCCGCAGCCCCTCGGCATCGATGATTGAACTGACCTGATCCACGGCGCGCTCGAGGTGGTCGTTGACCACCACGTAGTGGTATCGCCCAACTTCCCCCAACTCCGCCCGCGCATTCCGCAACCGCACCAGCAACTTCGCCTGGTCCTCGCTCTTGCGCGCCGAGAGTCGCGTCTTGAGTACCTCGCCGGAGGGGGGGAGTACGAAGATGAGCACCGTGTCCGGAAACGCGAGATGAAACTGTCGCGCCCCTTGCACATCGATGTCCATCAGCACGTGTCGCCCCGCCGTCAGCACCCGCTCCACCTCGGTACGCAGCGTGCCGTACAGGTTGCCGTGCACCTCCGCCCACTCGGCGAACTCGCCGCGCGCGACCGCCGCTTCGAACGCCTCCCGGGACAGGAAGCGATAGTCGCGACCGTCGACCTCCCCCTCCCGGGGGGGGCGCGTGGTACAACTGACAGAATAACCCAGATCGAGCCGCCGCTCCAGCAGCCGACGGGCAATCGTGGTTTTTCCACCACCCGACGGGGCGGACAGGATGACCGGAAAGGCGCTCACTCGAGGTTCTCGACCTGCTCCCGGATACGCTCCAACTCCTCCTTCACGCCAACCACGTCGTGAAGGATGGCGGCATCGGCCGCCTTGCTGCCGGTGGTATTCGCCTCCCGCAGCATCTCCTGCAGGAGAAAGCCCAATCGCTTCCCGACGGGTTCCCCGCCGGCGTCATCGAGGGTGGCGCGAAAGGCCACCAGATGCGAACGGAACCGGTCCAGCTCCTCGGCCACGTCCATGCGATCGGCCAGGATGGCGATCTCTTGGGCGAGGCGCGCGTCGTCAACGGCCACCCCGTTGGCCAGCTCCCGCACCGATTCGCGAAGGCGGTCCCGATAAGCCACCACGCGCTCCGGGGCGCGGGCACCGATCCGGTCGAGTGCTCCGGCAATGAGCTCGAGCCGCTGACGCAGTACGGCGGCGAGGCGCTCCCCCTCCTCAGCCCGTGAGCGCTGCAGCGCCTCGAGGGCGACGTCGACAATGGCTACCAACTCGGCCGCAGTGCCCGTCGCGTCATCCTCGCGAGGCGACGCCAGAACATCCGGCATGCGCAGGACACTGGCCAGATCCACGCCGCCGGCCAGGCCATGGCGCGCGGTCAGCTCCTGCAACTGGGCGGCAACGGCGGCAAAGCGGGCTTCGTCAATGGCCAAGCTGGTCTCAGCCAGCCGCTCGCTGCGCGCCGTCAGCGTCACATGACCGCGCGCGACCTTCAGTTTCATGGCCTCACGCACTTCGGTTTCCCAGCGCGCAAAGGCGGTGGGCAGCTTGATGCTGGGCGAAAAGAACCGATGGTTGACCGTGCGCACATCCACGACGACGCGAAGTGCGCCGACCGTACCCTCGGCCTGCCCGTACCCCGTCATGGAGCGAATCATCGGCGAATGATAACGTCGGCGGCGCGACGACGGGATGGTACGGTCAGTTGAAGAACTCCCAGCGCACGCCGTACATCTGCACGGCCGGCGGCATGGTGATGCCGCGGATCTGTTCGTACTGCCCGCCGGTGAGATTCCGATACTGGTAAAAGAGTGTGCCTCGCTGGATGCGGATCTCGAGCAACCCGGTGGCCACGATCGCCGGCTCGGTGATCCATTTGGTGGGTTCCTCGTCGGCACCGTAGAAGAACGGCACCCCCGACCGGCTGTCAAGAATGAGTCGCGCGTTGAAGCCGAACTGCCCCTTGGGAAACCTGCGCAACCACTGCGAAACGAGGGCAAGTTCGGTGCGCACCTGCGTCTGGGGGCGGTTGAACTGCGCGGCGTTCCAATTGACAGCGATCACGTCGAGCCGCAGGTCCTTGTACAGCCGGCCGTGTACCGTCGCCGACACGCCAGTGGCCGCTGCGGACCCGAACGCCGTTGCCGGCATGCCCAGCAGCGGCAGCGTTCCCTGAAAGCTGGCATCATCGCGCAGGATGCCACCACCCACCCAGAGCCCCTTGAAGCGTACCGCCACCTCGGCGCGCAGGGTACTCGACGCCGGCCGCCCGGTGGTGTCCGCCGGCGAGCGACTGCTCCGCCCGGCCACCATGGTCAGCCAGGAAAAGGGACGCACTCGCGCGAAGAGATCGGTGCGATCGGTGGAGTCACGCCCGTTGCGTTCGATCCAGCCGCCGGCGTCGAGCCACTTCCACGTCGCATTGGCGCGTGCCACCGGCGCGTGTTCCGCCACGCCCCCCCGCGGGCGCACACGGTTGGTGAGCGAGGCCGACCACCACGGGGCCCGGTAGCCCACCGCCACTACATGCTGGGTCTGCCCGCGAATCGTGTCGCCTTCGATGGTGATCGTGTCCCGGCCCATGATGGTCGTGGAGTCGGTGCCATCCTGGCGCGTGCGGAGCGCGCTCACGATGGCCTGCGACCAGAGCCCACTGTTCGTGTCACCATAGCCGACACGCACGTACGCATCGCGCCGCTGCCCCCTGAACGCGGGAAGCGCAAGGAAGCCGGATCGAGGCGTGTGGGCATCACGCTCGCGGCTGATGGCGTTAGCGAACGCATCGACGCTCAGCTTCCCGCGCGCCCACCCCATGCGGAGGTAAAAGGCCTGCGACTCACCGTCGCTGCGCAGACGCCGCGCTCCCTCGGCACCGAACGCCGATACCCGCCCGGTCTGGGTGGCAATCTGTTGCCCGCCAAACTGGAAGGCGAATCCGTTGCGCCAGCGTCGCGAGAGGAAGCCGCGAAACGCATTCGTATTGAGATCGCCCGTGAAGATATCCACGCGCGTTGCAGGGGTCGTGCTCGTGGTCGTCATGGAGCGCAACCATACCCGCACCTCACCCGGCGCCCGCTCGATGAGGAGTTCATCGAGGTTCCACAGGGGGATGTCCGTGAGGTCGAGCACGCCCCCGTTGCGTGGCTCGACCGGGTCGAGCTCAACACCGTCGAGGAACACCCGTATGCGCGAGCCATCCCCATTGAACGTTGCGGCATGGATGCCGGCAAGCCAGCCGCTGCGATAGGTGGTTACCCCCGGCACGCGATCGAGCAGATCCGCCAGGTTAAGCGCGCCGGTCGCCAGGATGGAGTCGCGACGCCAGCGCAGCCGATCGGTGATCTCAAGAGCAGGCGGAGCATCGAAGTGCGCGAGCGGTGACTTGATCGTATCGCCTTCGATGGCGCGCCGCACACTGTCGGAGCGCGCCAGAATGCGCGCGCGCATGAGCGAGTCCTGCACGATGCTGTCGCGGACCACGCTGTCACGACGCGCCGGTGGCTGCGCAGCCAAGGGCTGAGCCGGCGCGGGCGCCGGCACCGCCACCTTGACGCTGTCGGCCCCCTTGGTGCTGTCTGGGCGTACCTGAGCGCCCACGGCGTGAGCGTGGCCCGCGACGACCATCAGCAACAGCGCCAGCCAGCGCCACGCCCCGGAGGTCACACCGGTCACTGCCGCGCGCGCGCCCGTACGAATTCCACGAACGTCCCCACGGGCGTCCCGGTGGGGCCCTTCGGAATCCACCCGAGGTCGCTCTGCGAGTAGGCAGTCCCTGCCACGTCGAGATGCACGAACGGGAAGCCGTCCACGAACTCCTGCAGGAAGAGCGCCGCGGTGATGGAGCCCGCCGCGCGGCCACCCGTATTCTTCATGTCGGCCACATCGCTCTTGATCTGCTCGCGATAGTCCTCCCACATCGGCATGCTCCAGCCGGGTTCACCAGCTGCCTGCCCCGCGGCCAGCACTTCGCTTGCCGCGCCTTGGTCGGTGCTGAAAACGCCCACGGCATTGTGCCCAAGGCCAATGACAATGGCACCGGTCAGCGTCGCGGCATCGATGGCAATGGCCGGGTTGAACTGCTTCGCATACACCAGCAGGTCGGCCAGCACCAGTCGCCCTTCGGCGTCGGTGTTGATGATTTCGATCGTCTTGCCGTTGGATGCGCGCACGACATCGCCCGGCTTCACCGCCTCACCCGACGGCATGTTCGTGGTCGAGCCGATGATCCCGACGACGTTGATGGGCAACCGCAGTCGGCCAATGGCTTCCATGGCGCCCATGACCCCACCGGCCCCCGACATGTCGAACTTCATCCACTCCATCTCCGGTGCCGGCTTGATGGAAATGCCCCCAGTGTCGAAGCACAGTCCCTTGCCGATGAGCACGACCGGCTGCTGTCCCTCGGGACCGCCGCGGTGCTCGAGGGCGACCAGACGCGGCTCCTGCGACGTGCCCTGTGCGACGCACAGGAAACTGCCCATGCCACGCGCGGTCATTTCCGCGCGACCAAGCACGGTGAGGGTCATGCCGTGGCGTTCGGCGATGTCACGCCCGACCTCAACGAAGGTGTCGGGGGTGCAGTAATTGCCCGGCATCTGTCCCAGCCGCTTGGCAATGGCCTGCCCCTCTGCCACCGCCACGCCCGCGGCGAACGCCGCACGGACGTCCTCGCTGTCCGCGGCCAGCACGGTCACCGCTTCGAGCCGCGCCCGGCGATCCTTCTCCGGCGGCGGCGTCTGCAGGTCGAGGTAGCTCCAGCTGCCCGCCGCCGCACCGATCACCAGCCCTTCCACGGCATTCGCGTCGGCGCTGCCCCCCTCCAGCATGAGGTGCATGGCCGCCACACCAAGCTTGCCGGCCTGGCGTGCCGCCACGGCGGCCGCCCGACGCGCCGCGGTGCGAGTGAGCGGCGTGGCTCCACGACCGACCAGCAGGACACGCTGCACACCAGTATCGCCACCCACGAGCAACAGCGTTTCGTCGCGCCCGCCGCGGAAGTCGCGCCGCGATACGGAGCGCGACATGGCGCCGCCAAACTGCCGGTCAAGGTCGAGCAGCGCATCGGGAACCGCTGAAGCGGGCGACAGCACCACGACCAGCAGCGGCGTGTCGACGGCCGCGGGAGCAGCATGGGACAGCGAGAACGAAAGCGGCATGGGAACGAAAGGAGGGGCGTCGACAAGACGTCGGTGAAGACGTGATGGAGTGGAGGCGCACCGCGCCCAACGGGCGGCAACACGTGCATCAATGTACCCGAAAAGACGAAGCCCGATCCGATTGGACCGGGCTTCGTGCAACTGGGGCGGGTGGACTCGAACCACCAACCGTCCGATTAACAGTCGGATGCTCTGCCATTGAGCTACACCCCATCAGGACCGCAGGCTCGCCCGAACCGGTTGCTATGCACCCGCCCGTGACCAGCTCTGCCTGATACGCTCGCCAAATCCCGGGCAAATGGGAAGAGGGGATGCCCAGAGTGGGGGTCGAACCCACATGCCCTTGCGGGCGACGGATTTTGAGTCCGTTGCGTCTGCCGATTCCGCCATCTGGGCGCACGAACGGGCGCCGCCTGGACGCCCGCTCGAACCTCCACAGTGTACACCCGGCCGCGCGCAGCCGCTACCGCGAAGTTGAGAGCGGGCCGCTTACCAGCCGCCGCCCGGCGGGCGCCGCCGCATGCGCTGCTCCGCTCCGGGGGGACCATTGCGCACCGTATCCCCGTCGCCAAGCCGGCGCCGCTGCAACTCCTGCATGCCCCGCCGCAATTCGTCTTGCAGGGCGAAGTAGCGGGCACGCTGCAGGGGCGTAAGGAATCGCGCCAGCTCCCGCTGCTCCTGCTCAAGCAACTCGATGCGGCGCCGTTCGAGCCTCGGCATCTGCTCCAGCAGCTCCGCGACGCGCGTTTCGTTGGCGTTGTCGCCGGCCAGCAATTCCGTCCGCATGGCCTTGCGGGCTTCCATCTCGTCACGCCGCAGCGCGCGGCGTGCGCCCTCGGTACGGCTCGCCACCTCGCGCAGCCGGGCCGCCTGATCGTCATTCAACTGCAGCCGCTGGCGTACCGTGGCCTCCACGCGCTGCTGGAAGCGCCGCTCCAACTCGGCGCGCCGCGGGTCATCGCGTTGGCCACGTGTGTCACTGATCGGCGGCACGGTCTGCGCCCCCAGCGGGGCCAACACGCCGGCCGCTCCGGCATGCAGCGCGAGGGCCGCGACGGTAACCGTTCGTGCCCACCGCAGGTGACGCGTGAATGAGGTGATCACTGGGTACCCCCTTCGGAGTTGGGCAGAATGGGGACGCCGGGCAACGGCTCCGTGCTCGTGGCGCCATCCCACTCGTCGAGTCGGTCGAGCATGCGCTGCAGTTCGTCCTCGCTGTAGTCCCCAAGGTCGCCATACGAGACCGACACCGAGTGAGCCGTCGCACCGGGCGAACTCACCGCCACGGTTTCGGCCAGCTGCGGACGCATCGTGCCGGCAGTTTCGCCCACCACGAGCGCAGCGGCGCCCACCGGAGCCTGTACCGAGGTGATGCCGCGCCGCGCAACCAGCATCGATGCGCCGCCGGCAATGACGACACCGAGCGTGGCCGCCAACCGCCAGATCGACTGACCGAACACCACCGTGCGTGGGCGCGGGCGCGCCGCCGACACCGCGCGCGGTGCGCCCGCGCCCGGGAGCGATTCCGTGACCAGACGGGGACCAGGGGATGCCATCGGTGGCACCTCGACAGCCCCCACCGCAGTCGCCGGCGGCAGCGCCACCACAATCCGTGCCACATCGGGGACGGTGACCCGCGGACGCGCACGGCGAACGAGTTCCAGCACCGCCAGGTCATCGGCGCACGCCGTGCACTCGGCCACGTGCGCGGACACCCGCGCCGTCGTCACGTCGTCGAGAACACCAGCTGCAAAATCCGGCAGCAGGTCCTGCAGCTCGAGGCTGCAACACTCAGTCATGGAGAAACTCCTTCACCGCGCGCATGGCGTTGTGATAATGCACCCGCGCCGCTCCCTCGGTAGATCCGAGGATGTCGGCGATTTCCTTGTAGCTCCGCCCTTCCTGCACACGGAGCGTGAACACCTCTCGCTGCATCCGGGTCAGCCGCGCCATGGCACGGGCAACCCGCTGCGCCGCTTCGTCGGCGACCAGCACATCGAGTGCATCGAATCCGCTTGCCGCGTGCATATCGTCGATTTCGATATCGTGACCCCGACGTGCCTGCGCGCGCCGACGGTCGATGACGAGCCGCCGCTCGATCGTGAACAGCCACGTGCGCAACGAACTCTCGGACCTGAACGTGTCGATCGCCGAGAAGGCGCGGATGAAGGTATCCTGCACGAGCTCATCCACGTCGTCCGACACCCCGAGCCGTCCCGCGAAACGCGCCAGCGCCTCGGCGTGCCGCTCGACGATGGCCGTCGCAGCCCGCTGGTCGCCTGCCTTCCACTGTTCGATGAGGCGCCCATCGAGCTGGGCATCCTCCTGCGGGGTGGCGTCGATCATACGTTCGGCCTGTTGGACGGCCTGTGGGATGAAGCGTTAAGGCGCACTCCGGCGCCCGTCCCGTTGACCGCCGCCGAACGCGGGGCGACCTTCGCGGTATGCCAATCCCGACGCAGGCGCCCGCGAGCCCCCGACCGGCGCTCATTGCCCACCGCGGCGCCTCGCGCGCATTCCTCGAAAATACCCTGCCCGCCTTTCAGCGGGCGCTCGATCTCGGGGTGGATGGTATCGAACTGGACGTGCACGGCACGCGCGACGGCGTGCTGGTGGTCCATCACGATCCCACCCTCAAGCGACCGGACGGCGAGGTACCCATCGCCGATCTCACGGCCGCCGAGGTGGGCGCCTTCCGGTTGCCCGGGGGCGACCATGTCCCTACGCTGGCCGAGGTGTTCGCGCTGGTTGACGGACGCACGACGCTGTACGTGGAGGTGAAGGCGCCCCACGTCGAGTCGCTTGTCGCGGACTTTCTCTCGGCCCATCGGGAGGTAGCGGCGGAGGTGCACGCCTTCGACCATCGCATTCCAGTTGGTGTACGGGCGCGTCGTGCGGACACGCCCATTGGATTGCTGAGCGCGTCCTATCCGCTCGACCTGCCGGCCGCACTCGCCAACAGCGGAGCCACTGCCTGGTGGCAACATGGCCCGCTGATCGACGAAGCGCTGGTGACGACGTGTCACGATGCGGGTGTACGGCTCATTGCCTGGACCGTGAACAGCGCGCCCCACGCGCGCCAACTGGCGTCGTGGGGCGTTGATGCCCTTTGCACCGATGTACCCGATCTGATCAGATC
>VYLE01000912.1_pt1 | contig 19947 bp, 18 predicted proteins | sample 5114391 | NCBI WGS metagenome assembly VYLE01 (sample SAMN12291771, study PRJNA351875) | freshwater metagenome | isolation source: freshwater lake | place: USA: Michigan, Kent Lake | collected 2013-08-15
GGGAAAAAGTCCCTGAATTTCCCCCTGATCACTCCCATATCTGGTACTTTTTGAGGGGAAAAAAGTCCAAAAGTCTTATCCAACAAGGTTTTTAGATTTATTCAGCAAGCCCTACTTAGGGTTTGCGGCAAAAAGTACGGGCGAAGCATTCGGATAGAAAATCTACGTTTCACCGATAGGTTATTGCCCGAATGCTTCGCCCCTACAGGACACGGGCCGATGAAGACGCAAGGTGTTGAAGCACGATTCTTTCAAAATCTTGCACCTGTTTCACGAGAAAAGCCACAAAACCCTTACCTTGCCTACATTTCACATTTATTCAGCAAACCCTACTTAATCCCAACCTTGGCGAGATTTTACAATTCCCGACGACCTTCTAAAGCTCTCGCTAAGGTTACTTCATCAGCGTATTCCAGATCGCCGCCCATGGGCAACCCAAAAGCGATACGGGTAACTTTAGTGAAGGGTTTCAGTAAACCCCCGATATACAAAGTCGTGGTTTCTCCCTCGACACTGGGACTGATAGCTAAGATAACTTCCTGAATTTTTTTCTGGCTGACTCTGGTGACTAAAGACTGTATATTTAATTGATCCGGTCCAATCCCATCCATAGGCGAGATAACACCGCCCAAAACGTGATATTTGCCCGAATATTCCCTAGTTTTCTCCAAAGCAATCACATCTCTGGAGTCAGCTACCACACAGATAGTCCCCGTTTCCCGGTTAGGATTGCGGCAAATTTCGCAGATCGGTTCGGCCGAAAGATGAAAACAAACCTGACATAATCCTACTTGTTTTTTGGCTGCCACGATCGCCTGGGCCAATTCGATCGCATCTTGTTCCGGTCGTTTGAGAATATAGAGGGCCAGACGTTGAGCGCTTTTGGGTCCCACCCCGGGTAATTTTTGTAACTGCTCGATCAAACGAGCTAAAGGCGGTGTATAAATAGCAGTTAATCCTCTTATCAGTTATCAGTTATCAGTTATCAGTTATCAGATTTGAGTTTTCAAGTGAGCAGTGTTACATGGAAGTTTCCTGCTGTCTTTTCACTGTTTACTGCTCACTGTTTACTAACTAAGACCTTTTTGGTAAACGGACATCGATAACACTGGTGTTGAAATTATAATTATCTCCTTCTAACTCGATTAAAGTGCCAATTTTCACCTTTTGACCGCCAACAACCGCACCAGTATCTGTAACTTCCGCTTGACCACTGAGAGTCATAATCATATCTTGAGAATAGTTTTCCGTGCGGGGATCCGGTAGGACTTTCACACTACCATCCGGCTGCGGAACTAAGACATTTCTCGATAAAGGTTTAACATTTTTTATATCCACTTGACCGGCCGGTTGATTACGAATAACAATATTAGTTTTCTTCTCGGTATTAAATTGATTAATCAAGGCGTTGGGATTGAGAACACTTAAACCCCGGACAATAACATCCACTTCTATGGGTTCTTTGGTAACTTGAGCGATCGTACTTTTACCACTTGTCCCCGGTACAACAAAAATACCGATAATTGTCAATAAAATTACTAAGGCCGCTCCAATATCAAGCAAGCTAAATTTACCGAATAAACGTCCTTTTGAGTCTAATAATTGCATAAGCGGTTCACTATAAAATTTTGGGGAGAAGGGAACAGGGGAACGGGGTGATGGGTAGGGTTGATTCATGAATCAACCCTACTATGAATCAACCCTAGGGTGATGGGGGATGGGGAGAAAATACAAATAATCTCCTATCTCCTGTCTCCTGTCTCCTGAATCCTGTCTCCTGAATCCTGCCTCCTGAGGGCTAATAGATTCTATCACGATCGGAATCTTGGTCGCAGACAGGAAGTCTGACTTAAGATAGAAGATCGGAGTCTCACACGGAGCGATCGATAGACAATGGCGGGTAAAACTCAACTTAAGAAACTAGAAAAGCAATTATCTCCAATCGATCTGACCCCTTCTGACGGTAACAACCTCGAAAAAGTTGCCCCCGTTAAACATTGGTCGATCGAAGATAGCGAAAATCTCTATCGCATCCAAGGCTGGGGAGAACCTTATTTCTCGATTAATGCCGCAGGAAATATTACCGTCTCGCCTCAGGGAGAAAGGGGCGGTTCTTTGGACTTATACGAGTTAGTTTCGGCGATTAAGCGGCGAAATATCGGTTTACCCCTGTTAATTCGGTTTAGTGATATTTTGGAAGACCGGATCGAGCGCCTGAATGCCTGTTTTAACCGAGCGATCGCCCGTTATAATTATCCCAACGTCTATCGCGGTGTCTATCCGATCAAGTGCAATCAACACCGTCACATCGTCGAGTCTTTAGTGCGTTTTGGTAAACCCTATCAATTTGGGCTTGAGGCTGGTTCAAAACCTGAGCTAATGATTGCTTTAGCTACCCTAGAACCTGCCTTAAACGGCAAAAATGACAAAACACAACCATTGCTAATTTGTAACGGCTATAAGGACAAAGAATACATCGAAACCGCTCTTTTGACCACTCGTCTCGGTCATCGGCCTTTGATTGTCATCGAACAATTGGAAGAATTATATTTAACCCTGCGCGTCAGTCGTCAGTTAGGAATTGCCCCTCATTTGGGAGTGCGTGCGAAACTGGGGACAAAAGGGGTGGGCCGTTGGGGATGTTCCACCGGAGACCGGGCAAAATTCGGTTTAACCGTCCCGGAAATCCTAACGGTGGTGACGGAATTAGAACAAGCGGGGATGTTAGATTGTCTGCAACTGCTGCACTATCATATTGGGTCGCAAATCTCCGCTATTAGCGTCATTAAAGATGCCATTCGCGAAGCTAGTCAGATTTATGTGGAATTAGCGAAATTAGGGGCAAATATGACCTATCTCGATGTGGGGGGTGGTTTAGGGGTCGATTACGATGGCTCAAAAACTAACTTCTACGCCTCAAAAAACTACAATATGCAGAATTATGCCAATGATATCGTGGCTGAGGTCAAGGAAGCTTGTGAAGATGCCCAGATTTCACCCCCAATTCTCATCAGTGAAAGTGGCAGGGCGATCGCTTCTCATCAATCGGTGTTAGTCTTTGATATCTTGGGAAGTAGTGAGGTTCCCCAAAACCCTCCCGATCCCTGCAATGGGAAAGAACACCTCATCCTCCGTAATCTCTGGGAAACCTACACGGGTATCGATGAGCGCAATTATCAGGAAGCTTATCACGATGCGGGACAGTTCAAAGAGGAGGCGATTAGTCTGTTTAATTTCGGTTATCTCAGTCTCAAAGAACGAGCTAGAGCCGAACAATTGTACTGGGCTTGTTGTCACAAAATTCTGCAAGTGGCCCGACAACAGGATTATGTTCCCGATGACTTGGAAGACTTAGAGCAAATTATGGCCTCAATTTATTATGCCAATCTCTCGGTTTTTCAGTCAGTTCCCGATAGTTGGGCGATCGATCAACTATTTCCAATTATGCCGATCCATCGTCTCGATCGAGAACCTACCCAAAGAGGGATTCTCGCCGATTTAACCTGTGATAGTGACGGGAAAATTGCCCAGTTTATCGATTTGCGCGGGGACGTAAAATCAGTTTTAGAATTGCATCCGTTGGAGTACAAAAACGGTAAACATTCTCCAGAACCCTATTATCTAGGAATGTTTTTGGTGGGTGCTTATCAAGAGATTATGGGCAATTTACATAATCTTTTTGGCGATACTAACGTGGTACATATTCAGATGAGTCCCAAGGGATACGATATCGAGTATCTAGTCAAAGGAGATACGATCACGGAAGTATTAAGTTATGTGCAGTATTCCGCAGAAGACCTGTTAGAAAGAATTCGTCTTCGTTGTGAACAAGCTTTGCAGGAAAATCGCATGACTGTGGAAGAATCCCAATTACTCCTACAGGATTATGAACGCAGTTTGCGACGTTATACCTATCTAGTGGGTGGGGATTGTTGATTGCTCTTGCCGATCGAGTAATCGATCGAGGATGATAGAAAATAGACAAAATAGATAGGCAGTAAGGGGAAGCAGTGGAAAAGGGAACGCTGGTAGAATTTCGAGTTCAAGGAGAAAGGCGCTTAGGGGTGATCGATCGCCCAGAAGGTAAAAAAGATTGGATCGTCATCGATCAAGGGGGAAACCCGCATAAACTGCGTCCCCAACGCTTCGATTACATTATCAAAGCAGGTCCGTCCAACTATATGGAGATTGGCAATTTTCTGCGGGAAGTCCAACCCTATCTAGATGCTAGTGGTTTAGAAGTGGCCTGGGAATTATTAGCCGGGGAAAATCAGTTAGTCACTCCCGAAACCATGGCCGAGATTCTCTTTTCCGATCGCAGTCCGCAGTTTTGCTATGCGGCCCATTGTCTCTTGAGTGATGATAAAGTTTATTTTAAAAATAAAGGGGATGGTTACGAAGCCCGATCGGAAAATCAGGTAGAGGAAATCAAACACCAGCTAGAGGTGGAACAACAGCGTCAACGGGAAAAAAGCCAATTTCTCCAACGTCTCCAACAGGCCCTGGCCAGTGGAACGGTAGAATGGTCAGAAAGCGATCGAATTCGTCTGGAATCTCTAGAAAAATTTATCCTCCAACCCGAACAAAAATATCCAGCAGCCATGGACATACTCTCGCTGCTGGGCCGTTCCCAAACCCCCGAGGCTGCTTTTGAATTGTTAGTCGATTTGAAATGGTGGAGTAGTCACGAAAACCTTTTCCTGCGACGCAGTTCCTACCCCGTTCAATTCTCGAAAAAGGTACTTGATGTGGCGCGTCTTAATTTACTCAATCCCCCTGCGGATGCGGATGTCAACAATCGTCTCGATTTAACCCACCAAAAAATTTATACCATCGACGATGAAAGTACCGAGGAAATCGATGACGGATTATCGGTGGAAATGCTTGCGGATGGTGGTCATCGTCTCTGGATCCATATTGCCGATCCTAGCCGTTTAGTGCTTCCCGATGATGAATTAGACCTAGAAGCACGTCGTCGCAGTACCAGTCTTTATCTTCCCACGGGAATGGTTCCCATGTTTCCCCTAGAGTTGGCCGCCGGTCCAATGAGTTTGGTACAGGGTAAACTTTGTCCCGCATTGAGTTTTGGGGTAATCCTCGATGAAACGGGGGCGATCGCCGATTATCGGATCCATCCTAGTACAATTAAACCTACCTATCGCCTCACCTACGAAGATGTGGACGAAATGTTACATCTGGATCTGCAGCATGAACCGGAAGTGAAGATTCTCAACCGTTGGGCCAAACAACGCCACGCATGGCGCAAATCTCAGGGATCGATTAACATCCAAATGCCAGAATCATCGATTAAGGTGAAGGATAACGACGAAATTATCGTAGAATTGCAGGAAGTTTCCCCATCTCGGCAATTAGTCGCGGAAATGATGATTTTAGCTGGAGAAATCGCCGGTCGCTACTGTCAGGAACACGAGATCCCCGTGCCTTTCCGCGGACAACCACAACCGGAATTACCCCCCGATGAGGAGTTAATTTTACTACCTGCGGGCCCGGTGCGTTCCTGTGCCTTGCGTCGCTGTATGCCGCGCAGTGAGATGACGACGATTCCTAACCGTCATGCTAGTCTGGGATTGAATACCTATTCCCAAGTAACTTCGCCAATTCGCCGTTATACTGACCTTTTGACCCATTTTCAACTAAAAGCCCATCTCCGGGGCGATCAACTGCCTTTTACCCGGGATAGAATGCAGGAAATTCTCTATAGTGTCGCTAGTTCGGCCCAAGAAGCCACCTCGGTGGAACGACAAACTAATCGTTATTGGAGTTTGGAATTTTTGCGACGACAGGGAGATCAAGTCTGGCAAGCTTTGGTTTTACGCTGGCTGCGGGAAGAGGAAAATTTAGGCTTAATTTTATTGGAGGAATTGGGGTTAGAATTACCCCATCGTTTTGAGCGTTCGGTATCTTTAGGCGATCGCTTTCAAGTACAAGTTAGTCGCTCTGATCCCCACCGCGATGAGATCCGTTTTCGCGAGTTATCGGGTTTTGTCTCCTCCCAAGCAAGTTAATCTCTCGCGGAGTCAGTATTCAGGAGTCGGGTGATAGGGTGATAGGGATTTAGGGGTTTAGGGAAATTTCAGCCAAATGCTCCACTCCCCCACTACCCCACACCCTGCCACCACCGAAAAGCTTTTTGCCGCAAACCCTAAATAAGGTTCTTCGGTTTGTTTTATGCAAAGGAAAGGATTGCCAAAGATGAAATCCTTATATAGAAAGGCATTTAGCGATTTTTATCAATTGTTTTCGATCTAGAGCGAACTAATCAATTAAATCTCTTGCCAGATAAGAATTTAGTCGATTTATGCCACCCTATCGAACTATACTAAGTAACGAAGAACCATACTTGTCAATGTAAAGTTTTATTACAGGATTCAACGTTTCTGACCCTGATGTTCTCTATTCTCTGGTTACTCATCAACCCATTCAACTCTTACAAAAAAACCAGAATCAAGATTCTCTAAGTCAGGCAAATGTTTAGATTAACTTTATTTTCTAGGAATTCAGATTGGGATGACTAATTAACGTAAGTTCGGGATAAGCTGAAACCCTTATTCTGTCATTGGCTGGAACACTGATTCCCTCGTTGAGGAAGTCTCAAAATAGCCTTAACGCGAACATCAGATTAATTTAACCACGAGTTATGATCGCAAAAAAAGTGATTTTTTAATTATCGATACTTATCAAGGGATTCCAATTATCAATCCAGCCGAGTTTCTCACCTTTTTCTAAGGTCACTGAGATTTTTTTAAGGTTAAAAAAGATGGTAAAAATAAACCCCTTCAAGTGACTAAATGAAGGGGCGATCGCAAGTTTTTCATTGATGGTTTTTAGGAGACTTTTGTAGTTTCCATTTCTAAGAATTTGGATGACTTTAGTTTGCGTTTGAGGATTGAGGATGCACCGAGAGTGCCGAGGGCAAGGAAGCCGAGGGTGGAGGAAGGTTCGGGAATAGGAGTACATTGATCAAGGATATATCCTTGTTCAATAACTATTGGTGTGCTGGCGAATAATAGATTGTTTGGGGGCAGTTTGTCTGTAAAGCTAACTTTTACTGTGACGGTTTTTGGTTGTGGTTTAATTGGAGCATTAATAACCAATATGTTTTGCGGTTCAAGAAAAACAAAAGTAGGGAATTCTATTACATCTTTAGGATCATCAGTTGTTACAGTAATACCTAGTATTTTAACGCCTCCAATAAAATCAATAGCCTGCTTGAAATTCTTTTGATTGGTTGGTACTCTTACATTTTTCCAAGTATAAGTTGCGGTCGGTACGCTTCCTACTTCATTACTGACATAACCTTGTCCGGATATCCACGTCAAACCTGAAACACTTTCAATTCCGCTTTGTGTTTCATCAAACAGTGATTGACTACCCGCCTCAAAAGTTGTGTATTGCCCTATAAGACCTGGTGTTAATCTGTAGTCATAGTAAGCAAGTGCGTAACGATCTAAATCTAGCCAAGAAGGTATTTCTTCATTCGGAATATCCCCTATTGACAAAGCTCTAGCAGGAGCATCTTTATTAAAGGCAAAAGTTGCCACTACAGCAGTTCCAAGAGCTAAAGATAAAGTCAAACTTTTCATAAATATTGCCTCTGAAAAATATTTTCTACGCATTAGGTAAAACAACAGCCCAACTCAACAACAAAGATGGACAACAGAACAATACACGCTCCCCCCCCCGATAAAGTATCAAAAGCTACAATTTTAACAAATCTTTATATTTCTCCCCCTAGCAGCGACTCCCAAAGCAAGGAATCTCAATTAGTTTCCCCTGTTTTACTCCTTCTCAGGCGAACTATTGTCTTCGGTGAGGTATTGTGGCGCAGTATGTCGGATTCGGTAGGCGTTCTCCCTTGACTGCCCCTCAACGCGATCGCTAACCCAAATTAAGCACGATTATATTGCCATAAAGCCGAAGAGGCTTGGTCTCCAACCCCTTGAGGACAAGATAGACTGCACCTGCTCATTCTGTCGGCTGGAGAGGGGAAACCCGTTACTGATTCTGCTCACAGAGAAGGACTAATTTTATTGGTGTAGAATAGAGACAATTATTGAGAGAGAAAGAAAATGAGCACTATTTCCCTTGAAATCCCTGAAGAAATCTTAATTAGTCTCAAGGAAACTCCCGAAAATCTATCGAGAGAATTAAAAATATTGGCAGCCGTTAAACTCTTTGAACTTGACAAGTTATCTTCAGGACGTGCAGCACAATTAGCCGGAATGTCACGAGTAGAATTTCTAACTATTTTGGGGCGTTATCAAGTCTCCCCTTTTTCTTTAACGACTGAACAATTGGAACAAGATATTGTCAATGCCTAATCCTCAAGTCATTGTCAACACCTCTCCTCTACTGTACTTACATCAAGTGGGCTATTTGGAATTGCTCCAACGCTTGTATTCTCAAATCCTGACTCCTCCAGCAGTAATCGAAGAATTAGCAATCGGTAAAAATAAAGGAATTGATGTTCCCAATATTCAGGCGATTGAATGGATTTCAATTACTCTGGTTAAATCAGTCAGTCTAATTCCAGCTATTATTGATTTAGGGCAAGGAGAAGCAGAGGTATTAGCTTTGGGATTAGAAAATCCAGATAGTTTACTGATTTTTGATGATCAGTTAGCCCGACGTATTGCCGATTTATATCGCTTGAAATATTCAGGAACGCTTGGTGTTTTAGTTAAAGCGAAGCAGCAGGGCTATCTATCTTCTGTTGCTCCCGTTATTGCTAAGTTACGCCATCAAGGAATGTGGCTAACTGATAAAGTTGTCAATGATGTTCTTCGATTAGCTGGAGAGTAAGTATGCTAAAAAAAAAGGCTCTTCGTTACTTGGTATGGTTCGATAGGGGAGCATAAATCGACTAAATCCTTATCTGGCAAGAGACTTAATTGATTAGTTCGCTCTAGATCGAAAACAATTGACAAAAATCGCCAAATGTCTTTCTCTATAAGAGTTATAAACCTACACCTGTCAGCATCCCACACCCCATCACCCCACTTCCCCGCGGTTGAGTTAGCGGGTTAGGCTTCGATCTGTCAGAATACAAGTATTGAAACAAACCTTTTAAGAGGCTTCATGGTGGAAGTTAAAGTCGTTCCCCCGAAACGCAATTGGGTTCAGACGTGCTGGCAATCCCTGAATTCCTTATCCCGCTTACTGGTGATTGCTCTAGCCGCACCACTTGTCGTCCTGAATGTCTGGGCATTATCGGCAATTTTTGGCTATTTTGAATCTTTATTTGTTATTTTACTGATAGCGGCCGTTCTATCTTTTCTCTTGGGTTATCCGGTGACTTGGTTGGAACGTCAGGGATTAAAACGGGGTTTAGCTGCAATCGTGGTTTCCCTGATCACGATTTTAATTTTTGTGGCCGTGGGCATAACCCTAGTTCCCCTAGTCTTCACCCAAGCACAGCAATTTGTCAACAGATTGCCAGAATGGTTAGACTCGGGACAGCGCCAACTGATGCAACTAGATACCAAAATCGACACGATGAATCTACCGATTCCGATCAGTTTCGATGGTGTTATCGCTCAGTTTAACAGTCGTTTAGGGGCAGAATTGCAAATTCTAGCGGGAAGAAGCGTTAATTTAGCCCTTAATCTCACGGTTTTTACCGTGGTGCGGGTGCTTGATGTGCTGCTAACCATTATCCTCACCTTTTATCTACTTCTCCACAGTCCCGATATCTGGAGGAGTATTATCCAATGGTTGCCCAAACCCGTCCAACAACCCTTTTCCCTAACCCTACGCTTAAGTTTTCAGAATTACTTTGTCGGACAGGTAATTTGCGCCACCTGCATGGCCCTGGGATTAGTCACGGCATTTTTATCGATTAAAGTCCCTTTTGGTCTCCTATTCGGTCTGTTGATTGGCACCATGGCCTTAATCCCTTTTGGGGGAACTGTAGGCATTGTCACGGTGACAGCTTTACTAGCTTTGCGCGATATTGGTTTAGCTCTGCAAGTTTTAGCCGTGGCTGTAGTGGTGCAGCAAATTGTCGAAAATGGCATTGCTCCCCGGATTTTGGGCAGTGTCACTGGGTTAAATCCCTTTTGGGTGTTGGTCTCGGTCTTGACGGGGGCGCGAGTGGGCGGTTTACTGGGGGTGATTGTCGCGGTTCCCATGGCAGTAATGATCAAGGAAGCTTTGGAGGTTATCCGTCAAGTGACACCAGAGGAGACAAAACACGGGATAATTAAACCCTCTCTCCCCCTAGAATCAGAATCCTCTAGCGAGGTGGTTTCTCGCTGAAGAATGACTGACGGCATGATCTAGGGCGATGTGAGCAGTAATATTGGCCGGGAGAAATCGGCAATTTTCTCGCAGGTTCTTGGCTTTTCTCCCTCGATCGAGTTATGATATCCATATTGGTAGATTAACTCCACTTGCCCTGATCGCTGTCCCTGACAAGCAAGGACAAATCAAGGCTTGAGGATGCCTTGCTGGTCTCTGGGGCCTGGCTTATTGGGAGATTAGCTAACCAATTGTCTCTAAACTCGGATAATTTTAAGAACGGGTCATTGTCTATCCCGATAAATCAGCAAAAAATCGATATTTTGGTTAAATAGGCTACATTAACAGCCAAGTTTCTATCGTAAGCTCGAAGTTAAGACATAAAGTCAATATCACCCTCCGATTGCAATGAGAAAATGTTTGAATCGCTTAATATTTGGGCTTTTCAGACATTTTTTTTGTGGATTGATACTAAATCCAGTTATTAAAAACTGATTTAGTATGACATGGACAAACACCAACAGACCATGATCTGGAGAGATCGTCAAGAAAAGTATCAGAGTGAACTCTTGGAAAAGAATTGGTAAAATATAATTAGTAGGGAGAGTATTGCTGTTAATGTTTCGCTTTTTAACGAGACGTTAACCAAGCTCAAAGGCAAAAAATAGCAGTAATTTGCTAAAAGCTAAAAGCCGATAGCTGACTGCTCTATATATCTCTCGTATTCTTTACTTGTCGAGTTCAACACGACCCCTTTATGGAATCAAGCAACCCGTCAGGGAAGACTTCCGAACCTCCTAGTCATAGGTGGGCCAATTTACTCGGAACCATGATCGCAATTCTGACCCTAACGTTACCCTTGTTAGCGATTGGATATAACTCCACGCCTAACTATACCGAAGAACCCCTTACCGGTAACACATCCTACTCCCTAACGAGGCAAATGAGGTGACAGAATTGAGATAGACGATTGCCAAAATAAAAATTTTTTTCTTCGTCCCGATCCCCCTTATGGGTAAAATTTGGATCGGAGTTAATCAAAGTGTGTTTTAATTTTGCTTGCGCTTTTAGGTGACTCTAAAGGCGCTATTGTCTTGTATTTGGAGAAAGCTTGTGGATTTATCGCGCATTCCTGCCCAACCGAAACCAGGTTTAATTAACGTTTTAGTGGAAATTACCGCCGGCAGTAAGAATAAATACGAGTTTGATAAGGATTTAAATGCCTTTGCTCTCGATCGCGTTCTCTATTCTTCGGTACAATATCCCTGTGATTATGGTTTTGTTCCCAATACCCTCGCCGATGATGGCGATCCTTTAGATGGTATGGTGATCATGGATCAGCCTACTTTCCCCGGCTGTGTGATTACGGCGCGTCCCATTGGTATGCTAGAAATGATCGATGGTGGTGATCGCGATGAAAAAATTCTCTGTGTTCCCGCTAAAGATCCTCGTTATGCAGAGGTAAAATCTCTTAAAGATGTCTCTCCCCATCGCTTGGAGGAAATCGCCGAGTTTTTCAAAACCTATAAGAATCTAGAGAAAAAAGTCACAGAAATTCTCGGTTGGAAAGATGTGGACGCAGTAACCGCTTTAGTTGAACAGTGTATTGCTGCTTATAAGTAAGGTTTGCGGCAAAAAGTTTGTTGTGGGGTTAGGAGTCGGGAGTCAGGAGTCAGAATTCAGGAGTCGGGAGATAGGGTGATAGGGATTTAGGGGTTTAGGGAAATTTCAGCCAAATGCTCCACTACCCCACTACCCCACTACCCCACTACCCCACTACCCCACTACCCCACTACCCTACACCCCACACCCCACACCCCACACCCTACACCCCACACCCCACTTCCCCGATGATCGAGAAAAAACTTCATCAAGAGGGGAACAACTTCCAGTAAGATGAAAAATGGTCAGTGAAAAAGCTAACCGAAATTTATTGTCGGAAATGGTAACACCGCCCCATTTCCCCAGACCCTAGAGGCTAGAGTCCGGTAAACCAGCGGATAAAAATTGACATCCATGAGTGAAGGTATTTTCGATCGAGTTAAAAAAGTTGTTGTGGAACAATTAGAAGTAGAGCCGGAAAAAGTTACTCCCGACGCAAGCTTTGCTAATGATCTGCAAGCTGATTCCCTTGATGTGGTGGAGTTAGTGATGGCTTTAGAGGAAGAATTTGATATTGAAATTCCCGACGAAGCGGCCGAACAAATTGACACTGTGGGCAAAGCTGTTGACCATATTAGCGAGAAAGTAGGAGCAACCGCCTAATTATTGCGAGAAAATTGACAATTTAGCCTTAAATATCTGGGGCAAAATCTGCCCTTATTTTTGAACAAACATGACAGAATTGCCATTAAAAAGGGTTGTCATCACGGGGATGGGTGCAATCACTCCCCTCGGCAATAATCTAGCAGACTATTGGACAGGCTTAATCAACGGCAAAAGTGGCATTGGTTTAATTACCCACTTTGATGCCTCCCGTCACGCTTGTCGCATTGCTGGGGAAGTGCGGGGTTTTGACCCCCACGACTATGTGGATCGCAAAGAGGCAAAGCGCATGGACCGTTTCGCTCAATTTGCCGTCGCCGCCAGTTTGCAAGCACTGCAAGATTCTCAATTAGTTATCGACGCTCTCAATGCCGATGATATAGGAGTACTAATCGGTACGGGCGTGGGTGGCATAAAAGTGCTTGAGGATCAACAGGAAATTTACTTGACAAAAGGTCCGAGCCGGTGTAGTCCCTTCATGATCCCGATGATGATTGCCAATATGGCCGCTGGTTTAACCGCCATCCACACGGGGGCCAAAGGACCGAGTAACTGCACCGTGACCGCTTGCGCCGCCGGTTCCAATGCCATCGGCGATGCTTTTCGTCTAGTACAAAGGGGTTTGGCCAAAGCGATGATCTGCGGTGGGACGGAGGCCGCCGTTACCCCCCTAGGATTGGCTGGTTTTGCCTCCGCTAAGGCCCTGTCCACCCGCAACGATGACCCCACCCGGGCCAGTCGTCCCTTTGACAAGGACCGGGATGGTTTTGTCATGGGGGAAGGGGCAGGAATCTTGATTATAGAGGAATTAGAAACGGCCTTAGCCCGTGGGGCGCGGATTTACGCCGAAATGATCGGTTATGGTCTGACTTGCGATGCCTATCACATGACTGCACCGGTTCCCGATGGTCGTGGGGCCACCAGAGCGATCGAATTAGCGATCAAAGATGCCGGTTTGACTCCGCCGGAAATTAGCTATATCAACGCCCACGGCACCAGTACAGGGGCCAATGATCCCACGGAAACCAAGGCGATTAAAAAAGCTTTAGGAGAATCGGCCTACCAAATCCCCGTCAGTTCCACCAAATCGATGACAGGCCACCTTTTAGGCGGTTCTGGCGGCATTGAAGCCGTGGCCACGGTAATGGCGATCGCTAATGATCGGATTCCCCCGACTCTCAACCTTGACAATCCTGACCCCGATTGTGATCTTGATTACGTCCCCTACGAAAGTCGTCAGCAGATAGTTAACGCTGCCCTCTCCAACTCCTTTGGATTTGGTGGCCATAACGTCACCTTAGCTTTTAGAAAATATGCTTGAGTCGATGCCCCCGAAAGAGTAATCTTTGAGTGGCTCCCTCTTTAACCTGGTCTTATTTTTGTAGTTCATTCTAAAAAACATTATGGTTGTCGCCTCCCAATCCCTCGAAGAACTTTGTATTAATGCGGTGCGTTTTTTAGCGGTGGATGCCGTGGAAAAAGCTAAATCGGGACACCCCGGACTGCCGATGGGGGCCGCACCCATGGCCTTTGTCCTCTGGGATCAATTCCTGCGTTTTAACCCGAAAAACCCCCAATGGGTCAATCGCGATCGTTTTGTTCTCTCCGCCGGTCACGGTTGTATGCTGCAGTATGCTTTGATGTACCTGACCGGATACGATAGCGTTCCCCTAGAGGAAATTAAACAATTCCGGCAGTGGAAATCGAAAACCCCTGGCCACCCCGAAAATTTCGTCACGGAAGGGGTGGAAGTGACCACCGGTCCTCTGGGTCAAGGGATTGCTAATGGTGTCGGTTTGGCCCTAGCAGAAGCCCATTTAGCGGCCCGTTTCAACAAACCGGATGCCAAAATTATCGACCATTACACCTATGTGATTTTGGGTGATGGTTGCAATATGGAGGGTATTTCCGGGGAAGCTTGTTCTTTAGCCGGTCACTGGGGTTTAGGCAAGTTAATCGCTCTCTACGATGATAACCATATCTCGATCGATGGTTCCACCGATATCGCTTTTACCGAAGACGTGAGCAAGCGTTTTGAAGCCTACGGTTGGCACGTTCAGCACGTCGAGAATGGTAACACCGATTTAGATGCCATTGCCAATGCGATCGCAGCCGCCAAAGCTGTCACCGATAAACCCTCGATGATTAAAATCACCACCACTATCGGTTATGGTTCCCCCAATAAGTCTAATACCGCCGATGTTCACGGGGCAGCTTTAGGAGCAACAGAAATCGAGTTAACCCGAAAAGCATTAGGTTGGCAATACGAGCCGTTTGTGGTTCCCGATGAGGTGTTAAATCGTTTCCGGCAAGCAGTGGACAAGGGAACGACGGCAGAAACGGACTGGAATAAGTTATTTAACGAATATCAGGCTAAATATCCCGCAGAAGCGGCTTTATTTGAACAGTTAACCACCGGTCAACTGCCGGAAGGTTGGGAGCAAGCTTTACCGGTTTATAAACCCGAAGATAAGGCGCTCGCTAGTCGTAAACACTCGGAAATCTGCTTAAATGCGCTTGCGGGGGTTTTACCCGGTTTAATCGGTGGTTCGGCGGATTTAACCCACTCTAACTACACCGAATTAGAGCATTTTGGTAATTTCCAAAAAGGCAGTTATCAGGAGCGTAACGTCCATTTTGGCGTGCGGGAACACGCGATGGGGGCGATTTGTAACGGTATTGCTCTCCATAACACGGGATTGATTCCCTACGGGGCAACTTTCCTGATTTTCACCGACTATATGCGGAATTCTATCCGTTTATCGGCATTGTCAGAAACCCGCGTCATCTGGGTAATGACTCACGATTCCATTGCCTTAGGGGAAGATGGACCGACTCACCAACCCGTGGAACACGTTGCTTCTCTGCGCGCTATTCCTAACCTGTTAGTCATGCGTCCGGGGGATGGTACGGAAACTTCCGGTGCTTATAAAGTAGCGGTGAGCGAAAAGAAACGCCCGACTTTATTGGCTCTCTCCCGTCAAAATCTGCCCAATTTAGCGGGAACTTCCCTTGCGGGTGTGGCTAAAGGTGCTTATGTTATCACCGATTGCGAAGGTACTCCCGATGTCATTCTCATTGGTACGGGGGGCGAGTTGTATCTCTGCGATAAAGCGGCTGCGGTGTTGAAAGAAGCAGGAATTAAAGCCCGCGTCGTTTCTATGCCCTGTTGGGAGCTATTCGAGGAACAATCGGCAGAATACAAAGAATCGGTACTGCCGAAAGCAGTGAAAAAACGTCTCGCAGTGGAAGCGGGTTCAACTATGGGTTGGCATCGCTACATCACCGATGAGGGGGATGTGTTGGGGGTTGATACCTTCGGCGCTTCTGCTCCGGGGGGTGTGATTCTAGAGAAGTTTGGTTTTACCGTGGATAACGTGGTAGCGAAGGCAAAAGCGTTGTTAGGTTAATTAAAACTTTGGTTTTGTGGAAAAAGCCCGCGCAAGCGGGTTTTTTGTGGTTATAGGTCAACCTAGTTTAGGCTTTAGGGTTAGTTCATGTAAAAATGTAAAGTAGGAAGCTTTAGTAGTTAGCCAAAACCTTTACACTTGAGATAATTATCACGATTCCTAGAGCCATGACTAAAGGGGAAAGCCCTATATCGAAGGAAACAATCAAGAGCCTAACACTAGATATAGAAGGCTCACTGTTGTCTTTTGATAAATTTATCAAGGCTCAAGAACAATTAGCAATACTACTCCATGAAGTAGATAAAACCCTTGCTAACAAAAATCGCCCCCTGATAAATTGGAGAATCTCTCAAATTCATAGTGGCAGCATTCATCTTACTTTAGAAGGAATGCCTCAAGATCAGATTACACCTAGTCAAATTTCTGAAGTTATTAAGACTGTAGAAAGGGGAATAGTAACAATTTTAGAACATCCGATTCGCCCTAAGTATTTTTCTGATCGAGCTTTAGAAAGTGCGCGATCATTAGCAATATTGAAAAAAAGAGATGAGTTTATGGTGCAATTGGGCTTTGATTCAAGGTGTATCGACTTGAATCAAGCTTTGATTGCTAATGTTGATGAAATTATCGGGGGAAAATATCAAAGTTTTGGTACTGTAGAAGGTGTGCTTAAAGCTATTGATGTAAGTCGTCAACCTATTTTTAGAGTTTACAATTTATTGACTAATAAAAGTGTTAAATGTTACTTTGAACCAAATTTACTTGATAATATCAAAGAATATCTAGAAAAAAGAGTCTCTGTATCGGGGATAGTTACCTCTAGAGAAGATGGGGAAAAAATCGGGATTAAAGTTGAGTCAATTGATCTTTTTCCTGAGGAAAAAGATTTACCTACCATTGAGGAAATGATCGGAATTTGGGGAGGAAGTAAGTGATTCGTCCAACAAAAAAGCTACACTACTGGGATTCTTGTGTTTTTTTAGCTTTCCTGAAAAATGAAAAGGATAAAATTAATGATTGTATTTCTGTTCTCAAAGCAGCTGAAAATGGTCAGGTAATAATTGTGACTTCTGCTCTTACTTTTATTGAAGTGGTGAAATTAGAAAAAGGACAGCCAAAATTACCTAAAGAAAGTGAGGAAAAAATCAGAGATTTTTTCCGACATGAGTGGATTTATATTTATGATGTGGACAGAAAAGTTGGTGAACTAGCCAGAGAATTGATGTGGCAATATCAGGCACTAAAACCTAAAGATGCAACTCATGTGGCGACGGCAATTAAAGCCAGAGTGGATGTTTTAGATACTTTTGATGATGGCTTGCTGAAACTCTCTGGAGAAATCGGTGATCCTCCTTTAATAATTAGAAAACCTTTTTTTGAAGTTCAACTTGATCTTTTTTGAAAAAGTACCCATTCTCGCACAAGAAAATTACAAATCGAATTACCGAACACAAAAGGTCTAAATTGATAGGAATACCTTCATATTAAAACAGATTTTGATTTAGTGATTACATCTCTTGCCAATGCTTTTTTTCAGACCAATTTAGAAACGGGACTATTTGTTTGGAAGCCCACACCAAAAGAGCAAATATTTTTAAGCAAAATTAATATTAATAATCAAGAAGAAGCCCTTTTAAAAATGTACGTTGCCAGAAGTAAAGATTTAACAGCAAATCAAACCAATAATATCAATTGTTCTCGCCAGAAATGCCAGGATCAAAACTGTAATTTCATCCCTAATTATCCCAAAATTTTCTTTGATGTTAATACGGCTGAACCTCTACAACCATGGCTACCGATAGAAAAAATAGAGGATTTACTTGATTAAAATTAGGAATCAAGATACATCGAATAAACTTAATTGTAGAGGTGTAAATCTTGCAGGTTTCTCAAGATCATAATTAGCAATAAATACCTCCTTGCCCTTGCGTCTTTCACTCTGATAACCATGTTCTAATTTTAAACCATTTTTTTGATCATCAGTTCGATTAATAGTGTAATTCCATTCATTATCTTGTAAAGAAATACACCAATCATACATTTCTCTAATTTCGGAGCAATTATCATAAGTCAAAAGAAATTTAAATCGATGTTGATGTTTTTTCAACGTCTTACATAACCTTTCATGATCTTCTAGACTGAAGAAGCAGGAATAGAATTTATTTTGATCTGCTTGAAAGTAAGGAGGATCGACAAATAAAAAGTAATCATCGGGTAATTGATTGATTAAATCTTCAAAATCTAAACAAGATAAATTGACATTTTGCAGTTTTTCCGAAGTGGTTTTTAGGTGAGAAGGCCAGTTTTCAGGACGCATAGAATACTTATCACCATAGCCCCAATAACAATTTTCAAGTTTCATAATTCCTGAGTAGGAAGTTCTATTTAGATAATACCAACGCATGGCTCTTTCTAGGTCATTGGCTGGTTGAAATTCATTTTTATAATAATTGTGTAATTCTTTGGTAGCGTTTAGACCTTTTAATAATTCAATTAGACTATTAAGATGATCTTTGATATGTCGATAACAGTTGATTAATTCCTCATCTTTGTCATTGAGAATATTCTCTGCTACACTTTCCTTAGCAAAGAATATAGATGCTCCCCCCGCAAAGGGTTCACAATACTTATGGTGACTAGGAAGACAAGCTAAGATTAGCTTACGGGCATAAAATTTACCGCCGGGATAACGAAAAGGAGAATTACTAAGTTTTTTAGCGATTTTGGACATTACCTTTGATTTTAGAGGCTTTTCTTTGAGATTATTTTAACAAAATTACGATATTTTATCTAGGAATGTCAGAGAAGTTCGGTTTTACTGTGGATAACGTGGTAGCGAAGGCAAAAGCGTTGTTAGGTTAATTAAAACTTTGGTTTTGTGGAAAAAGCCCGCGCAAGCGGGTTTTTTTGTGATTATAGGTCAACATAGTTTAGGCTTTAGGCTTAGTTCATGTAAAAATGTAAAGTAGGAAGAAGTACCGTAGGTTGGGTTGAGGCACGAAACCCAACATAACCAACAGCTAAGACAGGAAACCCAACATAACCAACAGCTAAGACAGGAAACCCAACATAACCAACAGCTACTTTTTTAACGTCAACCCAACTACTTAAAGGAGTAAAAACCATGAGTCTGTGTCTCAATCCTAATTGTTCCTCCGCCAATCCAGATGGCAATAAATTCTGTGAAAAATGTCCTCCGCCAATCCAGATGGCAATAAATTCTGTGAAAAATGCCGCTAGAAATTGTTCTTACAAGAGCGTTATCAAGCAACTCAATTAATTGGTCAAGGAGGATTTGGTCGCACTTTTAAGGCGATAGATTACAGTAAGCCTTCTCGACCTTATTGTGTGATTAAACAGTTTTTTCCCTCGGTTCAAGGGACTGATACAATTGAGAAAGCCTCAGAATTATTTGAAAAAGAAGCAATCCAATTAGAAAAATTAGGAAAACATCCCCAAATTCCTGAACTTTTCGCCTATCTCAATCATGATGATAACCGTCAATATTTGGTACAAGAATATATTGAAGGACAGAATTTAGAACAAGAATTAAGAAGCCAGGGGGTATTTAATGAAGCCAAGATTAAAGCTTTATTAACGGATATTTTGCCGGTTTTAGATTTTATTCATAGTCAGGGAGTGGTTCACCGAGACATTAAACCAGAAAATATTATTAGACGTAACTCAGACAAGAAAGCGGTTTTAGTAGATTTTGGCGCGTCTAAAGTTGTTACACATCTTAACCGTTCTGTTACTGGTACAGTAATCGGTTCAGCGGAATATATCGCACCAGAACAAGCCAACGGTAAGCCGATCAATCTTAGTGATTTGTATAGTTTAGGAGTCACTTGTATTTATTTGTTAACTCAGGTTTCACCCTTTGATTTATTTGATACCAGGGGAGCATCTCACTTACGCGATAAGTAATTATACTTAGCCTAAAAGCCACTCTTAATCGTGTCTTGGAACGAAATAGAGGCTTTTAAAGACTGCGTACATGGAGAATTAAAAC
>VYLE01000508.1_pt1 | contig 19661 bp, 14 predicted proteins | sample 5114391 | NCBI WGS metagenome assembly VYLE01 (sample SAMN12291771, study PRJNA351875) | freshwater metagenome | isolation source: freshwater lake | place: USA: Michigan, Kent Lake | collected 2013-08-15
GATCGCGGCGCGCCGGCCCTCGCGGCGGCCGCCCCGGCGGCCCGAACGCCGGCGGACGGGCCCATCCGCCGACCGTCGGCGAGGACATCGAACACACGCTCTCCGTGCCCTTTGGCGTCGCCGCGCTCGGCGGCAGCGAGTCGGTGCGACTGACGCTCGGCGACGGCTCGACGCAGTCGATCGATGTGAAGATCCCGATCGGCATCCGCTCGGGATCGAAGTTGCGCGTGAAGGGCAAGGGTCGCCCAGGCTCCAACGGTGGGCCGCCCGGCGACCTCATTCTCGTCATCCAAGTCGGCGAGCATCCGTGGTTCCGCCGCGACGGACTCGACCTCCTGCTCGATGTGCCCATCACCATCGCCGAGGCTGCGCTCGGCACGGTGATTCAGGTCCCGCTCCTGAAGGGAAGCGTGAAACTCAAGGTGCCCGCGGGCACGGCGAGTGGCGCGAAGTTGCGGGCGAAGGGCAAGGGTCTCGTCGACGCGAAGGGCGATGCGGGCGATTTCTACGCGGTCATCCGCATCGTTCCGCCGGAGTCGCTGACCGACGCCGACCGCGCCGCGCTCGAGGCGATGCACGCCCGCCTGCCGAATCCCCGATCGACGACGATCTGGGGAAGCGAAGTCTCTGACGATTGAATGCGCCAGCGCCCGCCGAGGCGCTCATGCGAAAGGGTCCGATGCCGAACCTGCAACCATCGTCCGGGCAACCCTCCTCCGGATCGCGGCGCGCGCCGTCGGCCGACGGGCCGGTCACGCGCGTGGTCGTCGTGCGTGAGAGCGGCACGCGCTCGGTGCGGGCCTCCGACGAGCCCTCGCGTTTCGGCGCCCGCACCGGATTCTGGACGGCGGTCGGCACGGGCACGGTCGGCTTTCTCTGGCTCACCGGACATGTCGGCGAAACGCTCGGCTTCGCACGGGCAATCGGGGCGGACGGACTGCTCGCCTCGACCGACGCCGGTCTGGCCGCTGGAATCCGCATGGTGCTCTTGATTCCGCTCCGCATCTTCGAGATGGGCCTCGTCGATCCGCTGCGCATGCTCGGCGGATTCGCAGCGCTCGCCGTGCCTGCCGCCGGTCTCGCCGTCGCGCGACCGCGCGTGCCGGGCGGCCCCCCGCTTTCGGCGCTCGCCCGCGGTTTCTCGACGATCGGACTCATCGCCGCGGGCATCGTCTTCGCCCTGCTCGTCGTCTGGTGCGCGTTGCCTGGCCGTCATGCAACGCTCGCAGCCGCACCGCTCGATCGCGATCTCTTCCGCCCGTGGCTCGATGCGGCGTCGGCGATCGCAGGCTTTGACGCGATCGCTCTCGTGGCCGGCATCCTCTGGCTCGTCCTTCTCTTTCGCATGCCGCTGCCGCGCGTCGCTGTCGCTGGCGGAGCGGTGGCCGGGTTCATCGCCCTCTTCGCGACATGGGTCTCTTTCGCGGTGAGTAACGGCATCCTCGACGGCTGCCATCGCGAACGCCCCGTGCTTCTCACGCTCGTGCACACCGACGAGAGCACCACGACGCCGAGTCTTGTCCTCGGCACGCTCCACGGCCGCACCTGCGTGCTCGGCTCAAGCGAGCGACCGCGGCCGATGGTGATTTCCGCCCCTGACTTCGCCATCACCGATCGCTCGACGCTCGCGGCGTGGATGCGTCCGGCGCCAGCGCGGTAGCGGCGCTCGTCACTCCTCGGTGCCGACCGGCACCGTTGCCACGGCCGACGGCGCAGTCGCTGTCGAACTCGGCACGAAGGCGCGGGCCAAGCGCGTCGCCTCGGCGATTTCGGACGGACTCATGCGCGCTGCGACGCGCTCGAGCGACTCCTTCGCATTCGCCATGCCCGCCGCGGACGCGAGCGTGTACCAGCGATGCGCCTCGACGGCCGACGCGACGGTGCCGCGCCCCGTCTCGAAGCACTTGCCGAGATCAAGCTGGGCGCGGGCGAAGCCCTGATCGGCGGCGCGGCGGAACCAGGCGAAGGCGAGCGTATCGCTCTGGACGACGCCCTGACCGCGGAGGTGGAGAAGGGCGAGGTTGGTCTGCGATCGGGGATCACCGGCCTCCGCGGCCGCGCGGTACCAGCGTGCTGCACCGGCAGGGTCAGCCTCGACGAGGCGGCCCGTGCGAAGCATGTCGGCGTACTCGCGCTGCGCGGCGATGACGCCACCTTCGGCGGCGGTGGCGATCCATCGCGTTCCCTCGCGGGTGCGGGCCGGATCGTCGCAGCGATGAATGAAATACCAGCCAAGACCGTACTGCGCCTGAGCGATGCCGGCGTTCGCTGCGCTCGTCAGGAGGCGCTCGGTCTCGTCGCCATCGACGGGCTCGGCCTCGCCGCCGACGAGCATCGTTCCGAGGTTCGACGCTGCCTGCTGGAAGCCCTGGGCCGCACTCAGCCGGTAGAGTCGCGCTGCCTCGGCGCGATCCTGCTTCACGCCTCGACCAAAATAATACAGAACGCCAAGATCGCACTGCGCGGCGGCGAGTCCCTTGTCGGCGGCGCGACGGTACCAGTTCGCCGCTTCGCTCTCCGAGCGGGCGACGCCGCGCCCGCGCTCGAGCATGAAGCCATAGCCGTATTCGCCGCGATCGAGCCCCTGCTCGGCGCTCGCCTGGAACCAGCGCGCCGCGAGACGATCGTCCTGCTCGGTGCCGTTTCCTTCAAGGCACAGCGTCGCGAGAAGCCACTGGGCCTTTGCGTGTCCCTGTTCCGCTGCTGCGCGGGCCAGTCGGGCGGCGCGGACCGAGTCCTGCGGAACGCCGTTGCCCTCGAGAGCGAGAACGGCGAGATTGTTCTGTGCCGTGGCGAAGTTCTGATTCGCAGCCCGTTCGAACCAGGCGGCCGCCTCGGTCGCATCGCGTTCGACGCCCCGGCCGGCGAGATAGAGCGCACCGAGATTGCACTGCGCTGCCGGATGCCCCTGACTCGCCGCGCGGCGATACCACTCGGCTGCGCGCGCCGGATCGGCGGGCACACCCTTGCCTTCGTCGTGGGCGAGACCGATCAGGAACTGAGACTGCGCATCACCCGCCTCGGCGGCTGGCGTCCAGCGCTCAATTGCGGCGGCATGATTGCCCTGCTCGAAGGCCCGCCAACCGGTTCGGGTCGACGAGGCGCAGCCCCCGACGAGCAGCGTCGAGGCGATCGCGGCAAGGGCGACCGGCGCGAAGGAAAGGCGAAGGGCGGAACCGGTAAACGGGACGACGGCGGCGAATCGGGTCTTCATGACCCCGTTTCGTCGGTGCGCCGTCCGCGCGGGTTGAGCCGATCGTGCCGGGTCGCCGCTGAATTAGCGCGGGACTGGCTCCAAAATCAACCTGGAGTGCCCTTGGTCGCTCAGGATCGGGTTCGCGAGGCCTTCTCGACCTGCTCGAGGTATTCCTGAATGTTCTCGCGCGGCTTGACCTGCTGGGCCTTCCGGAGAAGCGGCAACGCCTCGGCGTATCGGCGCTGCGAGACGAGCAGTTGGGCGTGGCGGACGCGGGCGTCAGCCTCGAACTTCTCGATGCTCGCGGCGCGCTCGTAGTGGAAGATCGCCTTCTCGGGCTCGTTCGTGCGGGCGAAGTACTGGCCGAGGAGGATCAGGGCCTCGCCGTCGAGCGGATCGGTCGCGACGATCTCCTCGAGGATCTTCGCCTCCTCCTCGCTCGCATCGGCGAGCATGGCGATACGGGCGCGAAGCTTCAGCACATCCTTCTTCTGCGACTGCTCGAGACGGTCGCCATAGGTCGTGTCGATCGCGTCGAGCAGCGACTTCGTCTCGGCGACCGCGCCGCGCGCAGCGATGACCCGCGCGGCCCGCAGCGCCCGATCCGGCTTGCCGTCGGGACTCTTCGCGATGGCCTTGGCGTGATACGACGCACCGATGTCGTAGAGCTCCTCGTTGACATAGATGTCGCCGAGCATCGCCAGGCTGTCGGCGGTCGATCCTCCGAGCGAATCGATGATCTCGTAGTTCTCTGCCGCCCGAAGCGGCTGGTTGAGCCCGATGAACGCGTTCGCCTGGAGCATCCAGAGATCGACTCGCGAGGGCTCCGCCTCGATGAGCTGGGTCAGTAGCGCCGCCGCGTCGGAGAACCGCTGCTGCTTGAAGAAGGAACGGGCAAGTCCCATCTTCCAGTCCTTGGTCGATCCGTCGAGCAGGATCGCCATGCGGAATGCGCTCTCCGCGGAGAGGTTGTCCTCGAGGTTCGTGTACGCAAACCCAAGCATGCCGTAGGTCATGCCGGTTCCGCCGCCGAGCTCGATCACCTTGGTGAGCGCCTCGGAGGCCTTTCGATAGTCGGCGTTGCGGATGTGGATGATGCCCAAGTTCTGCCAGGCTCGGCGGAAGTTCTTGAACTTGCGCGTCGCGGTCTCATAGTGCTTGACCGCCTCCTCGAAATTCTCGTCCTTGAAGAAGAGATTGCCGCGGATGAAGTCAAAGACCGCGCTCGAGGCTTCGGTGCCGTGCTTGTCGAGCAGCTTCACCGCATCGGGAAACTTCTCGTTCGCGATCGCATCGAGAATCTTCTGGAGCTGCTCGCGCTCCTGCGTCGTCACGCGAGGCTCGATGTCCGACTCGGCCGCGTAGCTCTCGACAATGCGCGTGCGAAACTCCGGACTGTTCCAGAGGGCAAGCTCCTCGGGCGAGTGCGGCGTTCCGGTCTGGCCGGCAGCGGCGCAGGCGACCGCGAGTGCGGAAACGCAGGCGATTCGACGGATGGTGGTGAGATCGCTTCGCATCATGACTGTCCCTTCGGGAAGGTGATCGGCACGCGCATGCGTGACCGCACCGGCTGACCGCTTCGCTTGCCAGGCTCGAACTTCCATTGCTTGACGGCCGAAAGCGCCGCCGCGTTGAAGACCGGATCCGTCGAGGACTGCACGGAGGGGTCGAGCACCCTGCCCCGCTCGTCGACGACGAAGATGACATTGACGAGGCCGGGCGCGCTCTTCCTGATCTGCGCACTCATTGTCGGACTCGGCTGATAGATCGCCCGCGGCTTCTGATCGAGATCAGCGAGGGAGAAGAGCTCCTCGTTGGCCGCATCGCCCTTCGCCGAACCGGACGACTGGTTGCCCATGGGCAGGCGCACCGCGAAATCGCCACCGACGCCTCCGCCCACCCCGATGTTGAGGGCAAGCTCCATCTGGGCAAGATCAAGGGGAGGCGCCTCATCGGCAAGCTTGGGCGGCTCCTCTTCAGAAGGCGGCGGCTCCTCCGGCGGCTTCTCCTCCTCCATGGGGGGCGGCGGCTCGGGAAGCTTGCCCGTATCGACGGTTCGGATGACCGTGTCGGCGGGCGGCGTCTTGGTAATGCTCTCGAGGAGCGGCAGCACCATGAAGAGCGCGAACGCGGCAACGAGCCCGCCGATCACCACCGTCACGCGATGGATCGTGCGCCTGATGAAAAGTAGGAATCGGTTCTGGTTCATGCGCTCACCGGGCCTGTCCAACGAACTCGCCATCCATCAGCGCGCCGCCCCTGCGGCGCTCGCCACGCTCACCTTGGTCGCTCCGGCGAGCTTCGCCTCATCGATGATGCGCACAAGGAGCCCCGACTGCGAGGCCTTGTCCGCCTGGATGATGACCGGGATGTTCTCCTTCTGGAGCTCGCGGCGCACCAGCGGCTGCACGCCGTTCACGCCGATCTCCCGTCCGCCATAGACGACCTGGCCGGTTGCGGTGAGTGCGATGAGCAGGCTCGTCTTCTCGAGCTGCACGGCCGAGGCGGCCTGCGGCTTGTCGACCTCGACGCCGGTCTCCTCGACGAAGGTGGTGGTCACGATGAAAAAGATGAGCAGAATGAAGACGCAGTCGATCATCGGCGACAAATCGATGCCTGCCTCGCTGCTGTCCTCTGAACCGCTATCGCGGAAGCGTCCCATGGTCAATGCTCCTCAGTTCCGGCGCGATGCCGGGCGTCAGGCTGCGGCCTCAACGAGTTCCTGTTGCCGGTCGGCCAGCGCTGCTGCGCGAACCCGCTTCCAGTGCGCCTGGCCACAAGCGGCCTCGACGCGTGCGAGGAAGGCCTTGTACCGCTCGTAGCCGCGAGAAAGGTAATAGTGAAAGAAGAGACCCGGAAGTGCTACGACAAGCCCGGTCTCGGTGGTGATGAGCGCCTCGGAGATGCCCTTCGCGATCATGCCCATCGTCTTCTCGCCTCCCGAGCCCTGGGCGAGCGCATTGAAGGTCGCGAGCATGCCGGTCACCGTTCCGAAGAGACCGAGCAGCGGCGCCGTTCCCACGCAGATTTTCATCACCTTGAGGTCACGCTCGAAGCCCGGAAGCTCTGTGGTTCGCACGCCCTCGAAGACGAGCGCGGAGTCGCCGATTCCCTTCGCCGACATCGCTTCGGAAATGATCGTTCCGATCGGCCCCCGCGCGGTCTCGGGGCGCTCGACCCAGCCGCGCCATCGACGATCCGACAGCCACTTCGTGCCCGTCTCGTTCAGCTTGAGCCAGATGTGAATGCCCAGCGCGAAGAGAACGAACGCGTTCGCGGCGATCGCGACCATTCCCCATTCGCCGGCGATCCAGATCGCGAGCGCCTGTTGCCAGAGGGCCTCGGCGCGAATGCGCAGATTCTCCGCCGTCAGCGGCTCCGCACCGGTCGCCGTGCTGCCCAGGATGTTTGCGAGCGTCAGCATCGATTCATCCCTTCACGAACTCGGCCATCTCCGCCGCCTCGCGCGACGGCGTCGCACGGCTGACCTCATTGAGGAACGCCACGGCGGACTTCTCCATCCGATCGACGATGCCCTTGGCCTTGCGCGAAAGGAACGCGTGCAGAAGGAGCGACGGAATCGCGACGATGAGGCCATACTCGGTGGTGATGAGGGCCTCGGAGATGCCGCTCGAGAGCGTCCGCACATCGCCGGTGCCGAAGACCGTGATGAGCGTGAAGGTGTTCATGATGCCGGTCACCGTGCCGAGCAGTCCGAGGAGCGGCGCGGCCGATGCTGAAATCGCGACGAAGGGCAGCATGCTCTGGATCTTCAGCTTGCTCGTGAGCACCGACTCGTACATGACCTCCTCGATGAGCTCGCGCGGCTCGTCGAGGTGCTCGGCACCCTGGCGGAGCATCGCGCCCACCGGACCGGGCATCGTCTTCGCGATGCGCTGCGCACCGGCTGTGTCCCGCGCCGCCACGGCGGCGAGCAGCTCGCGCATCCGCTTCTGCGACGGATTCCGGACGAACATCATCGTCAGCCACTTGTAGAGCACGACGAGAAGCGCCGCACCGGCGAGCACGAAGATCGGCACCATGACGGGACCGCCCTTCTTGATGTGCTCCATGAGCGTCTCCTGCGTCTGCTCGATCTTGAGGGCGTTGCCGAGCGTCGGATCGAACGGGAACTGACCGGTGCCGTTCGCGACGAGCGTCTGGGCGCTCGCCTGGATCTCCGGCTGTCCGAACGCCGCGACAGTCGGTTCGAGCGAACCGATACGCTGCTCGACGACGCCGACCGACTGTCCGTCCGTCGAGCGGAAGAGAGCGACCGGTCCGAGCTGCACGAACGCACCGGGTTTCAGCATGCCGGTCGTGTCGACCGCGGTACCCTCGAAGCGCACGCCACCGAGCGCCTCGTGGAGCCGCTCGAGCGACGCCGTCAGCACCTTCGACTGGACCTCGAAGGTCTCGGCGTCGGTGAGCGAACTGTTGTCCATCGCGAGCTTCGCGGCGTTCAGCACCTCGCGGAAGCGCTGGACCTCGGCGATGTGCAGGCTCGTCTCGAAGTTGCGGAGATAGTCGCCGAGCAGATTGACGAGGAAGGCCATCTCGTCCTGCTGCTGCTTGATCGCGATCTGAACCTTGTTCCGGTCGAGCGTGCGCTCGTCGCGGGCCTTGGTGATCTGCTGGAGCTTCTGACGGAGCGCGGTGAGCTCGCTCTCGAGCTCGCCGAGACGCTTGCTCATCGGGATTCGCTCGGCGGCCATGTCCTCGCGGAGCTTGGCCAGCTCGGCGAGGCTGTCCTCGAGGCGCTTGCGAAGCTCCGCGGCCGAGCCTTCGAAGGTCGCCGTCGCCGGGGGCGTCGAGGGTTGCGCGTCCTGCGCGACGGTCACGCCGGGGAGGAAAAGGGCGACCGCAAGGAAGATGGAGGTGAGGATTCGATTCACGGCTGTTCTCGCTGGAGGCTCAGTGCTGCACTGAACGAGGCATGCGTCGGCTGGTGTGGGGTCGGTTCGGCCGCTTGTTACTGCACCGTCACCGGCAGGCGGACGAATGCAGCGGCCTGCTCGTCCTTCAGGATTGCGATCGCCGTGGCGATCTCGTTGGCCGACTCGTTGCGCGGCGTCCAGGTCCAACCCTGCGCACCAAGCGAGCCGATGCCCGCGTGGAGCTTGCTGTCACTGACATAGAAGGCGTGACCGAGGCCGAGATAGACCGTCGTCACGGCGACCGAGCTGCCGTCGGCGAGCGTGCGGACTTCGCTTTCGACGGCGATGTTGCGCTGGAACTTGTTGATCTCGTTCAAGATTCCGACCACCGGCGCGAGTCGCTTGCTCGTCTGCACCGTGCTCGCCGCGGAATCCTCGGGGAGGAGTTGGCTGAAGGGACGGATCTTCTCCCGCACCGGATCGGGAAGCCGTGCGATGAGCTCCTTCGTGCGCGTCTCGATCGCGGCGGTCTCGCCCGCGAGCCGCTGCGCGGCGTCCGCAAGCGTTTCCCGCTCCTTCACGAGCTTCTGTGATTCTGCCTCGACCGTCGCGACGGCGGCCTCGGCCTCGGCGATCGACGCCTTGACAGCGGCGATGTCCGCCTCGACCACGCGCATGCGCTCCTCGAGGAGCTCGCGTCCGAGCGTGCGCTCGGCCGCCTCCTTCGAGATGATGCGCCGCGTCTCGACCCAGCGTTCGAGCGTCGCTCGCGCCGATTCGATCGCCTCGGCGGTCGAACCGGTCTCCTGCCGCGCCGAGGCGACGGCGATCATGCCGGAACCGATGGCGAGCGCCGACGCTGCGAGCGCTGCGGTGCGGATGCTTCGGGAATGTCGGTGGTTTCGGTCTGCCATGGTGTCGGTCCTCCGCCGTGCGGTCGGGGGAATCAGAAGGTGAAGCTCGCGCTGAGCGAGACGGAGAAATCGATGCCGCGGGTGAAGGAGGTCTTCAGGACGTCGTCGCCGATGTATGGCGAGCGATAGACCTCCTCGATGTCGGGGTTGGTCAGGTTCTTGATGGCCAGCGAGAGCCGGAAGATGTCGCCGAGCTTCTGCGTGATGCTCATGTTGAGCGTCCCGTAGGGCAGTGCGTAGACGCTCGGAACGAAGTTCGGCGGGTTGGTGCCGGCGCCGGCGATGAGCGTGTCGCCCTGCACGCTGTAGGCGATCGCGAAGTCGGTGCCGGTCTCGGCCAGGCTGTAGGTCGCGAAGAGGTTGTAGAGATAGGCGGGCGCTCCGGTCATGTCGCGCGACACGATCGGGGCGTTGATGTTCGGAAGCGAAAGCTCGTCGATCTCTTCCTGCGGCAGGCGCACGCTCGACTCGAGCAGCGTCGCGTTCGCGCCGAGGGTCAGGCCGTCGAGTCCCTCGACGATGTCACCCATGTTCTGCCGGACCTCGAACTCGAAGCCCTCGAGCTTGCCGCTCGGATAGTTCACGGGTGTCGTGTAGGTGAAGAGGACGACCTGCTGCACATATTCGATGGGCCGCTCGACGTTCTTGCGGAACCACGAGACCGAGACGAGCGATCCGGGCGTCGGCGCCCAGTCCACGCGCAGGTCGTAGTTCTCGAGGGCGCTCATCTTCAGGTCGGGATTGCCGATGAACACATCGCCGCCGAGGAACTCCTGCTGCTGGATCGGCGTGAGTTCCTTGAAGGTCTGTCGGGCCACCGTCTCGGCGTAGGTCGCACGGAAGGTCACGCGCTCGATGGGCTTGAGAACCAGACCGATCGACGGGAGCACATCATCCTGCGAGAAGTCGACATCGGCGTCGCCCGGCAGCAGGACGACCGGCGTGACCGATCCCGGCGGGAACCAGGTCACATCCGCCTCCGGCTCGTTCACGATCGAGAGCTCGGTCGACTCGACGCGGGCGCCGCCGATGACATTGACCCAGTCGGTGAGCGGAAGATCCATCATCGCGTACCACGCGGAGATCTCCTGCCGACCGGAGTAGTCGACATCGACGAAGGGCGGACCGGCGTTGATCGGATGGTTCTCGAGCGGGAAGACCTCACTCCACGGCTGCGTGAAGTCGGCCTGGTAGCTGGTCGGCTGGACGACGCCGGGCAGGTTGAAGTTGCTGAAGGTCTCCTGGTCGAACTGCCGCTTCGTCGAGTCGTCGTAGACGCCGAACTTGAAGTAGCCCTCCGAGTCGCTCCACTGCTTGAACGGCACCTTGAGATTGAAGGAGTAGGCGATGCTCTCCTCCTCGATCGACTTCCAGATGCGCTGGAGGTTGCCGAGGGTGAAGTTCTCAGCCGGAAGCAGCGGCTCCCACACCGCCGGGTTCGGAATGACGAAGAATGGCGGGAAGGGCGGCGGCGGGAAGACGAAGTCAGGCGCCTGCGCCTTCCAGATCGCGCCGAACTGCCGCTTGTCCGGCTCATAGAAGGTCGCGTTGCTCTTCTGGAGCGTCCAGTCGAATTCGGGGGCGAGGAAGCCCGCGGTGTCATCCTCGGCTTCGAATACATCGAGCGTGAGCCGATGCTTGCCGCGCATCTGAAAGGTCGTCGTCGTGCGCTCGTTGTAGGCGAGCGTCTCGGTGCGCGTGTAGGGCGCCTCGTCGCGGGCGTTGATGTCGTTACCCGGATCGTTGATGTTGTACGGGTCATACCCCGGGAAGAAGAATTCCTTGCCGCGGGTATCGATCGCGAGCGTCGCGGTGTCCTCGGCGATGCGCGTATGGAGGAGGGAGAGCGACACGGAGTGGTTCTCGCTCTCCACGCCGAGGGTGCCGAGGCCGCCCCACTGCACGGACTGCGAGCCCTTCTCGACATCGAAGAGACGCGTCTTGAACTCGCCCTGACTCGGATCGCCCTGGTTCGTCTCGGGGACCATCGGTCCGCCGGGCGTCGTCACCCAGTAGGAGTCGTCGCGTCCATTTGCGTAATAGGAGCTGTCGCGCTCATAGAAGAAATTGACGAGGCCGCCGACCTTGACGCCCTCGTCGAGTTCCTCGCTGCCGCCGAGAGCAAGGCTCCACTTGTGGTCGATCGGCGCGTCGTCGCGCGAGACGCCGACCGCGCCGGGCCAGTTCTGCCCGAGAAGATCGGTCGGAATGTCGCGATCGGCGCCGCTGTTGCCCCAGGTCCGAAGGCCGCCGCCCGAGTAGGTCAGGAAATCCTTGCGACCTCCGGCCTGCGAGTTGTAGCTGACCTCGGACTTGAACTGGAGCACAGTCTCCTGCGGCACGCCGCGGAGGATGACATTGACCGCGCCGCCGGACGCATCACCCTGCTGATCGGGGGTGAAGGTCTTGCTGACGACGATGCTCTCGATGACATTCGACGGAAACTGGTCGAGCTGAACGGCTCGCTTGTCCTCGTCGGCCGTCGGCAAGCGCATGCCGTTGAGCTGCGAGTTCACATAGCGGTCGGGTAGTCCGCGGACAACCGCATACTTGCCGTCCTGCACGCTGGCACCCGACACGAACCGCAGCGCCGCCGCGGCGTCGCCGGCGCCGACCTTGCTCATCAGATCGGAGCTGATCGCATCGACCAGCGATGCGCTGTCGGCCCGAAGCTGCAGGAGCGCCTGCTCGCCGCCGGCGAGCTGGAGATCCTGGACGACGAACTCCTCCATCTCCTCGAAGGCGCCCTCGAGGCGGCCGTCGAACTCGGTGAGTTGCCCATCATTCACGACCACGCCCGAGCGCACGAGCCGCGAGTATCCGTCCTTCGTGATGACGAGCGTGTAGCTGCCCGGCTTCAGGCTCGCGAAGAGGAAGCCGCCGTCGGGACCGGTGGTCACCTTGTCGCCGGTCTCGTCGATGAGCACCTGTGCGCCGACGAGAGGCACATCGAAGTCGTTGTCGAAGATGACGCCGCGCAACGACCCCGCCTGCTGGGCCGAGACATCGGCGGCGGCGAAGAGGGCGATGCTCGGGGCGAGCAGCGCCAGCGACCAGCGGGGGACGAGGTTTACCACGGTGCGACGAGGCCTCCGAGAATCGTGCGGATGCGGGCCTTGAGCGCCTCGTCGGGCTCAAACCCTGCCTCCGCCATCGTTGCGCAGGTCGCGGCCAGATCCATGGCCCGCGGACGCGCGTTGGGGTTCTCGGCTCCCTCCTCGATCGCCAACCGGAACAGCTCGAGCGCTGCCGTCACATCGCCCATCCGCTGATAGGCGGAGGCGAGCGGCGCGAGCGCGTCGGCCCGGTCAAAGCTCAACATCTCTTCCCGACGCTTGCGATAGGTCTCGCGGGCCGCCTCGGCCTCGGCTCGCGCCGCGCCCATGTCGCCGGCGTCAGCGCGAAGCGCGGCGAGTCGAGCGAGCGTGGGCACATGCTCCTCGGGGACCCACTGAGCGCCGTCCACCATCGCCTTCGCCTGGTCAAGCAGCGCCTTCGCCCGATCGGAATCGCGATGCTCGATCGCGATCCGCGTCATCCGTTCGAGCAGCTCGACCCGCACGACGATCGGCAAGCGCGTCCACGAGCTCGTGACCGTGGACTCGATCAGCGAGCGGCGTTCGATATTCGCGTAATGCTCCTGATAGAGATCGACGCATGCGTCGAGCGCGCCGCGGACCTCATCGAAATTGCCCTTCGTCGTGATCGGCGTCAGTTCGGCAAGCTGCGCCTCGACGGTGCGATCCTCCGCGGAGCCGGCCGCAACGGCGCCGGTCGCGAGATCAAGCTCGGCCTGGGCGCGGGCGACCGCGCCCTCGACGAACACCTTTCGCCACTCGATGTTCTGGCCGGCGACCCGTTCGGCATCCGCGATCGCGCGGCGGGCAGCGTCGAGCTCACCGTCGCGCACGCGACGCGAGGCGATCTCGGCCATCGCCATGCCGCGGCGCCAGTTCGGAATCGTTCGGGCGATCCCTTCCGCCTGATCGACCTCGCCGACGGCGAGCGCTGCTTGCACGACGCGCTCCTGGCTGCGCGCCCGGTCATTGCCATGCGGATCGACGGGGATCGCCGACGCCGCAGCGTTTCCGAAGGAGAGGAGCTCAGTCCGGGCGACGGACTTGGTAAGGCTTCGCCCCGCATCCGCCATCGCCGCCGCCGGCGTCCTCTCCTGCGCCGGCGTCGATGATGCGGATGCGCCGCTTGACGAGTCCGCGGATCGAGCGTCCTTCGGTCCGCAGGCTCCAATCAACAACGCGATGGTCAGCAATCCGACGCCACCCGCCACAGCCGTCCCGGCCGCGGTGCGGACCGGTCGTGCGGAGTTGGAGGTGTCGATGGCTGGTCTCATCGCGTCGTCGTTTCGTTCATGCTCGAACGCGATGGCGTCCGAGTCGTGCGGGTGTCCCCGGCGGCAGGGATCGCTCCCTGCCGCCGGAGAACCCTCGTTTCAGTCACGCCCCGTCACAGATCGGGGCGTTGTCCTTCGGCCGAGTCACGCGCCTCAGATGCGCGGGAGTCCGGCCGTCGGATCAGCACGGGCCCCACGAGCCGAGGAGGATGGCGAGGTCAGCGGCGTCAACGATGTTGTCACCGTTGAGGTCGTTGCTGGTGCCACCCCACGAGCCCAGGAGAAGCGCGAGGTCGGCCGCATCGATGCCGCCGCTGCCGTCGAGGTCCGACGGGCAGTTGTTCTCGCACGCGTCGCCAGTGCCGTTGCCGTTCGAGTCGGCCTGATCGGCGTTGGCGATCGTCGGGCAGTTGTCGCAGACATCGCCGACGCCGTCCGCGTCGAAGTCAGCCTGATCCGCGTTCGCGGTGGTCGGGCAGTTGTCGAGGCTGTCCTCGATGCCGTCCTGATCGGTGTCGACGACGGTGACGCAAGCGCCAGCCGGAGTCGCGATCAGGTTGTAGGCGTCAGCGGCCGACCAGGTGCAGAGCCAGTTCTCGGTCGGGCTGAAACCGCCGCGGTAGTTCACCGGGGTGAAGAAACCGTCGTTCGGGGCCGAGCCGACGCTCGTGACCGCGCTGTTCGCAGCGCGGGGATCGAGCGAGGTGACCGGAAGCATGAAGAGCGAACCGACGGCGACCGGTCCGCCGCGCACGATCGACTTGATCGGGAGCTGCGAGCCGTTGGCGTCGGCGATCTGCACGTTGTTGTTCGCCGCGTTGAAGACACCGCGAGCGTTCGCCTCGGTGTAGGCGTTGGCTGCGAGGTTGTTGTAGAAGACGCTGTCGGTGAACTCGATGAGCTTGCCCGAGGTCTGCGCGGTGTAGAACGCGGCGGGATTCGCCGGGGCGTTCACGGCCGAGAAGACATTGAAGTTCGTGGTCCAGGTGTTGGGCCACGAGAGCGTGCCGTTGAAGCCGTAGCCGGCGCCACCGTCACCGTCGACATTGTCGTTGCGGACGGCCTGCTCGCCGGCGTCCATCCAGATGCAGTTGCGGAACTGCATGCGGGCGTTGTCGCGGAAGGCAGCGAGGTGATCGCCGCTCAGCGGCTGGCCGATGGTGGTGAAGTTGTAGATCGTGCCGGTGGTGACGGGCTGGTAGTCCGACTGCTCGGCGCCGTCCATCTCCCACGCGTTGTCGCCGACGCCCGAGCCCTGGGCGGCGCTGACCGAGTAGCCCTGGACGACGAGGCCGAACTGGGCCTTGCCGCGCCAGCCCTGGTCGATGTCCATGCTGTCGTCGCCGATGTTCCAAATGGCGACATACTTCAGGTTGACGGTGCCGCCCCAGATCTCGATGCCGTCATCGACATTGTTCATGATCTCGACATAGCTGATGTCGGTCTCGCGGCCGATGCCGCCGAGCGAGAGGCCGTTCAGCTCGTTGTTGAGGCCGATGACCTTGCCGCCGTAGCGGAAGGAGACATAGCGGAGGACGCCGCTGTCGTCGTTGTCGTTGCCGCCGCCGTAAAGGACGTTCGGGTCACCGGCGCCCTGGGCGACGAGACCTTCCATCGGGGCGACATTGTTCGCGTTCGGGGCCGGGGTGTTGGTGGCAACGACGTTCTCGGAGACATAGGCCCGACCCATGATGGTCAGGTTGCCCCACTCGTTCGCGGCCTGGCGGTAGGTGCCGGTCTTCGGATCACCACCGGTCCAGGTCGCGACATCGGCCTTCGAGGTCCAGATGATCGGGTTCTGCTGGGTGCCGGCGGCGATGATCTTCGAGCCACGGGTGACGGCAAGGCTGCCGCCGAGGTTCGTGGTGCTCGCGATGACGGTGCCCGGCTCAATGGTGAGCGTGGCGCCGTTGCGGACATAGATCTGCGCCTGGAGGTTGTAGGTGTTGTTCGCGGTCCAGGTCGTCGACACGGTGATGTCGCTGTTGACCAGGATCTCGGCGGCATTCGCGCCAGCGCACACCGCGAGGGTCGTCGCGACGCAGGCTGCCACCCGCATCGACACGCTATTCATGCTCTTCACTGCCATGGGTCTCTTTCCTTTCTCGTAGCCTCGGAACAGTCACACAGGAACGGTCGCTCGGGATCGACAGTGGGCCGCGCGGAGTGACCGCGCGGACAATCGAACTCGGCAGACGAAACCTATGTCACGCATGTGTGCGGTCCGTGAAGGCTGTCCTTGGTCTCGCCATGGACTGCGTTCAGGACATGTCGGCGCTGCGTTCACTCGACGGTGGCGAACGCTACCCCTCGCATGTGTTGAAACCGTTGCCCCATCAAGAAGCCTGTGTGAGCTGCGCGCTAACGCGGCCGGGACGAGGATCCGGCGTTCGCCCCGGGGCCCATCGGAAGATCGCTGTTTTCACCGGCAAAAACGCGGTTCTCACCGCCGCACATACCGGTCGATCGCTTCGGCGACGGTGCGCTGCACCTCAAACGGCTTCGCAACGAATTCCCACAGCGCGATGAAGCTCGCCGCGCCGGCGGTCGCGAAGCAGAGTGTTCCGAGAAGACAGACGCGCTCACGGAGACTCTGGAGCACCGCGGTCTGCTGGACGCTCGAGAGCGGGCACTCGAAGACGCTGACGCGGATCACGCCGCGCCGCCGGATGATCCGCCGATCGGTCAGCACATAGAGCCGCGTCGCCCACTCGAGCACCTGCCAGATCAGACGGAGGATGCCGCAGAGGACACCGACCGCGATGAACATGCGATCGGTACCGGGCAGGTGCGGAACGCGCTGGTCAAGCCACGCGAGAAAGAAGGTCGCGAGCGCGATCGCAAGCAATGACTGGATCGAGGCGAGCGGCACGAAGAGGACGCTCGGGCGCAACAGGAGAATCACCGTCTCGCCGGGCTGAAGCAGATGGGCGACGCCGGTGATGTCGCCGTCGGCGGCCTCGACGGCGCCGGTCGCCTGCTGCACGCGTCGGGCCGGCTCGTCGATCATGCCGCAGGCCCCTCCGCGGCGTCGGGAATCCCGCCGGGCCGCAGCACGCCGACATAGGGAAGGTTGCGGTAGAAGCCGTCGTAGTCGAGCCCGTAGCCGACGACGAACTCGTCGGGAATGTCGAAGCCGACATACTCGCAGGCGATCTCGCGCACGCGCCGGCAACGCTTGCGGAGGAAGACGCAACTGCGGGCGCTCCGCGGTCGGCGGGACCGGATCTCGTCGAGGAGAAGGCCGAGCGTCTGGCCCGAGTCGAGGATGTCGTCGACGATGAGGACATCCTTCCCCTCGAGGTCGCGCGGCAGGACGCCGACCAGCGCCGCACCCTTGCTGACGGTCGTCGCGCCGGGATAGCTCGAGACGGTGACGACCTCGATCCGCACCATGTGCGGCAACTCGCGCACGAGATCGGCCAGGAACATGAACGCGCCGGTGAGGACCGGCACCACGACGAGCTGCGAGGCGCCCTCGGACTCCCATCCGGACTCGTAGTCGCGGGTGATCGCCGCGGCCATCGCGCGAACGCGCTCGCGGATCTCCTCGGCGGAGATCAGCACCTTCACGACATCGTCATGGACGGACCGCGGTCGCTCGATCATCGCAGTTGCCTCTTTCGCGCTGGGGAACCGACCGATGCGGAGAGGGGGCCGTCAGCCGCGCCCGACCTTCTCGCGAAGCTTCTGCTGCACGGTCTTGGCATCGACCTTGCCGCCGGAGAGCTTCATGACATGCCCGACGAGCCGTCCGATCGCCGCGTCCTTGCCCGCGGCGAGATCGGCCGCTGCCTGCGGCTGGGCGTCGATGGCCGCGGCGCACCACGCGTCGAGCTGCCCCTCGTCGCGCACCTGGATGAGGCCGAGGGCCTCGGCGGTCGCCCTCGGGCTTCGCCCCGGATCGGGCGATTCGGTCAGGGCAACGAGCAGCGGATCGACCTGCTGGGCGGCGATCTCACCCCGTTCCTTGATGATCGCCAGCTCGGCGAGCTGCTGGGCGGTGAGCCCGAGTTCCTGCACCGTGCGCCCGAGTTCGTTGGCCCGCTTCGTGACATTGTTGAGAAGCAGCTTGCCGATCGCGTAGCCGGCCGCCGGTTCGCCGGCGAATCCGCCGGGGCCGCCGCCGTGCAGGGTGGCGAGTCGCGTCGCGGCGTCGAAGAGAAGCGTCGTGTCGCGCTCCTCGACCAGGGACTGGGCGTCCTTCGCAGGAAGCCCGTAGCCCGCCGTGTAGCGCTCCTTCCGCTGGATGGGAAGCTCGGGCAGCTCCGCGCGGATCGCCGCGAGCCAGGACTCGTCGACGACCACGGGCACGAGATCGGGATCGGGAAAATAGCGATAGTCGTGGGCGTCTTCCTTCTCGCGCTGGAGGACCGTCACCATCCGCTCGTCGTCCCAGCCGCGCGTGCTCTTCGCCCCGCGTCCCATGATCCGCCCGGTCTTCCGCCACTCCTCGACCTGACGGCGCTCCTCGAACTCGATCGCTCCCTTCACCGCCTTGAAGGAGTTCAGGTTCTTCACCTCGACGATCGGCGTCGCGAAGCGGTGGCCGTCGTCCGTCTCGATGATCACATTGACATTCGGCTCGAAGCGCATGTGCCCCTTCTGCATGATCCCCTCGGTGACGCCGAGGAAACGGCAGATGTTGCGAAGCTCGCGGGCGAAGGTAACGACATCGTCGGCGGAGTCGAAGTCCGGCGCCGTGACGATCTCGAGGAGCGGCGTGCCGGCGCGGTTGAGGTCGACGAGGGAGCCCGCGTAGGGCAGTCCGCCGGGCAGCTCGTGGCCGAGCTTGCCGGTGTCCTCCTCGAGGTGGGCGCGGATGATCCCGATGCGCTTCGTTCCGTCGCCGGTCGGTATGTCGATCGACCCGTCGCCGCAGAGCGGCAGGTCATATTGTGAAATCTGATATCCCTTGGGCAGGTCAGGATAGTAATAATTCTTTCGATCCCACTTCGAGAAGCGGGCGATCGTGCAGTTGAGCGCGAGGCCGACCATGATCGACATCTCGACCGCCCGCCGGTTCATCACCGGCAGGACGCCGGGCAGCGCCGCGACGACCGGGTCGACCAGGGAGTTGGGGGCCGCGTCGTAGTGGTCGGGATGGGCCACATTCGCGACCCGGGTGAACATCTTGGTTCGGGTCGCGAGTTCGACATGGATCTCGAGCCCGATCTTGAGTTGCGTCCGAGCGATGGTCGCGGTTTGATGCACAGCCGTCATGGTCGCCAGTGTAGGGTGTCGCACCGGAGGTTTGTTCCCTTGACCGCCCCATCCAGATCGTCAGCCGCCGCCATGCTCGCGCTCGCACTCACGGCGGCATCGGCCCCGGCATCCGCGCAGGGCGTCACGCTGCGGATCGACGGCCTCTATCACGGCGTCGACCGCACGATCACCGCCTCGATCGAGGGCGGCGGCGACCAGACCTTTCAGGTGCTGCTCCTTGACGCGAACGGTGCCGAGCGGGGACGGGCGGATGTGGTCGCCGGCGCTGCGTTCAGCCTCATTGACCGCCTGCCGGCGCTCCGCGGGATTCCCGTCGCCCACTGGATCCAGCTTGCCCGCGGCGATGAGCCGATCGGCAGCGCCTGGGTCGCCCAGCCGCTCGTGAACCGTCCGCTCGTCCGCACCGCACGGGCCATGCACCCCGAGCGCGACATCGAGTACACGCGCATCATCGGTTGGGGCGACCGTCTGCTCGAGGAGACCCCGGAATACCTGCTCCTGAAGGACGCGTGGCCGCGCGGCGAGCCGATCGTGTGGAGCGGACTGCGCATCTATCCCGAGCGCGATGTCCTGCTCCGCACCGACGCCGGCGAGATCCGCGTGGCGCTCGCACCCGACAGGGCGCCGAACACCGCCTGGAACTTCCGGGCTCTCGCGGAAGCGGGCTTCTACGACGGCACGCCCTTTCACCGCATCGTGAAGTTCGATCGAGCGGGTCGGCCGTTCGTCATTCAGGGGGGCGATCCGACCGGCACCGGCGACGGCAGCGCCGGCTACGACCTGCCGCTCGAGCCGAGCGACCTGCCGCATGACTTCGGCGTCATCTCGATGGCCCGCAGCGATCCGCCCGACTCCGCCGGAAGCCAGTTCTTCTTCTGTCTCTCCCGCGAGGGCACCGCACGGCTTGACTGGCAGTACTGTGCGTTCGGTTGGGCCGTCGACGGGGCGGAGACGATTCTGCGGATCGCCGACGCCGAGATCGAGGACCTCACCACGGGTCGTCCGAAGGTGCCGCCGCGCGTAACCGAGGCCGAGCTCGTGCCCGCGCCGCCGCGCGTGCCGGGGCGAGGTCGGCCCGACCGTCGCGTGCAGCCCGC
>VYLE01000511.1_pt1 | contig 19474 bp, 20 predicted proteins | sample 5114391 | NCBI WGS metagenome assembly VYLE01 (sample SAMN12291771, study PRJNA351875) | freshwater metagenome | isolation source: freshwater lake | place: USA: Michigan, Kent Lake | collected 2013-08-15
ACGCCGCGTGCCGGGCGGCGGCGCCGAGGTTACGGCAGTTCGATGAGGGACTCGGTGGGAATGCCGTCGGCCTCGGCCTGGAAATTCACCACCAGGCGGTGCCGCAGGACACTCTTGGCCACGCTCTTCACATCGGCAATATCCGGCATCGCGCGGCCGTCCATCGCCGCGCGCGCCTTGGCCCCCAGCACGAGATACTGCGACGCGCGCGGACCGGCCCCCCAGCTCACATACTTCTTCACCTTCGCCGTGGCTTCCGGCGTGTCGGGGCGCGTACTGCGCACGAGCGCCACCGCGTAGCTCACCAGGCTCGGCGGCGCCGGCAGCCGCCGCACGAGACGCTGCAGCCGAAGCAGCTCCTCGCCGCCCAACACCGGCGTGATTGTGCCCTGGCTGTCCCCCGTGGTGGAGCGCACGATCTGCTCCTCTTCCTCACGCGTCGGATAGCCGATGTTCAGCTCGAACATGAATCGGTCAAGCTGCGCTTCCGGCAGCGGGTACGTGCCTTCCTGCTCCACCGGATTCTGCGTGGCGAGCACGAAGAACGGGCGCGGCAGTTCGTACGTGCGCCCCGCCACAGTTACGGTACGCTCCTGCATGGCCTGCAACAGCGCGGCCTGCGTCTTTGGCGGGGCGCGATTGATTTCGTCGGCCAGCACCATGTTGCCGAACACCGGACCGGGCGCAAAGCGGAACGCCCGCTTCCCCGTACCCGGCTCCTCTTCCATCAGCTCGGTGCCGGTGATGTCACTCGGCATGAGATCGGGGGTGAACTGCACGCGCGAGAAGCTGAGGTCGAGTGCCTGCGCCACCGTTTGCACGAGCAGCGTCTTGGCGAGCCCGGGCACACCCACGAGCACCGCGTGCCCGCCGGCGAGCAAGGCGGTCACGAGGTCATCCACCACGTGCGACTGGCCAACGATCCGTTGAGCGATCTGTGCCGTTAACTGCCGGCGCGCCTGCGCGAGCCGGTCGAGGAGCTGCAGATCCTGGCTGTCCGGCGCTGCGGTCTCGGAGGTCGAGGTCACGGGGGTGGGTTGGAGGGTCGCGTGGCCACTGTCGCAAACAGTAACGGACGCCGCGGGGCGTCCGTTGTGGTGACCGGGAATCTAGCCGCCCGACGGCGGATCTGCGGCACGCCCTTCAGCGCAACGCGAATTCCACCTGCTGCCGTACCGGATAGTTTTCGCTGTGCAACTGCGCGACCAGCGTGTAGCGCCCGGAACCCGGTGCCTGCCACCGTTCGTCGTACACCGTGCGGTCGCGGGCGTCGAGCAGCCGGTTCTGCATGCCCTGCGTGAACAGGCGCCCTTCGCTCCAACGCCACACTTCGCGTCCCGTGCTGTCGAGGACCACAAAATCGTGTGTGCGCCCGTCGGGGAAGGTGAGCTCCACCCGCTTGGGCGAATCGTTCGCCACTTCGATGGCGAAGCGAACCGTCCCGTTGGCCGTATCCACCATGACGTGGGAGGTCACGCCGTGGTCGGCGCCGGCCTTGGGGCGCGCGCCGGCCAACGGGCTCGGGGTGCGGGGACCGCACGCAAAGACGAGCCCGGCAGCAGCCAGCAGTGGAACGGTGATGCGTGCAAGCATCAGTGAACGGGGCGAAATGTCGGGAGAGCGATGCCACAATGCCAATCCGTAGGTCCTGCATACGGTTGGACGATTCGGCATCACATTTCGATACTTCGCCACGTTATTCACCACCCTTCCGACTGTCAAGACCGAATTGACACGCCACGGACCTGCTAAGTAACGGTGGTCATTGGCCTTCGGTTCGGTTTGCCGGTGTTCGGTGTCTGTTCGTTTTCGGTCAAAAGGTTCGCTTGCGAAAAATTTCACAAGCATCTAGGTTCCGCCGTCGAATGGCAGAGATCCCGGAAAAGCCGACGCGTGATTCCAGGCCAGCCGACGGAGACGTGTCGCCCTGGGCGTTGGCGGGGTTGGGCACGCAGTTCTTCGGGGCCATCCTGCTCTTCGTCTGGATCGGCGGGTGGCTCGATCGCCGGTTCGACAGTACGCCGCTCTTTCTGCTGGGCGGTGTGCTGCTGGGAGGAGGAGGCAGCTTCTATCTGAGCTATCGGCGACTCACGTCGCCGAAACGTTCGAACTCACGGGACAACGACTTGCCGACATCATGACGGAGCACGCCATGCCGCCGGCCACCGCCGCTGTACCCATGAGGATGGCCCGGGCACTGCTCGGGTTCACTGCCGCACAGGGCGCCATCATTGTCGTCGCGATGCTGGTAATGCAGCGGTTCATCTGGACCGATGCGGCGGCGGCCGGTGCAGTGCGGGCGAGCGCGTGGGTGGCGTTCTCCGTGCAGAGCTTCACGTTCGTCATCGCGCGGCTGGTGGCGCGCGAGCAGGTCATCGCAGGATGGGGACTCGGCGTGCTGATGCGCTTTGCCTCGCTCCTCTTCTGGGCGTTTCTCGGCATCAAGGCGCTCGGGCTCGTGTCGGGTCCGGCGCTCATCTCACTCGTGGTGTTCTACTTCGTCTCGACCCTGGTCGAGCCGCTCTTCCTGAACTGAACTCTCCGGATGCAGCACATGCTCCGTTCGTTGTCGCGTGTCATTCGTGTCTTCACGCTCGCTGCGGCGACCGTCGCGGCCGCGCCGTTCGTGGCGAGCGCGCAGGAGCATGGCGCCGAGACTACCGCGCATACCGCCGCCCCGGCGGGTGAGAAGCCGGTGGATTTCATCACGCCGCACATCACCGACAGTCGCCACCTCGAGATCCCCGCACTCAATTCGCATCTGGCGGCGGAAGTCGAGCTGCCGACGTGGGAGCCGATCCACATTGGTGGCATGTCCATCGATCTCTCGCCCACCAAGCACGTAGTCTTCATGCTGCTGGCGGCGGTCATCGTCTCGCTCCTGCTCATCGTGGCGGGCAACGCCTCCACGAAGCAGCACGCAACCCACGGACACGCGAAGGGCTTCGCGGGCGCGATCGAAGCCATGGCGCTCTACCTCCGCAACGAGGTGGTGCTGCCGAACGTGGGGCACCATGGCGAAGGCTTCGTGCCCTTCGCCCTCACGCTCTTCTTCTTCATCCTCGTCTGCAATCTGCTGGGCATGCTGCCGTGGGGCGCCACGGCCACCGGCAACATCGCGGTGACGGCGACGCTCGCCATCATCACCGCCGTCATCGTGGAAGTGGCGGGCATCCGCGCCAATGGGCTCGGCTACCTCAACACCATCTTCTACTGGAACAAGGATCTGCCGCTCCCCATGCGCATCCTCATGTTCTTCGTCATGACGCCGGTCGAAATCGTGGGGAAGCTCTCCAAGCCGTTCGCCCTCACGATCCGTCTGTTCGCCAACATGACGGCCGGTCACATCGTGCTGCTGGCGCTCATCGGCATCATTTTCACGTTCAAGAGCTGGGCGCTGGCGCCAGTCCCGGTGCTCATGGCCACCGCCATCAGCATGCTCGAACTGTTCGTCGCATTCCTGCAGGCATTCATCTTCACGCTGCTGGCCTCCGTGTTCATCGGCCAGATTCGGGAAGCGCACCACTAAACAACAGTCGAGAGTTTCGAGTCGCGGGTTCCGGGTACGCACAACCCGTTACCCGGACCCGTAACTCGCGACTGATCCGTTCAGCGATGTTCAGTGATCCGACCGCCCCACTCCCGGGCCGAGGATCGCGTAGCCGGTCGGGCGACCGGCGATACCCGTTGAGCCCTTGGGCTCGCCGACGGGGCATGCGGACCTGAGTGTCCGTCGGGAGCGCAGCAACCACACGACTTTCTTCTTGGAGTTATACGATGGAAATCATGGGTTTCCTCCAGGCCGCCGCTCCGGTGGTGCAGGATCCGAAGGGTCTCGCGATGATCGGTGCCGGCATCGCCGCCGGCGGCGCGGTCATCGGTGCCGGCATGGGCATCGGCCGCATCGGCGGCTCGGCCGTGGAAGGCATGGCGCGTCAGCCCGAGGCCGCTGGCAAGATCCAGACGGCCGCCCTCATCCTGGCCGCCCTCGTCGAAGGCGCCGCACTGTTCGGCGTCGTCGTGGGCTTCCTCATTCAGGGCAAGATCACGTTCTGATGTGTCCGCGTGCGGGGCGTCCTCCCGGGCGCCCCGCCGCACTCTCTCTCTTCGTGGACTTTTCCATGTTCGCTTCTTCTGCCCGCCGCGTCGGTGCACTCGCCGCCGCCCTGATGATCTCCGCCACGCCGGCGCTGGCGTCCGAGTCCGCCGAGGGCGGCCCGCCGAATCTGCTCGATCCGAACGTCGGCGTGATGGCGTGGACGCTCATCATCTTCGTGCTGTTGCTCTTCGTGTTGTCCAAGTTCGCCTTCAAGCCGCTCTTCGCCGCCGTCGAGGCGCGCGAAAAGGCGCTCGAAGACGCGATCGAGGGCGCGAAGCGTGACCGTGCCGCCACGGAAGAGGCGCTGGCACAGCAGCGGGCGCAGCTCGAGGCCGCCCGCAGCGAGGCGCAGCAGATCATCGCCGACAGCCGCGCCACCGCCGAGAAGATGCGTGCCGACCTGCTCGCGCAGACGAAGCAGCAGCAGGAGGAGATGATCGAGCAGGCGCGTCGCGCCATCGAGGGCGAAACGGCCGCGGCCATCGCCGATCTGCGTAAGGAAGCGGTCGATCTCGCCATCGCTGGCGCCTCGCGCGTCATCGAGCAGAACCTCGACTCCGCCGGGAACCGCAAGATCGTCGAGAGCTTCCTGGCCTCGCTCGATCAGCAGGCGGCCCGCTGATGCCCGCCGGCGTACAGGGCGAGTCGGTTGCCCGCAACTACGCCGAGGCGCTGCTGACGCTGGCGCGCAAGGCCGAGGACCCGGCGGGGTGGGGCGTGATGCTGCGGCAGGTCGCCACGGCCATGACCACCGACATCACCCTGTCGCGCTTCCTCGAGTCCCCGCGCATCGCCGCCGACGCCAAGTCGGCGCTGCTCAGCAAGGCCCTCGGCGATCGGGTGCCCCGGCATTTCCTCCGCTTCCTGCAGCAACTCGTGCGCAACCGACGGCAGATGCTCGTACCCGTCATTGCCGATGAGTACGACACGCTGCTCGACGCGTCCCAGGGCATCGTGCACGCCAGGGTGACGCTCGCGCGCCCGGCCGGAGACGACGAAACGGCCATGATCGGTCAGCGGCTCTCCAAGGTGGTCGGGCGCACGGTGGTCCCCCACGTCACCATCGATCCGAGCATTCTCGGCGGTGTGGTTGTTCGCATGGGCGACACCGTCATGGACGGCTCGGTGAGCCGCAGGCTGTCCACGCTGCGCGCACGCATGGGTACCGGGCGCCGCTGAGCGGCGCGCGGCGGCCTCCATTATCGCCCCCCCCGGAAACGCTGATGAGTGGTTATGTCGATGTCCGGCACGTGCCGAAACCGTGGGGGCACGAAACGATCTGGGCCCATACCGATCGCTATGTCGGCAAGATCCTGCACATCAAGGCCGGCCACGCGCTCTCCGTACAGTACCATGAGCGCAAGGACGAAACGGTCCATCTGCTGCAGGGCGAGATGAAGTACTGGGTGCAGCGGCCGGGCGAGCCGGAGCTGCAGGATCAGGCCCTCGTGGCCGGACAGTCGTTTCACATCACCCCGGGCACCATCCACTACATGGAAGCGGTCACCGATTGTGATGTGCTCGAGGCCAGTACGCCCGAGCTCGACGACGTGGTCCGCATCAAGGATCGCTACGGCCGGGAAGGCACCAGCGCCCCCTGAGACGCGTGTGAACCGGGGCCCGCCTGCACGGGGCCGGGGCGTACAAAGTCGGTACGGCGATACCCTTCCCCCGGGGTGTCGCCGTTCTGCATCTTGGGGCATTGCCTCGGTACCGCCCCACGCGGCATGCCGCGCACTGCGGCGCGTGGCGCCGACTCCCACCCACAGACTGCCGTCATGAAAGTGATCATCCCGCTCGCCGGCAAAGGCACGCGATTGCGGCCCCACACGCATGTCGTACCCAAGCCCATGCTCAAGGTGGCCGGACGCCCCGTCATGAGCTACGTGATGGACGACGTGATGCAGCTCGGCAATGTCGAACAGGTGGTGTACATCACCGGGCACCTCAAGGAAAAGGTCGAGGCCTTTGCCGCGGCCGCCTACGACGTCCCGTCGGTGTTCATCGAGCAGGATGTGCAGGACGGCACCGCCGGCGCGGTCGCGCGCGCCAGGGCGCTCATCGATTCGCCGGTGCTCATCATCTTCGTCGATACCATCTTCGACGCTGATCTCAGCCTGCTCAAGCATTGCACGGACGACGGCATCATCTGGACCAAGGAAGTCGAGGATTATCAGCGCTTCGGCGTCGTGGTGACCGATGCGAATGGGCACATGACCCGCATCGTCGAGAAGCCGAAAGAGCCCATCAGCAAGCGGGCCAATATCGGTCTCTACTACATCCGCAACTGGCAGCTCCTGCTCGAAGGCATCGCCCACGTCCTCGCCACGCCGCCCAACAAGGGAGAGTGGTATCTCACCGACGCCTTCCAGTACATGATCGACAAGGGTGCGAAGATCCGAGTTGTCGATGTGGACGGCTGGTACGATGCCGGACAGCTCGAGACGTTCCTCGACACGAACCGCGTCATGCTCGAGAAGGGACGCGCCTGTCGTCCCGCTGCGCTGGGCGAGGGCGCCACGATTGTGGAACCCGTGTACATCGAGGATGGCTGCACCATCGAACACGCGACCATTGGCCCCAACGTTTCGCTGGGCAAGGGCAGCGTCGTGCGCCAAAGCACGGTGCGCGATACGGTCGCTGGTGATCAGGTTACCATCACCAACGCGTCCCTCCACGACTGCTTCCTGGGGGATCATGTCCGGGTGGAAGGCGTGGCCGGGAGCCTCAACATCGGTGATCACTCGGAGATCCGGGGCGAAGGATGAGCGAATCGCGTACTCCCCTGTCGCGGCGTGACCTGCTGGCTGGTGCCGCGGCCGCGGCCGCCGCCGCGGTCACGGCCGCCCCGGCGCAGCTGCTTGCCAGTACCGATGCGTGGCGCGCCGACCTCATCCCGCCGTCTCCCGCCGGGAACGGCACCATGCTCGGGATCCCCTTCGAGAAATACGACAAGGTCCGTGTGGCCATCGTGGGCACCGGGCTGCGCGGGCGCAGCGTGCTGGGAGAACTGCTCGCGATCGACGGCGTGGAAATCACCGCGGTGGCCGACATCGTCGCCGAGAAGGCGCAGTTGGCCGTCGCCATGTGCACGAAGGCCGGTCGGCCGGCGCCGGCGGTGTTCGCCAACGGCGAGCGCGACTTCGAGCGACTCGTGCAGCGGGCTGACATCGATTTCGTTTACACGGCGACACCGTGGCCGTGGCACACGCCGGTCATGCGCGCCGCGCTGCAGGCAGGCAAGCACTGCGGCAGCGAAGTCCCCATTGCGCTCACCACCGAACAGGCCTGGGAGCTGGTCGAGCTGTCGGAGAAGACGCGGCGGCATTGTCTCATGATGGAGAACTGCTGCTACGGGGAGAGCGAGCTCACCGTGCTGCGCATGGTGCGCGAAGGGGTCTTCGGCACCCTGCTGCACGCCGAGGCCGCGTACAATCACGACCTGCGCGACATCCTCTTCGAAAATCGGGACGAGGGATTGTGGCGGCGTCAGCCGCACACCGAACGCGACACCAATCTCTATCCCACGCACGGGCTCGGCCCCGTGGCGCAGTACCTGGGCATTCACCGCGGTGACCGCTTCGAGTACGTGGTCTCCATGTCGTCGCCGGAAGCGGGGCTTACCGAATGGCGCGAACGGCATGAGCCACGCGACAGCCCCAAGTGGCGGGAGTCGTACAAGACGGGCGACGTGAACACCTCGCTCATCAAGACGGCCAAGGGACGTACCATCCTGCTGCAGCACAACGTGACGAGCCCGCGCCCCTACTCACGCCTCAACAACCTGCAGGGCTCCAAGGCCGCCTTCAACGACTATCCCCCGCGCCTGTACATCGACGGCCAGCCCGGTGGCCATCGGTGGACGCCCTTTGCCGAGTTCCGTCAGAAGTACCAGCATCCGCTCTGGACCGCGATGGGGGAGCTCGCGCGCAAGAACGGGGGGCACGGCGGCATGGACTTCATCATGGCCTATCGGCTGGTCCAGTGCATGCGCGAAGGGTTGGCGCCGGATTTCGACGTGTACGACGCCGCGGCGTGGAGTGTGCCGTATGCGCTGTGCGAACAGTCCATCCGGAAGGGCAGTGCGCCGGTGAAGTTCCCCGACTTCACGCGCGGCGCCTGGCGGACGAGCACGGCGCCGCAGGGCCCGGCGATCGTCGCCGGCTGAGTCCTGCGCGTTCTCACCCGCAGCGTTCCACACCATGATTCGTACCGCCGTCATCATGGCCAGAGGGCTTGGCTCCCGCATGCGCCGCGCCGACGCCACCGCCACGCTAAGCGCGAGCCAATCGGCGGCGGCCGAATCCGGTGTGAAGGGGATGATCCCCATCAGGCGCCCGTTCCTCGAGTACGTCATCTCGGCTCTCGCGGATGCGGGGATCACCGACGTCGTGCTGGTCATTGGCCCCGAGCATGATGGCATGCGTCGCTACTTCGTGGAGGAGGCGCCGCCGGTCCGCACGCAGATCCGCTTTGCTGTACAACCCGAGCCCATCGGCACCGCGAACGCCGTGACGAGCGCCGCCGATGTCATCGGCGCGGAGCCATTCCTCGTGCTCAATGCCGACAACTACTACCCGGTCGAGGCATTCCGCCTGCTGGCTGCCGAGGCAACCGCTGGCGTGGTGGCGTTCGATCGTGACGTGCTGGTCACCGCGGGCAATATCGATGCGGAGCGCGTGCGCGCCTTTGCCGTGCTCGAGGTGGGAGACGACGGCTACCTGCACGGCATTGTGGAGAAGCCGGGCGACACACTCGACCTTGGCTCGGAGGCGGCGCGCTGGGTTGGCATGAACCTGTGGGCCGTCACCCCCGCCATCGTGAACGCGTGCCGGCAGGTCCCGCGCTCGGTGCGCGGCGAATACGAGTTGCCGGAGGCCGTCGCCATGGCCGTGCGGGACGGGGTGCCGGTGCGGGCCGTACGCCTCGCGGCTCCCGTGCTCGACCTGTCGCGTCGCGGCGATGTTGCCTCGGTTACGGCGCGGTTGCAGGACATCGAGCCCCGGCCCTGACGTGGACGATCTGTTCGTAGGCAGGTCTCTGGCCGACGCCGCGTTTCCTGCTGCCGCCGCCGAGGCGTATCGTACGCTGCTGCGCGATGCCCACCGGGCCCTCGACGAGGCGGGTGTCTCGCGCGACGGCCGACGCAGCTGGATCATCCCCGGTCGCATTGAAGTGCTGGGCAAGCATGTGGACTATGCCGGCGGCCGCTCGCTGCTGTGCACCGTTGAGCGCGGCATCGTGCTGGTGGCGCGCCCGCGCGACGACCGGCACGTCGTGCTGCGCGACGCGCGCCGTCGCGAGGCGATCTCGCTGTCGCTCGACACGCAGGCGCGCGTGGTGGCACCGTGGGCGATCTATCCGCGCACGGTGCTCAATCGGCTCCAGCGCAACTTCGGCGACCGCCTGCGGGGCGCCGACGTCTCCTTGGCCAGCAACCTGCCTCCAGCGGCCGGTGTCTCCAGCTCCAGCGCGTTGACCGTTGGCCTGACGCTGGCGTTCGCCGCGCTCTGCGATCTGCCCTCACACCCGCTATGGCGCGAGGCCATCACGGACCGCGCGGCGCTTGCCGGCTACGTGGGGGCGCTGGAGAACGGCATGGACTATGGCGTGCTGTCCGGCGAGAAGGGCGTGGGGACCATGGGCGGCGCGCAGGATCAGACGGCCATTCTCTGCTGCGAGCGTGCACGGCTGGACGTCTTCTCGTGGGCACCGGTGCGTTTCGAGCAATCGGTCGGGTGGCCCGACTCACACACCTTCGTGATTGGCGTGAGTGGCGTCGTGGCGGCCAAGACCGGAGCGGCCAAGGAGCGCTACAATCGCGCGGCGCGAACGGCGCACCGACTCGTGGACGCGTGGAACGCGACCGGACAGGCGCCGGTACGTACCCTGCGCGAAGCGTTCCTGGCGGCGGCGGGAGACGCGCCGCTCGTCGAGGTGCCACCGACGCTGATTGCGGCGGCCGAAGCCGCTGCCACGGCGGAGTTCTCGGCGGGCCACCTTACGGCACGGCTCGGGCAGTTCTTCGACGAAACGTTCGTCATTGTGCCGCAGGCGACCGAGGCACTCGCCGCCGGGCAGCTGACGCAGTTCGGGCGCCTCGTGGACAAATCGCAGGCGGGCGCCGAGCGCGCGCTCGAGAACCAGATCGCCGAAACCGTGCACCTGCAGCGGTACGCCCGTGATCTCGGCGCCACGGCCGCCAGTGCATTTGGTGCCGGTTTCGGTGGGGCCGTGTGGGCCATGGTGCCGACCGCCGACGTCGAGCGCTTCGCCGGCCGGTGGCGCGACAAGTATCTGCGTGTACACCCCAACGCCGGGCGCCGATCGATCTTCTTCGCCACGTTGCCCAGCCCACCAGCGTTCGAACTGGTGAACGGCTAGGCGCTCGCGGGGGCCGTTCAGCGCCGGGCGCGGCGCACGATGGCCACACGGCCGCCGTAGATTGAGGCATGAGGCACGACCCGCGGCCCCCGATCGGCCACCGGCATCGCGGCATCGGACTCCGGCTTGCCGCCCTGCGGGCCGCGGGGGCGGGCGCGTGGGCAGCGTTTCTGGCCGTGCTGGGCCCAGGGCTGCTGGCTGGATTGTCGGACGACGACCCGGCCGGCATCACCACCTACTCCATACTCGGCACCGAGTACGGATATCGCCTCCTGTGGATCATCCCGGCGTCCACGGTGTTGCTCATCCAGTTCCACCTCATCGCGGTCCGCCTGGGGGCCGTGAGCGGCAAGGGCTTCGTGGCGCTCGTGCGAAGCCGCTGGGGGCGCGGGTGGGGTTACGCGGCCGTACTCGGCCTGCTGTTTGCCAACTTCGGCACCATTTGCGCGGAGTACGCCGGCATCGCCGCCGCTGGTGCCATGGTGGGGGTTCCCGCCTGGCTCAGCGCACCGATTGCCGGGACGCTCATTGCCATCATGGTGGTGGTAGGATCATTCCATCGCATCGAACGCGTGTTGCTGCTGGTGTCTTCCACCCTCGTGCTGTACATCGTGGACGGCGTGCTGGCTGCCCCGGACTGGCGGGCCGTGGCAAGTGGCGCGGTGACCCCGCGTCTGCCCCTCGAACCGGCCGGCTGGGTGGCGCTCGCAGCCGCGCTTGGCACCACCCTCGCCCCGTGGGGATTGGCGTTCATTCAGTCGTACGCGGTGGACAAGAAGATCACGGTGGCCACCTTGCGCTGGGCGCGTGTGGACGTCGTGATCGGCTCGGTACTCACCGGCGTGGTGGGGCTCGCCATTGCCGTGGCCTGTGCCGCCACGCTGTTCCCGGTGCGGGCGCACGTGGAGACCGCTGCCGATGCGGCCATGGCCCTGCGGCCACTGGCCGGCTCGTTCGCCACGACCCTGTTCGGCGCGGCGCTGCTGGGCGCCTCGCTGCTCGCGGCGGCCATCGTACCCATTTCCACGGCGTACTCCATCGCCGAAGCGACGGGAGAACCGGCGTCACTGGGGCTGGATTCGCGCCACTTCCACTGGTTCTACGCGGCGTTCGTTGGGCTTACCGTAGCGGCGGTGAGTGTCGTGGCACTTCCCCGCCTGCCGCTCATTCCCCTCATCTACTCCAGTCAGGTGGTGAATGCCGTGCTCCTGCCACTGCAACTGCTGGCGCTCAACCTGCTCGACGCGGACGTGGCCGTGGTGGGCGACGCGCGACCCGCGCGATGGGTGCGCATGCTGAGCTGGATGAGCCTCGGACTGGTGCTCGCGTGTCTCGCCGGCATGGTGTGGGCCTGGCGCTGAACTCAGCCGCGGCGCGACGACCGCGTCGTCCCTCAGCTGGCCGCGAGCTGCACGACCAGCCGTATCAGGCGATCAAGACCTCGCACGGCGTGCGTGTCGTCGTACCACTCGTCGCGTGTGTGTGCCCCGCCGCCGGCACCGCCGGCTCCCAGGGCGATGGCGGGAATGCCGCGCGAGAGCGCGATGTTGGCGTCGGAGCTGGCGACCGCTGAACGGGGGCAGCACCCCACCGCTTCGGTGGCCCGTACGGCCGCCTGCACCAGCGGATGCGACGCATCGAGGACGCCGGCCGGCCGGTCACCCAGCACGGTGAACTCCGCGCGCAGTGACGGCGGCGTGAGTCGTGCTACCAGACGACGCAGCTCCTGCCGCACCCGCTCGAGGCGCACCGCCGACGTGCCGCGCACGTCGATTTCCACCCACGCCTGCTGCGGAACGGCGGTGAGCGACTCGCCTCCCTGCATGCGAGTCACGTGCACGACGACATCACGTCGGTGGGCATCCCCGAGGCGCGCGGCGGCCGCAATGAATTCGCCGAGGGCGTGGATGGGATTGGCCGCGTGGGCGTGCACCCAACTGTGCCCACCGTCGCCGCGCATCGTGACGCGCAGGCGATGGGAGCCGGCCGCATGATGCACGATGGTCTCGTCCCCGGGGCCATCCACGGCAATCACGGCGTGCGGTGACACTCCCTGCCGCGCGGCCTCGTTGAACCAGGCGCGCGCGCCGCGCAGGTTGCCGTCTCCCTCCTCGCCCACGGTGGCCACCAGGTGGACCGGACGCATCAGGCGTGCCGCAACCTGCGGGGCACGCAGCAGCCGCGCCAGTGTGAGCAGTGCGGCCAGCCCGCGTCCGTTGTCGCCAATGCCGGGGGCTCGGACAACGGGGCCGTCGCGGTGCACCGGCACCATGCCAACTGGTGCTCCGGCTTCGTAAACGGCATCGAGATGCGCCATGCATACCAGCGGCGGCACCGTCCCCTCGCCGTGCACATCGCAGACATTCCCGACCGCATCCAGGCGCACGGTCGGGGAGCCTGCCTGCCGCAGCGCCAGTTGCACGAGACGCGCCCGGGCACTTTCGTTGCCGGTGGGAGCGGCCGTCTGCGTCAACAGGATCTGCTGGTCGAGTGTCCAGCTCCGGTGCGCTACCGCGGCGTCGGTGAGCGCTGAGCCCCACGCATCACCGGCAGCCGATATCCCATCGGCGCCTCGAGGTCTCCGTGCCATCAGCTGTCCCTCACCACGATCCTGCGGATGCCGCGTGGCGACCACGCGGCAACGTGCTCGCGCTGGCCGTCGTGAGCTTCCTCACCGACGCCTCGAGCGAAATCATCGCCCCGCTCCTGCCGCTCTTTCTGGTGGGCACGCTGGGCTCGTCGGTGCGCATGGTGGGCGTGATCGAGGGCGCCGCGGAGGCGGTGGCGGCGCTGCTCAAGGTGGCCAGCGGATGGTGGTCGGACAGGGTCGCCCGGCGCAAGCCGCTCATCGTGGTCGGGTATGCGCTCGCCGCACTGGCGCGGCCTCTGGTGGCGGTCGCCCAGACGGGAGGGCAGGTGCTGGCCATTCGGCTCACCGACCGGGTGGGGAAGGGCATACGCGGTGCGCCGCGCGATGCGCTGCTGGCCGCATCGGTGCCTGCAAGCCAACGGGGGCGCGCCTTCGGTTTCCATCGTGCCGCGGACCATGCCGGTGCCGTGGTGGGCCCGCTGGTGGCCCTGGCCTGTCTGCAATGGGCGGGGATGCCCGTCCGTGACGTGTTCTGGGTGGCCGCCGTGCCCGGCGCGCTGGCCGTGATGGTGGCCGCGGTCTGGGTCCGCGAACGCCCCGTCGCGCGGCAGCCTCACCCCGTGCCGCCGCGCTCCATGGCCGCACCGCTGCCGCGCAGCTTCTGGCGCGGCATTGCCCCCATCGTGCTCTTCACCCTGGGCAACTCCACCGACGCGTTCCTCCTGCTGCGCGCTTCCCAGCTGGGGGTATCCACCGCCCTCATCCCGCTGCTGTGGGTCGTGCTGCATCTGGTGAAGAGCGCCGCCTCCACCCCCGGCGGGGCACTCTCCGATCGAATCGGGAGACGACCGCTGCTCGTGGCCGGGTGGATGCTCTATGCCGCGGTCTATACCGGGTTTGCACTCGCCACTGCCGAGTGGCACGCGTGGGCGCTCTTTGCCACCTACGGCGTGGTGTTCGGTCTCACCGAGGGCACCGAGAAGGCGCTGGTCGCCGACCTCGTACCGGCGGCGCAGCGGGGCACCGCGTTCGGCTGGTATCACGGCGTGGTGGGGGTGGCGGCGCTGCCGGCCAGCGTGCTCTTCGGCGCGGTGTGGGATGGCTGGTCGGCCAGCACCGCTTTCGGCATGGGCGCCACCGTGGCGCTGGCGGCCGCGGCGTGGATGGCCGCGACCGGCGGTGCCACGCCTCAGCAGCAGCGAGAGCCGGTGGCCTTGTAGCGCGCCGTGAGGCGCTCGCGCTCGAACGTGGCACGGTCGAGTGGTGTGCACCCCGGATACCGGTGCCGCATGTGCACGAGGTAGGTGTCGTAGTCGGGCACGCCGATCATGCGTCGTACCACCGCCGCGGCTCGCCGCCAGGCGGCGAGCCAACGTTGAAACGGCGATGCCGACGGCGATGCACTTGGCGATGGCGCCGTGCCGACGGGGGCGGCGGGCATCAGCGCCGACTCCACGTCGTGTGCATCACGCGCCCGTGAGCTGGGTGCGCACGAACGGCGTCTCGCTCGACACCATGGCCTTGCGGCCGCTCGTCACGGCCAGCCACTCCTTGATGGACGCACCCAGAATGACGATCACCGACACCAGGAAGAAGGCGGCGACACCCGCGTCGAGCTGATCGTTGAAGATCATGCGCTGCGCCGCTTCCACGGTCTTGATGTTGGCCGGCAACGTGCCCGAGGCGATCTGCTGCTTGAGCAGCGCGGCGTGCGAGAGGAAGCCCAGCTTGGGATCGCTGGAGAAGATCTTGGTGAGCCCCGCCGTCATCGTCACGATCACCAGCCACACCATGGGCAGCAGCGTCACGAACGCGTAGCGCGCCTTCCCCATCTTGATGATGACCGTGGTGCCCACGCACAGCGCCACCGTGGCCAGCAGCTGGTTGGAAATGCCGAACAGCGGCCAGAGCGAGTTGATGCCACCGAGGGGGTCGGTCACGCCCTGATACAGGAAGTAGCCCCACATGCACACGAAGAGCGCGCTGGCGAAGATGCCGGCGGGATACGACGAGACCGTGCCGAGCGGCTTCCAGATGTTGCCCAGCATGTCCTGCAGCATGAACCGACCCACGCGCGTGCCGGCGTCGAGCGTGGTGAGGATGAACAGCGCCTCGAACATGATGGCGAAATGGTACCAGAGCGCCATCGTGGCTTCACCGCCCAGCGCCTGCGAGAACAGGTGGGCCATGCCCACCGCCAGCGACGGCGCCCCACCCGTGCGCGACAGCAGCGAGTTCTCACCGACGGCCTTCGCCAGCGCATCGAGTTCCGCGGCCGTGATGGGCTTGAACAGGGCCCAGTTGTTGATCGTATCGGCCGCGGCCATGGCGGTGGTGCCGATCACCCCCGCTGGCGAGTTGATCGCGAAGTAGATGCCCGGGGTGAGCACGCAGGCGGCAATGAGCGCCATCGTGGCCACGAGCGACTCCGTGAGCATGGAGCCGTATCCAATGAGGCGGGCGTCCGACTCGCGCTTGAGAATCTTGGGAGTGGTGCCGCTGGAGATGAGGGCATGGAACCCCGAGATCGCACCGCAGGCGATGGTGACGAACACGAACGGGAAGAGCTTGCCGGAGAACACCGGGCCGGTGCCGTCCACGAACTTGGTGACTGCCGGCATCTCGAGCGGCGGCAGCACCCACAGAATGCCGATCGCCAGGGCCACCACCACGCCCACCTTCACGAACGCGGAGAGATAGTCGCGCGGCGCCAGCAGCAACCACACCGGCAACACCGAGGCCGCGAAGCCATAGACCATGATGGCGATCGACAGCGTCGTGCCGTCGAGCGTGAAGACGGGCGCCCACACCGCCGACTCCGATACCCACTTGCCGGCCCACAGTGACACGCCGAGCAGCACGAGGCCGATGGCCGTGGTCTCGAGCACCGCGCCCGGGCGCACGTAGCGCATGTACAGCCCCATGAGCAGGGCGATGGGAATGGTGAGGCCAATCGTGACGGTGCCCCAGGGGCTGTCGCGCAGCGCATTCACCACCACCAGCGCCAGCACCGAAATGAGGATGATCATGATGCCCAGCACGGCGATGAGCGCCGTGGTACCGGCCACCGTGCCGATCTCCTCCTTCGCCATCTGTCCCAGCGACTTGCCGTCGCGCCGTACCGAGGCCGCCAGGATCACGAAGTCCTGCACGGCCCCTCCCAGCACCACACCCACCAGAATCCAGATCGCCCCCGGAAGGAAGCCGAACTGGGCGGCCAGGGTGGGCCCCACCAGCGGGCCGGGGCCGGCAATGGCGGCGAAGTGGTGCCCGAACACCACCCACTTGTTGGTGGGCACGTAGTCGCGCCCGTCCTCGAGCCGCTCGGCGGGGGTGGCCCGCTCAGGGTCGAGGTTGAAGATGTCGTGCGCAATGATGCGGCTGTAGAACCGGTACCCGATGAGGTACGTGCACACGGCAGCGGTCAGCAGCCACGCCGCGCTGACCTGCTCGCCACGGTTCACGGCCACGAAGGCCAGGGAACCCGCGCCGAGGGCGGCCAGGGCCAGCCAGGGGAGGACTTTCAGCAGTCGAGTCACGCGGAGGGGGGAAAGGTGGGAGCCGACGTGCCCATATGCAGCGTGGGGCGGCGGCTTGTCAATGAACGCGCATCCTCGGGGGGGCGTTGTCCGGCGGTCGGACCCACCGTTCCTATCTCCCCGTCCCCCGGAGTGGCTATGCTTCGGGATGCCCACACCTGTCACCCTCATCCCCGGCGACGGCATCGGCCCCTCCATTGCCGACGCCACCGTACGCATCCTCGACGCCGCCGGGTGCGATATCGCCTGGGACCGGCAGGTGGCCGGCATGGCGGGGGTGGCCCGCTGGAACGACCCCATTCCCGACGCCACGCTCGATTCCATCAAGCAGACCCGGGTGGCGCTCAAGGGGCCGCTCGAAACGCCGGTCGGCGAGGGGTTCCGCTCCATCAACGTGGCGCTGCGCAAGACGTTCGATCTCTACGCCAACGTGCGTCCGGCGCGCACCATCGTGCCCGGCCGCTTCGAGAACATCGACATCACGCTGGTGCGCGAGAACACCGAGGGGCTGTACATCGGTGTCGAGCACTATGTGCGCATTGGCGACGACCCGCGGGCGGCGGCCGAGTCGGTGGCCATCATTACCCGGCAGGGGAGCGAGCGCATCGTGCGCTACGCCTTCGAGTACGCCCTCGCCAACGACCGTCGCAAGGTCACGCTGGTGCACAAGGCCAACATCCTCAAGTACTCGCAGGGGCTCTTCCTCGACGTGGGGCGCATGGTGGCCCGTGAGTACGAAGGACGGGTGCAGTTCGAGGAGCGCATCATCGATGCCATGGCCATGCACCTCGTGATGCGCCCGGAGCAGTTCGACGTGGTGGTTACGACGAACCTCTTCGGGGATATCCTCTCCGACGAAATCTCGGGGTTGGTGGGAGGACTCGGGCTGGCACCCGGCGCCAACATCGGGCGCAACACGGCCATCTTCGAGGCGGTGCACGGCACGGCCCCCGACATTGCCGGCAAGAACATCGCCAACCCGGGCGCGCTCGTCCTGGCAGCCTGCATGATGCTCGATCACATCGGCGACAGCGGCAACGCCACGCGCATTCGCGACGCCTTCGAGCGCACCATCCGGGAGGGGCGTGTGCTCACGCGCGATCTGGGCGGCACCGCGGGCACGGACGCGTTCACCGATGCCGTGATTGCGAAGCTTGGCTGAGCCCGCGCTCTCCGCGCCGGCGGCCGTGCGGGTGCTGCACCTCTCGGACATCCACTGCGGACGCCCGTTCGTGCCGGCGCATGTGGACGCCGCGCTGGCGCTGGCGCGCGGGGAGCGGTGGAATGCCATCGTCCTGTCGGGAGACTTCTCGCAGCGCGCCCGGGTGCACGAGTTCGAGCAGGCGCGCGAGATCGTGGCGCAGTTTCGCGCCGTGGCGCCGGTCATCACAGTGCCCGGCAATCACGATACGGCCTGGTGGCATGCGCCCTTCGGCTTCGGCGAGTATGCGCGGCTGCACGAGCGCTATCGCCAGTACATCTGCCAGGACACCCAGCCCACCATCCATGCGCCGGGGGTGACCATGGTGGGGCTGAACTCGGCGTGGGGCACCCACCCCGAGTCGCTCACCTGGTATCCGCGTGACTGGCGCGTGAAGGGTGGGCTCACCGAGGCCCAGCTGCAGCAGGCGCACGAGCGGCTGGCTGCGGCCCCCGCGGGCGCCCTGCGCGTGTTGGTGGTGCATCACAACGTGGTGCGAGGCCGTCTTTCCAACCGGTGGGGGCTCAAGCAGCCGCAGCGGGTGCTGCAGGCGCTTGCCGCCATGCCCGTGGACGTCGTGTGTACCGGACACGATCACGAGGAGCGCGTGGAGCTGGTGGGTGGCCGCGTGCTGGTGAGTGCGGCGAACACGCTGAGCCGTCGCATGCGCGGCAGGCGCCCCAGTGCACTCAACGTGATCGAGGCTGACGCGGGGCGAGTGATGGTGCAGGCGTGGACGTTCGACGGTGGTGGGTTCGTGCCGGGCCCCATGCAGCTCGTGGCAGACCGCACCGACACTTCACCAGTCTACCGCTCCCCCGCGTCCACCTGACGCGGCGGCTCGCCACTGAAGAGCGCCTGCTGCGCCAACTGCCGTTCGATCTGCTGCAGCAGGGTTTGCAGTTCATCGACCATCTTCTTCAGCGCATCACGGAATAGCCAGCGGTACCAGACGATCTCGAGAGCGCCCGCGATCACGGCGGCCCCGGCCGCCCCCAATGCCGGAGCCACACTCAGTGGGGACACCCCCATGACCTTGCCCAAGCCCAGCGCCGTGGCTACGAGCGCCGTGCCGCTGGCGAGCCCCATGAGCATCAGGTCGAGCTTGGCGTTGCGCGTGAGCCCGGGACGCAGGTCGCCGGTGATGACCACTTCGCACGCGGGGTTCGCCGCAGAGCCGCGCGGCTGCAGGGTGACGTTGAGATCGAACAGCTCGATCTGCTCGAGGCGGTAGCGGAGTTGCTTCTCCTTGGAGAAGGCCACCAGCGGGTTGCCGTAGGCCTCCATGAGTCGCGGGACCCTGAAGCGCATGATGCCGCCGTCGAGCGGATGCCCGTTCACGGTGTCTTGCAGCGTGAAGTCGTTGGGGGCGGTCGTGAAGAGCGCGCCGAGCGCCTGCAACGTGGCCTTGGGACTGGCCTTGATGACCCGTGACACCGACACGGCGCGGTCGGCGGTGCCCATGAGCAGCGTAAGTCGACGGTCCTCGCTCTCGCTGAGCACACGCGCCGCAGCCGCGCTGGCGCCGCGCGCACGCAGTTCGGCCAACGCGATGGCCACGTACTGGCGCGAAATCCCGGCCTCCACCGCCGCCGCTTCCACGTCGCGTACCCGGAACTGTTCCGTCTCGAGCGCCTCCGGCGTGTCACCCGTGACACGGG
>VYLE01000512.1_pt1 | contig 19462 bp, 15 predicted proteins | sample 5114391 | NCBI WGS metagenome assembly VYLE01 (sample SAMN12291771, study PRJNA351875) | freshwater metagenome | isolation source: freshwater lake | place: USA: Michigan, Kent Lake | collected 2013-08-15
GGCAAATACGGCATCTTCTTCGCCGCCCATCAGATCGCGGCCATCGATTTAGGTTGATCAAAAAGTGTCAACCATGTCCCCGAACAGGTGTAAGCTATGTCTCCGGGCTGAACACTTCGCTCGCAATGACGAGGCTTACTTCTTCACCAGCGGACAGCGCGACTGCTCCAGCGACTGGAACGCCTCGCTGCCCGGCACGGTCGCCAGCAGCTTGTAATCGTCCCAGCGGCCCTTCGATTCCGACGGCTTCTTCACTTCGAACAGGTACATGTCGTGGATCATGCGGCCATCCTCGCGGATCTTGCCGTTCTTGGCGAAGAAGTCGTTGATCGGCGTCTCCTTCATCAGCTTGATGACGGTCGCCGCATCGGTGGTGCCGGCGGCCTTCACGGCCTTCAGATAGTGCGTGATGGACGAGTAGACACCGGCCTGGGCCGAAGTCGGCACCCGCTTGGTGCGCTCCATGAAGCGCTTGGAGAACGCGCGCGTCTCGTCGTTGAGGTCCCAGTAGAACGCCTCTGCCAGCAGCAGGCCCTGCGCGGTCTCGAGCCCGATCGAATCGATGTCGGAGACGAAGGCGAGCAGCGGCGAGACCTTCTGGCCGCCCTTGGTGATGCCGAATTCGGCCGCCTGCTTGATGGCGTTGACGGTGTCGCCGCCGGCATTCGCAAGCCCGATGACCTTGGCCTTGGAGGCCTGGGCCTGCAGCAGGAAGGACGAGAAGTCCGAGGTGTTGAGCGGATGGCGGACGCTACCGAGCACCTTGCCGCCGGTCTTGGTGACGACGGCGCTGGTATCCTTCTCCAGATCCTGGCCGAAGGCATAATCGGCGGTGAGGAAGAACCATGAATCGAGGCCCGTCTTCACGGCCGCGAGGCCGGTCACATTGGCCTGGCCGTAGGTGTCGAACACGTAGTGGATGGTGTAGGGACCGCAGGCCTCGTTGGTGAGGCGGATCGAGCCCGGGCCGTTGAACATGATGATCTTGTTGCGCGCCTTGGCGATCTCGCCGGCAGCAAGGGCAGTCGCTGAGGCGGCGACGTCGTAAATCATCTCCACGCCCTGGTTGTCGAGCATGTCGCGGGCGATGTTGGCGGAGAGGTCTGCCTTGTTCTGATGGTCGGCGGCCAGCACCTGGATCTTGCGGCCGAGCACCTCGCCGCCGAAATCCTCCACCGCCATCTTGGCCGCGGTCTCGCTGCCCGGGCCGGTGATGTCGGCGTAGAGGCTCGACATGTCGAGAATGCCGCCGATCTTCAGCGGCGGCTTGTCCTGGGCCTGCGCAGCGCTTGCAGCAGTCAGCGCACATGCTGCGGCAAAAATGCCCGACAAAATAGTCTTCATCAAAAAACCTCCCTGCTCGCGCCGCATTCCATTCGGCGCGTCGTCTTCGCTGTTGCCGCAATCATGCCGCAGGCGCAAGAGCGCAGCAAGCAGAGGCGTGATGCAGCGCGCGCGAACGCCGAATGTTTTCCGCAAAGCGGAATGGTGCGTGTGGCAAGATGTTTCCACCTCGTCCTTGCGCGCGCAGCGACGTGCCCGCATGAGCCCTGGGCGAAGGCGGAAGCAGTGCAGGCGCCGTCCGCAGAACGATCCGGATTGCCGCGCACGCAACGACAGAGTGTGAGGAGCCCTTCGCGCGCTCCTCCGCCCGGGTTATGATTGCCGCATGACACAACCTCTCCGGGCACCGTGACGCAACGACTTCATCTCACCGTCGCAATTCTGCTCGCCGCGGGTCACGCGGCCTTCGCTGCGCCATGCCAGTTCGAATCCCAGGGCGAGGGCCGCGTCGCCGCCATCGTCGACGCGCGCAGCGTCCGTCTCGACGACGGCCGCGAGGTGCGCCTGGCCGGCATCGAGCCGACGATCGCGACGAAGCAGGCGCTGACATCGGAGCTCATCGGCCGCGACGTGATCCTGCGCGGCAACGACGACACGCCCGACCGTTATGGACGCCAGACGGCGCTGCTCTTCCTCGCCGGCAGCGACAGCTCGATCCAGACCATGCTGCTCGCCCGGGGCGAGGCCATCGTCTCCGCCGAGATCGCGGACAGGGACTGCGCTGCGGCGCTGATGTCGTCGGAGGCGGAGGCGCGGCGCCAAAAAAGAGGCAATTGGGCTGACCCGTCGGCCATAAAAAACGCGGAAAGTCCCGACGATATTTTGGCGGCGATGGGGCGCTTTGTGGTGGTTGAGGGTAAAGTCCTTTCCGTCCGTCAGACGGGAGCGGTGACCTACCTCAACTTCGGGCGAAACTGGACACGCGGCTTTGCCGCGACTATTTCAAAGCGTATGCAGACGGCGTTCGAGAGCGCCGGGATGACTCTTAAGTCCCTGGAAAACAGACGTATTCGCGTCCGGGGCTGGGTCGAGGGGACGAATGGGCCACGGGTTGACGTGCGCCTCTTGGGACAGGTCGAGTTGCTGGGCGCAAACGAGCCGACAGGGGTGAGGCCCTGAGATTTGGGGCCGGACACAGGTTAGCGACGTGAATGGGGTGCTAGAACGGCACGGAGAAGGGCAAGGCCGCCGCCTGCGGGCAGCACCGGCCGTGCTTTGCCTCCTGCTGGGCGCAGCCCTGGCCGGTTGCGGTGACATCAGCCGGTTCCAGACCGCGGCGGTCCCGGCGACGGTCGCGACGCCGAAGCCGAAGCCGGCGGTGACGCAGACGCCCGCCACCGAAAAGGAACATGAGCGCATCCTCGCGAGCTATGGCGGCACCTATGACGATCCCCGGCTCGAAGCCCTGGTCACCAAGACCGTCGACCGGCTCGTCGCCGCGTCCGAACGCCCGGACCAGGGCTACAGGGTCACGATCCTCAATTCCGGCGCGGTGAACGCCTTCGCGCTGCCGAACGGCCAGCTCTATGTCACGCGCGGCCTGCTGGCACTGGCCAGCGACACGTCGGAACTGTCCTCCGTGCTCAGCCACGAGATGGCGCATGTGCTGTCCCGCCACGCCGCGATGCGTGAGGACCAGGCGCGCCAGGCCGCGATCGTCACCCGTGTCGTCACCGACATGAGCAACGACCCCGACCTCACCGCGCTCGCGCTCGCCAAGACCAAGCTCACCATGGCGAGTTTCTCGCGCAAGCAGGAATTCGAGGCCGACGGCATCGGCGTCGGAATTTCCGCCAAGGCGCATTTCGATCCGTTCGGCGCGGCGCGGTTTCTCTCGGCGATGGAGCGCAATGCGGAGCTGAAGGCCGGCAAGAGCTCGCTCGATCCCCGCGCGCAGGATTTCACCTCCTCGCATCCGGCGACGCCCGAGCGCGTGCAGAACGCGCAGGCGATCGCACGGCAATATGCGGCGCCTGATGGCGCCGAACGCGACCGCGAGAGCTATCTCGCCGCGATCGACAATCTTGTCTATGGCGAGGACCCCAGCGAAGGCTTCGTCCGCGGCCGGCGTTTCCTGCATCCCAAGCTCGGCTTCACCTTCCAGGCGCCAGACAATTTCACGCTCGACAACACCGCGCAGGCGGTGATCGGCGTGCGCGACGGCGGTGCGCAGGCGATGCGCTTCGACGTGGTGCGGGTGCCGGCCGAGCAGTCGCTCGGCGACTACCTGAATTCGGGCTGGATGGAAGGGGTCGAGAAATCCTCCACCGAGGACCTCAGCATCAATGGTTTCCCGGCCGCCTCCGCCATCGCCAAGGGCGACCAGTGGCAGTTCAAGGTCTACGCCCTGCGCTTCGGCAGCGACGTCTACCGCTTCATCTTCGCGGCCCGGCAGAAGTCGACCGAGAGCGAACGCAATGCGCGCGAGACCGTCAACTCGTTCCGCCGGCTGACGCTCGAGGAGATCCAGGCCGCGCGCCCGCTGCGCATCAAGGTCATCACCGTGCAGCCCGGCGACACCGTGGAATCGCTGTCCCATCGCATGGCCGGTGTCGACCATCCCGCCGAGCGTTTCCGCGTCCTGAACGGGCTCGAGCGGACCGCGCAGGTGAAGGTGCGCGACCGCGTGAAGATCGTGGCGGATTGACGTGCGCTCAGCGCGCCTCAATCCCCGGGCGAGGGCGCGAGCTTAACCGCCCGCATCCATGTCACCCGCCTCGCGCTGGCCGCTGAGCCAGAGCGCGAGCAGGGTCCAGAACGCACCCGACAAAAGATACGCGCCCGAGGCGATGACGCCGAGATTGGTGGCGAGCAGCAGCGCGACCAGCGGCGCGAAGCCGGCGCCGAACAGCCAGGCCATGTCCGAGGTCAGCGCGGAAGCCGTGTAGCGATAGGTCTGCTTGAAGTTCGAGGCGATGGCGCCCGAGGACTGGCCGAAGGAGAGGCCGAGCAGGATGAATCCGATCACCATGTAGATGGTCTCGCCGAACGCGCCGGCGTCGAGCAGCTGGGGCGCGAAACCGCTATAGATCGCGATGGCGATCGCCGAGCCCATCAGCAGCGATTTGCGGCCGACGCGGTCGGCGATGATGCCGGAGGCCACGATGGCGCCGACGCCGAACACGGCCGCGACGATCTCGATGATCAGGAAGCGCACCGGGCTTTCGCGGGTAAACAGGAACACCCAGGACAGCGGAAACACGGTGACCATGTGGAACAGCGCAAAGCTCGCCAGGGGCGCGAACGCGCCCAGCATGATGTTCTGGCCTTCGCGCGCGACGGTCTCGGAGATGCGGGCCGGCTGCAATTCGCGGGTCTCGAACAGCGAGGAATATTCCTCCGTCGACACCATGCGCAGGCGCGCGAACAGGGCCACCACGTTGATGGCGAAGGCGACGAAGAACGGATAGCGCCAGCCCCAGTCGAAGAAATCGTCCGCCGAGAGATTGCCGGCGAAATAGGCGAACAACCCGCTCGCCACGATCAGACCGAGCGGAGCCCCGAGCTGCGGCACCATCGCGTACCAGCCGCGCTGCGACGGCGGCGCATTCAGCGCCAGGAGCGAGGCAAGGCCGTCCCAGGCACCACCCCAGGCCAGACCCTGCGCGATGCGCGCCAGCGCCAGCAGCCAGATCGCGGCACTGCCGATCGTGTTGTAGCCGGGCAGAAAGGCGATCGCGACGGTGGCGGTGCCCAGCAGGAACAGTGCCGAGATCAGCTTGGCCGTCTTGCCGTATTCGCGGTCGACCGTCATGAAGATGACGGTGCCGATCGGACGGGCCATGAAGGCCAGCGCGAAGACCATGAAGGAATAGAAGGTGCCGTTCAGCTCGCTCGTGAATGGAAACACCAGGCGCGGAAACACGATCACCGAGGCGATCGCGAACACGAAGAAGTCGAAGAACTCCGAAGTGCGGCCGATGATGACGCCGATGGCGATCTCGCCGGGACTGGCCTGGTCGTGACCGTGCTTGCCCGAGTGGAGGTTTGCCATTGCGGGGGTCTGTGCCGTCGCCATGCGTTGAGCCTTTAAACGTCTTGTAAACCAATCCGGACGACCCGGCGAACGGCCGGGCATCGGGCCCTGTCTGGCGCAACCTCCCGCAGTGCAACATTGGACAAATTGTCCAATATCCTGAGTGCTGCGTCGCAACTACGTGTGCACGCGCAAAGCAAACCCATTCTCATAAGGCTCAGCCCGTGTCTCGTCTCAAGATCCTGGCGCTTCTACCTCTGGCGGCAGCCCTCAGCGGCTGCAATTACGTGGTCCTGTCGCCCGCAGGCGACATCGCCGCCCAGCAGCGCGACCTTGTCATCATCTCCACGGTGCTGATGCTCCTGATCGTGGTGCCCGTGATGGCACTGACGGTGCTGTTCGCCTGGCGCTACCGCCAGTCCAACACCTCCGCCCGCTACGAGCCGGAATGGGATCATTCGACCGCCCTCGAGCTCGTGATCTGGTCGGCGCCGCTGCTGATCATCGTCTGCCTCGGCGCGCTGACCTGGATGGGCACGCATCTGCTCGATCCCTATCGCACCCTCGGCCGCATCCATGCGGAGCGCGCCGTGGACCGGTCCAAGCCCCCGCTCGAGGTCGATGTCGTCGCGCTCGACTGGAAATGGCTCTTCATCTATCCGGACTACGGCATCGCCACCGTCAACGACCTCGCCGCCCCGGTCGACCGTCCGATCACGTTCCGGATCACCGCATCCTCGGTGATGAACTCGTTCTACATCCCCGCGCTGGCGGGCCAGATCTACGCCATGCCGGGAATGGAGACCAAGCTCCACGCCGTGGTGAACCATGCCGGCAACTACAAGGGTTTCTCCGCCAATTACAGCGGCGCCGGATTCTCCGGCATGCATTTCGCCTTCCACGGCCTCGACGACAAGGGCTTCGACGACTGGGTCGCCAAGGCGAAATCCGCCGGCGGCACGCTCGGCCGGACCGAGTATCTCCAGCTCGAAAAGCCGAGCCAGAACGAGCCGGTCCGTCGCTGGGGCACCATCGATCCCGATCTCTACCGCCTGATCCTCAACATGTGCGTCGAGAGCGGCAAGATGTGCCAGAGCGAGATGATGGCGATCGACGCCAAGGGCGGCCTCGGGCACGCGGGCCTCAACAACACGCTCCCGCTCGCCTACGACAAATATGCGCGCCGCGGCACCGCCCTCGGCGGCGAACCGACCTTCGTCGCCGGGACCTGCACCCCGGATGCGCCGCAAGGCCAGACCACGGCGTCGATCAAGGCTCCCGCCGACATCTCGCCGCTGCTCGGCGCCGGCCTGAAGCGACCGACCTTCGCGCCGCTGAAGTCATCCTCCTTCTTCCTCGGACAGCGTCCGAAGTCTGACTCGTAAAGAGAACTGCCATGTCTCCTGATCTCCTCAAGCTCATCTTCGGCCGGCTTGGCCTCGAGTCGCTGCCCATTCACGAGCCGATCGTCGTCGGCACCTTCGTGGTGGTGGCTCTCGGTGGCGCCGCGCTGCTCGGCGGCCTGACCTATTTCCGCCTCTGGGGTTATCTGTGGCGCGAATGGTTCACCAGCGTGGACCACAAGCGCATCGGCATCATGTACATGGTGCTGGGCATCGTCATGCTGCTGCGCGGCTTTGCCGACGCGCTGATGATGCGCGGCCAGCAGGCGCTCGCCTTCGGCGGCTCCGAAGGCTATCTCAACGCCCATCACTACGACCAGGTCTTCACCGCCCACGGCGTGATCATGATCTTCTTCGTGGCGATGCCGCTGGTCACCGGCCTGATGAACTACGTCGTGCCGCTGCAGATCGGCGCCCGCGACGTGTCGTTTCCGTTCCTGAACAATTTCAGCTTCTGGATGACGGTCGGCGGCGCGGTGCTGGTGATGGCCTCGCTGTTCATCGGCGAATTCGCCCGCACCGGCTGGCTCGCTTATCCGCCGCTGTCGAACATCGGCTACAGTCCCGACGTCGGCGTCGACTATTACATCTGGGCGCTGCAGGTCGCCGGCGTCGGCACCACGCTGTCAGGCATCAACCTGATCTGCACCATCGTCAAGCTGCGGGCGCCCGGCATGACCATGATGCGGATGCCGGTGTTCACCTGGACCTCGCTCTGCACCAACGTCCTGATCGTCGCGTCCTTCCCGGTCCTGACGGTCGTGCTCGCGCTGCTGTCGCTCGATCGCTATGTCGGCACCAATTTCTTCACGAATGATTTCGGCGGCAGCCCGATGATGTACGTGAACCTGATCTGGATCTGGGGCCATCCCGAGGTCTACATCCTGGTTCTCCCGGCCTTCGGCATCTTCTCGGAAGTCACCTCGACCTTCTCCGGCAAGCGGCTGTTCGGCTACACCTCGATGGTCTACGCAACGGTGGTCATCACCATCCTGTCGTACCTGGTCTGGCTGCACCACTTCTTCACGATGGGTTCCGGTGCCAGCGTCAACTCGTTCTTCGGCATCACGACGATGATCATCTCGATCCCGACGGGCGCGAAGATGTTCAACTGGCTGTTCACGATGTATCGCGGCCGCATTCGCTACGAGCTGCCGATGATGTGGACGATCGCCTTCATGCTGACCTTCGTGATCGGCGGCATGACCGGCGTGCTCCTGGCGGTGCCGCCGGCCGACTTCGTGCTGCACAACAGCCTGTTCCTGATCGCGCACTTCCACAACGTCATCATCGGCGGTGTGGTGTTCGGCGCCTTCGCCGGCATCAACTTTTGGTTCCCGAAGGCGTTCGGCTTCAAGCTCGATCCGTTCTGGGGCAAGATGTCGTTCTGGTTCTGGGTCACCGGCTTCTACCTGGCCTTCATGCCGCTCTACGTGCTCGGCCTGATGGGCGTGACCCGCCGGCTGCGCGTGTTCGACGATCCGAGCCTGCAGATCTGGTTCGTCATCGCCGCGATCGGCGCCGTGCTGGTGTTCCTCGGCATCCTGTCGATGCTCATGCAGTTCGCGGTCAGCTTCCTCAGGCGCGAGCAGCTGAAGGACGTCACCGGCGATCCCTGGGACGCACGCACGCTGGAATGGGCCACGTCCTCGCCGCCGCCGGACTACAACTTCGCGTTCACGCCCGTCGTCCACGACAACGATGCCTGGTGGGACATGAAGCGCCGCGGCTATCAGCGTCCGCTCACCGGCTTCAAGCCGATCCACATGCCGAGCAGCACCGGGACGGGCATCATCCTGGCCGGCTTCGCCACGGCCATGGGCTTCGGCCTGGTCTGGTACATGTGGTGGCTTGCGGCTGCGAGCTTCATCGCGATGCTCGCGGTCGGGATCGGCCACACCTTCAACTATCACCGCGATTTCGACATTCCGGCCGAAGACATCATCCGGACCGAGGACGCGCGGACCAAGCTGCTGGCGGGAGTGAAGTAAATGGCAACAGCTGTCACCTCCACCCCGTCGGGCGCACCGGTCTTCTACGTCGCCGACGAGCATCCGCATCCGGAAGGCTGGAGCACGGCGCTCGGCTTCTGGATCTACCTGATGAGCGACTGCCTCATCTTCGCGATCCTGTTCGCCACCTTCGGCGTGCTCGGCGGCAACTATGCCGCCGGTCCCGCGCCGAAGGACCTGTTCGACCTTCCCCTGGTCGCGCTGAACACCTCGATGCTGCTGCTGTCGTCGATCACCTATGGCTTCGCCATGCTGGCGATGCAGCAGAACAAGGTGAACCAGACGCAGGCCTGGCTCGCCATCACCGGCCTGTTCGGCGCCGCCTTTATCGGCATCGAACTGACCGAGTTCGCGCACATGATCCATGAGGGCGCCACGCCGCAGCGCAGCGCCTTCCTGTCCGCCTTCTTCACCCTGGTCGGAACCCACGGCCTGCACGTGACCTGCGGCCTGATCTGGCTGGTGACGCTGATGGTGCAGGTCGGCAAGTTCGGCCTGATCGAGGCCAACAGGCGCCGGCTGATGTGCCTATCGATGTTCTGGCACTTCCTCGACGTGGTCTGGATCGGCGTCTTCACCTTCGTCTATCTCCTGGGAGTTCTGCGATGAGCACCGATACCCACGCAGCCCATGCGGGCGATCAGCACCACCACGGCGACGGCCATTCCCACGGCACGTTCTCGAGCTACATGCTCGGCTTCGTGCTCTCGGTCGTCCTCACCGCGATTCCGTTCTGGCTGGTGATGAGCGGTGTACTGCCGAGCAAGCAGATCACGGCCTTGATCATCATGGCGTTCGCCGTGGTGCAGATCGTCGTGCACATGATCTACTTCCTGCACATGAACACGAAATCCGAGAACGGCTGGACCATGATGGCGCTGATCTTCACCATCGTCATGGTGGTGATCGCTCTCTCCGGTTCGCTGTGGGTGATGAGCCACCTCAACAGCAACATGATGCCCATGCACGAGATGACGGGCATGAAGTGAGCGAGGCCCGGACCGCCGGCAACGGGGACGAGGCGACGCGCGGCGAAGCCCTGCGCCGCTCGCCCGTGTGGCTGACGGTCCTCTCGCTCGCGGCGCTCGCGCTCCTGATCGCGCTCGGGATCTGGCAGGTTGAACGGCGCGCGTGGAAGCTGGCCCTGATCGACAGGGTCGAGCAGCGCATCCATGCCGCACCGCAGCCCATGCCCGGACCGGCGGCCTGGCCCGCGGTCGACACAGCCAATGACGAATATCGGCACGTCAGCGTCGCCGGGAGCTTCCTCCACGATCGCGAAACTCTGGTCCAAGCCGTGACCGAGGAAGGGCCGGGCTTTTGGGTGCTGACCCCGCTGAAGCGAGATGACGGCACGCTGGTGCTGATCAACCGTGGCTACGTGCCGTCAGACCGGCGCGACCCATCGACGCGGCAGGACGGCAATCCGGCCGGCCCGGTCGAGATCACCGGATTACTACGGATGACGGAGCCGAAGGGCGGCTTCCTCCGCAGCAATGATCCGGCCCATGACCGCTGGTATTCGCGGGACGTCGCCGCGATCGCGGCCGCACGCGGTCTCCACGACGTCGCGCCGTTCTTCGTGGATGCCGACGCCCGATCACAATCCGGAGGCGGCCCCATCGGCGGATTGACCGTGGTCCGCTTTCCCAATAACCACCTGATCTATGCCCTGACGTGGTTTGCGCTGGCATTCATGCTGGCAGGCAGGCTTTTCGTCATTCTTCGCGGCGGGCTGGTCCGCCGCGAGCGCTTCGTCCAGGAAAAGGGTGGCGGCCCCGATGCCGCACCCCGCGGGACGGGATCAGATGCTGGAACGTTCGCCGAGCCGACCTGACGACGGGAAGACGCTGTCCGAGACGCTCGCCCCTGCCGGCGGGACGGCCGTCACGCTGCGTTCGCAGGCCGATGCGCGCAGCGACCTGGTCGGGCCGGCCCTGACCGACGACGAGACCAGCCGCAAGAACATGACGCTGCTGATCCAGCTGCGCTGGACCGCGGTCGTCGGACAGGTCCTCACCATCGCCGGCGCACATTTCGGGCTCGGGATTCCGTTGCCGCTGGAGCGGATGGGGGCCGTGATCGGCGCGCTGGTGCTGCTCAACGTCTCGAGCCTCGTGTGGGTGCGCCATCGCGCGGCGATCACCAACAACGAACTGCTGGTCGCCCTTATGCTCGACGTCGCGGCGCTGACCGCGCAGCTCTATCTGAGCGGCGGCGCCACCAATCCCTTCACCTCGCTGTTCCTGCTGCAGGTGACGCTGGGCGCGGTGCTGCTCGATGCCCGCTCGACCTGGTCGCTGGTCGCGCTGACCTGCGCCAGCTTCGTCTGGCTGACATTGGCCTACCGGCCGCTCGAACTGCCGCCCAACCCGCTGAGCGAGACCTACACCCTCACCGTCCTCGGCATGCTGCTCGGCTTCATCCTCAACGCCGTGCTGCTGGTGGTGTTCGTGACCCGCATCAACAGGAACCTGCGCGAGCGCGACGCGCATCTGGCCGCGCTGCGCCAGCATGCGGCCGAGCAGGATCACATCGTCCGCATGGGACTGCTCGCATCCGGCGCGGCGCACGAGCTCGGCACGCCCCTGGCCTCGCTCTCGGTCATCCTGAGCGACTGGCGCCGGATGCCGGATCTCGCCGCCGACCAGGAACTCGCCGAAGACCTCACCGAGATGGAAACCTCGCTGCAACGCTGCAAGTCGATCGTGACGGGCATTCTCGTCTCGGCCGGCGAAGCCCGCGGCGAGGGCTCGTCGCCGACGACGGTGACGGCCTTCGTCACCGCGCTGGTCGAGGAATGGCGCGACGCGCGCTCGGCCCGCACGCTCTATTTCGTCAACACCTTCGGCGAGGACGTCGCGATCGTATCCGACGTGGCGCTCAAGCAGGTGATCTTCAACGTCCTCGACAATGCCTACGAGGTCTCGCGCGACTGGGTGGAGCTGGTCGCCGATCGCGAAGACGACAACCTCGTGCTGTCGATCAGCGACCGCGGTCCCGGCTTCGCGCCGGAGATGCTGGCTCAACTCGGCAAGCCGTACCAGTCGAGCAAGGGCCGTACCGGCGGCGGCCTCGGCCTGTTCCTGGTCGTCAACGTCGTGCGCAAGCTCGGCGGCAGCGTCACCGCCGAGAACCACAGGAAGCGCGGTGCCACGGTTCGCCTGACCCTGCCACTCGCCACCCTCGCGATCGGAGGCAGCTTTGACAGCTGAACGTTCGCTGATCGTCGTCGAGGACGATTCCGGCTTCGCACGAACGCTGAAGCGCTCGTTCGAGCGCCGAGGCTATGACGTCGTGCTGGCGGACTCGATCGAGGAGGTCCGCCAGGTGCTGGAGCAGCGCTCCTTCGGACACGCGGTCGTCGATCTCAAGCTCGGCGGCGCATCCGGCCTCGCCTGTGTGGAGCTCCTGCACAATCACGATCCGGACATGCTGATCGTCGTGCTTACCGGGTTCGCCAGCATCTCCACGGCCGTCGAGGCGATCAAGCTGGGGGCCTGTCACTACCTGGCGAAGCCGTCGAACACAGACGACATCGAAGCCGCCTTCAACAAGGCCGAAGGCAATGCCGACGTCGCGCTCGACGCGCGGCCGACATCGATCAAGACGCTGGAATGGGAGCGCATCCACCAGACCCTGATCGAAACCGACTTCAACATCTCCGAAGCCGCACGGCGCCTTGGCATGCACCGGCGCACGCTGGCCAGAAAGCTCGAGAAGCGACCGGTGAAGTAGTCCGGTCAGCCTGCCGGTGTCTCGCCCGTTGCTGGCACATCCCGTGCGGGCAGCCCTGCGGCGAGGCTGCGGATGGCTCATGCGCGGGCTTCAAAGGCTGGCGCTGTCGCGCGTGACGTCTGGATTTTGCGGCGCCCGGTCGGCAAAAAGCAAGAAGCCCGACCAGACGGCCGGGCTTCTGCTTGTTCTTTACCGATCGATCGAAGGCGCTTAGGCGGCCTCGTCGGCGACGGCGGTGTCGTCGCCATCGGTCTCGTCGGTCTCGCCCTCGGCATCCGTCTCGGCCTCGCCGTCCGCGGCTTCGGCCTTGGCATTGGCGCGGCGCGGGCTCTTGGCGAGCTGGGCCTCGATCTCCTTGACCGCTTCGGTCTCGGTCGAGTGCTGCACCACCGCGATCTCGCGGGAGAGACGGTCGAGCGCCGCTTCATAGAGCTGGCGTTCGCTGTAGGACTGCTCCGGCTGGGATTCGGAGCGGTAGAGATCGCGCACGACTTCCGCGATCGCGACGATGTCGCCCGAATTGATCTTCGCTTCGTACTCCTGGGCGCGGCGCGACCACATGGTGCGCTTGACGCGGGCGCGGCCCTTGAGCGTCTCCAGCGCCTTCTTCACCAGCGCCGGCTCGGACAGCTTGCGCATGCCGACATTCGCGACCTTGGCGGTCGGAACGCGCAGGGTCATCTTGTCCTTGATGAAGTTGATGACGAAAAGTTCGAGCTTCGCGCCGGCGATCTCCTGCTCCTCGATGGCCAGGATCTGGCCGACGCCGTGGGCGGGATAGACGACGAATTCATTGGCCTTGAAGCCCTGACGCTGGGTCACGACCTTCTTTTCCTCGACCTTCGGCGCGGCAACCGGAGCCTTCACGGCCGGCTTGGCGGCAGCAGCGACAGGGGCCTTGGCCGGAGCGGCCGCAGCAACGGGCGCCTTGGGGGCGGCAGTCTTGGCAGCAGCAGGAGCCTTGGGAGCGACGGGCTTGGCGGCAGCTTTGGCAGCAGGCTTGGCAACGGTCGCTTTCACGGCCGGTTTGGCAGTCTTGTTAGGCATTGCGCTTCTTTTGTTCTTCGAGGACTTTGCAGCCGGCGCCTTCGTCGCGGTCCGACCCTTGGATGCGCTACGGCTGGCCGCGGCGACTTTTTTGGCCTCCTTATGGGAAGCCCTCGCTGAAGTACTCTTTTTACGCGTTTTCTGTGACACAGCCTGCGCGCGGAAACTGCCACGCCCCTGTTCGACATTTGGTTTCACGGGAACCCAGAGGGGCCAACGGGGCTGACGGGGTTCGGCTTAATGTGCCCAATATAGCACATTTCCCGCAAAAATCAATGATTTAGGGGTCTTCAGGGCTGGTTTTCGGCGGCAGGGGCGCTATTAGGGTTAAGTTTGGCCCCGGATTCAGTCTCCGGAGCCCGGATTCGGCGAGAAAAACTTCTCGAACTTGCCGTCCATGCCGTCGAAATCCTTGGCGTCGGCAGGTGATTCTTTCTTCTGGGTGATGTTCGGCCAGCTCTTGGCGTATTCGGCGTTGACGCCGAGCCACTTCTCGAGACCCGGTTCCGTGTCCGGCTTGATCGCGTCGGCGGGGCATTCCGGTTCGCACACGCCGCAATCGATGCACTCGTCGGGATGAATGACGAGCATGTTGTCGCCCTCATAGAAGCAGTCGACCGGGCAGACCTCGACGCAGTCGGTATACTTGCACTTGATGCAGTTTTCAGTGACGACGTAAGTCATCCAACGCTCCGAAAAGCTCTTCTAAAAGTCGCGGCTTGCGTAGCGCGGATGGCGAAGCGCCGCAAGGTCGGGAAAGGCCGATCATGACGGCTTTGCGCGTTTGATCGACCAAGAAATGAATGCATTGCGCAATTAATTGCGCCCGGGATCGCTGCCGCGCTCGGGATTGCTCGAGCGCTTGAAGTCACCGACCTCCTCATAGAGTCCGCGGACCGAGGCAGCGTCACCCCGCCGCTCGCTGAAGCCGGTCACCTTCAGCACGCGCACCGTGCGGTCGAGTGCCACGGTGACGACGTCGCCGAGCTTGACGGCATGTCCCGGCGATCTCTCGCGCGCGCCGTTGATGCGCACATGGCCGGATGAGACGAGCTCAGCGGCGGAGGTGCGCGCCTTCACCAGACGCGCGTGCCACAGCCATTTGTCGAGGCGCTGCCGCTCGGTCGTCGTGGGATCACTCCTTGCGCCCCGACAGCTGCTCCTTCAGCGCAGCGAGTTTTGCAAAGGGCGAATTGGGATCGACCGGCCGGTCGCGCTCGCGCGGGTTCGCGCTGGAGGCGTAGGGGCGCAGCGAGGGGCCGCCCTGGCGGTCGCGGCCCTTGTCGCGGTCGCGGCCGCGGTTGTCGCGCCCCTTGTCGCGATCGCCGCCGAACTTGCCCTTGCCGTCGCGGTTGCGATCCTTGTCGCGGTCCTTGCCCTGGAAGCTGCGATTGTCGCGGCGGTCGCCGCCCTCGCCGCCTTCGCGCGGCTTGCGGAAATCCTTGGCGCCGTCGCGGCGGTGGCCGCCACCATGGCGATGACCCGGCTTCGCGCCGTCGGCGGCTTCGCCGGGTGCAGCGCTCGCGACGCCGGCCTCAGTGCCGGCCTGCGGACGCGGCTGGTTGTTGTGGCGCTGATGGCGATGGCGCTCGTGGCGCGGCTTGCGATCCTCGTGGCGACCGCCGGGACGCCAGACCTCGATCAGCTCGGGCTCGGCCGGATTGGCCGCAGCGGCGGATGCGTCCGCGGGCACAGCCTCGGCCGTGGGTTCGGCGGAGGCAACCGCCTCGGCAGCGGCGGGAGCGGCTTCGCTGGCCGCAGTGTCGGTGGTTTCCGCCTGGGTCGCGGGCTCGTCCGCGGGCGGCGCGATGCCGGGGGCATCCTCGGGCGCGACGGGGGCTTCCGGCGCCACGTCCAGCGCAGACGCCTCGTGGACGGGTTCGTCGTGAGCAGGCTCGTCGTGAACAGGCTCGTCGTGGGTCGGCTCGTCGTGCTGCTCCATGCCGGGGGCGTCTTCGACGGTCACCGGCTCGGCTGCGGCTTCGATGGCGGTATCGGCCGGCGCGGCGTCGGCAGCCGCCTCCGCCGGAGCTTCGGTCGCGCTGTCGGCCGCCGGTGTTTCCGCGGCGGGCGCCACGGGCTTCGGCGGCAGCGGCGCGCGCTTCTCCATGCGATAGCCGAGCGCGCGCAGCACCGAGGCGAAATCCTCGCCGGCCGAACCGGTCAGCGAGGTCATCGCCTGCGTCACCACGAAGCCGCGGCCGTCGAAGGCGCCGGCCGGCTTCTCGCCGGGCGAATTGTCGCGCCAGGCCAGCGCCGGACGAATGAGGTCGGCGAGCCGCTCCAGGATGTCGACGCGCACGGCGCGCTCGCCGGCCTGCTTGTAGCCGAGCACGCGATAGGCATCGCGCGGCAGCTGCTTGTCGACCGGGAAGGAGGTGCGGCCCGAGGAGGCCAGATGCTGCGCGCCCGACAGCGCCGACAGATCGACATTGTCCTGCTTCAGCGCCCAGAGCAGCGCCGCCAGCGCACGCGCGGCGGGCTTCAGGAGGCCGGGGAAATAGATGTGATAGGCGCCGAAGCGGACGCCGTATTTCCGCAAGGTGGCACGCGAGGGCTGGTCGAGATCCTTCAGCTCGTTGGCGATCTTCGGCCGCTCGAGCACGCCGAGCGCCTCGACCAGCTGATAGGCGATGCCGCGCGCGATGCCGGTGACGTCCTCGGCCCTGGAGAGCTCGAACATCGGGCCGAGCAGCTTTTCGATATGGGTCTTGAGCCAGAGCTCGAGCCGGGCCTGCACCTTGTCGCGGGGGGCGCCGGTCAGGCGCTCGTCGGAGATGATGCGGATGCGCGGATGCAGCGCGTCCTCTGCGGCAGACAGTCGCGCCACTGCATCGCCGGTCCAGCGGATGATGCCCTCGGAGGTCAGCACGAACTGCTCGTCCGGCGCATTGCCCAGTTTTTCGGCGCGCGCGTTGATCTCGCCGGCGAGCACCGCCTGCGCCGCAGCCTGCAAGGCTTTCGCATCCGAGCCGGCTTCCGCCGCATCCGGTGCAAAGGTGAAGCCATCGAGGCGGCCGATGACATGGCCTTCGACGATGACTTCGCCGGTCTTGCCGATTTCCGTATTCAAGCTCGTGTTCTCCCGCAGGCGGCGCATCAATACACTGGTCCGGCGATCAACGAAACGCTCAGTCAAGCGTTCATGGAGCGCATCCGATAATTTATTTTCGACCTCCCGCGCGATCCCCTGCCAGTGATCGGGGTCGGCGAGCCAGTCCGGCCGGTTGGCGACGAAGGTCCAGGTGCGGATCTGCGCGATCCGGCCCGACAGCGTGTCGATGTCGCCGTCGATGCGGTCGGACTGTGTCACCTGCGCGGCGAACCATGCGTCGGGAATGCGGCCCTTCTGCATCAGGAAGCCGTACAGCGTGGTGACGAGCTCGGCATGGGCGGCCGGCGACAATTTGCGATAATCCGGGACCTGGCAGGCCTCCCACAGCCGCTCCACGGCGGCCTTGCCATGGGCCATGTCGCGGACCTCGCCGTCGCGGGCGGCGTGGTCGAGCACGCGCATGTCCTCGGCGACCGGCGCGCGCGTCAGCGCCTCGTGGCCGGGGGCGAGGTTGAGCGAGACCTGCAGCGCGCCGAGCGAGGAGAAGTCGAGCTTCGCATTGCGCCATTGCAGCACCTTCACGGCATCGAAGGTGTGGTTCTGCAGCGCGTTGACGAGCTCGGGCTCGAACGGCTCGCAGCGGCCGGTGGTGCCGAAGGTGCCGTTGCGGGTGGCGCGGCCGGCGCGGCCGGCGATCTGCGCGAATTCCGACGGCGTCAGGCGGCGGAACTGGTAGCCGTCGAACTTGCGGTCGGAGGCGAAGGCGACGTGGTCGACGTCGAGATTGAGGCCCATGCCGACGGCGTCGGTGGCGACGAGATAGTCGACGTCGCCGTTCTGGAACATCTCGACCTGCGCATTGCGCGTGCGCGGCGAGAGCGAGCCGAGCACCACGGCGGCGCCGCCATGCTGGCGGCGGATCAGCTCGGCGATGGCATAGACCTCGTCGGCGGAGAAGGCGACGATGGCGGTGCGGCGCGGCTGGCGCGTGATCTTGCGGTCGCCGGCGAACTCCAGCTGCGACAGCCTGGGCCGCGTGATCATGGACACGCCGGGCAAGAGCCGCTCGATGATCGGCCGCATCGTGGCGGCGCCGAGCAGCAGCGTCTCGTCGCGGCCGCGGCGGTTGAGGATGCGGTCGGTGAAGACGTGGCCGCGCTCGAGGTCCGAGGCGATCTGGATCTCGTCGACGGCGAGGAAGGAGACGTCGAGATCCCGCGGCATCGCCTCGACGGTCGAGACCCAGTAGCGCGGGTTCTTCGGCTTGATCTTCTCCTCGCCTGTCACCAGCGCGACCGCCTCGGGGCCGATCCGCGCGACGATCTTGTTGTAGACCTCGCGCGCCAGCAGCCGCAGCGGCAGGCCGATCAGGCCCGACGAATGCGCCAGCATGCGCTCGATGGCGAGATGGGTCTTACCGGTGTTGGTCGGGCCGAGCACCGCGGTGACGCCGGCGCCAGGAACACGATCGGACCCGAAGGGGGAGGAGGAAAAAGGCATCTGACCGATTAGGTAATGGCGATTGAGGCGAATGTCAGTGCTGTTGTGGCGGGGGATGTGTCCACCATGTCTCCGAACGCAGGTGCCGGCGACCTCCCTCCGCTGTCATGCTCCGGCTTGACCGGGCGATGACGCCGTCGGGGTGGCGCCCCGCTCCCCCAACCTCCCGCAACTGTCTCACTTTGCGACGCTTTTTCCGCCTCTCTTAAGCTTCGGAACGGGGTGGGAACGAATCGCGGCCGAATCGCTGACTCCCCCCGGAGTCCCGTTCCGTTCCCCGCAACATGTCGCGGGACTCGTGCTGGTTGTGCACTAGATGGAGTTTTGGCCGGCCGCACAAGCGGCGGCGGAGGGGCGGAAAGCGTTAAGTTGGGGACGGCGCCGAGTCGAATCAGAATCGGGGAAGAGTCAAATGGATTCCCGGGAAGGCGTCGGCGCGGAAGCGAGCTCCAAAAACAACCCCATGCAAAGTCAGAATTCGCGCCGGGGTCGGCGGGGCGAAAAGCCACTCAGGTCTCTGATGGGGCTGATTAATCCCGCCGTGCGTCCACGATGGGACTGTCGAGACTTGCTGCGCACATCCCCGAGGGGTGAGAGCCCTCACCCGCCGCGCGCGGGACGATGCTTCGCATCGCCCGGGGCGCGTCGGCCTCTCCCGCACGCGGGAGAGGCGGAGGGCGCGGCCCGAACCCTATTGCGTTTTGGCGACCTTGGGCGGCTGGGCGGAGGTGATGAAGCTGGTGGCTTCCAGCATGGCCGGGCCGAGCGGGGTCGGCACCTTGACCCAGAACGGCACCAGGATGCGGGTGCCGGCGATGGGGGCGAAGGCGATCTCGATGTTGCGCTGGGCGGCGAGATATTTGATCACCGGGCGATCCGGGATGTAGCCGGCGACCGGCACGAAATACAGCGCGCAGACCACGACCGGGCCGTGATAGCCCTTCTCGGCCTTGACGCTCTCCATGCGCTTGAAATCGAGCTTGAGATCGTAGCGCATGCGGCCGTCGAACACCGGCGCGCCGTTGTGGCAGGCATCCGGCGTCACGGGATCGCCGGTGCCGGCGACGCGCAGCAGCGAGGCCGTCATCGGGTCCCACACGCCGCGGCGATGCGCGTCGGTGACGACGATGCGATCGGGATCGACCGGCGGCTCCGGCAGGATCGAGAACTCCTTCACATTGCCCTTGTCGAGCGTGATGCGGATTTCCTCGGTCTTCTTCTGGGTGGTGGTGGAGGCCTGGTAGCCGGTGGCGACCAGCGCGCCGCCGACGATGCGGCCCTGGCTGGCGCCGGTGCCGGACCCGCCGGTGAAGGATTTCAGCAGCCCCGACGTGCCGCCGCTCGCCGCCGCCGCGAACACGTCGTCGCCGATCTCGATGTTCCAGGC
>VYLE01000513.1_pt1 | contig 19400 bp, 24 predicted proteins | sample 5114391 | NCBI WGS metagenome assembly VYLE01 (sample SAMN12291771, study PRJNA351875) | freshwater metagenome | isolation source: freshwater lake | place: USA: Michigan, Kent Lake | collected 2013-08-15
CATCATGCCGGACACAAGCGAGGCCACGCCACCAATCACGCCGGTCACGCCCGCGAAGCTGAATCCGGACTTGATGATGCTCCCGATGGCGCTGGCAATGCTGATGGCGCTGTTTAGCGAACGCGCCGCCGCGTCGTCGATCACGCCGAACGATTCCGCCGCACCCAGAGCCCCGCGCGCGAACATCTCCACTTCGCGGGCCATGTCCTTCGTCCGCGTCGCCGCCGTGCCCGTGCCGTCCTTGATCCCGAGGATGCGATCACGCGCCGACTCCGACGCCGTGACCAGCCCTTGCATATGCGTGAGGAACTTTTCGCTTTGCTGCGTCGGCAACTGGTCCACGGCCGCACGACCGAGGCTCGTCACGGCGCCCTCGGTCAGCCCAATAGCCACCCGCAACGGCTCGCCAAGGCGATCCTGCACCTTCTTGCCCATCGCCCCCGCGGCGGTGTCCACCTTGGGCGTGGCGGTTTCGACAGCGCCGACGACGCCGGCCATGGCCGATTCCACCTTCTGCACGGTCCCGCCGCGCCAGCCTTCCCACAACTTGAGATTGCGGTCCCGGAAGTTGAGCGCGTCGTACTCGACCTTGAGCAGCTTGTTCTGGTTGACCTGCACCATCTCGTCCCCGAACCGCTTCATGCTCTCGCCCACGTCGGCCACGACGTCGATCCCGAGGACCCGCAGGAAGCGCCCGCCGCGTTCGGCGAGCTCGCCAAAGGAGCGGATCATGCTACCGACGCCAACCGCTGTCGTCCCGGCCAGCCGCCGGATGGAGAGAATGACCTGTTCGGCGCCGACGCTCAGGACTTGCAGAAAGAGCGTGCCCACTGTGAGCAACGGCTGCACAATCGGGCTGAGCGCCGAGAGGAACGCCACCAGAGATTGGGTCAACGCCCCAATGGCGGACACCCCTTGCCCCGAGTTGGCCACGAGCGCAGACAGGCTGTCCACCGCGAACGCCCGCAACGGCTGCATGGCTTCCCCTAGCTTCGCGCGCGTGTCCTGCAGCTGCTCGTTGAGTCGGGCCTGCTTCCCCTGCGCCGTGTCGAGGTATTTGACATACTCCCCGCCAACGGCCGTGCTGCGCTGCACCAGTCCCTCAATGATGGCGAGCATCTTCTGCTGGTCGTCCATCTTGCCGACGGAAACGCCGGTCGCCGCCGCCCACTCCTTGTACAACACGCTCGGGTTGGCATTCACGAGCTTGTCGAGCCCTTCGTCTTGGCCTTTGAGCGTGAGGTTCAGGGCTTCCATGACGTCCCGCGCGTTCATACCGCGCGCGGCGCCGATGTCGAGCGCAGCCGCCAGCAGCTGATTGGCCTTCCCAGCGTCTCCCGCCTTCGCGCCCATGAGCGCCGTCACTCTGGCCATTTCGTTGGCCGTCACGGTGGAGAGTTGGAACGCCGTGCGGGCGCGGCTGGCAATGCCACTCAGGGTATCCAGCGACACGCCAGCAATCTTGGACGTGCCTTCGAGCTTGCGCTGTGAGGTGGCGAGGGCGTCGTACGCATCGAAGGACTGCACCACGATGTCGCGCACCTTGCCGATCGCCGCCTGCACAAACTGAAAGGCCACGGTCAAACCGGCGATGACCTTGGCGTACCCCGGGATCTTCGCGGAAAATCCCGACATGGCGTCATCGGCCCGGCGCGTCACGTCGGTGACGTGCTCTTCGCCGTTGATGACCACGGTGATTTTCTCACCCGAGGCCATGGAACCCTTCCGCGACGGGGCAGAGCGTGCGCACCAGGTGGAGCTGCAGATCGTTGGCCAGGAGTCCGAGATGCTTCCGTGGGTTCACCAGGCGTTCGCGCCAGCCGCGCCGGGGAAACGCTTCCGCAGCAAGGCGGTCCAGTGCCGCATCGTGCGCCGGGGTGTCCGGGTAGCCCGCCAGCGCGTGCACCATGTGCATGGCGGTCTCGTAGCTGATCGGGTCCGCTTGCAGGGTGACAAATCGCGCGATCCCTTGCGCGCCGTTGAAGCGCACCGGCGTCCTCATCGGGCCCGCTCGCTTGACGTCAGGCTGAGCGGCGCCCCAATGAAGGCCTCCAGTTCGGGGACGCTGACGCGGTATGTCCGCTTTCCAAGACGCCGCAGACCGGGCAGGGCGTCGGCCTCGGCCAGCTGATAGCAACGCCGGGTCGAGAGCCCGAAGAAGGGAGCCGCCTTGGGAATGGAGATGAGCAACGCCGCCATAATGCGCCTCGATGTGAGAAGTGGCGTGCACGTCGTGTGCACATTCTCACCATGCGCGAAGCCGCCCGCACAAATGAGTGGCGGACGGCTTGACTACTACGCTACGGGGCGGTTTCGCCCTGATATGCGGGGAACTCGCCCGGGAGTGGTGGAAGCACGCGACTCTGACGGCGACTGAGCAGGAGTCGGAAGCAGCGCGGGCGATGCCCGGAGAGTTCGTCGAGATAGCCGCGGGCCACGAGCGTCGAGAGGGCAGCGTTCACCGTCTTGGCCCCTATGCGCATCACGGACGCCACGCCGGCGTTTTTGATCGGGCGGGCTTCCGCGAAGTCCAGCAGCTCCGAGACGTGCCAGAACACCAGCCGTGTGACCGGCGAAAGCTCGTGGTCACTCATGGCCTGTACAATCGACGGCGGGACGGCCCTCACGGACGCCGCCGTGCCGCCGTCTTCGGTTTGGTCTTCGCCATTGCCGGTGGCGGGTCGAACGTCAGCAGGTCGCACGGTCCGCACTGGAACGCGACCGCCAACGCTTCCAGCGTCTTGCGCGGGAAGGTTTCGAGCCGGCCCTGCTCACGTACCAGGCGATAGGCCATGGTCGCCGTGATGCTGTCCGGTGCGGCCTTATGGAGGCCCCACGCGGTTAATCCCGCCTCGGTGAGAAGCTCCGGGATCCGGAGCCGCAGGGTTCGTGTCATACGTGCATCATGGCGCTTGACATAACACGGGCGCAATATGCTATGCTTGACATATCGCGAGCGTGTAGTATCGTTGATCTGTGCCGCCGCTTGGTGGCTCGCCTGATCCCCTTGCCAGGAGCCCCCGATGTCTGTTCTCCACGGAGCCACCACGGTCGCATTTCATCTGAACGCGCTCGCAGAACGGTATCTCCGCCTCTCGCTCGAACTCAGGCGCCTAGGACTGCACTTCACGCCAAAGGACGGCGAGTCGGACGCGCCCGACATGGCGTTCTCTGGCATTGTGGAGAGAAGCGCCGTGGTTTCCGCCCTCACCGGCGTGTCCGTTCAAGACATCGTCATGACTGAGGTTGCACGGAAGCACACCCCCGAAGAACGGCGGCAGAACGTGCCCATGTGGCTGATCGCCGATGGCGTCGAGCCGCTCCGTGAGTTTGCGTTGCTCACGGCCACGCGCGCCGTGGAAGACCGGTACGGTTCGCCATGGCCAGAAGTGGCGGCGCCGGTAACCTCGGAGGGGCGGAACAATGCTTGACCGTCCGTCAATCTCGGCGCGTGTGGTCCGCCCGATTCAGACGCCGATCGCGGCGTTTCCCGGTGACATCGTGGTCGCATGGCCGGGACACCCGACACACGCGCTTGCGGTCGTGAGCCACGAGCCGCGGCGTGTCATCCACACGCAACACGTCCCGGACGCAACGCTCCACGGAACCCTGTGGGAATGGTATCTCGACGGGTGCATTCGACCGGCAGACATTGCCAGCGAGCGGGCGATTTTCGGGGTGACCGACGCCTGAGCAGACACAGCGCTCTGCGTTTAGTCCACCGACGATTTCAACTCGGCTCGGCAAACGCTGGCCAAGACGTTGATCTTGAATGACAGCACATTCAAGGCGGGGCGCACTTCGAGGGACAATGAATCTGCCTCCCTAAGCTTGAGTACTTCGACGAATGCCTCCTGCACAGAGAGGAACTGTTCGTGAACGTCATCTGGCAGATACAGCACCGTCATTTGGTAGGCACCGGCAAGAGCGTGTACCGCATCACGAGCATGCAGTGCCGCCCTTCGCATGTGATCCTTCTCTTCGGGGTGCAGGTCCCCAATACCGTACGCCTGTGCTTTGGCCATCACCACGGCGGTGTACAACTGGCGGACCGCATCATGCCGCCTTTGAACGTAGATGGCGTAGTCTGTGAGCTGCTTCTGAAACCGCGCTTTGACGGCGTCGGCTTGAGCCGCGAGATCGGCCTTGTGTGTCTCAACCAGCTTCGCCGTCTCGCCTCGGTGCGCTTCAAGTTCCTTTTCGGCGCTCAGCTTCCCCGCAGCCTCTGCGGCCGACTTCACGCGTGGCTCAACATACGACTTCCAGTACCACGCCACCGCAGCCAATGCGATGACAGAAACACCACTCGTCCTGCCAATCCAGACGAGTGCGTCGCTTAGGTCCATTTCATTACCCTCTGGCTCAGGTGTCGGATATCAGCTGCACGGAAGGACGGCTCATGTGTGATCTTGGGGCACGTGGCCGACGTCCACGCTCGGTCACAGACAGAACCGGACCAGAGAGCGGCACGCCAAGGCGCGGCGAGATGTATGCTAGGAGGCGGCAGAAGAGGTGGCGAGTGAGCTGGCTCAACTGCTTTCAACGCCGGTGCGGGTGCACGATCTCTACACCACTGATCCGACGACCCGCGCGAAGCGGGGTCGGCATGACACGCACCAGGAAAGCAGCTGCGGTAGGGCGCCGGCCCGCGATGCATGATTGCAAACGCTGTCGCAGGAACTGCCAGACACCCGACGTCAACGCATGCCAGATACACGGACGCTCTACTACTCGGAGGTGCGTCCGTGTATCGCCACTGTCTGGTAAGGATTGTTACTCAAGATCTCGCCATCCCGTTCCAGAGACGCGACCTCGTCAGGCTCGGCGAGTTCGTTTACAAGGACGTTGGCCAACAGGCCGGCCGCGTAAAGGCTGTGATGCAACGCTTTGAGGCCAAACCAAATGTCCTCTCTGCCTGCACGTGGACCAAACTCGTGTCTCACAAGGTTTCGCTTGTCGTCTTTCTGTTCGCCGGCCCACCGTAGGTACTCTGGCTCACTGTGCTTCGCCTTGCACATTTCCTTGTACCTCTGGTAGGCATAGGGAATCGCGTCAGCAAGATCTAGACGGTTACAGACGTTTTCCACGCAATGCCGCACGTTCTCCCAAGGAGGCGGCGGAGAGGGGTTCGCCAGTTTCGGCCGCGATCCGCACATGCTGCACGGCGGTCCCTTGGGGGTCTTCGGTCTAGCCTCAGAGGACGACATAGCATCCCACCAGCGGCGGGACATTTCCGAAGACTCCGTGACAAAGGCAAGGCGAAATCCGTTCTCAATCATCGACGCCGCTGCCGTACACGCTTGGATGCTGTAGCCCGACTCGGCTAGCACGCCTACAACGTGAAGGTCATTACCAACACGAGCCGCAAAGAGAGATCGCACTCTGGCTACATACGGATCGCCGGTAGCGGAGGATAGCTTCTGAATCAGACGGAAAAATCGCCGGTCAAACGAGACAACAAGATCGAGATAAACAGAGAGGCGAGGCTGAAGAAACGACCTCGCCTTTTGCTCCACGTCGATGCGGTTGACTATCTCCAACTACGCCGCCTCGCTCAGGCAATCTTGTGCCATCGCAGCCACTTCCAGAGCCGTCGCTTTCAGTCTCTTCAACTTTTGCTCTTCCCAGACAGTTTCGCACATAGTGGCCACCGCATCACGTCCTACCTGAGAAACGGCGAGGTGGAGCACCGGCGAAAGTGCGATCATTCTATCCACTGGCGCTTCGGCAACCTTGATGCCAAACGCTTCGCACCACAGAGCAAACCATGATGCCAACACAGACACGTCTGGCGCCGGCGTAGAGGAAACGCGGGGACAATCGGGCGACTCATCTTGTATTGAACTGCGTCGACTGATCTGTAGCCGAAGCTTGATGACTTCAGAAAATGCCGCGAAAAGCGATTGCAGGTCACCCGCGCTTGCATCCTTGTCGCGAAAGCGAATTGTGCGAAGGGTCTCCGCCGCAGACCATCGAATCGTTATCGACTGACCAGGGAGGGCCTCTTGGATACGACGAGCAAACGCACCAAGGTCAAAGCCGTCCTCCGGCCGCATCGCAACCACCCCGGACCTCTGGCCAGTCATGCAATAGTGTACATCGATACCGATCGCTTCCAGAATCTTGACTGCCCCGAGGCGCGGCTCTGTTCCCGAGAGCCATTGGCGGATGTGCGCCTCGGTCACCCGCGCAGGATACAAGTCTGCGCGGAAACCAGAACAGGCACGAGCCCGATCGGCCATAGTCAAGTATCCCAATTCTCTGAATTCTGACTCTAGGCGCTGTCCAAATGCTGTGGATGGCTCAGCGCGGGGTTGCCGCCCTTGTCCCTTTGCCATTGACGCACCACACGGTTGGAGGGGAAGAACAATTCCGGTGCTCAATATAACACCCTTTCCCCACAATTCCCTTCGCGAGGCTCAACAACGCCAACCGGAGGGGAAATGTCAAACGCGATTTACACCGACAAAATCGTAGCAGGACTCGTAGGGGTTACTCGCCGAACCCTGAAGTTGTGGGCGAGCCAAGGGTATGGGCCGGCTCGGAGAAAGATCGGCCCGCGGCGAGTGGGCTATCTCGCGAGCGAGGTGGACGCATTCCTTGCGACGCGCCCGGCGGTCGGCGCGCGGGCAGGTGCGGCATGAGCGCCGCGGCAAAGGAATTCAGCTACCGGCCGATCAAGCCGGGGAGGCTTACGTGTGGTCTTCTTGGCTTCGCCCGGGAGCGGGTACTCCGCCATGAGACCGTGGATGGGTACTCGATCGCACTGCTTCCGCGCAGTGGAGCGCCGGACCTGTACCTGCGGCGCGGAGAGCTCGTGACAGAGACGCATCTGCAGTCACTCCGCGCGCAGTACCTACTCACCTACAACGGAGTGTTCACGTTCACCGACGATCACGGCGGAGAGTATCTCGCGGTGCCGGTGGCACAAATCACGAAGGTGGCCGCATGAGCGCCGTAGCGAAGCGTAAGGCGCTGGGAGGTGCCGCACTTGAGGAGGTGCTCGCCGACATCGTGATCGCACACGAACAGCGGCAGCAGCAGGAGGCCGAAGCACAGGCCGCCGAGATGCGCGCCGCACTCGACAAGTTCCCGCGGGAAACCAAGGAGCTGAAACAGGCCGCGGCGCTTGTGGCGAAGTGCAAGGCCGACGAAGTCGCGACCGAAGCCGAGTACCTCAAGGCGAAGGCCCGCACGTCCGAGGCGGAACTCTCGCACTACATCGCGGCGCAACAGCAGAGCGATCAGTTGCGCGCCCTTCGGCGCGCCGCCATCGCGCCCCATCTCGGGCGCGAGGCACAGGCACGACTTACCGCGGCGATCGAGTTCTACCGGGCAAACTACAAAACCGAACCCGCCGGCAAGGCCTCGGTGAGACTCGCGCAAATCCTCATTCGGCTCAACGCCATGATTGACGGCGCAGAGGATCCGCCGAGCGACGACGTGGTGGCATGGGCACAACAGGCCATCGACGCCACGGCGGCGGCGTTCAGCATCGCTGAACAGCAGCACGAGCAGACGCGCGCCCGCCATGCTGCACAGGACCGCGCCGCGCGCGTCCTCGGATAATCATTCAACCAACACACTGCCATGAACACCGTATCGCCTTCTCTTGGCCAGTTCCTGCGCGCCGTTGCTCGCAAGGATGACAGCGCCCTACGCACCATGCAGACCAACGTCGGAGCTGAGGGGGGATTCGCCGTTCCCGCTCCGATCATCGAAGACCTACAGGCGCGCATCTTCCAGCGCTCCTATCTGCTCTCCCGTGTCACACGCGCCCGTGTCACCGTCGGCAACGCCTTCGAAGGCTTCGTCCCTGACCCGAGCTTACCCACGCCGGACGGCGGGGGCGTCGGTGGTTTGGATCTCCCGACGACGGCAGAGGATGGCGTCTACGCCAGCGAGGTCGTGCGTATGCGCGCGCTGCAACTCGCAATGAACAAGAACGGCTGTGTCCTACCCGTCACGGAGGACCTTCTCGAGGACGCGCCCCTACTGGGAGACGTGCTTGCGCTTGGCGCTGAGCGTTCGGTTCGCGGACTCATGGAACGGCGCATCTGGAACGGCAATGGTGTTGCCCAGCCGGTCGGTGTGATGAACGCCCCCGCCCTGCTGGTCCAGGCGATCGAGGGCACGCAGACCATCGCCAACACTCCGACGTTCATCGCGACCAACGCCGCACGGATGGTCGCGCAAATGCTCGACCTGGAATCCGCGGCGTTCTACGTCAACCCGGATCTCCTCACGGCGCTTTTTACGGCGACAACCAACAGCAACGCGAAGGACGTCATTACGCCGCCCGATGCGGACGCGCCGTTCGGGCGCATTGCGACGCGCCCCCTCTTCCCCAACACGGCGGCGCCGGCGGTGGGACAAGTTGGCGATTTCGTGTGTGCGTCCATGCCCGACTATGTCGTGGCGCAGAAGGGTGACCTTCGTCAGGCGTTGTCTCTCGATGTGCGCTTCCTGCAGGGGGAAGGGCTCTTCCGCTTCGCGATCCGGTGGAACGGGGCGCCCATGCTCTCGCAGCCCTACACGCCGCTGTGGAGCACTACCCCCAAGTCGCACTACGTGGCGCTCGCCGCTCGGTCGTAATCGTGGCCACCGGTGCCCCCCGGTTCCGGGTTCTCGGGGTGCGTGTCTCGCGGCGGTGGTCCGTCACCGCGTGCACCGGTGGTACGGTGGTTGACGTGGTGCCGATGCCCCCGTGCCGCGACGGGTGAGCAATGCCTCAGCGCGGTTGTGTCCCCCGCGTGTGCATCGGCTCCACGTCTTCACCAGCGTGCGCGTTGCTGGTTGTGCGCGTACAACGGACTCCTAGAACACTCTCGGGAACCGTGCGATTGCGTTCCCTCGCTTCCACCGCGGCCTACCGCCGCAAACACAACGCCCCCGCATCCGGCCAAGGAGTCGCGAGGGCGTTGCAAGGAGATTCAATGCAGAAGCATACCAGTCCTGAGCAGATCGCGCCACTGACCAGCACCGAGGTGCTCCGATCACCCAGGTTGGCGCTTGTGGCGAGTCGCGCCAAGCTCTTGCGCGCGCTGTTCCGGGCGCGCGAAGCCGCCATTGCTATGGGGCACACCGCTGTGTGGGCAGACACGGAGTCCGTGACCGAAAGCCACTATACGTCGGCATCGGTGAGCTACGAACTCGCCGCGTTGGTCTCCGCCGTGATTGACTTGGATGTGCACCAAGTGCCGGAACTGCGGAAGGTCAAGCGATCGCGGCGAACCACGGGCAGCAACGTGTTGCCGTTGGAGCGCGCGGCATGAGGGCCGATCAGACCCATGCGTTTGCCATCCGGACGCAACGGCGGCAGTGCCAAGAAGCGCTGCAGGCATCGCGCCGCCAGTTCACACGCCTGCGCGCCATCGCCGATCTTCTCCCGCTGAACGAGGAGGCGCGAGAGAGCGGCGCCGCGGCCAGTCGGGCGCTCGCGAAGCTGGACGAGGTGTTCGCCACGATGGCCGCCCTTCCCGACCGAGCGACGCCGTATGCATGAAGACGAGACGCTGCAGGATCCCTTGGTGCGCGCGGTCGTGATCGCCCGAGGACTCCGTGAGACGTTCGGGCTTGACCGGCAGAACGTGGCGTATCTGGTCAACCGCTGGCGCGCGCGCCACGAGATTCCCGTCCCTCCGCAACGGCTGGAGCTGGCGGTGCACATGGTCTTCACGGATCCCCCGCCCGCACCGCTGACCACGGGGCAGGCGGACGCGTTGGTCGAGGCTGCCGTTGAGGATTTCTCCGACACGCCGGAGGCGGGCAGAACGGCGCTTCGCGCCTACTGCGCGCGCCGCGGTGGCGTCACCCCGACCGAGGTGCAGAAGATCGTCGAGCGCTTCCTCGTTGCCGCGCGCGCACAACGCGAGGGAGCACGCCATGCCGCGTAGCACCACCGGAAAAGCGAAGCCCGTGCCGCCACCAGAAGCCCCGCCGATGAGCGAGGAACCCGTAGACGGGGCCGCCCTCCTGCAGGCGATTGCCGACACGTTTGGGCGGTTCATGTGGATGCAGGAGCAGCACCGGATCACGTGCGCGCTGTGGGTGCTGCATACCTACGCGGCGGAGGCGTCCTTCTTCACGCCCTATCTGCACATCTACTCGCCAGTGCGCGAATGCGGGAAGAGCACCTTGCTCACCATTTTGGAGGCCTTGGCCCGCCGGCCGGTTAAGGCTGACGCCATGACACCGGCCGCGATGTACCGACTGATCGAGCGCCGCGCGCCATCGCTGCTACTCGACGAGCTGGACACGCTGCTCAAGAGCAAAGAGTCGGGCGAACGCGTGCGCGGGGTGCTCAACTCGGGGTTCCGGCGCGACGGCCGTGTGTATCTCTGCGAAGGGGATGCCCACGACGTCAAAGAATTTCCCACGTACTGCCCGAAGGCGCTCGCCGGGATCGGGCAACTGTGGGATACCGTCGAGTCCCGGTCGATCCCGATTCAACTCGACCGCGCCACGGCCGAACAACGGAAAGACCTAGCCGTGGTGCGAGGCGACCGCATCCACGAAGAGCTGCAAGAACTGCGGTTGGACGCAGCACGGTGGACCCACGATCACCACGAGCCGCTCGCCGAGGCCGACCCCGTCGTCCCACCTGGCTTGGGCGCCCGGGCCGCTGACATCTGGCGCCCCCTCCTCGCGATCGCCGAAGCGGCGGGGGGCGACTGGCCCGCCTTGGCCCGGTGCGCCGCCGTCATGCTCTCGGCGCCTCGCCCCGAAACCGATTGGGGCGTGATGCTGCTCGAAGACATCGCTCTCGTCATACAGGAAGATCCGAGCCGCATCATCGCCGATCTGCTGGCATCGGCGACGCTGCTTGAGTGCCTGCAGGCGCGAGAAGATCGGCCATGGCCCACGTTCGCGCCTGGGGGACGGCCCATCACCGGCCACGGCCTCGCCAGTCTGTTCCGCCGCTTTGGGATACGGCCAACGGTCCGACGGCCACCCGGACGCGGCGTAACGCGCGGTTACGCATGGTCCGAGATCGCTGCGGCGATCGTGCGTTACACGTCGGTTCAGAGGGACTCTCTACCCAGTGTTACGGATGTTACGCTTTTCGAGGGGGTGGCCGCGTGAGCGCGCTGGATCGACTGATTGACCGGTGGCGGGAGCACGCCGCCACCTTGCAGGCCTACGGCGCGACGGCCGTTGCCCAAGCGGTGGAGCGCTGCTGCCAGGACCTTGAGAACGTCCGCCATGAGGACGGCTCTGTCCTCTTGAGCCTCAATGAGGCGGCCCGCCTAAGCGGGTATGCCCCGGACACCTTGGGCCGGATGATTCGGGATGGCCGCTTGGAAAACCACGGCCGGCGGAATGCCCCGCGGGTCCGACTTGCCGACCTGCCCTTGAGGGTGGGCCATTCACCGGTAGGTTCAACCGCACGGCATCGGCCGACCGTGAAGAGGGATGGAGACGTCCATGACACGATCGACCATCAAGACGCGGCGTAAGGGTTGGGCCTATTCGGCCGGCTCTCGCGGCGTCAATCGCGTGCGCGCGTTTCGGCACGCGAAGAACGGGCGCCTCTACCTTGAGTGGACGGCGCCCGATGCCGAGGGGAAGCCGCGTGTACAGCGGCGACCGCTCGTTGACGCTTCTCAGGATGAGGCAAAGGCGGCGGCGGACCGGTTAGCGGTGGGGCTGCTGTCTCGTCCGGTGCCCTCGGCATCGGCGCCGGACGCGGCGCCGCAGTCAGCGGGCCTAACTCTCGGTACGCTGTTTGACATCTATAATCGAGACGCAGATCCACAGCGATCGACCAAGAAGCACAACGAGCGGGCGGCTGCCCTGTTCGTCACCTGCTGGGGGCGGGATCGGTTGGTCAAGACCTTGGCCCCCGCTGACCTAGAGGCGTACATCCGTGCGCGTCGGACGGGCGAGATTGCACCGAATGGGCGTATCGGCAAGCCGGTGCGGGACCGGGTACTGGAAGAAGACCTCACGTACCTGCGGACGGTGCTGCGCTGGGCTACGAAGAAGCGAAAGGACGGCAGCGGTCGATGGCTGCTGGACGTCGACCCGTTGGGCGATGCCGTGCGAATCCCACGAGAAAAGGATCCCCGGCGCACCATGCTGGCGGCCGACGAAGTGACCGCAATGTTGAAGAAGGCCGCCGTGATCGACCGGCGAGTATGGCTAGCGATGATGTTGTGTCGAGAAACCGGACGGCGCCTCAATAGCGTGCGGCAACTTCGTTGGTCGGACCTCGACACCGACGCCGGGACCATCACCTGGCGTGGAGAACAACAGAAGAACGGACAGACGCGTGTGACGCCGATGTCCGACGCCCTACGTCGCCTGGTGCGGAACGAGCGGAAGGCACGCGCGGTGATCGGGGATGGCTGGATCTTCCCCAATGCCAAGGCCGATGGGCCGATCACCCGAGAGGTGTTCTACAAAGGGTGGCGGGATGTGCGACTGGCCCTCGACCTGCCGATGGTCGGGGCCGCGTTCCATGCGTTCCGCCGGGAACTGGCTTCCGACCTCGCGACGGCCCCGCTAGCTGTCGTCGCTGAATTGGGGGGCTGGAAGCATCCCGAAGTGGCGCTGAAGGTGTACCAGGCGCCGAACATCGACCAGCAGCGCGACGTTTTGAGCAAGCGAGCGGCGTACCGGAAGGGTGCGTGACGCGACGAATCCACAACCAATCCACAACCGACGAAAAACACAAAACCCCGACAGCGACGTAAGTCGTTATCGGGGTTCATGTTTGACGATAGCTGGGGGGAGACTCGAACTCCCGACCTCACGATTATGAGTCGTGCGCTCTAACCGGCTGAGCTACCCAGCCCCAAAAGCGTGGTCCGCGCGTGGAGCGGGCGCGGCACTTCCGGGACGCAAACGGCCGGCCCTTTCGGACCGGCCGAATGCTATGGCGGGGGCGGGATTTGAACCCGCGACCTTCGGGTTATGAGCCCGACGAGCTACCAGGCTGCTCCACCCCGCGGCAGTCTTGGGATATTAGCCGGTCAATCGCCGGAGTCAACCCCGGCCGTGTCGTCGGTCGCCCTCTTTTTCACCGAATCACGCGCGGCCGCATCACGCGCCACCGAATCGCGCACCGAAGCGTCGTCCACCCAGTAGAGCAGCTCCTTCGGCCCCTTCACCAACCCATGCTCCTCGCGCGCAATGCGCTCGAGGGTGAAGTCGTCGCTGCTCACCAGCTTGAGCGTGGAATCGAGCGCCGCCACCGTGTCACGCAACAACGTCAGCTCCGACTCGATGTCCGCGACACGGTCGCGCAGCGCGAGCAGATCGGTGGTGCCGTACTCGCCACCTTCCACGGCAAAGGACAGCACCGCCACCGCCCCGCCCACCCATGCCAACCGGCGGATGAGGGCGCCGCCCGGCATCACGCGCTTGCTGCGCCCCGCCACGCCGCCGCCCTCAGATGCCGAAGAGCGCGCCGCCGGGATACTCGGCGTACCCCTCCAGCTGCTCCTCGATACGCAGCAGCTGGTTGTACTTGGCCACGCGATCGCTGCGCGACGGTGCCCCCGTCTTGATCTGCCCCGCCTGCGTCGCCACCGCGAGGTCGGCAATGAAGGTGTCCTCGGTTTCACCCGAGCGGTGCGAAATGATGCTGTTGTAGCCGGCGCTCTTCGCCAGCTCGATGGCCTCGAGCGTCTCGGTGAGCGTGCCGATCTGGTTCACCTTGATGAGGATCGCGTTGGCCACTTCGGCCTCGATGCCCTTGGCCAGGATCTCGCTGTTCGTGCAGAACAGATCGTCGCCCACCAGCTGGCAGCGATCACCCACGAGTTCGGTGAGATACTTCCAGCCGTCCCAGTCGTTCTCCGCCATGCCGTCTTCGATGGACACAATGGGATACTGCTCGAGCCAGCCAGCGTACAGTTCGGCCATCGCCTGCGGGCTGCGCGCCGCGGCACCGCTCTTCTTGAACTGATACTGCCCGTCGCGGAACAGCTCGCTGGCCGCCACGTCCAGTGCGAGCGCGATATCCTGCCCCGGACGGAACCCGGCCGCCTCGATGGCCTCGATGATCACCTTGAGCGCGTCCTCGTCGCTCGCGAGGTTCGGCGCAAAACCGCCTTCGTCGCCCACGCCCGTGGAGAGCTTGCGCGCCACCAGCACCTTCTTGAGCTGATGGAACACCTGCGTGCCCATGCGCAGCCCTTCGGCGAAGGAATCGGCCCCCACGGGGATGACCATGAACTCCTGGAAGTCCACCGTGTTGGTGGCATGCGCGCCACCGTTGAGGATGTTCATCATGGGCACCGGCAGGGTGCGCGCCATGGGGCCACCCAGATAGCGATACAGCGGCAGCCCCACTTCCAGCGCCGCCGCGCGCGCCACGGCCATGGAGACGCCCAGCATGGCGTTCGCCCCCAACCGCCCCTTGTTCTCGGTGCCGTCGAGATCCATCAGCGCCCGATCCACCGCGATCTGGTCCGTGGCGTCCATCCCCTCGAGCGCCTCGGCGATCTCGGTGTTCACGTTGTTCACCGCCTGCTGCACCCCCTTGCCGCCGTAGCGCCCCGGGTCCCCATCGCGCAGCTCTACGGCTTCGCGCTCACCCGTGCTGGCGCCGCTCGGCACCGCCGCGCGTCCCGCCGCCCCGGTCTCGAGAATGACGTCGACTTCAACGGTGGGATTGCCGCGGGAGTCGAGAATTTCGCGCGCGGACACGGAGACGATAGGAGCCATGATACTGGGGATGTGTGTGAGGCGAGATTGGTAAACGGCAACGACAGACGGCAGACAGCAGGAACCACAGACGGCAGTAGGCAGGAACAACGAAGGGCCCTGCGCCACGCACCGAGCCTCCTTCCCCCTGCCCCCTGCAACCTGCTTCCTGCTTCCTGCGACCTGCTTCCTAACGTGCCCTAAATCTACGACGATGTCGGCGCCGGCAGGGGCTCGGCGCGCCGTTCGCGCTCGCCACTCACGAGCGCCGGCTCCACGCCGTACACCTCGCGCAGACACACGGCCATGCGCTCCCGCACGCGATCGGCCAGCACATTGCGATCGTCGTAGGTGAGCCCGGTCGTGGCAATGGGCTCCAGCAGGTGCACGTGCACGGTCCCCGGGCTGGCGCGGAACTCGTCGCGCGGATTCACCTCGATGGTGCCGTGAATGACCACCGGCACCACCGGGGCCTGCGAGGCAATGGCCAGCACGAACGGCCCCTTCTTGAAGGGGCGCAGCGCATAGCTGCTGCCGCGCGTCCCCTCCGGATACACGAGCACCGGATTGCCCTGCTGGATCTTCTTCGCCGCATCTTCGTAAGCACCGAATGCGGCCTTGCGATTCTCGCGATCGATGTAGATGACCCCCACCCCGCGCGCCGCGGCGCCGAAAATGGGGATCTTCTCGAGCTCCCGCTTGGCCACGAAGCCGTAATGCGGCAGCACCTCGATCATGCTGGGAATGTCGAACCAGCTGACATGATTGGCGATGTACACCCGCGGTGCTCCCGCCACGAGCCCATCGTTGCCGTGCAGCACCACCTTCACGCCCGCCGCGCGCAGCAACCACCACGCCCACCAGCGCGGACACTTTTCGTAGATGCTTCCCGGGCCCTCCTTCACCCCGAAGAGCTGCGCGATGAGCACGGTCGACCCGAAGACGAGTGTCCCGATCAGCAGGGCGACGAAGGTGAGGGCGGTTCGGAACATCCTTCCAAGTTTAGCGCGGCTGGCGCCGCATACAACTGCGCCGCACCGAACCGGCTACCTCGCGAAGTGATCGTGGCCGGAGTCGGGCGCGGAATGCGCCGCTGGTTCCGTTCCGGCCGGTCGCACCTCGCCAATGACGGTGAGCGGCACCTCGCTGAAGGCACTCCAGCCACCCGTCACGGCCGCCAGACGCCCGGGGGGTACCGTGACCAGCAACTCGTACTCCTCGCCGCTCCTGAGGGCCTGCGCGGGGGTGAGGCCGGTGCCCACCGGCAGGCGCGCGGGGTCGAGGGAGACCACCACCCCGCTGGCGGCGCCCAGATGCCGAGCGTCGGCGGCCAGACCGTCGGAGATATCCAGCATGGCACTGGCCCCCATGCGGGCCAGCCACTCGCCCTCGGCCAGACGGGGAGTGGGCGCGGCGAAACGGTCGCGCGCCCACGCGGTGGGTGTGTCTCCCTGCTGCCACGCCGCGAGTGCCGCCCCGGGGCCGCCCAGCGTGCCGGTGACCATCACCAGGTCGCCCACCTGCGCACCGGCGCGCGACACGGGAGGGTGCGCAACGCCGATCACGGTGAGGGTGATGGCGAAGGTGGCCCCGCGACTCAGGTTCCCCCCCACAATGCGCGCGCCCGCCGCCCCCACGACGCGGCCTATCCCATCGGCCACCTCGGCCAGTGCGCCCTGCCAGTCAGGCGGCACCACCAGCGCCACCAGCACACTCTCGGCACGAGCCCCCATGGCCGCCAGGTCGGAGAGTGCCGCGGCCGCCGCGCGGTGCCCGATCTCCGTTGGCGTGAGCCATTCCCGGCGAAAGTGCACATGCTCGACGCAGGCATCGGTGCTCACCACGCGCACTCCGGTGGCGAGCGGCGGCAACACCGCGGCATCATCGCCAATATCCACGGCCAGCGGTCCCCACCGCGCCATGAGCATGCGGATGGTGTCGAACTCCACCCCCGGCCCCATGGCCTGATGGTCGCGAAAGGCCGCCTCCTGCGCCGAGCCGTGCGTGGTCGCCATGCGCGGAAGCTAGAGGCTGCAACGTCGCGGCGTCAGCATTGTGGTGGCCGGCACCACACACGCCGGCTCACGGCACGAGCCCGTCGGCGCCGCGCCGCAACCGCACGAGCCCCTGCGGCGTGGCGAGAAAGAGCCAGTCGCGCGTGAACAGCAGATCGAGCACCGGCCCCGGCAGCTCCGCCCCAGTACGCAGGACGCGTACGGCACCGTGCGCACGGTCGCGCAGCACGAGGCCGTCACGACCGGCAAGCGCCATCGTGCGCGCATCCAGCGCCACGCGGGTGACCGCACCCACACGCTGGGGCTCCATCAACGGCAGGGGCTCGGCAGGGGTACCGTTGTCCGCCCCCCACGCAGCCCCGGCGTTCAGCAGGTACACGGCGTCGTCGGTGGCCACCAGCGCCACGCTGTCGTGCAGCGCCAGCGCACGGACCGGACGCCGAAGCGCGGAGGCACTGCCGCCGGGACGGCGCATGGCGGCGGGTGCCGCGGGATCGGCAGGTCGAAGCACGAGCCCGGCTTCGGTACCGGCCCAGAGCACCTCGCCGGCCGTCTGCAGCGCGTACACGGCCACTCCAGGGAGAGCGACGTTGCCCTCGGGTACGGCGCCCGACGCCGCAGCGGTTTCGCGCAACGTTTCACGCTCCATGTCGCGCAACGTGTCGCGCACGAACACCAACCCCTGCGCCGTGCCCGCCCAGGCACCGTTGTCGCGAGCGGCCACGGCGAAGACCCGGTCATCGGGGAGTCCGGTGAGTCGGCCGTACCGTTGCATCGCCTCGGCACCGTCCAGTTGCACCCGCAGCAGCCCGCTGGCCGTACCCACCCACGCCTGCGCGCCGCGGGTGACCATGGCAAAGGCACGCACCCCGGCCAGCGGCATGGTGATGGTGCCCTCGATCCAGCGCCAGCGCTGCAGATCGGTGGTGGCGAAGGTGAGGCCGCCATCGCGATTCGCGAGACCGAGTCCGGCAATCCACACGCCGTCGGCGGCGGGCGCGAGCGCCCCCGCGCCGCCATCGCGCAGCCCATAGGGAAACGCCGCGGCCGTGCCCACCAACGGGTCCACGCGCAACAGCCCGTCGCCATCGGTACCCACCCACAGCTCGCCAGCGCGATCGGGGGAGGCAGCGGCCGCGCGCATGATCACCGAACGCAGCGGCCGGTTCCCGGCGGCATTGCGCCGAAGCTGCAGAAGCGCCTGCTGCACCTGCGCCCGCAGCGCCGGGTAGCGGCCCTCGAGATCGGCGAGCGACGGTGGCACAACCACCGCCGCCAGTGCCGGTGCACCGGCAAGCGGCGTGGCGATACCAACCCGCGAGACGCGCAGCCATTGACCGCTGCTCTGCACCAGCGCATCGCCGCTGGCAGTGGCAGCCCGCTCGAAGACGATGCGCTGCGGCACACCGGTCACGAGCACACGCTGCGCCTGCCCCGTGAGGGGGCGGTACACGATCACGGCCCCCGGCACCCCGATCCACAGGGCATCCTCCACCGGGTCGCCAACGAGCAGCGAAATGCCCGGGCCCACCGTGCGCGCGTCGAACGCCGTCGACAGGCCGAGTTCCCGTTGCAGGTCATCGGTTGGGGGCTGCGTCCAGCGCTCGGTGAAACGATCGAAGATGGCCACGCCGCCGGGCCCTGCGGCGTAGACGAAGCGCCGTGATGCCGCCACGGCGTTCACGGTGGCGAAGCTGCCCACCAGCACCCGCTCCTCGCCCGGGCTCACAAACCCCGCGGGAGCCGCGGCTCCCGGTGGCAACGGTGCACAGGCCACGCTGCCAACGGCGGCGAGCGCCATGGTGCACGCCATGGCGAACGCCCGGGTGCGTGCAGCATAGCTCGTCATGGGGCGTTGGCGATGCGCGGTGTGCGGCATGGCGGCGCCGCTAGACCGAGGGGAGTTCGGCGAGAACGGCCGGGGGGAACGGCGGAGGCGTGGCCAGCGCGCTCCACACGCTGCGGGTGGCCGCCAGCACCTCGTCCAGCGTGGTGCCGCGTGCCGTGGTGCGCGCCGCGCCGTGCACGCACTCGGCAGCCCGACCATGCACGGTGGCGCCCAACACCGCCGCCACCTGGCCCGACGCGCCTTGTGCCAGCAGCGCGGCCACGATGCCGGCGAGGCTGTCACCGCTCCCCCCGGTCGCCAGGAGCGGTGTACCGTGTGGCACGACCCACACGGGGGCCCCGTCGGCTGACGCGACCAGCGTGGGCGTCCCCTTGAGCAGCACGGTGCAGTGGGCGCGGGCCGCGAAACGCTGCAGCTGGTGTGCGCGCTCGCTCCAGGCTGCGGCAAGTGGTGCGCCCAGCAACCGCGCAAACTCACCGGCGTGCGGCGTGCACACCACCGCGCGCGCGTCGCGCGTCCAGTGCTGCAGCAGCGACGCCGTATCGGTACCCAGCGCCGCCGCCGCTTCAGCTGCGTGCCACAAGGCGTCGGCATCGAGCAGCAGCGGCACGCCGCGATGCTGGTCGAGCAGTCGCTGCAGCGCGGTGGCCGACCGCGGGCTGCGACCAAGCCCCGGTCCCACGGCGAGGGCATCCACCCGCAGCGCCGAGGGCGCGGCAGCACCGGTGGCATCGGCGTGCCGACTGCCCGCCGCCTCGGGCCAGCGGTGCGCGAGGGCCTGCGGCACCAACGCCTGCACGGCGGCCACGCTCTCGCCGGCCACGACCGCGTGCACCAGCCCGGCGCCGGCGTGCAGCGCCGTCCGTGCGGCCAGGACCACC
>VYLE01000514.1_pt1 | contig 19397 bp, 16 predicted proteins | sample 5114391 | NCBI WGS metagenome assembly VYLE01 (sample SAMN12291771, study PRJNA351875) | freshwater metagenome | isolation source: freshwater lake | place: USA: Michigan, Kent Lake | collected 2013-08-15
GCGACGCGGGCGGCGGCCTCGGCCGTGCCCTCGGCAGGGGGCGGCAGGGCGAGGTCGGCGGCGGTGACGGCGGGGACGTCGACGGCCAGGTCAATGCGGTCCATCAGCGGGCCGGAGACGCGGCCCTGGTAGTCGCGCTGGCAGCGCGGAGCCTTGCCGCAGGCGCCCTTGCCGGCCCCGCCGTGGCCGCAGCGGCAGGGGTTCATGGCGGCGACCAGCTGGACCCGGGCCGGATAGCGGATGTGGAAGTTGGCGCGGGCGACCATCACCTCGCCGGTCTCCAGCGGCTGGCGCAGGGAATCGAGGGCCTGGACCCCGAACTCGGGCAGTTCGTCGAGAAAGAGGACGCCGTTGTGGGCCAGGCTGACCTCGCCCGGCTTGGCCTTGACACCGCCGCCGGTCAGGGCGGCCATGCTGGCGCTGTGGTGGGGGGCGCGGAAGGGCCGGTCGCGGGTCAGCGTCCCCTTGGCGATCAGGCCGGCGACCGAATGGACCATGCTGGTTTCCAGCAGCTCGGCGGCGGTCAGCGGCGGCAACAGGCCGGGCAGGCGCTGGGCCAGCATCGACTTGCCCGAGCCCGGCGGGCCGCAGTACATCAGGTTGTGACCGCCGGCGGCGGCGATCTCCAGCGCCCGCTTGGCCTGTTCCTGGCCCTTCACGTCGCGCAGGTCCGGGCCGCCGGTCGACTGGGTGACCTCGCCCGGACGCGGGGCGGACATGATCTGTGTGCCCCGGAAATGGTTGATCAGGCTGATCAGCGAGCGAGGGGCCAGGATGCGGGTCTCGCCGGCCCAGGCCGCCTCCGGCCCGCAGGCCTCCGGGCAGATCAGGCCAAGGTCCATGGCCCCGACGGCGATCGCGGCGGGCAGGGCGCCGGCGACGGCGGAAATGCTGCCGTCCAGCGACAGCTCGCCGATCGCCGCCCAGCCGTTCAGGGCGTCATGCGGGATGATGCCCATGGCGCCCATCACCGCCAGGGCGATCGGCAGGTCGTAATGGCTGCCTTCCTTGGGCAGATCGGCCGGGGCCAGATTGACCACCACCCGCTGGGCCGGCATCGCCAGTCCCAGCCCGGTAAAGGCCCCACGAACCCGCTCGCGACTTTCGGCCACCGCCTTGTCGCCCAGGCCGACGATGACGATGGCGGTCTCGCCGCCGGTCAACTGGACCTCGACGTCGACACGCCGGGCTTCGACCCCCTGGAAGGCGACGGTGACCACCTTGGCGACCATGTTCCAACTCGCCCCTGCTAAGTCGTTGAAGTTATGCCACTTATCCACAAGTCCAGCACAACGGGCGGCTCAAAGCAAGAACAAAGACAGAACTTGACAAGAAATCCATTACAAACAGTCACCTAGCCGTCACAAGCGCAGGTCGCCGAACACCCAGTCAATCGAGGCGGGGGTCAAGGCCGTTCAGCCCTGCCACGAGAGGGATCCGACGATCATGGGCAGCTGACGGCGGCGTCCTTGCGAAGGCCGCAGACGATGGCCCTGCCCTGTGGGCCGGGATAGGTCTCGTTGATCCTGCTCTCCAGCCACACCCATTTGTTGCCGCTGTCCAGGGCGGCGAGGTTGAAGACCTGGTTGAAGTTGCCGTTGATCCTGGCCCGGTCTTTTCCGGGCGTATCCTTGTTCAGATAGCCGTGCTTCACGCGCGATTTGAAGAAGCCGTAGTTGCAGTTTCTCCACTCCGGAAACCCTTCGTAGCAGCCACTGATCAGGCCGGCCGGAAAGGCCGTATCCGGCGTTCTGGGGTCGAGCCACGGGGCAGGAACGCCGTTGCCCAGTCCGGGCGGGTTGTCGCGGGCGACCGCCTTGCTGGTGTCGGCCCGATCGGCCCAGTTGGAGTGAGAATAGAAATCCTGGGCGGCGTGGAGGGCCAGGCCGACGTTCTCCAGGACATTGCATTTGGCCAGGCTCTTCTTGCCCGAATAGGGGCAGGGGCTGGAAACGGTCGGCATCTGGTCCGCCCTGACGACCCACTTGCCGCTTGTGTTCTGCTCGACCAGGGCGCCGGCCGCACTCACCGCGTCATTGAGGCGGGCGAAGATGTAGGCGCGGCAGGCCTCAAGCCGCTTCTGGGCGTTGGCCTTGCTCTGCGGATAACCGCTCTCGTCGTACCAGTCGCCGCCGTCGCAGTGGTTCTCTTCGGAGGACATCAGGTCGCGGCCGGGTTTGTCCGGCGCGCCGACCGCGCCGAAGGTCCCGTTCCTGCCGGCAAGTTCGCCGAGCGTCAGCGGCTCCAGCAGCGGAACGCCGCCGTGGTTCATCGCCTGGCGGGTGATGTGCTCATGCTCGGCATCCTGGCCAAGGGCTCTGACGGTTCCAAAGCCGGTGGACCCGACCGCCATGACGGCGACCAGTCCCAGGATCGTGAATTTGCGCAACGAAAGCCCCGCTGATTGAAGGTTATCCAAAGACAACCTTAATCAGAAACCAGTGATACGCAACCTGGACAAGTTCAGGCGCTCGCGCGGATCGCCTCGATGCGGTCCCACATCGCCTCGGTCACGTCCGGCCCGCCGAAACGCTTGAGCTGCTGGGCGCCGGTCGGGGAGGTGACGTTGATCTCGGTCAGGTAGTCGCCGATGACGTCGATACCGACGAACAGCAGGCCGCGCTTCTTCAGATCCGGGCCGATGATGGCGCAGAGTTCCAGATCGCGGGCGGTCAACTCGACCGCCTCGGCGCGGCCGCCGCGGGCCAGATTCGAGCGCACCTGGCCATCGGCCGGCACGCGGTTGATGGCGCCGACGGGCAGGCCGTCGACCAGCAGGATGCGCTTGTCGCCTTTGCTGACGGCGGGGATGAAGGCCTGTGCGATGACCTGTTCGCGGCCGATCAGGGCGTGCAGTTCCAGCAGGGCGTCGAGGTTGGGGTCGCCCTTCTTCAGCCGCACCACGCCCGAGCCGCCGCCGCCGTAGAGGGGTTTCAGCACGATGTCGCCGTGGCGTTCCTGGAAGTCGTGGATGGCGTCGACGTCGCTGGTGATCAGGGTCGGCGGCTGCACGCCCGGGAAGGTGGTGACGTAGAGCTTTTCCGGGGCGTTGCGCACCTCGGTCGGGTTGTTGACGACCAGGGTCCTGGGGTGGACCGCGTCGAGGAAGTGGGTGGCGGTGATGTAGGCCATGTCGAAGGGCGGGTCCTGGCGCATCAGGACGACGTCGATATCGGCGCCGAGGTCGAGCAGGACCGGCTCACCGGCGGTGACGTGGTTGCCCTTCTCCCGCCGGACGGTCACCGGAATGGCCCGGGCGATGACCCTGCCCTCTTCCAGGCTGAGCTTGTCGGGGGTGTAGACCCAGAGGCTGTGACCGCGCGCCTGGGCGTTCTCCATCATCAGGAAGGTGGTGTCGGTATCGATGTTGATCCCGTGGACCGGGTCCATCTGGACGGCGACGCGCAAGGTCATGGGAGCTCCGAAACTGTGTGCGGCATACTTGAGGGGTCGCGGAGCATTTCGCCAGCCCCGGTTCCCTGTGGAGGCGTTTAGTTGAGCTGCATCCGCACGCGTTCACGCGCCGCGCGGGCCGAGACCGCCGCGCCGCCGTCGAGGATGGTGGCGCGGCTCAGCGCCTCCTGCGCCCCGACCAGCGCCCCCTGCCCTTCGCGGGCGCGGGCGACATCGAGCCAGGGGCGGTGATCGGCGGGATTGAGCAGGGCGCGGCGCAGGGCGGACCGTTCGGCGGCGGGCCAGTCGGCGCGCTGCTGGGCTCTGGCGAAAATGTTGTTCTGCAGCCGGATGAGCACGGCGCGGTCGCTGACCGGGGCCATCAGGGCACCCAGCCGGCTGGCCACATCGGGGGTCAGGCCGGCCCGCAGGGCGCGGCGGCTGAGTTCGGAAGGCAGGACGATGCGGCCTTCGCTGAACGGGTCCAGCGCCATTGGCCCCCCGCTGGTCTCGATGCGCAGCAGGAAGTGGCCGGGAAAGTCGACGCCATGCACCTGAAGTTTGCAGCCCCGGGCGGCGTGGATGTAGACGACGCCCAGCATCACCGGCAGGCCCTTGCGGCGCTCGGTCAAATGGATGAGGTCGGCGTTGGCCGGACTCTCGTAGGTGATGACGTCGCCTTCGAGGCGCAGGTCGCCGGCCATGGCCTCGGCGATGGCTTCCTCCGGGCTTTCGTTCTCCAGGCGGGCGGCCAGGCGCTCGACGGCCTCGCGGCCGAGGTCGAGGGTCGGGCCGGTGTCGCGGTCGGGATCTTCATGCACGGCGCAGGCCACGGCGGCGTCGAACAGGGGAAAGGCGTCATCGGGCGCCTTGCCTGCCTCTGCCAACAGCTCTTCCGCATCCTGACGGGTCATGCGTCCCTCATAGCCGCGTCAGTAGCCGTCTGGCCATGCGTCGGGAACATGACGCGGCCATTTGCCCGGGGAGAGGGCGACCAGGTCCAGCCGCACGGTAACGCCCTTCAGGGCCGGGCGGTTGGCCGCCAGCTGGGCGCCGGCCCGGCGCAGGCGCTGGCGCTGGTCGATGCGGACCGCTTCCAGGGCAGCCTCCGGGGTGGTGCGGCTCTTGACCTCAACCACCGCCAGGACGCGTCCCTTGAGGGCCAGAAGGTCGATTTCCCCCTGCGGGGTCTTCAGGCGAAAGCCGAGGATGCGGTAACCCTTGAGCATCAGGGCCAGGGCCGCGAAGACCTCGGCCCGGCGGCCGGAGCGGCGGGCGGCGCGGCCGCGCTGGCTCCGCGCCTGGGTCACCGGCTGTCCTTCAGGGCCAGCGCCTTGCGATACAGTTCGCGGCGATTGACGCCCAGGGCCCTGGCCACTTCGGACGCCGCCTCGCCCGGCGCAAGGCGGGTCAGGGCCTCGGCCAGGGCCGCGTCGGCGTCGGCCTCGGTGGCGACCTCGTCCTCGCCGGGACCGACAACGATGACGATTTCGCCCCTGGGGTCGTCGAGTTTGGGGTCGGCGGCCAGCTCGGACAGGCGGCCGCGAATGCAGGTCTCGTGAAGCTTGGTGAGTTCACGGCAGACGGCGGCGGGGCGGTCGCCGAGCACGGCGGCCATGTCGGTGAGCGAGGCGGACAGGCGCGGGCCGCTTTCGAAGAAGATCAGGGTCGAGCGGACATTGGCGAGATCGCCGAGGAAGGTCTTGCGCGCGGCGCTCTTGGGTGGGGCGAAGCCGACGAACATGAATCGCTCGGTCGGCAGGCCGGCCAGGGTGAGTGCGGCCAGCGGGGCGGAGGCGCCGGGAATGGGCACCACAGTGTGGCCCGCCGCGATGGCGGCGATGGCCAGCCGTGAGCCGGGGTCGCTGACCATCGGGGTTCCGGCGTCGCTGCACTGGGCGATGCGGGCGCCGTCGGCCAGAAGCTCGAGGATCTTCGGCTCGGCCCGGGCGGCCGAATGCTCGTCATAGCGCTCCAGCTTCTTCTTCAGGCCGTAGGCATTGAGCAGCTTGGCGGTGACCCGGGTATCCTCCGCCAGGACCACATCGCAGGCGTTCAGCACATCCAGGGCCCGCAGGGTGATGTCGCGCAGATTGCCGATCGGCGTCGCCACCAGATAGAGCCCAGGGCTGAGCGGGACCTGCGACAGGGACGGCGAGGGTGGGCGTTCGGCCAAGGCGACTCACGGGATTGGGCGGCGGCGGCTTGCCGCGCGTTACAGGGCAAGGGATAGAGACTCCTCTGATCCGCGCAAGGAGCCGCGCCTTTGAGCAAGTTGATCTTCTGGTTGGTGGTGATTCTGCTTCTGGCCATCGGCGCCGTCGTCGCCTGGTGGTGGTTCGACGGCCGCTGGCATCCGCAGACGATCAAGAAGAGCGAGACGGAGATCGCCAACCTCCTCAACTCGAGCGGCTATGTCACGCCAGGCCTCGGCGGGCCCAAGGCCTACATCATCGTCTTCCGCAGCTGCCCCGACTGCGTCCGATACGTCGCCGAGGAGCTGCCCAAGCTGCAGGCGGCCGGGGTCGATACCCGCATCATCGCCGTCGCCCGCGCCGATGTCGGCGGCGAGCCGAAATCGACGGCGGCGGAGCGCACGACCGTCGCCGAACTCTGGCTCAACCACCAGAACTGGCCGCTGTGGGAACAGTGGAACAGCGTGGCGCCGGAGGCCTGGACCGCGCCGGGACTGACGCCGGCCGACGGCGACCTGGCCCGCACCGCCATCGTCGAGGCCGGTCGCAAGGGGGTGGCGGACCTGAGGCGGCTATTGGCGGCGAATGGAGTGCAGGTCGGTGAGACCGGCGTGAAGTATCCGACGGTGATCTGGTGGACGAAGGACGGGGAGATGAGGGCCTGCGCCTGTGAAGATCCCCGCACCTATCGCTTCGTGCGCCAGGACCTGGGCGCCAAGGACCGTGCGCCTTAGAGGCTGGCGCTTCGGCCTTGCCCGCGCTAACCGGACCAGCGATGCCGTCCTCCGTCCGCACCGCCTATCGTGATCGCCTGAAGGCGGGCGAAATCCAGCCGGACGCGGCGCAGGAGCGGGCGGTCGAGGCGCTGTCCCGCCTGGAAGCCGACCTCGACCAGGCCGGTGAGCCCGGCTTCTCCCTGTTCGGTCGCAAGCCAAAGTCCCAGAAGGGCGTCTACCTGTGGGGTCCGGTGGGGCGCGGCAAGTCGATGCTGATGGACCTGTTCTTCGACAGCGCCCCGGTGTCGCGCAAGCGCCGCATCCACTTCCACGGTTTCATGGGCGAGGTTCACGGCCATATCGACGCCTGGCGAAAGGGCGATACGGCGGCGCGCAAGGCGCGCTTCGGACAGAGCAAGGGCGACGATCCCATTGTTCCCACCGCCGAACGGATCGCCGGCGAGGCCCGGCTGCTGTGTTTCGACGAGCTGCAGGTCACCGATATCGCCGACGCCATGATCCTCGGCCGACTGTTCGAGGCGTTGTTCGATCGGGGGGTGACCCTGGTCGCCACCTCCAACCGACCGCCGGAGGACCTCTACAAGGAGGGCCTCAACCGCCAGCTCTTCCTGCCCTTCATCGACATGCTGAAGAGCCGCATGGATGTGGTGGCCGTGAAGGGGCCGACGGATTTTCGCCTGGACCGGCTGAAGAGCGCCCGGGTCTGGCTTTCGCCCCTCGATCCGGACAACGAGCGGACCTTCGACGCGCTCTGGGCCGACATGCTGGACGGCCAGCCGGAGACGGGGGCCAGCCTCGAGGTGCTGGGCCGCAAGATCCATCTGCCTCGGGCCAGCGGCGGCCTGCTACGGGCCAGCTTTGCCAGTCTTTGCGATACGGCGCTGGGGCCCAACGACTACCTCGCCGTCGCGGGCCGGTTCCATACGCTGTTTCTGGAAGACGTGCCGCGCCTCACCCCGGCCAGGCGCTCGGCGGCCCGGCGATTCAACACCCTGGTCGACGCCCTGTACGAGGCCCGGGTGCGGCTTGTGACCCTGGCGGAGGTCGCCCCGCGCGATCTCTACCCCGAGGGCGAGGGGGCGTTCGAGTTCGAACGCACGGTGTCGCGGCTGGAAGAGATGCAGTCGGCCGACTGGCTCGAACAGGACAGGGACTAAGGCCCCGAACGAAAGGCGGCGGATCGGGTTTCCCCGATCCGCCGCATCCCCCCGCGCGCCTCACCGCTCCCCCCGAGCGGTTCAAGCCGTTGAAGGCGCTTCCATGCCATGGCCCAAAGGGCCCTGGCAGTGGAATTTTTCAGTCCTATCTTCGGGTCAGAGCAGCCAGCCACCTTCGGCCGGCGTCGAGGCGCCGGTGATCAGGTTGGGCGCGCCGGCATCGCCGTCGAGCCGCAGCTGGTAGTCGGCCTTGCCGTCGCCATCGATGTCGAGGCGCAGGATCGTCTGGCCCACGCCCGCATCGTAGATCAGGGTGGCTTCTCCGGCCTGGAAGCTAAAGACGCTGACGAAGGTGAAGGCCTGGTCGCCGGCGACGGTGCTGTTGGCGTCGATGGCGGTCAGGTCGATGCGGTCGCCGGAGGCCTGGCTGAAGTCGAGGATCTGGTCGGTCTGCAGCGCCAGGGCGCTGGAGCCGGACAGACGCACCGAATCCTGGCCGATCTTGAAGACGTCCGACCCGGTGCCGCCGGACAGGACATTGTTGCCCGAGCCGCCTTCGAGAAGGTCATTGCCGGTGCCGCCGCTGAGGTTGTCGCTGCCGACGCCGCCGACCAGATGGTCCTCGCCGCCATTACCGACCAGCTTGTCGTTGCCGTCCAGACCCAGAAGGAGGTTGGCGCCCTCGGTCCCGGTGATGGTGTTCGCCTCGGCGTTGCCCGTGCCGTTGGCGGCCGTGCCGGTCAGGACCAGGTTCTCGAGGTTGGCGCCCAGCACCCAGCTCAGGCTGGCGCGGACGGTGTCGGCGCCCTCGCCGACCAGTTCGGTGACCACGTCCTTGGCGCTGTCGACCACGTAGGTGTCGGACCCCGCGCCGCCGGCCATGATGTCGTCGCCGAGGCCGCCGTCCAGGGTGTTGGAGGCGGCGTTGCCGTAGAGGCGGTTGTTGCTGCTGGAGCCCGTGCCGTTGATGGCGGCGGTCCCGACCAGGTTCAGCACCTCGACGTTGCTGCCGAGCACGAAGCTGGCCGAGGCGTTGACCACATCCTCGCCCTCGCCCGCCAGTTCGAACACCTGGTCGAGGCTGTTGTCGACCGAGTAGACGTCATTGCCGGCGCCGCCGCGCATGGTGTCCTTGCCGGTGCCGCCGATCAGGCTGTCGATGCCGGCGCCGCCATTGATGACGTCGTCACCGGCCCCACCGTCGAGCACGTCGGCGTCAACGCCGCCGATCAGGGTGTCGTCGCCGACCTCGCCGTACAGCTTGTCGCCGCCGGCCCCGCCGTCGAGGATGTCGCTGCCGCTGCCGCCGAACATCGTGTCGACGCCGGCGCCGCCCGACAGGGTGTCGTCACCGCCCATGCCGTAGACGAAGTCGTTGCCGCCACCGGCGCTGAGCACATTGGCCCCGGCGTTGCCGGTCATGCGGTTGGAGAGTGCGTTGCCGATGCCGCTGACGCTGGCGATGCCGGTCAGCAGCAGGTTCTCGACGTTGGCGCCCAGCAGGTAGTCGATGCTGGATTCGACCGTGTCCGTTCCGCTGTTCAGGCCTTCGGTCACGGTGTCACCGGCGTCGTCGACCACATAGGTGTCATTGCCCGCGCCGCCGGTCATGGCGTCGCTGCCCTTGCCGCCGTCGAGGCGGTCGATGCCGGCCCCACCGAGCAGGACGTCCGTGCCGGCCCCACCCAGCAGGGTGTCGTTGCCGTCGCCACCGTCGAGGGTGTCATTGCCCGTCAGGCCGTTGACCGTGTCGCTGCCGATCCCGCCCACCAGGTTGTCGGCCAGGACCGAGCCCTGCAGGATGTCGCCGTTGCCGTCGACACCGTTGATGGTGACCGTGACGGTCGCCGTATCGCCGTTGGCCACGGTGTAGGTGAAGGTGTCCGTCGCCGTCAGGTTCAGGGCGCCCGAGGCGGCGCCGGCCAGGTGATTGAAGGCGCCGTTGGTCAGGTACTGGAAGGTGCCGTTGGCCTGCAGGGTCAGGAATGCACCCGACGGCAGCAGGATCTTCATGCCGACAGCGGCCGGCTGGCCGTTGACCGCCGTGATGGCCAGAGCCGGGGCATCGGCGCCGTTGCCGTTGTCGTTGCGGACGTTGGCGACGAAGCCGGCGTTCTCGGCGACCGAGAAGCTGTCGTCCTTGGCCGTGTCGATAGACGGCGCGGCGCCGAGGCGGAAGGCGCTGACGCCACTGCCGCTGACATCGACGGTCAGCAGGAAACGCGAGCCGCCGACATCGACCGTCGTGCCGCTGAAGACGTCGCGGACGTAGGTGGCGACCGTATCGGTGACGATCTGGTCGGTGGACAGCGAGCCGTCGGCAGCCAGCTTGAAGATGGTGATTCCGCCGGCGCCTTCAAACGAGAAGACCGGCACATAGGTTTCGCCATCGACCACGAACGAGGCGCCGATGCCGGTCATCGAGCTGAGCGCGCTGGCGCCGTCGTCGGTGACGTTGAAGACGTTGGTCAGCAGGCCATCGCCGGCCATCGAGAACACCGAGACGCCGTTCTCTCCGAAGCCCGAAGCGACGACGTAGGTGACGCCGCCGACGACGGCGGAGGACAGGAAGCCGGCGGAGGCGATGTGGGTCACGCCATTATCGCCGAAGGACTGCACCGCGACGGCGGCGCCGCCGGCGGTGATCTCCACCACCGAGACGCCCGAACCGGCGCTGGCGATGACCGCGAAGCTACGGCCGGCGATCTCGACAGCCATGATCCGCGAGACGGTGTTGATCTGGGCCTGCGGGCTGCTGGCCAGGTTCGAGACGTTGGTCAGTGAGCCATCGGCGGCGAGCGAGAAGACGCTGACGCCTGCTTCGCCGCCCTGGTTGGAGGCCACGAGGTAGGTGACGCCGGCGACGGTCATGCCGGTCATGCCGGCGACGCCGCCAAGGTAGGTGTCGCCGTTGTCCGCGAAGTTGGAGACGTTGGTCAGGGCGCCGCCGGCGCCGATCGAGAAGACGCTGATTCCGCTTTCGGTGCGGCTGGACACCGCCAGGTAGGTGTTGCCGCCGACCGTGGCGACGATGGGCGTGTAGGCGCCGGACAGGAAGACGCCGGCGTCGTCAAAGGTCGCCGTCACCGGGGTCAGATTGCCGGCCGCGTCGAGCGTCAGGGTCTGGATGCCGTTGTTGAGGGAGGTGACATAGACGTAGGTCACGCCACCGACGACAGCCGTCGCCGCGATGGCCGGAAAGTCCAGCGCGGTCGCCGCGCCGGCGTCGCCGACGTTGGAGGTGTTGGTGATCGGATCCATGAAACAGCCCTGCAAACCTGGCTGGGCGCCACCTGGCCCCGGCTCTGAAAGTTAAGGCGCGGACCCTGCTCACACCTTCCAAGGCGGCGACAGTGGAAAAAAATGGTACGAGTTTAGCCTCTGGGGCGATCAACTCTCGTCTTCCGGCCGATCGCGACAAGAACGTGCCGCGAGCAAGCCCAGACAGTTAACCACGTCCGGCCTTGCTTGACGTGACGGCCTCCTGGCCATTCCGGACCTGATGTCGGGTTCAGGGCCGTGCACTCGTGCATGGACAGGCCGAGCACTTTCCGCTGCCTCTGGGTGAGTTCGATAGAGAAAACGTTCTCATCTTTCCCCCGCGCGTTGACACCCGCGCCTTGGGGGTTAAATCCGTGGCCGTGTCCGAACTCGGCCCCAAACTTCCGGAATCCCCATGACTGAAGCCAATCGGGGCGTACGCGAACGCCCGCAATCGCCGCACACCCAGGTCTGGCGCTGGCACATCACCATGGTGACCTCGATCCTGCACCGCGTCACCGGCGTCGGCCTCTATGTCACCGCCCTGCTGGCGGCGATCTGGGCCGTCACCCTGGCGGCGGGGCCGGAGGCCTACGCCGGCTTCATGGGCTTTCTGGGAAGCCCGATCGGGCGCCTGGGCCTGTTCGTCGCCACCGTCTGTGTCTTCTTCCACCTGGCCCACGGCATTCGCCACCTGGTCTGGGACGCCGGCAAGGGCTTCGAGGTGAAGACCTCCAACGCCAGCAGCGTCGCCGAGCTGGTCTTCACGGCCGTCGCCAGTGTCGCCGTCTGGATCATCGCCGCCATGATGGGAGCGCTGTAATGAGCCGCTACCGCACCCCCCTTTCCCGCGCCCGCGGCCTGGGCGCCGCCCACCACGGCGCCGCCCACTGGATTTCCGAACGGGTCAGCTCCATCGCCCTGGTCCCCCTCACCCTGTGGGCGGTCTACGCCACCATCCACCTGGCCCCGCTGCCGCGCGATCTGGCGCTGCTGTGGCTGGCCGAGCCGGTCAACGCGGTGCTGATGGTGCTGACCTTCCTGGTCGGCTTCTGGCACATGCATTCGGGCCTGCGCGTGGTCATCGAGGACTATGTCGACACGCTCGTGCCGCGCACTATCTCCCTGCTGGTGAACCTGTTCCTCTGCGTCCTGGCCGGCGGGCTGGCCATCTTCTCCATCCTCAAGATCGCGTTTGGAGGGGCCCTCTGATGGCAACCACCTACAATTTCGTCGACCATACCTATGACGTGGTCGTGGTCGGAGCCGGCGGCAGCGGCCTGCGCGCAGCGCTCGGCTGCGCCGAAGCCGGTCTGAAGACCGCCTGCGTCACCAAGGTGTTCCCGACCCGCAGCCACACCGTGGCGGCCCAGGGCGGCATCTCCGCCTCGCTCGGCAACATGGGCGAGGATAACTGGCGCTGGCACATGTACGACACCGTCAAGGGGTCGGACTGGCTGGGCGACCAGGACGCCATCGAATACCTGACCCGCAATGCGCCGGCCGCCGTCTATGAGCTGGAACACTGGGGCGTGCCCTTCAGCCGCACCGAAGAGGGCAAGATCTACCAGCGCGCCTTCGGCGGCATGACCAAGAACTATGGCGAGGCCCCGATCCAGCGCACCTGCGCGGCGGCCGACCGCACCGGCCACGCCATGCTGCACACCATGTACGGCCAGAGCCTGCGCAAGAACGTCGAGTTCTTCATCGAGTACTTCGCCCTCGACCTGATCATGGACGACGGCGTCTGCCGGGGCGTCACCGCCTGGAAGCTGGACGACGGCACCCTGCACCGGTTCCAGGCCCAGAAGGTGATCCTGGCCACCGGCGGCTACGGCCGCGCCTACTTCAGCGCCACCAGCGCCCACACCTGCACCGGCGACGGCGGGGCCATGGTGCTGCGCGCCGGCCTGCCGCTGCAGGACATGGAATTTGTGCAGTTCCACCCGACCGGCATCTACGGCGCCGGCTGCCTGATCACCGAGGGCGCCCGCGGCGAAGGCGGCTACCTGACCAACAGCGAGGGCGAGCGCTTCATGGAGCGCTATGCGCCGACCGTGAAGGATCTGGCCCCGCGCGACATGGTCAGCCGGGCCATGACCATCGAGATCCGCGAAGGGCGCGGGGTGGGACCGAACAAGGACCACATCTTCCTGCACCTGGATCACCTGGACCCGGCGATCCTGGCCGAGCGCCTGCCCGGCATCTCGGAGACCGCCAAGGTCTTCGCCGGCGTCGACGTGACCAAGGCCCCGATCCCTGTGCTGCCGACCGTCCACTACAACATGGGCGGCATCCCGACCAACTATCACGGCGAGGTCCTGACCCTGAAGGACGGCAACGCCGACAGCCCGGTGCCCGGCCTGATGGCCGTCGGCGAGGCGGCCTGCGTCTCCGTTCACGGGGCCAATCGCCTCGGCTCCAACAGCCTGATCGATCTCGTGGTCTTCGGCCGCGCCGTCGGCCTGCGCTGCGCCGAGACGGTGAAGGCCGGGGCGACCCAGCCGGAGATGAAGGACAGCTTCACCGACGCCCACCTGGCGCGCCTTGACCGCTTCCGCAACGCCAATGGCTCAACGCCGACGTCGGTGCTGCGCCTCGACATGCAGCGGGCCATGCAGGAAGACGCCGCCGTCTTCCGCACCGGCGAGACCCTGCAGTCCGGCGTCGACCGGATCGCCAAGGTCGTCAGCCAGCGGGCCGACATCAAGACCACCGATCGCGGCCTGATCTGGAACAGCGACCTGATGGAAACGCTGGAGTTCGACAACCTGGTCAGCCAGGCGGCCGTCACGGTCGGCGGCGCCCTGTTGCGTCCGGAAAGCCGTGGGGCCCACGCCCGCGAAGACTATCCGGATCGCAACGACGGCGACTGGATGAAGCACACCCTGGCCTGGTTCGACGACGCCACCGGCCAGGCGAGCTACGACTTCCGGCCGGTGCACAGCTACACCATGACCAACGAGATCGCCTACATCCCGCCGAAGGCCCGCGTTTACTAGGATCGCCTGGCCAACACGCCCTTCGACTTCAGCCCTTCAGGTATCGGCCTAATGGTTCAGCTCACGCTCCCGAAGAACTCCCGCATCGGCAAGGGTCGGCATTTCGCCGCTCCGACCGGCGCCAAGCGGGTCAAGACCTTCAAGATCTACCGGTATGATCCGGAGGGTCTCGAGAACCCGCGTTGGGACACCTACGACGTCGACGTCGACGCCTGCGGGCCGATGCTTCTCGACGTGCTGATCCACATCAAGAACAGCATCGATCCCACCCTGACCTTCCGCCGCTCCTGCCGCGAAGGCGTCTGCGGGTCCTGCTCGATGAACATCGGCGGCCGCAACACCCTGGCCTGCACCCACGGCTGGGAAGAGGCCCCCGGGGCCCAGATCACCATCAGCCCGCTGCCGGGCATGCCGGTGGTCAAGGACCTGGTGCCGGATCTGACCATGTTCTACGCCCAGTACGCCTCGATCGAGCCCTGGCTGCAGACCGAGACCCCGATGCCGCAGAAGGAGTGGCGTCAGGACCCGGCCGACCGCGAGAAGCTGGACGGCCTGTACGAGTGCATCCTCTGCGCCTGCTGCACGACCAGTTGCCCCAGCTACTGGTGGAACGGCGAGAAGTACCTCGGCCCGGCCACCCTCTTGCACGCCTACCGCTGGATCATCGACAGCCGCGACGAGGCCACCGGCGACCGCCTGGACGCCCTGGAAGATCCCTTCAAGCTCTATCGCTGCCACACCATCATGAACTGCGCCCAGGTCTGCCCGAAGGGGCTGAACCCGGCGAAGGCGATCGCCGAGATCAAGAAGATGCTGGCCGAGCGGGTGGTCTAGGGACAACCTCTCCCAAAGGGAGAGGGATGAATGAAGCGGCGCGGGTCTTTAGCTGCTTTGGTTTGGGGCTTTGCGGAAGCCAGCCTGTTTTTCGTCGTTCCCGACCTGCTGATCAGCTGGGTAGCCATGAACCGCGGCCTCAAGGCCGGCGCCTGGGCCAGTCTGCTGGCGGCGCTCGGCGCCGTGATCGGCGGGGCGCTGATCTTCTTTTGGAGCGCCAATGATCCGGCAAGCGCCCGACGCGCGGTGTCAGCCGTTCCGGCCGTCTCCGATGCGATGATCGCCGACGCCCAGGCCGATATCGACGCCAACGGCTGGTTCATCGCCGCCATGAAGGGGCCGCTGACCAGCACGCCCTACAAGGTCTACGCCCTGCTGGCGCCGAAGAGCGGCGCGCCCCTGGCCGCCTTCGCGCCCACTGCCCTGCCGGTGCGGTTGCCGCGGTTTCTGATCGTGGCCGCGATATTCGCGCTGATCGGCGCTCTCTTCCGGGAACGGATCGACAGAAGAATCCTGTTGGCGGCCTTCACGGCAGGCTGGCTGCTGTTCTATCTGTGGTTCTGGACTGCCCATCCGGGTTGAAGGTGCTTGCACAAAGGTGACGCAGGCGTCATTTTCCGTCCGCATTCCCAAAGGAGGGCCGCTTGGCCGATCTGGAGTCACGAGTCGTCATCATCGGGGCCGGCCATGCCGGCGGCTCGGCGGCGGCGTTCCTGCGCCAGTACGGCCACACCGGCCCCATCGTTCTGGTCGGCGACGAGCCGCTGGTTCCGTATCAGCGGCCGCCGCTGAGCAAGGCCTGGCTGAAGGGTGAGGCCGATGCCGAATCCTTAAGCCTCAAGCCCGCCGAATGGTACGAGGAGAACGACTGCCGCCTGATCCTCGGCGCCACGGCGACGGTGCTGAACCGGGACGCCCGGCAAGTCACCCTCAATAACGGCGCGACGCTGGACTACGACTATCTGGTGCTGGCCACCGGAGCGCGGGCGCGAATGCTGCCCATTCCCGGCGCCGAACTGTCCGGCGTGATGGCCCTGCGCACCGCGGCGGACGCCGAGACGCTCAAGGCGACGCTCGGCCCCGGCAAGCGGCTGGCCATTGTCGGCGGCGGCTATGTCGGGCTGGAAGTCGCGGCCTCGGCCCGGTCGCTGGGCGCCGAAGCGGTGATCCTTGAACGCGAGCCCCGGGTATTGGCCCGGGTGGCCTGTGAGGCCCTGTCCAGCTTCTTCACCGACTATCACCGGGCGCGGGGCGTGGCCTTCGAGCTGTCGGCCGGGGTCGAGGCCTTCGAAGGCAGCGACGGCAAGGTCACCGGCGTGAAACTGTCGGACGGCCGCACCCTGCCCTGCGACGCCGTCATCGTCGGCATCGGGGCCATCCCCAACGACGACATGGCCAAGGCGGCCGGCCTGGAGTGCGTGGGCGGCGTGGTGGTGGACCTGGAGGCCCGCACGGCCGATCCGCACGTCTTCGCCATCGGTGACCTGGCCCACCGCCCCCTGCCCCACTACGACCGCATGTTCCGGCTGGAGAGCGTTCCCAACGCCCTGGAGCAGGCCAAGCAGGTCGCCTGCGCCATCGTCGGCAAGCCGGGGCCGACGCCGGAGGTTCCGTGGTTCTGGTCGGACCAGTATGACCTGAAACTGCAGATCGCCGGCATCGCCTTCGACACCGACCGGGTCCTGCTTCGCGGCGATCCGGCAACCGCGAAGTTCGCCGTCTTCCACCTGCAGGGGGACATCGTGCGCTCGGTGGAGGCGGTCAACGCCCCGCCGGAGTTCATGATGGGACGAAAACTGATTGAAAACCGTACGCGGGTGAACATTGATAAGCTTGCGGACGCGTCGATTTCCATGAAAGAGGTCGCAGCCTGAAAACGGGCGCGCCAAGAAGAAGGTCCAAGGGGAGCGTATGGCCAAGATCACCTACGTCGAGCATGACGGCACCGAGCACACCATCGAGGTGAAGAACGGCATGTCCGTCATGGAAGGGGCGATCAAGAACAACGTCCCCGGCATCGACGCCGACTGCGGCGGGGCCTGCGCCTGCGCCACGTGCCACGTCTATGTCGACGCCGCCTGGGAAGGCAAAACCGGCGAGAAGTCGGCGATGGAGGAGTCGATGCTCGACTTCGCCGAGAACGTTGAACCCAGCAGCCGCCTGTCCTGCCAGATCAAGGTCAGCGACGACCTCGACGGTCTGGTCGTGCGGATGCCGGAAAGCCAGCACTAACGATCCCGGATCGTGCTCCCTCCCCTTTATGGGGAGGGTGTCAGGCAAAGCCTGACGGGTGGGGAAGTCGGATGCAGCGCACCAACCCCTGAAGGTTGGCGCCCTATGATTTTCGTACCCCACCCTGCGAGGCTTCGCCTCGCTGTCCCTCCCCTTAAAGGGGAGGGAAGGTCCCGGTCTTTCGCCTCGTTCCTTGCCTACTCGATATCTTCGGCCATCAGGTCGATCTTGTTGAAGCCGCCGTCCTGCAGGGCGTTCACGACGCCCATGAACTGCTCGTACTTCACCTCGGCATCGGCCCGCACGACGATCCGCTGCGCCTGGGGAAGGCCGGCAATGCCGTTGGCCCGCATCGACACCGGCAGCGCCGACGGCAGGTCCGCCAGGCTGGTCGCCGTGTCGCCGATGTAGACAGCCCCGCCCTTCTGAAGCGAGACGATGGTCAGCCTCGGCGGTTGAGCGTTCTCCGGGGCGTTGGCGACCGGCAGGTCGACGGCGATCGACACCGTCGCCATCGGGGCGGCGACCATGAAGATGATCAGCAGCACCAGCATGACGTCCACGAACGGGGTGACGTTGATCTCGGCGTTCTGGCTGATCGAAAAACGACCTGCGCCGGCTCCGGCGAGTTTGGCGGCCATTGGCTCTTCCTCCCATCGATAAGAGATTAAGAGCGTAATATTTTATGATTGTAAATAGCTAAAGCCCGAGCTCGCGCTGGCCGGTCTCGATCTGCGCCGCTTCCGGCAGGTGGCAGGTGAAGACCGCCCCCGCCCCCGGCTCGCTTTCCAGGGCCACCCAGCCGCCGTGCAGCTCGACCAGCGACTTGACCAGGGCAAGGCCGAGGCCCGGGCCGCCGCGGTCGCGGCCGACGAAGCGGTCGAAGATGTGGGCCTGGACGTGGAAGGGGATGCCCCGGCCCGTGTCGGCGATGCTGATCCGAACCTCGCCCAGCGCCCGGCGGGCGGTCAGGGTGACCTTGCCCTGCGGCGGAGTCTGGCGGATGCCGTTCTCGACCAGATGGTCGAGAACCTGGGCGAAACGCTTGGGATCGCCGCGGATCAGGCCGACATCATCGTCGCAGTCGACGATCAGATTGATCTGGCCGGCCTCGGCGTGGCGGCTCCAGCGCTCGGCGGTCTCGTTCAGCAGTTCGCAGACCCGGACGTCGGCCACTTCCAGGGCGATCTCGCCTGAATCGATGGCGGCGATATCGAGGACGTCGTCGATCGAGCGGCCAAGCTGCGAGCCGGCGGTGCGCACGGCGGCCAGGTGGCTGCGGGCCCGCTCGGGCAGGGCGTCGCCCATCCGTTCCAGAAGCTCGGAATAGCCGATGATCGTCGTGAGCGGGGTGCGCAGCTCGTAGGAGACGTTGCCGACAAACTCGCGCTTCAGCCGCTCGGCCTCGGCCAGGGCGTTCTCGCGGTCGGCCAGGGCGCTTTCCAGCCGGCGGGTGTCAGTGACGTCGGCGAAGGCGATCAGGGTGGCGCCGTCGGGCAGCGGCCGCGACTGCCAGGCGACGATGCGGCTGTCGCTGGTGCGGGCCTCGCCGGACGCGGGCGCACGGGCCTTGGGATCAGGGTCGGCGATGCGGCCCTTGAGCTCGGACCAGAAGACGGCGTCGTGCAGGCGGGGCAGGCAGCGCTCGACCACGCCCTCGAAATCCATCGCCCCCTCGAGGTCGACGGCCGGAATGTTCCAGAACTGGGCGAAGGCGTCATTGTGCAGCCGCATCAGGCCGTCGGAGCCGAACACGGCGACGGCGTCGTTCAGCTTGTCCAGCGTCGCCTGCTGCACCTGGATGAAGGCGTTGTAGCGGGACTTCAGTTTCAGCTCGTCGGTGATGTCGCTGAACAGCAGGAGCACGCCGCCCAGCGGATGGGGCTGATGGACGACGCGCAGGGTGCGGCCGTCGGGCAGGCTCCAGAGGTCGTCGGGCTGGGCCTTCAGGGATTCGTAGCGGGCCAGCTCGTTGGCCTTCCAGCCGGCGTAGTCGACGGTCTCGGGCAGGCGGCGACGCTGGCGCAGGCGATCGAGGATCTCGCCGTGGGTCGGGGTCTCGGCCAGCCAGGCCGGCTCCAGGCTCCACAGCTGGGCGAAGGCGGTGTTGTGGAAGGCCAGGCGCCGGTCGCGGGTGAAGATGGCCACCGCCTCGGCGATGTGGTTCAGGGTCTCGTCGTGGGCGGCGACGTGGCGCTTCAAGGCCTCACGGACGTCCTCGGCCTCGGTCAGGTCGCGGGCCGACATGGCGACATCGCCGCCTTCCAGAGGGGCGGCGCGAACCTTCAGGGCCCGGCGGCGCCCGCCAAGCGTGATGCGCTTGACCGTCTCCCGGCGTTCGCCGCTCTCGGCCGCTTCACGGGCCAGGGCGTCTGCCTCCGGATCGAGGGTCAGCTTGCGGGACACGGCATCCGCCAGGCTTTCGGCCCCGACCGCTTCCAGCCAAAGCTTGTTGGCCCACTGCACCGAGCCGTCAGCAGCGGCGATCCAGGCCGGGTCGCCCTGGCCGTCGAGGAAGGAGGCCAGGCGGGCGGCGGTCGGCAGGGCGGCCTCGCCGGCGGCAAGCGCCGTCAGCCGCAGCCAGGC